>Ga0335083_10003636_pt1 | contig 19896 bp, 15 predicted proteins | sample Lox_Sample_42_FD_206716 | JGI IMG/M metagenome (GOLD analysis project Ga0335083, IMG submission 206716) | Soil microbial communities from Loxahatchee National Wildlife Refuge, Florida, United States - Lox_Sample_4.2 | ecosystem: Environmental > Terrestrial > Soil > Wetlands | place: USA...
TCGCGCAGCTCCTCGTTGGCCGCCTGCAGCTCCGCGACCGCCGACTCGAGCAGCGAGTCGACCGCGGGGTCGGCCTGGCCGGACCCCAGCCGCCGCTGCGCGGTGCGGAGCTGGAGGGCCAGCGCGGCCAGACGCTGCTGCGCGCCGTCGTGCAGGTCGCGCTCGATCCGCCTGCGCTCCTCGTCGGCCGCAGTCACGATCCGGACGCGCGACTCCTTCACCTGCACGAGCTGGGCACGTGTCTCCGCCTGGAGCTGTGCGTTCTCCAACGCGAGCCGTGCCGCCGCTCCGGCGGCGCCGACGAGCTCGGGCTCCTCGAGCAAAGAGGGGTCGTGGACGATCGCCGCCAGCGGCTCGCCGTCGTGCTCGAGCGTCGTGACCGCGCGGGACGCTCCCTCCGTCGGCAGCTCGACCGGCCGCCCCGCCGCGTCGGCATACGTCCCGCGGTCGGGCAGCCAGAACGCGACCTCGAGCGTCGGGTCGTCGAGGGCCCGGGCGAGCGCGCCTCGGAGATCCTCGGGCCCGGCACCGTCGAGCTCGAGCACCAGATCGCCGACTCCGGCGCGGGCGAGGTGGGCGCGCAGCAGGCCGGCGAGCAACGCGAGCGGGAGCGCAAAGGCTGCGACGAACCACCACCAGAAGAGGTCGTCGTAGGCGAACGGCCTGTTGACGAACGTGAAGACGCACTCGGAGATCGCCCTGAGGCCGACCGCGACGGCGGCCACGAGCAGCGGGGCGAGGATCCGGCGCATCCGGGGCGTCGCCAGCCAGAGCCGCCGCGCGATCAGGAGGATGAACAGCGTCGCGAGCACGCCGAAGAAGACGACGGTCTCGGTCTTCTGCACCAGCTCGACGACGTGGCCGTCGTCCGTCACGTTGACGAGGCTGTTTCGCGAGAGGGGACCGAAGCCGATCAGCGGCGTGGTGCCGCCGTAGAAGAGCGCCGCGAGCGGCGGGAAGACGAGCACCGTCGTGTAGCCGGCGATGACGAGCGCCCGCTCGTATCGGTCGGTCACGCGGCCGGAGGGGTACGCGAGCGCCGAATGGCCGACGAGCGCGTAGGCGAGGTCGCCGAAGACGAAGAACACCGTGAACAGGAGCGCGCTGTCGCTGTAGCGGAGCAGGCGCGCGAGCAGCGCGAGGCCGGCCAGCACCATCAGCTTTCCCATCCGGTTCTCCGGTCGTTGCCTCCAGGCGGCGAGGCCGGCGAGGAGGAACGCCCAGCCGATTGCCACCGATGCCGCCGCGTGTGGCGCGTTGAGCGCGCTCGTCTGCGCGTGGTAGGCGGCGATCCCGAGCGCGCCGCCGGCCACCAGGAGGACGAACGCGAGCGGCCTGCTCATCCCTTGAGCTCCATCAGCTCGAAGAGCGCCTGGCCCGAGAGGCGGTCCTTCGGCACGAAGCCGAGCGCGCCGCTCGAGCGGATGCGCCGGCCGAGATCCCGCTGCTCGCGGCTCGACGTGAGGATCACCCTCGTGGGGCCGCCGGCCAGCCGCTCGGCGACCTCGAAGCCGTTCGTGTCCGGCAGGGCGACGTCCAACAGGACGAGCTGCGGCTTCAGCTTCCTCGCGATCTCGAGACCGGAGGCGCCGTCGGCGGCCTCGCCGACCACGTCGAACCCCTCGAGCTCCAGAAGCGCGCGCGCCGAGGCCCGAAACGATGGGTGGTCATCGACGATCACCACCGTTACTGCCATGCGCTGAATCGTCACACAGGAGACAAGCCGCGACCACCAGGGAAACCCTGATCCGCGCTGCGCGGGGACTCGGGGGAAACCCTGCATTAGCGCCGCGTTAGGAGCCTCCCGCACCCTGGCCGCCATGGCAGGAGGCACGGCGATCTCCCACACGGCGAAGACCCGGGCTTGCCCGGAGCGCACTTCCGGGCCTGCCCGGTTCCGAGCGCTCCGGCCGCGGCCTAGCGTCGCAGCCATGACGCACGAGATCGACATCGCGGCGCTGATCGACGAGATCCGGCGCTACCTGGCCGCGGTCGACGCGTTTCGCGCCGCCGGCTGCGAGCCCGCGTGGCATGCCGAGCATCCGGCCGCCGGCGCCCGAAAGGAGGCGGCATGTTCCGCGCAAGAACTCGACTGATCGTGCTGCTGGTCGCGCTCGCCGCGGCCTCGGCGCTCGTTCTCGGCGCCTCGGCCTCCGCGACGACGCCCTCGCCCACCTGCCTCGGCCAGCCCGCGACGATCGTGGGCACCCCCGGCAACGACACGATCAACGGCACGAGCGGCGACGACGTGATCGTCGGGCTCGGGGGCGACGACGTGATCACGACCGGCGGGGACAACGGCGACGTCGTCTGCGGCGGGGACGGCAACGACGCGATCATCGTCAACGGCGACAGCTTCTTCGACTACGCGCTCGTCTCGGGCGACGCCGGCGACGACACGATCAACGGCCTCGGCGGGAACGACGACCTCGCCGGAGGTCCTGGCAACGACACGATCAACGGCGGCAGCGGTCGCGACTGGATCGACTACTACAACGCGCCCGCCGGAGTGCACGTCAGCCTCGCAAAGGGCACTGCAAGCGGCGGTGGCGGGAACGACACGTTCCACGCGATCGAGTCGATCTGGGGCTCGAAGCACTCGGACGTCCTCATCGGCAACGCCGGGCCCAACGAGCTGCAGGGGCTTGCAGGCAACGACAAGCTCTACGGCGAGCGGGGCAAGGACACGCTGGTCGGCGGCGTGGGCAAGGACTTCGCCGACGGCGGGCCTGCCCGCGACGTGTGCCGCGCCGAGAAGAAGCTGCACTGTCCCTGAGCAGGGGAAAGGAGCGGGGCGCGCCGGCGCCCCGCAACGCGAGGAGGGCCGCCGGGTGGGCGGCCCTCCTCGTCTCAGCGAGTGGTGCTCCGGCTAGTGCAGCAGCCGGCCGACCTGGTCGAAGTACCGGCTCGTCGGTGCGCCGACGCCGGTCACGTCGTCCCAGCCGCGACCCGTCTTGAGCGACGAGTCCTCGTCGAACGTGCGCAGCGAGTACACGATGCCGTCGCTGGCGTTCTCGCCGTTGACGTAGTCGCTGCGGATGTTGCCGAGATCGCCCTGCGGCGTGACGTCGTAGTAGGCGCCGTGCCGGTAGAGCAGGTAGATCAACGGATTGGCGAAGCCGATCCGCGAGTGCCCTTCGGCTGCCGCCTGGACGCCCGCCATCAGCGGCGACGAGAGGCTCGTCCCGCCGATGCGGTACTCGCCGTAGTGGACGCCCGGAGGCCCGTAGCGGCTCGGCAGGTCGAAGTCCTGCGTCTCGCCGACGAGCATGCCCGTCGTCGGGTCGCCGACGAGCCCGATGTCCGGAACGGCCCGGCCGCCCGTGGGCGAGTGGACCACGCCGTACTGATAGGCCGGCTCGTCGAAGACCTGGCTGTAGCCACCGCCCGCGCCGTAGTAGAACGGCGGAACCTCGTCGTCATACGGCACCCAGGACAGGCCATCGTCGGACAGGAGCCATTTCGACGTGCCCCAGCCGGTCTCGAAGCCGCGCCGGTCGTGGCTGTCGACAGCGAGGGACGTCCCGCCGACCGAGGTGACCCACGGGTCGCCGGTCGGGAACTCGGGATGCGCATAGCCGAACGCGTCGAGGTCGTCGCCGTTGTCGCCCGACGAGAAGTAGAAGCCGATCCCCTGGACCGCGCCCTGCTTGAAGATCGACTCGTACGCGTTGACGAGCGAGTCGTCGATCGTGCTGTAGAGCACGCCGTTGTCGACGAAGAACGTCGGATCGCCCCACGAGTTGGTGACGATCGACGCCTTGTTGTCGGTCACGACCTGCGAGAGCGACGCCAGGAGGTCGTCGTCGAAGCAGCTCGACGCGCCGTAGTAGTAGACGTTCGCACCGGGAGCCATCCCGTGGGCGGCCTCGATGTCGAGCGCCTGCTCGCCGTACCAGTCGTTCCCGCCGCACGCCTCGACGTTGGGATCGTCGGGGGGCGGCTCCGGGAAGCTGCGATCCTGGAACTGGCCCTTGGCGAACTTCTTGTCGCCGTGGCGCTGGGAGTAGGTGTTCGCGTCGGCCTCCAGGGTCGAGGCGTCGAACGCGTCGGTGATCGCGATCGTGGCGCCCTTGCCCAGGTTGCTCTCCGAGCCCGGCCCGTCCTCGCCGTACGCACCACGCAGCTGTGACGGCACGTAGCCGCACACGGCGTACGGGAGCCGCTTGCCCTTGAACTTCGGCTGGTCGTACGCGACCTTCTGGCCGTAGTAGCTCGAGCACGGCGTGCCGTTGACGAACGGGGCCGGCGCGCCGAGGTCGGCGGGCTTCATCATGTGGCCCAGCTTCGTCAGGCCCGTGACCGAGAGCACGTTGGCCGCGAGCGAGTTCGGGACGGAAAGCGTCTTCGCCGGCGCCTGCACCTGCTTGCCCTTGACCCCGAACCTCGCGAGCTGCGTCGAGAACGCCGCGTTGATCGCGGCGGCCGAGCCGCTCACTGCCAGGTAGTGGTTGTCGGGCCCGACCCTGTCGATTTGCAGGCCGGCAGCCGTCAGCCAGCGCATCACGGCGGCGACCTGAGCGGCCGTCGGCGCGAAGCGGGCTACGTACTGCGCGTTCGAGATGTACTTGCGGTACTGAGAGCTGGCGGGATCGCTGACCTCCCTCGCGAGTGCGTCGAGCTGCGCGGAGTTGCGCGGCGCGAGCCAGACCCGCGCGTTCACCGAGTGGGTCGCGGCGACCGCTCCCGTGAGGCGTCCGGGTGACGCCCACGAGGGCTTCGTGCCCGCGAGCTGGAACCGGCTGTGGCGGCGGACGAGCTTCGGCGCACTGACCGCCGCCGTCGCCCCCAGCAAGGCCGCACACGTGAGAACGCCCACCGCAAGCACAAGCAGGCGCCCCTTCCGAGATGACTTCATGTTGTGAAACCCCCTCCTTCGCGGAATGCAACCCGGGTCAATCGCGCCCGGGCAACCGCATCTTGAATCAAGCAGGCCAACTATTCAATTGGATACCGTTGTTTCCGTGCGAAAGGCCGCCTGCCTCGCCGCCGCCGCCACGCTTCTGCTCGTCCCGGGCGCGTGGGCAGGCATAGGCGGCGCGAAGGTCAGGCTCTCGAGCAACCGGGCCGGCGCGCGGCCGGTCGCGGTCAGGGTGACGTTCGGGGCCGAGCTGCAGTGCGGCCGCCTCCCGTGGCGCGCGATCTTGCTTCGGCTGCCGGCCCAGGAGCGTGTGCCGACCCACATCGCGGCCGCGGACGTCCTCGTCGGCGGCGCGCACGCGAGCCGGGTCACCGTCTCGAAGCGCACGCTGGCGATCGGCATCCCGCACCCCGCCGGAATGGTCTGCGACTCGATCCGGCCCGGGCAGGCCACCATCCTGATCACCCGCGCCGCGGGGCTCGGCAACCCCGGGGCTCCCGGCAGGTACGCGTTCGTCGTCCGCCACGGCGCGGAGACGGCGACCGCCTGGGTGACGATCCGCTAGCGGCTAGAAGTGCGACGTGACCCCGGCGGGGTCCTCGTCCGTGCTCCCGCCCGCCGGCGCGCGCTCCTCCAGCCACGAGTAGGCGTACTCGCCGTCGTCGAGCTCCTGAGCGAGCGTCGTCAGGCGGAGCGGGTGGAACGTGTCGCACATGACCGCGAGCTCGTGGGTCTCGGTCTGGCCGATCGACTTCTCGGCGAGGCCAGGGTGCGGCCCGTGCGGGATCCCCGAGGGGTGCAGCGTGACCGAGCCGACGTCCACCGCCTTGCGCGAGGAGAAGTTGCCCGAGACGTAATAGATCATCTCCTCGCTGTTCAGGTTCGAGTGGTGGTAGGGGATCGGGATCGCCATCGGGTCGAAGTCGAGCTTGCGGGGGCAGAACGAGCAGATCACGAAGTTCCGGCCCTGGAACGTCTGGTGCGAGGGAGGCGGCATGTGGATCCGCCCGGTGATCGGCTCGAAGTCGTGGATCGAGAACGTCCACGGGTAGACGTAGCCGTCCCAGCCCACGACGTCGAAGGGGTGGTAGTCGAGCGCGTAGGTCTGGTAGCCGTCGCGCACGCGCACCTTGACGTGGAACTCGCCTCGGTCGCGGCACGTCCTGAGCTCGGTCGGCGGGTGGATGTCGCGGTGGTAGTAGGGCGCGTGCTCGAGCAGCTGCCCGTACTCGTTCCGGTAGCGCTTCGGGATCTCGATCAGCCCGGGCGACTCGAACACGAGGTACCGCTGCTCGCCCTCGGGCCGGAAGCGGTAGGTCGTCCCGCGCGGGACGACGACGTAGTCGCCCTCGCGGTACGGGAGGTCGCCGAAGATCGTCTCGACGACGCCGGTGCCCTCGTGGACGAAGATCACCTCGTCGCCCTCGCCGTTGCGGAAGAAGCAGTCCATCGCGTCGTCGGGCCGGCAGAGCGAGATCTCGACGTCGTCGTTCCACATCAGCAGCCGGCGGCCGCTGACCGCGTCGCCCCCGGGCTCCACGCCGAAGGTCCGGAAATGGCGGTGGGCGTGGCCCTCGGGGACCCACTCGTCCCGCTCGATCGGCTCGAACTCGCCGACCTCGGTGATCCGGCACGGCGAGGTGAGGTGGTAGAGGATCGACTCGTTCCCGTCGAAGCCCTCGAGGCCCATGACCTCCTCGGTCAGGAGCGTCCCGTTGTCCCGGAACTGGACGTGCCGCTTCTTCGGGACGTCTCCTCGGATCTGGTACGTGGGCACGAGCGAAGGATAGTCAGCCTGCGAGCGCCTCGGCCGCAAGGGCGGCCAGGCGCGCGCCGACGGCAGGCCCGAACTTGAACGCGTGCCCCGAGCAGGCGGAGCCGACGACGATCCGGCCGTGGCGCTCGAGCACGAAGCTGTCGTCGACGGTGTTCGTGTAGAAGCAGGTCTGGACCTCGACCGGCTCGGGGTCGGCAAGGGTGAACGTTCGGCCGGCCCACTCCGTCACCTCGTCCACGATCGCGTGGTCGGGGCCGCCTTCCTCGTCCGGGTCGGCCGGGATGCCGGACTTGTGGTGGCCGACCTTGAGCCCGTACACCGGGTCGTACACCGAGTAGAAGCCGTGGAGGTTGTCGACCATGGTCACGGTCGAGGGAACCGGTGATTCCCGCTCCAGACGGAAGAAGAGCACGGTCTCGCGCGTCTCGACGACCGGCAGCTCGATCCCGGCCTGCGCGAGGAGCGCCCTGGCCCACGGGCCCGCGGTGACGACGAGGGCCCGCGCGTCGACATCGTCGAGCGACTCGACCTTCGACTCGTAGGAGACACGGCCGCCCCGCTGCTCCACTCCGGCCTGGAACGCGGCGAGCGCGCGGTCGGCAAGGACGTAACCTGCCTCGGGCTGCAGCATCCCGACGTAGCCCTCCGGAGCGCGCAGGTCGAACCGCCGCAGGAGCTCGTCCGCGTCGAGCACCTCGGTCTCGACGCCCTCGGCGGCGAGCGCAGCGCGCGAGCTCTCGCCCAGGTGGCCCACGAGCTCGACGATCCCCGGGAAGCCGAGCAGCCTCTCGCCGGTCTCGGCCTCGAGCTCTCGCCAGCCGACAAGCGCCTCCTGCGCCAGCCGCACCCACTCCTCCTCCGGGTAGGCGAGCCGGAAGATGCGCGAGCGCCCGTGGCTGGACCCGCGCGCGTGGCCCGGCGCGAACTGCTCGTGGACGACGACGTCGTGCCCCTCGCTCGCGAGTGCCCAGGCCGTGGCCAGCCCGTTCACCCCTGCGCCGACGACGACCACCTCGGCCTCCATGGCCCTATCGTGCCCCAACTCCAAGTAACAGTCTGTTACAAGGTTCGCGGGGGGGCCCGGCTATGGCCTGACGCGCAGGGTGCGGGCGGCCCAGGCGGGCAGGTACCAGTTCCAGCGGCCCGCAAGCGCCATCGTCGAGGGGAGCAGCAGGCCCCGGACGAGCGTGATGTCGATCAGGATCGCGACCGCGAGCCCGAAGCCGAGCTGCTGCATCGGCGGAATCGACCCGAGCAGGAAGCCGCTGAAGGTGGCGGCCATGATCAGGCCGGCGGCGGTGACGATCCTGCCCGTATGCGCGAGCCCGTGCGCGACCGCGCCGGTGTTCGAGCGTGTCTTCTCCCAAGCCTCGCGCATCCGGGTGACGAGGAAGACCTCGTAGTCCATCGAGAGCCCGAACAGCAGCGTGAACATGAACACCGGGATCCAGCCCTCGATCTGATTCACCTTCAGGAACCCGGCCCAGCTGCCCCAGCCCCACTGGAAGACCGCGATCATCAGGCCGCTCGCCGCGGCCACCGTCAGCAGATTGAGGGCGATCGCCTTCAGCGGGAGGAGGAGCGAGCGGAACGCGCGCGCGAGCAGCACGTAGGTCAGGCCGAGCACTCCCAGGATCAGCCATGGGAAGGAACCGAGCGTGCGGGAGATGAAGTCGCTGGCGTAGGCGGCGCCGCCGCCCGCGGTCACGACGACCGACGAGGGAAAGTCGGCGTCCGGGATCAGGCGGCCGCGCAGCCGGTCGGCGAACGACTGGGCCTGCGGGCTCGCCGAGTCGTGGCGGCCGACGACGTCGACCCGGAGGTACCGGCCGGTCCGGTCGCGGAGGACCCGCGACACCGTCACGACCTCCCGGTCGGAGCGCAGCAGCAGGCGGAGCCGGCCCAGGGCGGGCATGGAGGAGCTCACGCGGCTCTCCGGGCTGTGGACGAGGATCGTGGTCGGGTCGAGCGTGTCGCCGTCTGCCCCACGCTGGAGCTGCGCGAGGCCCTTCATCGCGGGAATCCCCTTCGGAAGGCTGCCGCTGTCCGACCCGGGGCCGACCCGGATCCCGATCAGCGGCATTGCCGCGAGCACGAGCAGCGTCGCGGTCAGCGGCGCGAGCACCTTCGCCCGCCGCATGACCCAGCCCGCGTGCGCCGCCCACAGGCGGAGCTCGCTCGTGTGGCGCCATTCCGCGAGCCTCCCCGGCACGAACCGGATGCGCTCGAGCCGCTCGCCGAACGTGAGCAGGAGCACCGGAAGCAGCGTCAGCGCACAGAGGACGCTGACCATCGGGATGAGCAGCCCTCCGACCCCGAAGCCGCGCAGGAACGGCACCGGCAGGAGGAGCATCAGCGCGAGGCCCATCGAGATCGCGAGCCCGCTGAAGACGATCGTCCGGCCCGCGTGACGCATCGTCTCCGCGACGGCGTGCTCGTGCTCTCGCCCCTGCCGCCGCTCGTCTCGGTAGCGGTGGACGACGAGCAGTGAGTAGTCGATCGAGATCCCGAGGCCGATCATCAGGACCATGTTGCGGAGGTAGTCGCTCAGCTCGAGCACGTGCGCGGCCCCCCAGGCCATCCCGAGCGACGGGAAGATCGTCGCGGCGGCGAAGACGAACGGCAGGATGGCCGACGCCGTGCCGAACACCAGGAGCAGGATCACGAGCGCGGCCGGCACCGCCAGGTACAGCTCGCCCACCTTCAGGTCGCGGGCCAGCACCGGTCCCATGTCGTGGCTGATCGCCGCGTCGCCGGTGACGAGGACGTCGGGGCCGAGGCTGTCACGGAGCAGGTCGGTCTGGGCCGCCGCCTGGCTGCCGTCCTGGCTCGTCTCGACGAACGCCGCGGCGGCTCCCGAGGGCAAGGACTCGGTCCCGTCGACGGTGCCGCCCTGGAGCAGGCGGGCCGCGTGCTTCCCCGCGAGCCGGGCCCTGGCGAGCGCATGGTCGCCGTCGACGATCAGGACGAAGCCGGCGCCGGAGCGCACGCCGTACTTCGTCTCGAGCACCTGCTTGACACGCGCCGAGTCGGTCCCGGGCAGCGAGAAGCCACTCTGGAGCAGCGGCGTCAGCCGCATCGCGCCGAGCCCACCCGCCACGATCGCGGCCAGCCAGACCGTCGAGACGAGCAGCCGGTGGCGAAGACAGAAGGCGGTCAGCCGGGCGAACAGCCCGTCCACATCTCCGTTGCGTTCGTCGCTGCCGTTCACGTGCCCCTTCCTCTGTCGGCAGCGCCGACGCGATGCCCAAGCCCAGGGTAGCGGCACGAGGCCTCCGCTGACGCTAGTGCCGGTCGCCGACCGTGTTCCTCAGGACGCCGATGCCCTCGACCTCGAGCTCGACTTCGTCGCCCGGCTGCAGCCAGCGCTCGTCGCCGTGCTCGAGGATGCAGCCGGTCCCGACCGTCCCCGAGCCGAGCACGTCGCCCGGGCGCAGCTCGGTGTTCCGGCCGGCCTGCGCGACGATCGCCTCCCAGGAGTGGTACATGTCGCCGAGGTTCCCGCGCGAGCGCTCCTCTCCGTTCACGCGCGCGAGCATCTCCAAGCGCAGGTCGCCGAGCTCGTCGGGCGTCACCACGACCGGCCCGAGCGAGGTCGCGAAGTCCTTCCCCTTCGCCGGCCCGAGCCCGACCTTCATCTCCTTGCGCTGGAGATCGCGCGCGGACCAGTCGTTCATGATCGTGAACCCGCCGAACTCGCCGTCCGCGCCCATCACGGCCGCGACCTCGAGCTCGTAGTCGAGCGCCTCCGTGCCCTCCGGGTACGGGATCTCCTCGTCTGGCCCGTAGATCGCGGCCGGGTTCGAGAAGTAGAAGACCGGGATCTCGTACCACTCGGCAGGAACCTCGCCACGGCCCGTGACCGCCCGCGCGTTCTTCACGTGCCCCTCGAACGCGTAGAAGTCGCGCACCGACGGCGGGCGGCGGACCGGCGGTAGCAGCCGCACCTGGTCGAGCGGGTACTCCGCGTGCTCGCGCGCCCTCCCGCCTCCCGTGAAGAACGCTTCCAGCGTCTGGGCGGCGAGCTGGATCACGCGGTCGCCCTCGATCCGCCCCGGCCAGCCGCGGATCTCGTGTGCGACCGGCGTGAACATGCAGAGCTTCATCGCGCGAGGCTATCGAGGGGCACCGGCCTCGTCTCCAAGAATGTGCGCTAGACGGTCGCACGAGCAGAGCCCGCGCGACCTCTATGGTCGGCGCCGCCCAGTCGGCGCCTCACGGCTCTGTGTGCACGATGACATCGGCGATTTCGGGGAGCTCGCGGCGGATGCGCTCGTCGACCTCGCTCGCGCGCACGTGCGCGTCCGCCAGCGAGGTGCGCGGGTCGAGCCCGAGCGTGAGGTAGGCGAGCAGGCCGTCGTCCGTCCGCAGGAAGCGCAGCTCGCGCGGCCCCGCGCCGGTCGACTCGCGGACGATCCGCTCGACCACGGCCCGGTCGGCAACCGCGTCGTCCGCGCTTCCCTCGCCCGCCTCCTTCAACGGCTCGAGGTGCGTCTGGACGGCGTCCACCTCGGCCACGGAGTCGACGATCGCGCGCTCGACCTCGCTCGCCACCTCGTGCGCCTCCTCGAGCGGCAGCTCGCCGGGCAGCTTGAGATGGAGCGATACCTCGGTGCGGTCGCCGACGCGCAGGATCGTCAGGTTGTGGATCTCGCGCACGCGCGGGACCCGCTGCGCGGCGGCCAGCGCGCGCTCGCGCAACGCTGCCTCGTCGACCTGCGGCTCGACGTGGACGACGACGTCGCTCCCCGGCAGGGCGCCGTGCACAGCCTCCTCGACGGCATCCGCCGCGGCGTGGCCCTGGCCGACGGCCGCCCCGGGCGGGACGCCGATGACGACGTCCGCGAACTGGCGCCCCGCTGCCTGGCGCATCCGGATCCGGCGGAGCTCGACCGGCGGGTCGATCCCCGAGATCGCCGCGACCGCGGCCGCCTCGGCCTCACTCGGAACGCGGTCCATGAGCACGTCCACGTTCATGCGCATCAGCCGGCCGGCCGCCAGCAGGACGAGCACGGCCACGAACAGCGCGGCGACGGAGTCGGCCCAGTAGTAGCCGGCGGTAGCGGCGGCGAGCCCGAGCAGGACCGCGGTCGAGCCGGCGAAGTCGCTCGTGAAGTGGAGCGCGTTCGCCTGCAGCGCCGGGCTTCCCGTCCGCCGACCCGCCCGGTAGGACACGATCGCCCTGCTCGCGTCGACGACAATCACCGCGCCGACGACGACGAACGCGTACCACTTCGGGTCGACCTGGCCGGGCGCGTGGCCGGTCAGGCGCAGGATCGCGCGCCAGCCGATCCAGAGGCTGGCCAGGACGAGGATCGCCGCCTCGCCGAGCGCGGCCAGATGCTCCGCCTTGCCGTGCCCGTAGGCGTGGCCGGGGTCGGCCGGCCGCCCTGCGACGCCGAGCGCCACGAAGGTCAGGATGGCCGCGACGAGATCTGTGCCGGAGTGCACGGACTCCGAGAGCAGGCCCAGGCTGTGGGTCGCGAGGCCCGTCCCGAGCTTCAGCGCGATCAGCGCGCACGCCGCGAGCACTGAGATGAGCGCCGTTCGCCGCTGCGGGGACATCGTCACCCGGCGAAGGATCGCACGGAGGCTAGCCTGGGGAGTCGATGCGCTGGGACGAGTTCGCTGCCGCGTGCCCGGAGCTCGCCGCCCTCGGTGAGGAGCGGCTTCGGTCTCGCGGGCTCTGCCTGGTCGGGACCCTGCGGAGGAACGGCTGGCCGCGGATCAGCCCGGTCGAGCCCGAGTTCGTCGACGGCGAGCTGATGCTCGGGATGATGTGGCGCTCGCCCAAGGCGCTCGACCTGCTGCGCGACCCGCGGCTCGTGGTGCACAGCGTCGTCTCCGACCGGATGGGCAGCGAGGGAGACTTCAAGCTCTACGGCCGCGCGGTGCAGGTCGACGACCCGGAGCGCCGCGCGCGCTACCGCGAGGTACTCAAGGCGCGGATCGACTGGGAGCCGGACGAGCCGAGCTACCACCTGTTTGCCGTCGACGTCGACTCGGCGGGATTCGTGATCTTCAGCGGCGACCGCTACGGCCTCGCCTGGGATCCCGAGGGCGGCCTGCGCCGCTGGGAGCAGCGCGAGAGCTAGCGGACCCAGAGCTGGTCGAGAAACATCCCGAACCCCGCGGGGCTGTACTGGTAGTTGCCGACACGCCTGGAGAGCAGGTTGACCGTGTTCGCCGAGTAGAGCGGCACCCACGGCGACTGATCGGCCACGCTGCGGTCGACGCGGGCCCAGAGCTGCCGCGCGGTGTTCGGATTCGTCCCCTGTGCCTCGGTTGCCCTGGCGATCAGCCGGTCGATGCGAGGGTCGCAGAACTCCGACGAGTTCTGATTCTGCGAAGCACTGCCCGGGGCAAACGAGGCGCAGGTGAAGGTGGGGTTGAAGAATCCCGAGGGAGACGGGTAGTCGGCCCCCCAGCCCCAGAATCCGATCTGCGCCTTGTTTCGCGAGTCCTGGATGTCGTCGAAGTAGTCGTCGCCCTCGGGCTTGACCGAGACGCGATACCCGAGCTCCCGCAGCGTCCGCGCGGCCAAGGGGCCGATCCCCGGGGCCGCCGACCAGGACCACACCGTGACGTTCATGCCGCGTGTCCCCGAGCGTGCAACGAGGGCGCGCGCCCTCGCCAGGTCAGGGGCTGTCCACGTGCCCTTGCTCGACGGCGCCGCGGTGTACGGGCAGTAGGGCCGATACCCCGGGAAGTCCGGAGGCAGCGTCTGGCACGTCGGCCGGGCCGCGTAGGGCCCGCCGTAGGTCTGAACCCCGGCGGTGCGGTCCACTGCGTAGTTCAGCGCCCTGCGGACGTCGAGCCGGTCGAAGGGCGCGACGCGGGTGTTGAGGAAGAGCCCGTTCACCGCCGGGTACGGGTCCGTGTGCAACTGACTGGCGTGCCGGGTGGCGAGCGCGGCCAGCTGGCGCGCCGAGAGGGGAACGGTCAGGAAGAGCGCGTCGGCCTTGCCGCTGGTCACGTCCGCGATCGCCCTGTCGGTGGACCCGCCGACGCGAACGACGATCTCGTCCGGATAGCCGTCCGGCTGCGCCGCCTGCGACCACTCGTGGAAATACCGGTTCCGGACGAGCTTGATGAGCCGTTCCGGCTCGTAGGTCGCGATCGCGTACGGGCCCGTTGCGGGGAGCGGGTGCGTGCCGACGTCGCGGGGCGGCGTCCCGCGCGGGACGACGAAGGCGAACGGCAAGGCCAGCTTGTAGAGGAACTCGGGGTCGGCCGCGGCGAGATGGAACGTGACGGTCCGATCCGCGTCGTTCACGACGATTCCCCGCGACAGGTCGCAGCGCTGCGGGCGCTTCCGACAGGCGGCGCCGCCGACGATGCCGTCGAAGTAGCTCACCGGTGCGCCGGCCTTGAAGTCGCGCTCGATCGTTGCACGGAAGTCGGACGCCTTGACCGGGCGCCCGTCCGAGTAGCGGATGCGGTGGCGGAGCGTGAACGTATACGTCCGGCCCCCGTCGGTCGGCGCGGGCAGAGAGACGGCGAGATCGGGGACGAGCTGCGTGCCGGCCACGCCGCTGACCTGGTTGTACCCGACCAGCCCGTCTCCGGTGACTCGCAGGATCGCCCAGGAGGCCGGTTGATAAGCCTTGGAGGTGTCGATCGAGTCGACCGCCTTCGCCTGACCCCCCTGCTCGCGCAGGACCAACGTGCCGCCGCGGTGCGCCGCGCCGGGCTGACGAACGGCGAGCAACAGGTTTTCCCCCGAGCTCGCCAACCCTTGCGGCCGCTCGCCGACGTGGACCGGCTTCCCGGGCAGGTTCGTCAGCGGATCGATCTTTGTCAGGGTGCCGCTGAACTCGTTGCTGACCCAGACTCCGCCCTGGTCGACCGCGACGGCGGTCGGCCCATCGCCAGCCGAGATCGTCGCGGCGACCGCGTTGTTCTCGGGATTGATCCGCGTGACGGTCCCGTCGAGGCTGTTCGCCACCCACACGGCCCCGTTTCCGAAGGCGATCCCCGTCGGACCGTTCCCGACGTGGATCGCCTGCTCGACCTTCCCGGTCGCCGGATCGATCCGCACGACTTGGTTCCCGTCGCGCTGGCTGGCCCACAGTGAATCGGCGCCGAACACGAGCTCCGTGGCAGGGATTTGCAACGTTTCCTTCTCACCGCTGGAGGAGTCGATCTTTGTGATCGTGCCGTCGCCGGTGTTAGCGACCCACACCGAGCCGTTGGCACAGGCGACGCCGAGCGGTCCGCTGCCGACGTTGATCCGCTGCACCTCCCGGTCGACCTTTGGGTCGATCCAGGAAACGGTGCCGTCGAGGCTGTTCGCGACCCAGACGAAGCCGTCGCAGACCGCGACCCCGACCGGGCCGTGTCCGACCTGGATGGTGTCGACCGGCCGGTTGGTCGCCAGGTCGACCTTGGAGACGGTGTCGTCGTCGGTATTGGTGACCCAGATCGCGCCGGCCCCGACCGCGATCTTCGTCGGCGACGCGCCCACGGGCGCATCCGCCACGAGGCGACCCGAGCCGTCGTACACTCCGACGGAGTCACCACCGACTGCCTGAACTGATTCCCCGCCTCCTCCCCCTCCGAGGGCGAAGATTGGGATCGCGGCGGCCGCCGCGATCACGCCCGCCAGCGCGGCCAGTAGGATCGCCCGGCGCCGCAGCGGGCGCGGCGCGGCGACCTTTTCCGCATTCAGCGGCGGGAAGTCGGTCTGGAGCCCGCCGATGTCGAGCTGAAACAACCGCTCGGGACGGTCGATGTCCTTGAGGCGGTAGGTGCCGAGATCGCGCAAGGACACGTCGCCCACCTCGTCCTCGACGAGCTCGCGGGTCGCGCTCGAGAGCACCACCTGGCCACCGTGCGCGACCGCACCGATCCGTGCCGCGCGGTGAACTCCGAGCCCGACGTAGCGCTCGTCTCCGACCGCGGGCTCTCCGGTATGAAGGCCCATCCGCACCCGGACATCGCACCCTTCGGGCCAGGAGTGCTTCGACAGGGCGCGCTGAGCGTCGACGGCGGCTGCGAGAGCCGCGTTGGCTCGCGCGAACGCGAAAAAGTGCGAATCCCCCTGGTTGTCGACCTCGCGACCGTCGTGAGCCTCGGCGGCGGCCCGGAGGATGCGCTGCTGGTCGGCGAGAACGCCCTCGTATTCCTTCCCCAGCTGCTTGAGCAGGCGCGTCGACCCCTCGATGTCGGTGAAGAGGAAGGTGACGGTCCCTTGCGGGAGCTGGGCCACGGCCTATGACTACGACCGCGCCGCGGTCGTGTCAAGCACCGCTAGAGGTTGCCACGGAGCGCCTGCTCGCGCTCGATCGACTCGAAGAGGGCCTTGAAGTTGCCCTCGCCGAACGTGGTCGCGCCGTGGCGCTCGATCACCTCGAAGAAGACCGTCGGCCGGTCCTGCGCGGTCTTCGTGAAGATCTGGAGCAGGTAGCCGTCCTCGTCGCGGTCGGCGAGGATCTTCAGCCGCTGCAGGTCGGAGTAGTCCTCGGTGATCTCGCCGACGCGGCCCTCGACTTCCTCGTAGTAGGCCTCCGGGGTGTCGAGGAAGAGCACGCCGCGCTCCTTCAGCGCCTCGACGGTGCCGACGATGTCGTCGCTCTGCATCGCGATGTGCTGGACACCCGGGCCGTGGTTGAACTCGAGGTACTCCTCGATCTGGCTCTTGCGCTTGCCCTCCGCCGGCTCGTTGATCGGGAACTTGATCTTCCCGCTGCCGTCCGCCATCACCTTCGACATCAGGGCCGAGTACTCGGTCTGGATCTGGTCGTCGCCGAAGTGGACGATGTTCGTCATCCCGAAAACCTGCTCGTAGAAGCCGACCCAGTGGTCCATGCGCCCGAGCTCGACGTTCCCGACGACGTGGTCGAAGGCCTTGAGCCCCACTCCGCCGCCCGCCTGGCCGTTGTCGACCGCCGACCGATAGCCGGGGAGGTACGGGCCCGCGTAGTCGCGGCGGTTCACGAATGTGTGGATCGTGTCGCCGTAGGTGCCGATCGACGAGAGCTCGACCCCGCCGAACTCGTCCTCGACCCAGTGCGGCTCGGCGATCCCGCGGGCGCCGCGCTGGACCGCCTGGCGATACGCCTCGTCCGCGCTCGGCACCTGCAGCGCGATCACCTTCGCGCCGTCGCCGTGGCGGGCCGCGAACTGCGTGATCTCGTGGTCGGCGCGCAGGCCGCTCGTCACGACAAGACGGATCTCTCCCTGCTCCAGTACGTACGAGGCGCGGTCGCGCACGCCGGTCTCCGGCCCGGCGTAGGCGGTCTGCGCGAAGCCGAACGCGTGCTCGTAGTAGTACGCCGCCTGCTTCGCGTTCCCGACCCAGAGCTCGACGTGGTCCCAGCCGTCGAGCGGCATGAAGTCGTTCGAGCTCACGTCTCTGATCTTACTGGGGTGCCTTGCGGAGTCGCCTCCCCGGACACGGGCACGTCCTCGGCGAGCTCCCTCCGCAGCGGGACCTCGCGCACCCACAGCAGCGAGACCACGAACACGGCGGCGCAGAGCCCCGCAGCCAGGAGGAACGCGGGCCGCAGAGCGTTCGCGAGCTCCACGCGCCCCGCGAGCGGCAGGCGGTGGATCACGGCCCCGTCCACGCGCGCGCTCGGCGGCAGGTTCTGGTTCACGATCACGCCCATCAGCGCGACGCCGAGCGTCGCGCCGATCGAGCGCGAGAACTGCGCGAGGGCGGTCGCGGAGCCCATCGCGATCCGCGGGACCGAGTTCTGCACCGAGAGGACGAAGATTTGCATCATCATCCCGAGCCCGATCCCCGCGAGGACCATGTTCCGGGCTGCCTCGCGGTTGGTCATGCCGATGTGCATCCGCCAGAGCAGCAGCTCGGCGATGCCCAGCACGACAGGCCCGATCAGCGTGTTCGGCCGGTAGCGGCCGGTGCGCGAGACGATCTGCCCCGAGACGAAGCTCGTGATCACCGCGCCGAGGAGGAGCGGGGTCAGCACGACGCCGGAGGAGGTGGCCGAAGTCCCGATCACGCCCTGGACGAACAGCGGCACGAAGCTGATCGTCCCGAACATCGCCGCGCCGACCAGAGCCATGCAGGCAACGCTCGAGGCGACGGTCTGGTTCCGCAGCAGGTCGAACGGCAGGATCGGCTCCGGGACGCGGCGCTCGACGAGCGCGAACACCGAGAGCGCGACTAGCGCGGCGAGCAGGGCGCCGATCACGTGCCCGCTGCTCCACGCGTAGTCCCGCCCGCCCCAGACGAGCCCGAGCAGGAGCGCAGTCGTCCCGAGCGCGAGGATCGCCGCGCCGACCCAGTCGATCGAGTGGTCGAGCCGTTGCCGGCGGCGCGGCATCGTGACGAGGATGACCGCGAGCGCGACGCCGCCGATGGGCAGGTTCACGTAGAAGATCCAGCGCCAGCTGAGGTTGTCCACGATGAAGCCGCCGATCAGCGGACCGATGATCGACGCGGCCGCGAACACCGATCCGATCAGGCCCTGGTAGCGGCCGCGGTCGCGCGGCGGGACGATCATCCCGATCATCGCCAGGGTCAGCGGGAAGATCCCGCCCGCGCCGAGGCCCTGGATCGCGCGGAAGACCACCAGCTGGACCATCGACTGCGAGAGGCCGCAGAGCGCCGAGCCAAGCAGGAAGATCGAGATCGCGACGATGAACAGCGGCTTGCGGCCGTAGACGTCGCCGAGCCGGCCGTACAGCGGCACCGTGACCGTGGCGCCGAGCATGTACGCGGTGAAGACCCACGAGTACTGCGTGATCCCGCCGAGCTCGGAGACGACCCTCGGCAGGGCCGTGGCGACGATTGTCTGGTCGAGCGCCGCCAGCAGGAGCGCGACCATCAGCCCGGAGTAGATCGCGAGGATCCGGCCGATCGAGTAGCGATAGCCCGGCGGCGTCCGGGCCAGTCGCTCTCGAAGCGCGCTCACTCCTGCACGGTACCGACGGCAGGCCCTACGTCGCGCGCCATCCGGGGAGTGCGCGAGAGCAGGATCCCGGCCGCGATCGCGAGGCCGCCGACGACCTGGAGGGTCGACAGAGGCTCGGAGAGGATCAGCACCGAGAACACGGCCGCGAGGAACGGCTGCAGGTTCGCGTAGACGGCCGCGCGCGAGGGCCCGACCCGGCTGATCCCGCCGAACCAGAGCAGGTTCGCGACGACGAGCGGCCCGACGATGGCGAATGCCAGCAGCAGCCAGATAGTCACGCCGACCCCGTAGTCCTGGGTCGCGATCTGGTGCGAGCCGACGATCAGGAGCGGCGTCGTGCCCATCGCGAACGCGACCGTGCTCAGGCGCAGCGTCGAGTAGCGGCGCAGGAGCGGCGAGACGCTGACCGTGTACCAGGCCCACGTCCCCGACGCCGCGACCCCGAGCAGGTCGCCCCAGAGCTGGGCCGAGACCCCTCCTCCGGAGCCGACAGCCACCAGCGCCGCGCCCGCGCAGGCGAGCACCGCCGCGCCCCAGAACCTGGAGCTGAGCCGCTCGATCCCGAGCGCGAACGCGAAGATCCCCGTCAGGACCGGCAGCGTCCCGAACAGCAGCGCCACCGTCGTCGCGGTCGTCAGCTTGATGGCGTACGTGAACGCGAGCTGGTTGAGGAAGATCCCGATCGCGGCTGCGAGCCCGAGCACGACGAAGTCGCTGCGGGCGATCCTCAGCGACCGCTCGCGCACCAGGGTGATTGCCGCGAAGACGAGTGTCGCCCCGCCGAAACGGAAGCAGCTGTACGCGATCGGCTGGAAGCCGTGCGAGAGCACGTACTTCGTCACCGTGAAGTTGAGCGCCCAGAGCGTCACGGTCGAGAGCAGCAGCAGGTCGGCAAGCTCCGGTCGTCGCACCCTTTCGACCCTACCGAGTAGGCTTCTGCGCATGCCTGAGGCGACCCGCGAAGACGTCGACGAGCTCGTCGGTCCCGCGACTCCCCACTTCGCATATCAGCTTCGCGCGCGCGTGCGTGAGCTCGTGGACGACCTTCCCGAGGACCACGAGGTTCGCCGCTACGCGGAGGAGAAGATCGACCTGCTCGACCGTCTCGGACACGCCTCGTCCAAGGCCGAGGAGGGCCCGCGCATCCCGCGCGAGGGGCCCGGGTGGAAGGAGATCCCGAGCTCCGCGCCCGTGGACGAGCCGCTCCCGTCGCGGCAATGAGCTTCGAGGGCGCCTCCGTGCTCGTCACGGGAGGCTCGCGGGGGATCGGCAGGGCGATCGCATTGCGGTTCGTGGAGCTCGGCGCCAAGCGGGTCGCGATCGGCTACCTGCGCAACGACCGAGCCGCGGAGGAGGCGGCCGAGGAGGTGCGC
>Ga0335083_10003637_pt1 | contig 19892 bp, 17 predicted proteins | sample Lox_Sample_42_FD_206716 | JGI IMG/M metagenome (GOLD analysis project Ga0335083, IMG submission 206716) | Soil microbial communities from Loxahatchee National Wildlife Refuge, Florida, United States - Lox_Sample_4.2 | ecosystem: Environmental > Terrestrial > Soil > Wetlands | place: USA...
CGAACCAGGGCGCCCCGCTGACCGCCACCACGCTCGCATTCGCGTCCTCGTTCTCGCTGCGGATAACCAGATCGCGAAACGGCTTGCGTTCTGCGACGGCCTGATCGTGTGCCTGCCTGCTCTTTTTATCGACGGCGCTGGCTTCGATCTCCCAGCGCGTGCGGCCGATCAGGCTGTCTACGCGTACGCGCCCCTCGTCGACGGCGCGCCCCGCAATCCGCGTGAAGCGCAGCTGCTCGTCCTGCTCCCAGTACCAATCCGAGGACAGTGCAGTGAGCTGCTGGAAACGTTTCAGGCTCTCGCTCAACTCGGTCGCCACGCGCTCGCGCTGCTGGGCGAGGCTGCTCACGAGCAAGGTTGCCAGCGAGGACACGATGCCGTAGGTCTGCAGGAGGACTAGGCTGTCTTTCAGGGCAGTAGCGGCGAACGGGCCGCTTCCCAGCAACGTGCCGCCGGCGGCAACGCAGAAGGTCAGGAACCCGAGGGAGGTGACCCAGGTCAGCGGCAAATGCATTGCCGTCAGCAGGGCTACGCTGAGGTAGACATAGGCGCCCCCGCCCGAGTGCTCGGTGAACACGTAGCCGCCAGCCAGAAGCTGCAGAGCCACCAAGGCGATGCTCACGCTGCGCCTAGCGAGAGGCGGGTGACGCCCGCCGACCCAACAGAGCAGGGCTGGGGCCAGCAGCAGAACGCCTAGTGCATCGCCCGCCCACCACACTGCCCACAAGGTGTTCCAGTCGTGGCTCCGCTCGGCATGGGCCCAGTAGGCGCCGGTGGCACCGAAAGTGGCTGCGACGATCGGACTGAGGAACGCGCCTATCGCTACCAGAGACAAGACATCGCGCGGGCGATCCAGGTTGCGCGAAAACGCGAGCTTGTGCAGCAGCCAGGTGCCGGCAACAGCCGAGAGCGCAGATCCGAGCGCGAACACCAAACACATCCAGGCGTCACCGCCCACGCTGTACTGAGCGGCAAATGCACCCAGCACGATGCCCGGCGCCCAGCGCAAGCCGCTTACCAGCAGCGCAGCCAGAGAGAGCCCGGCCGGCAGCCACACGAAACTGATATGCCCGGGCATGCCGCTGAACTGCATGCTGACCCGCGCGGTCAGGAAATACGCAACCGCGAGCAGCAGCACGCCGCCTGCATCGATCCACGACCTGCCGAACCCGGTTTGATGCGTGTCCAGCAGACGCCGGAACTGGTTCAAGTCATCGCTCTCCCGCGGCGGGACCGAGTTCGGCCCGAAGCGTCAGGTTCTATACGGAGCGTCGCTCGCCGGACGCGGGCGGCGCAACTTTCATCACCTCTTCGATGGTCGTCATGCCGGCTGCCACTTTGAGAGCGCCGCTGATGCGCAGAGGCTTCATCCCGTCGCGCATGGCCTGCTCGCGGACTTTCGTCAGATCCGTCTCAGAGCTGATCAGCCCGCGCTGGGCGTGCGTGAGAGTCATCATTTCGTAGATGCCTACTCGTCCCATGTAGCCGGTCATCCTGCACTCCAGGCAGCCCTTTGCGAGATTTACACGCGCCGGCAATGGGACTTGCCACGGGTGCGTAAGCGATTTCCAGCTGTCCTCGTCGATTTTACCGGGCTCCCGGCAGTGCGGGCACAGCGTGCGCACAAGACGCTGCGCCATCACACCGAGCACCGTCGAATGCAACAGGAAGGGCTCGACGCCGATGTCCAGCAGGCGCGTCACGGCCGATGGCGCGTCGTTGGTGTGCAGCGTCGACAGCACCAGATGTCCCGTAAGCGCCGCCTGGACGGCCATCTCGGCCGTCTCCATATCGCGGATTTCACCCACCATGATGATATCCGGATCCTGACGCATGAGCGTGCGCACGCCGCTGGCGAAGTCCAGACCGATGCCGGCCTGCACCTGCATCTGATTGAACTGCGGTTCCACCATCTCGATCGGATCCTCGATCGTGCATACATTGACGTCGGGTGTCGCGAGTTGCTTGAGAGTCGAGTAGAGGGTGGTCGTTTTCCCCGACCCGGTCGGACCCGTCACCAGGATGACGCCATGAGGGCGCGCCACCAGCTGATTCCAACGCTTCTTGTCGTCGTCGGAGAAGCCGAGCTCGGTGAAGTCTTTCACCAGGACATCTGGATTGAAGACGCGCATCACCAGCTTCTCGCCAAAGGCGGTCGGCATGGTGGACAGGCGCAGCTCGACCTCGTCCCCTTCCGGTGTGCGTGTCTTGATACGGCCATCCTGGGGGCGACGTTTCTCGACGACGTCCATGCGGCCGAGGATCTTAATGCGGCTGGTCATGGCGGCGAGCACAGGCGTAGGAATCTGATACACCTGGTGCAGGACGCCGTCGATGCGGAAACGCACGTTCCCTGATTCGCGGCGCGGCTCGAGATGAATATCGCTGGCGCGCTGATCGAAAGCGTACTGCAGCAACCAATCGACGATATTGACGACGTGACGATCATTTGCATCCAGCTTCCCGCTCTGACCGAGCTGCACCAGCTGCTCGAAGTTGGCGATGTCGCTGATGACACCCTGGCTTTGCTGCGAGGCGCCTTGGACCGAGCGTGCCAGGTTATAGAACTCGATCTGATAATTGGCGATGTCCTGCGGATTCGCGAACACGCGCTTGATGCCCAGGCGCAGGATTTGCGCGAGTTCCGGTTCCCACTCCCGCACGTAGGGTTCGCAGGTCGCGACGATTACTTCCTTGGGCGTAACCTGGACCGGGAGAATGCGGAAACGGGTGGCGTAGGCGTTGGACATCACCTTGGTTACCGCGGCGAAATCGATCTTGAACGGATCGATGTGCATGTAGGGCAGGTCAACCTTGCCTGCCAGCCATTCGCTGAGCGAGTCGAGTGTCAGGACGCGCTTGGGGTGGCCCGGATCCTTCCACTTTTGGTCGGCGACCACCATGAGCGGGTGGGCGTCGCCTTTACGTAGTGCCTTGGTGGCAAGCAGGGCGTCCGCAGTCGCGCGCGGCACCAGTTGATCGTGGACGAGATCGCGCAGGATCTCCTCGAGCGTCAGTCTTCGATCGGGCAGCTTTTGCTGTTGGGGGGCGGCGAGGGCGGTAGTGGGTGCGGCCATGTCAGATGCTTCGTGGCGCGGCTTCTTGGGTCCGAGTGTGCAACTCGTCAAAGCGAATTCCATTCCAAGAGCGCCAACGACGGCGCGACGTTGCAACGGGGGTCCCTTGCCCGCTGACCATGGGAATCAGCTTTGGAACAAGCCAAGGGAAGAATCAACCGGGGTGGCCGCTACGTGCAATCGGAGGATTTTCGCGAGGCCGGCCGGACAGGCGGCCGGCCATGCTGTCGTAGAGCTTTGTAAGGTATTGTGGTTTAGACGGAAAGCGCTGGTCGAGGAGGGCTCCGGCGCGGGTCAGTGGTTGCAACGCCTGCGCTTACCGGCGTCGCTTTCGTTCATAATCGCGCGTTCCTCCAAACGGCCCCCAATCAATTGGCAGATCACGACCTTTCCAAGCTGCGGATCGCACGCGGCTCCGCGAGTTCCCCGCTGGGGTCGGCGCGGCGTTTGTGGCGCCGCATGCTCGTACCCGCAAGCGTTGTCGTTGGCGTCGCTGCGGTCGGCTTCGTCATCTATCAACGAACCATGGGCGCGGGACCCGAGGTCGAACAGACTACCGTGACGCTCGCCTATCCGTACCAGGCGCTTACGGTGCTCAATGCCACCGGCTACGTCGTGGCGCAACGCAAAGCGTCGATCGCATCCAAGGCGACGGGACGACTCGAATGGCTTGGCGTCGCGGAGGGCAGCCGAGTCACCAAAGGGCAAGTCATTGCGCGTCTGGAAAGCCAGGATGTGGCGGCAACCCGTGACCAGGCTGCTGCCAACGTCAACGTGGCGCGCGCCAATCTCGAGCAGGCCAAAGCCGAGCAAGAGGATGCGCAACGACAGCTGAAACGCACCGAGGAGCTGTTGGCGCAAAACTTCGTATCCCCATCGGCCTTCGACACCGCAGTTGCGCGCGCGGACAAGGCGCGCGCCGCGGTCGGAAGCGCTCAGGCGGCGGTGGTCGCGGCGGAGGCCAATCGCCGCGTTGCCGGAGTCGGCGTCGAGCAGACCGTGATCCGGGCGCCGTTTGACGGCGTCGTCCTGACCAAGAACGCGAATGTGGGCGACACGATTACACCGTTTTCGTCCGCGCTCGACACGAAGGGTGCGGTTGTCACGATGGCCGACATGAGCACGCTCGAGGTCGAGGCCGACGTCTCCGAGTCGAACCTGCAGAAGGTGAAGGTCGGTCAGCCGTGCGAGATCGAATTGGACGCAATCCCGGATGTCCGCTTCGAGGGTTCGGTCAGCCGCATGGTGCCTACGGTGGATCGCTCCAAGGCTACGGTGACGACGAAGATCAGGTTCCGCGATCTGGACCCACGTATCCTTCCCGACATGAGCGCGAAGGTCGCGTTTTTATCCGAGCCGGTGCCGTCAGATCAGCGCGCGCCGCGACCAGCGGTGAGTCCCGCAGCGATCGTAGAACGCGATGGGCGCAGAGTGGTGTTCGTGGTCCGCGATCGACGCGTCAGCGCCGTTCCGGTGCAGACAGGCAACAAGATCGGCGATGTGATCGAATTGACCCAGGGCCCGCCGCCCGGCGACAAGGTGGTGCTGCGTCCGCCTGATGGCCTCAAGGACGGCATGCCGGTGCGGCTACCCAACCAGTGATCGACGCAGGCTGTCATGTCTGACGCGCTTGCACCCATCGTTCAGATCCGCGGATTGAGCAAGGCCTACCAACGCGGCGGCCAGGTCGTGCCTGTATTGACCGACATCAACCTGGATGTCGATCGAGGCGAGTTCCTGGCGCTGATGGGGCCATCTGGTTCGGGCAAGAGTACGCTGCTGAACCTGATCGCGGGCATCGACAAGCCCGACGGCGGCAGCTTGCGCGTGAATGGCCTCGATATCTCCGCTTTATCCGAGGTGCAGCTCGCGGATTGGCGCGCCGAGAACGTCGGATTCATTTTCCAGTTCTACAACCTGCTGCCGGTGCTCACCGCATTCGAAAACGTAGAGCTGCCGTTGCTGCTGACGGCCTTGTCGCGGCGAGAGCGGCGCGAGCACGCGGCGGCCGCGCTTGGCATGGTCGGGCTCGCGGACCGCAGCTCCCACTATCCGTCCGAGCTTTCCGGCGGACAACAGCAGCGCGTTGCGATCGCCCGCGCCATCATCACGGATCCGATGGTTCTAGTGGCAGACGAGCCGACCGGGGATCTCGACCGTGTGTCCGCGGCCGAGATCCTGAAGCTGATGGGTCGGCTGAATACCGAATTGGACAAAACCATCGTCATGGTCACTCATGACCAGCGCGCTGCAGAGGCGGCTAAGCGGATTGTGCACCTGGACAAAGGGGTGCTGATGGATGGCAGCGGCGCGCACCTGCAGGCGGGAGAGAAGGGAAAGGAAGCAGTCGAAGAATGAGTTGATCGATTCCTAGTGTCGCCATGTACGTGCTCAAGCTGATCATCCGCAATGCTTTCCGCCACAGGCTGCGCACGCTGCTCACGATGCTCGGCATCGTGATCGCGGTGCTCGCTTTCGGGCTGTTGCAGACCGTGGTCGATGCCTGGTACGCCGGAGCGGAGGCGGCCTCGAGCACACGCCTGGTCACTCGCAATGCGATTTCCCTGGTGTTTCCCTTGCCCATCACATACGAGGAAAAGATCCGTCAGGTAGCGGGTGTGAAGACTATCAGCCGGGCCAACTGGTTCGGCGGTGTGTACATCGACAAGCGCAACTTCTTCCCTCAATTCGCCGTGGACGGGCGGCCGTATCTCGACCTCTATCCGGAATACCGAATGCCGCCCGACCAGGTCAAAGCTTTCCTCGTCGACCGCAAAGGTTGCGTGGTCGGGCGCAAACTGGCGCAAACCTACGGCTGGCGGCTGGGTGACACGGTGCCGCTGCGCGGAACCATCTACCCGGGCAGTTGGGAATTCGTCGTGCGCGCCATCTACCAGGGTGCGGACGCAGGTACCGACGAGTCGCAGCTTTTCTTCCATTGGGACTATCTGAACGAGAGCCTCAAGCTCACCACACCGCGCCGGGCCAATCAGGTCGGCATTTTCCTGGTGGGCATTCGAGACGCCGACGCCGCGGCGCAGATTTCGCGAGCGATCGACGCGATGTTCAAGAATTCGCTCGCCGAAACTCTGACGGAGACGGAGAAGGCATTCCAGCTCGGTTTCATCTCGATGACCGAGGCCATCGTCGTCGCCATCCGCATCGTATCCTTCGTCATCATCGTGATCATCATGGCGGTTATGGCCAACACGATGGCAATGGCCGCTCGCGAGCGCCTGTCTGAATATGCCACGCTGAAAGCGCTCGGCTTCCGCCCTCGCTTTCTGAGCGGGCTCATCTTTGGAGAGTCCATGTTCATAGCGCTGGCCGCGGGCGCGCTGGGCATTCTCGCGAGCTTCCCGCTGGTCGCGACATTCGGCAACGTGATGGCGAAGCTGTTCCCGGTATTTCAGATCTCTGTGGAGACGCTTGCAATGCAGGTCGCAGCCGTCGCGGTCGTCGGCGTAGTCGCGGCTGCCGTTCCCAGCTGGCGCGCAGCGCGAGTGGGCATTACCGAAGGACTGCGAGCGATCGGATGAGAGCGAAGATCCGTTTCGCGCCCCTCCGCGTGCGCGCAGGCCCGATCGGACCAGCGGGAGCGGCGTTCCGCAGCATGCGACTCGTTGCCTGAAGCGGGCCGCGCGCATGGCCATCCCGCTTTCCTACGTAGTGCGCAATCTCGCAGCGCGAAAGATGACGACTGCCCTCACGGCTGGCGGTCTTGCCCTGGTCGTTTATGTTTTCGCTACAGTGTTGATGCTCGACGAGGGGTTGCGTAAAACACTGGTCGATACCGGCTCCTTCGACAATGTGCTTGTCGTCCGCCGGTCAGCCGAGACCGAGGTTCAAAGCGCGGTGGACCGCGAGCAGGCGGCGGTGGTTGAGAGCCAGCCGGAACTTACCGTAGGCGTGGGCGGAGCGCGCATGGTCTCGAAGGAGATGGTGGTGCTGATCTCGCTCGTCAAACGTGCGACGGGCAAGCCGTCGAATGTCGTGATCCGCGGCGTCGGCCTCCAAGCCTTCTCGCTGCGGCCGCAAGTTCGAATCGTGGAGGGCCGGATGTTCCGGCCCGGCTCCTCGGAGATCGTGGCGGGCCGCTCAATCGCGCAGCGCTTCGAGGGCGCGGGCATTGGCGAGCGGCTGCGCTTTGGCGGGCGCGACTGGACGGTGGTCGGTCTGTTCGACGCAGGCGGCAGCGGCTTCGATTCGGAGATCTGGGGCGACGGCGATCAACTCATGCAGGCGTTTCGCCGCAACATCTACTCTTCGGTCGTCGCTCGGCTTGCGGACCCGGACAGCTTCGATGCGCTCAAGATCCGTATCGAGAGCGATCCGCGCCTAACGCTGGAGGCCAAGCGCGAGACTGTCTATTACTCGGAGCAATCTGAGCAGTTGTCTTCATTCATACGGTATCTAGGAATTACCCTCAGCGTGATCTTCTCGAGCGGCGCGATTATCGGCGCCATGATCACGATGTATGCCTCGGTCGCCAGCCGGACGCCGGAGATCGGCACGTTGCGTGCGTTGGGCTTCCGCCGCCGCAGCATTCTCTGGGCCTTTCTACTCGAGTCGCTGCTGATGGCGGCGGTTGGCGGCGTCGTCGGGGTGGCGCTCGCCACGCTGATGCAGTGGGTGTCGTTCTCGACGACGAACTTTCAGACGTTCTCCGAACTGGCTTTTTCCTTCACCCTCACCGGCCGGATCGTTGCGTGGTCGATGGGGTTCGCGCTATTGATGGGGTTGCTGGGCGGCTTCCTGCCCGCGGCTCGCGCCGCGCGGCTGAATATCGTCGACGCATTGCGCGCTGCGTGATTAGCGGCGGCGACCAACTCCAGCGACCGTGAAGCGGGTGCCGGGCTGTACGCTAGAGTGTGGATCGTGCTACACCCGCCCAAACCCGCGTTCACGAGCTTTATGCTCGATTGTTCCGATGTGGAATCCGAATTTCCCGGTTGCCCTGTCGTTCAAGTAGTGCGTAAGGGTGTTGCGGACGGTGGCGAAGGCCAGCTGATCCCAGGGAATGTCTGGTTCGTCGAACAGGCGAGTCTCCAGGGTTTCCGCACCGGCGCTCACCTCCGCATCCAGCAGGCGACCGCGAAACAGCAGGTACACCTGGTCGATGTGCGGAAGATTGTAGAGCGAAAAGAGCGCCGTGATCTCGACGCGTGCATTTGCTTCTTCGAGCGTCTCGCGCTGCGCGCCTTCCGCGGTGGTCTCGCCCTTCTCCAGGAAGCCTGCGGGAACGGTCCACAGGCCGTGCCGAGGTTCGATAGCGCGTTTGCACAGCAGTATCTTGCCTTCCCATTCCGCCACGCACCCCACGATCATCCTCGGGTTCTCGTAATGGATGGTCTGACAACTATCGCACACCCAGCGTGGAAGGTTGTCGCCGGGTGGGACCCGCCGCGACACGGGTGTCCCGCAGTTGCTGCAGAAGTTCAAGGGTGGTTTAGCGCGGCTTCAGGTTGCGAATATACGCGACGAGCTGCTTGATCTGGTCGTCGGTGAAGGCACCGCCAAACGCCGCCATCCGTCCCGGCTTGCCGAACTTGATCCGGTTGAAGATCTGCTCGTCGGTCTTGTCGGTGCCCATCAGCTGGGGTCCCTTGCCCGCTCTGCGCCCACCGTCTTCGTGGCAGAAGCCGCAGATGCTGCTGAATGTTCCGTGGGCGCTGAATTCGGGCGCTTTTTCCGCGCCGGCAGGCTGGTCCGCCGCTTTCGCTCCCGGTTCGGGGGTTTCCCCTTTTCCGGACTGATACTGCGTCATGGGGGTTGCGGGCTTGGCTTCATCTGCCTTGCAGACGATGGACAAGGTTACAGCCACGCATACGGCGCTCGCGGCGATAGCTGTGCGCAGCGCGCGGACGCGAAGCAGAGTGTCCAGACTTGTCATCCCATGTCTCCTCTCGGCGTTTTGACTGTTCTTAAAGCGCCAAATTCTAGCTTGATACCAAAAAAAAGAGGCGGGGGATTGCACCCCCGCCTCCCGTGCAGTGCTGCGACTACATCAAGGCAATGCGAACACCTTCAACACGCCAGCGTCCTTCGGGTAGCTGGCGTACGGTTCTCCGAACCACTCGCCGTAGCTGTCGCCGACGAGGCTTCCCCAGCCGGTCTCGACCGCGATGTACTGCTTGCCCTTCGCGGTGTAGGTGATGATGCCGCCGTTGTGGCCCATGCCGTCCTGATGGCTCCACAGCAGCTTACCGTTGCTGGCGTCATACGCGCGCAAGATGCCATCCGCGCCCGGCACGAACAGCAGGTTACCGCCAGTGGACAGCAAACTGGCATGCGGTGGGACGTCGTAGTGAATGCTGAAGCTGACCTTGCCGGTGATCGGATCGCGCCCATCGACGTGGGCATACATCCGGTCTTCGCCTTTGGCAGGTACGGCCTTGAAGTCCGCCCCGATGTTCAGCTGCGCCATCGGCTCGAGCACCGGAGTGGTCTTGACTACTTCGAGGTCGATACACCATTCGTAGCCTACCCGATACATCAACTTGGTTTTCGGGTTGTACGAACCCGCGTTCCAGCTCAGACCGCCCATGATGGCGGGGCAGAGGTTCTCGTGCTTGCCCTCACGCAGGTCGCGGCGCCCAACGAGTGTACCGTCGTCCTTGATGGTCTGAACGAAGTTGATGTTCTTGACGAACGGCCACACCTTCTGCGGGTTTGCCTGACGGTCGTAGACGAACACGAAGCCACCCTTGTTCGGGTGTACTACGTATTTCTTGCCGCCTTGCTCGATGAACATGAACTCGCCCATCGCGCTGTCGAAGTCCCACGCGTCATGCGGCAGTTCCTGCCAGTAGCCCTTGAGCTTGCCGGTGTCTGGATCGAGCAGCACAACCGAGGTGGTGTAGAGGTTTATGCCAGGACGTGGCCCATTGGTTTGCCAATCAGGACCGGCCCAGTCGTACAGCGGAGCCGGGTTGCCGGTACCCCACCATACCGTGTTGGTGTCCGGATCGTACGCCCCGGCCATCCAGCCACCGCCGCCCCCGGTCTTCCACGAGTCACCGCCCCAGGTGTTACGCGCATCTCCGTTGCCCTCGCTGCCGGCGACGGTGAAGAACTCCCACACCTTCTCGCCGGTCATCGCATTGACGCCGAAGAGCGGGCCGCGATAAGGCCACTCGCCACCCTGCGCACCGATGATGACTTTGTCCTTGACCAACAGAGGCGCTCCGGTAAAGCCGACCGTCAGCTTCGCGGAGTTGATGAGGTCGGTTTCCCAGTTGAGCTTGCCGGTCTTCGCGTCGATGGCGACGAGCTTGCCGTCGAGCGTGCCCATGTAGATGTTGCCATAGCCCGCCGCGATACCGCGGTTGTACGGCGAATGGGTCTGCTTCGCGACCAGGTCCTCGTTCAGCTTCTGCTTGTAGGTCCACAGCATCTGACCTGTGGCCCCATCCAGCGCGTATACCTGATTGTAGGAGCTCGAGTAGTACAACACCCCATCAATGGCCAGCGGGAAGCTTTGCAGACCACGATAGTCGCGCGAGGCGACGTGCGACCATGCTTCCTGCAGTCGATGAACGGTAGCCGTGTTGATCTGATCCAGTGCGCTGTAATGCCAGGACTTGTACGTGCCGTGATAAGTCATCCAGTTGCCCGGCTCGCCGGCGGCATTCAATAGCCGGTCCCCGGTCACGTCTGCAGCAACCGCTTGCGACGCGACACAGACGAAAGCCGCTACCGCCACGGCTTTAGCGCCGCCTGCGAGTTTAGTTTTCCATCGTTTCATAAGTCTCTCCCGATTAAGAGTTCTTGCTTTAGACCGCCAACCCATTGTTCTTCAGTTCGAGACTCGCCGCGAGCGCCTTAATATTATTGTTTGATGCAGAAAAACCGCCGCGGAAAATCCGCCCCAGACTCTAGCCCCAGTCGGACTGGTTTGCAAGAGGACAGGGGCGTGAAAAGACGGGATTTTCCGGCCTTTCGCGGGTCGCGTTGAGTACCCGCTTGGTGCGATGGAGTTTTGCGGAGCACAATGACAAGTTTCAAGCTCATTGGCAGCCGCTATGGCCGCGTCGACTACAATGCGAATCACGGCCAAGATTCATCTGGACGAGGCCGAGCTCGAGGAAGTGTTCGTGCGATCCTCGGGGCCAGGCGGGCAGAACGTGAACAAGGTCTCTACCGCAGTGCAACTGCGCTTCCCGCTTCAGTGGAGCAAGGCGCTGCCGGATGACGTGCGCCGCAGATTGCACGCCCTAGCTGGGCGACGAGCTACCGCTGACGGTTGGCTGGTGATCGAAGCGAGCCGCTTTCGGAGTCAGATGCGCAATCGCGAGGACGCGCGCGCCAGACTTGTAGAGTTGATCCGTAAAGCAGCCTCGCCGCCAAAGCCACGCAAGGTGACTCGCCCGAGCGTCGCATCGAAGGAGCGGCGCCTGAAGGCCAAGCGCACGCGGGGCCAGACGAAGCAGACGCGATCGAAGAGCGGGCTTGATCTGGGCTAGCTGAGGAAGCGGCGCCGAACTGGAGCGCTCTCGTGTCCAAGTCGCTGAATCCGTATGCAAGCTGCGCTCCAATTAGCCGACTACCTAGCGTCGCTCCGGCAGGAGGCGTCGCAACAGCGCCACCAGTGTCTCCCGCTCGACCGGACTCAGATTGCGCGCCAGGCGTTGCTCATGGCGGGCGACTCGTTGCTTCAGCCGTTTCAGCAGTGCAGACCCCTCGGATGTAAGCCAGAGGCCATTGACGCGACGGTCGTCGGGCGACGCCCGTCGTGTGACGAGGCGGCGCGCCTCCAGCTTGTCCAGCGCTGGGACAAGGCTGGATCGATCCAGGTGGGCAGCATGGGCCAACTCGGTCTGCTTGAGTCCTGGATTGGCCTCGATGATCACAAGCATGCCGAACAACCCCGGACTGACCTCGAGCTCGCCCATCGCGTCGGCAAAGTCGTCGAAAATGGCTCGCTGCGCCAGGCGCAGCTGATATCCGATAAGACCAGGTAGAAGGCCGAGCTGCGCGGCGCGTCGTCCCGGGCTTTTGGTGGTTCCGCCGCTGGCCGCGCTGCGCCGAACCGGCGCAGTTCGGGATGCGGTGCGAACAGCAATCTCCGGCTTGGGTATTTTGTTTGACATCCAACAATTGGAGCCTGATACTTTCCCGCATGGTAGCGGAAATCATTTCCCTGCACTACGTAGGTAAGAATTCGCCTCGGCTTCAATGACCTGGACGATCACAATCGCCGACGGCGACCCGCAGGCCGTCCCAGCCGAGGATGGCGAGACGCTGCTCGACGCCTTGTTGCGGCATGGCGTGGGCTTTGCCTACAGTTGCCAGGCCGGTAACTGTGGCACGTGCAAGTGCGAATACGTGGCGGGCGAGATCCAGGAATTGGAATATTCGGAGCATGCGCTGTCCGCAGCGGAACGCGAGCGCGGGATCATCCTTGCCTGCCGCTCGCAGGTCTGGGGCGACGTAGAGATCCAGCGCCTGTCCGCGGAAGAATTCGTGATGCATCCGTCGCGAGTGATGCAGTGCCGGGTGATCGAGCTTTGCTTTGTGACGCACGACGTGTTGCGGCTACGCCTTGCGATAGAGTCCGGAGGTCCCTTCACGTTTTCCGCCGGTCAATTCGCCAAACTCCAGTTTGCGTTCGCAGCGGATACACCGCGAGACTATTCAATGGCCAACCGGCCCGATGAGCCGGTCCTGGAGTTTCACATCCGGTGCATCGAGGGCGGTGTGAGCGGCAAAATCCCCGATCGCCTCAAGATCGGCGACTTGGTGCGGGTATCCGGTCCGTTCGGGACATCCTATCTGCGCGAGCAACACGCGGGCCCGATCATCGCGATCGCTGGCGGCACCGGCCTCGCCCCGATCCGTTCCATTTTCGCGACTGCACTCCACAAAATGCTCGGTCGACCGCTTCACCTGTATTTTGGTGTGCGCGCAGAGCGCGACGTCTACGCCGAGGCCGAGCTGCGAACCTGGCAAGCGCAGCACCCGAATCTCGAGGTGCATGTGGTTTTGTCGGATGAGGTTGCCCCGGATGGTGCTGCGCGAGGCGCAGAAGGCTTGCGTGGCGCCCATCGACCGCGTCGCTACGGCCTGGTCACTGACGCGGTGCGCGCCGATTTTCCGCATTTCCAGGGTTGTCAGGCCTACCTCGCAGGGCCGCCGGCAATGGTCGACGCGGCCACCGAACTGCTATCTGCGGGCGGTATCCCCGCGCGCGACATCCACGCGGACGCCTTTTACAGCGCGGCGGATCCGGCAGCCGCGAGGATACCGGCATGAGTGGACCGTTCAGCTTCGAAGGGAAAGTAGCGCTGGTCACCGGCGGTGCCCGCGGCATTGGTCGTGCCATCGCGCAAGAGCTCGTCGCTGGCGGAGCACGCGTCATCATCGCCGATCCAGGGGTCTCGATTGCGGGCGACAACCCAAACGCGGAGAGCGTGCGCGAGACTGCGCGGACCCTGGGTAGCGCAGTCCTGGCTTTTGTCGAGGACATCTCCGCACCGGGCCAGGCCAAAGCAGCCGTCGAGTTGGCGCTCGAGCGTTTCGGTGCGCTCGACATCGTGGTCAACAACGCTGCGGTGCTGCGCGATGCTCTCATCTTCAAGTCCCAGCGCAGCGATTGGGAGCGCGTCATCCAGACCAACCTCACCGGGGCGTGGGCGATACTGGCTGCCGCCACGCCGGTACTGCGGGAAGCCGCGAAGAACGGACGCGCTCCCGGCCGGATCGTGAACATGGTCTCCACCGCGGGCTTGTATGGCAATTTCGGTCAGGCTGCGTACGCGGCGGCCAAGGCCGGTCTGGTCGGGCTCACCAGGGTTGTCGCGATGGACATGGCGCGCTCCAAAGTGAACTGCAACGCAGTAGCTCCGTTCGCGGCCACGCGCGTGACCGAATCCATTCAACCCGCCAACGACGCGCAGCAGCTGTACAAGCAGCGCGCGATCACAATACCGGCTGGATACGTGGCGCGTCTGGTGAGTTGGCTTTGCTCGCCCGGTTGCGAGGTGACCGGGCAGATCTTCGGAGTAAGGGGTCGCGAGGTCTTTCTGTTTTCGCAGCCGCGTCCCGCTGTGCGCATCGTGACGCCATCCCTTGCGGAACTGACGCTCGAACGTTTAGACGCGGCGATCAGCATCGAGATGCGCGACGAACTGACGGATCTTGCTACCGACCTCGAGGCCTTCAACGCCGATCCGCTCGTTTAGCCAACACGGAGTCTATGATGTCTACTACCGCAGCTTCCGCAATAAAGATCCCCGAGGTGAAGACAGCGGCCGATCTCGCGAGTCAGCCGGAAGAGTACCGGGTGGCCGTGGAGAAGATCGTCATCAGCCACGCGGTGAACGAGTTATATGGAGCGCAGGTGTTCGACGAGCCGGCGATCAAGCTCGCACCCACGCCCTACACCAAATGGCTCACATGCCGGGTGGCGATGGAGGAGTATCATCACCATGTCAGGTTCAAAGCCCTCGCCGATGAAATCGGCGTTGCCGCCCAGCGCATGGATCCGCAGCACAAGCGACCGTTGTCCATCTTCGGTTTTCACCTGAGCACGTGGCCGGAGTTTTGCGCGATCAAAGCGATCGCCGACTACGCCGAGATTCTCCAGGTAGAGGACTTGCTTCACTGCAGCTTCCATCCGCTGCGCAACCTGGCTCGCATTACCATGCCGGAGGAGAAGTTCCACGCGAAGTTCGGCAAGGACTTGTGTTTGGAATTGATCCAGCAGGGTAGAGGAGTCGAGGTGCAGGATGCCATCGACCGCTACTTCCCGATCACCCCGGGATTCTTCGGTGCCAGCCACTCGAGGAACAACGAGATCTACCGGAAGTGGGGCCTCAAGCAGCGGACCAACGACGAAATGCGACAGGATTTCCTGGCGCGGGTGACGGACCTGGTCGAGAATGACTTCGGTCTCAAGCTGCCGGTGCTGAACTGAAGCGAGGGCGATAGGACCGCAGACGCAGAGAGGCAAGCATGAACCAACCTGCCGTGGATGTTCACGCCGAGCGCGATGCCTACTATCGGCGCATCGCCCAAGCCAACCTCACCCCGCTGTGGGAGGTGATGGCATCGCTGGTCCCGGAGCACCCTCGCTCGCCCTGCATGCCAGCAATCTGGCGTTATCGTCAGGTGCGTCCGTGGCTCATGGAATCGGGGCGATTGATCTCGGCCAAAGAGGCGGTGCGTCGCGTACTGATCCTGGAGAATCCAGGCATCCCGGGAACCTCGGCCGTCACCCAGTCGCTCTACGCCGGACTGCAGCTCATCCTTCCGGGCGAGATTGCCCCGAGTCACCGCCATACGCAATCGGCGCTTCGTCTGATCGTTGAAGGCAGTGGCGCCTTCACCGCGGTGGAGGGCGAGCGCATCACCATGCACCCGGGCGATTTCATCATTACTCCGGCCTGGACCTGGCACGACCACGGCAACCCCGGCGGCGAGCCGGTGGTCTGGCTGGATGGCCTCGACATTCCGCTCGTGCGCTTCTTCGACGCTGGATTCAGCGAGAATTGTGCTGAGGAAGCGCAACCGGTAACGCGCCCGGAAGGGGATGCGCTGGCTCGCTATGGCAGCAACCTGCTCCCGATCGATTACGAGCCTTGCAATCTCAGCTCACCGGTGTTCGCGTACCCGTACGCGCGCACGCGCGAGACATTGGAGCAATTGCGCAGCAACGGTCCTCCACATACGGTCCATGGCTACAAGATGCAATTCATCAACCCTGCTACCGGCGGCTATCCGATGCCTAGCATCGGCGCGTTCGTCCAGTTGCTGCCCGCTGCATTTCGCGGTAGCGCCTATCGCTGCACCGATGGGATGGTGTTTCACTGCATCGAAGGCGCCGGTGCGGCGACTATCGACGGGGTACGCATTGCATACGGCGCTCGGGATACCTTCGTAGTGCCTGCCTGGTGCGCGCACGCGCTCGACGCCGACGATGACGCGGTACTCTTCAGTTTCTCCGACCGTCCGATCCAGCGCGCCCTTGGACTGTGGCGCGAACAGGTTCTTTGATGCTTCGCCGCCGGCGGCGAGAAACGATCCGAGCAGCATCTTCCATCTTCCACTGAACACACTAGCCATGGCAGACACCTTCGTCATTGATGTGGGCGCGATGCCCTCCGTTCCGGTGATCGGCAGCAAGGGGCGCTTCCCGGTGCACCGTATCTACTGCGTCGGGCGCAACTACGCTGCTCATGCACGCGAGATGGGCAAGGACCCGGACAAAGAGCCGCCGTTTTTCTTCCTCAAGCCCGCCGATGCGGTGCTTCCGGAGGGCGGAGACATGGACTACCCGCCGGGCACATCCAATCTGCATCACGAGATCGAGCTGGTAGTGGCCTTGCGCCGCGGCGGCTCCCAGATCTCGGCAACGCGATCGCTGGATCACGTCTACGGGTACGCGGTCGGTCTGGACATGACGCGACGTGATCTCCAGCTGCAGGCGCGCGATATGGGTCGTCCCTGGGATTTCGGCAAGGCGTTCGATCAGTCGGCGCCGATCAGTGCCATCTATCCCGTAGCCAGCCACGGACATCATTCCGCCGGAGCCATCGCGCTGACGGTCAATGGCGAACTGCGCCAGCACGCCGATCTGAACGACATGATCTGGAATGTTCCGGACACCATCGCGTTCCTCTCCAACTATTACGAACTGCAACCGGGCGACCTCATCTTCACCGGCACCCCGGCCGGCGTGGGTGCTGTGGTGCGCAGCGACAAGCTGGTGGGCAAAATCGAGGGGCTGGGCGAATTGCGCGTAAACATAGTCTGAGTCCAGGGCGGCTGCGCGATGTCGACCCCTAAGGTCTGGCTTGAAGTCTCGCTGAACGGTCCCTGGGGGAAGCAACGGCAGCCGGGGATTCCCGTCACGGTGCAGGAGATCGTGGAGCAGGGCGTGGCTTGTGTTAAGGCGGGCGCAGCGATCGTGCACGCGCACGCCTACGACGAGTCGACCGGCAAACCCAAGGAGAGTGTCGCCGTCTACGCCGCCATAATCGAAGGCATCCGCAGCCGGGTGGACGCGATCGTCTATCCCACCGTGTCCAATTCGGTGGGTCTATCCGCGGAGCAACGCTTCGCGGTGCACGAGGAGTTGGCACGGGCTGGCTTGCTCGAGTGGGCGCCGGTGGATCCCGGCTCAGTCAACATTGCTTCGTACGACGAGCTGCGCGGGGATCGCGAAGGGTTCGCTTATCTGAACCCCGAAAGCCATTTGCGGCATGCGCTTGGATTGGCGGCGCGGTATCTGTTTCGTCCCGCCTTTGCCATCTACGAACCTGGATTCGCGCGGCTCGGGGCCACGCTCCACTGGCGCTCCGGTTGTCCGGCCCCAATCTACCGGTTCATGTTCTCCACCGATTACACCTTCAGTTTTCCACCCGATGACTATGGGATGACGGCCTATCTTCATCTCCTTGACCAGGTCGCCCCTGGCGCGAAATGGATGATTGCAGGCTTGGGCGTGGACATCCTGCCGCTGGTTCCGCGGGCCATAGCGGAAGGCGGGCATGTACGAGTCGGCCTGGAGGACGCTTCCCTTGGTTCTACCAAGAGCAATCTGCAGCTTGTGGAGGAGGCCGCAAGCGTTGTCGCTGCGTGCGCGGGCGAGCTGGCAACGGCGACGCAGATCCGTACCGAGCTGCGCACGATCGAGAAGGGTGATGCGCAGTTATAATTCATCGATCCAGTCGAACTGAGATTCTCATGACCACTCTTGCAAATGACAGACTTCCAAGGATCGGCATTACCATGGGTGATCCTTCGGGGATCGGCCCCGAGATCATCGTAAAGGCGCTCAAGGAGATGTCCGCGGAAGACCGCTCCGCTTCGGCGGTGATCGGGAATATCGACTTCCTGAAGCGCGCCGATCGGCTGGTTGGCGCCGGGCTGATCTACGCTGATTCGTTGGAGACTGCGCGCAACGGCTCGGTGCCGGTGGTCCACGTAGCGTCCAAGGACGCAAACCAGATCCGCGATGGCGAGATCACGGCCGCCGGCGGCGAGGCGGCGTATCAGTACGTCGTGAAGGCGGTGGAACTGGCGATGGCAGGTGCGATCGGCGTGATCGTAACCGCGCCCTTGAACAAGGGCGCCATGCATGCTGCAGGCCATCATTTCGACGGGCATACGGAGCTGCTCGCACACCTGAGCGGCGCGAAGTCGTCGTTCATGTTGCTGGCGTCAAGCAAGCTATCGGTGGTGCATGTCTCTACGCATGTCAGCCTGCGCACTGCTACCCAGCGTGCAACGACGGATCGGGTTCTCGCCACCATCCGCGCGGGCAACGATCATTTCAAGGCGCTTGGCTATGACAGTCCGCGGATCGCACTGGCCGGGCTGAATCCGCACTGCGGTGAAGGTGGCATCTTCGGCACCGAGGAGGTCGATCATATCAACCGCGCGGCGGATCTCGCGCGGCAGGAAGGCATCAACCTCAAAGGTCCTATCTCCGGTGACACCGTGTTCTATCGAGCGCTCAAAGGCGAGTTCGACCTCGTGGTGGCGCAGTACCACGACCAGGGCCACATTCCAACCAAGCTCATCGCGTTCGATGAAACCGTGAACGTGAGCCTTGGGCTCCCTATCCGCCGTGCGTCGGTCGACCACGGCACGGCTTTCGATATCGCCTGGAAAGGTACGGCTGACCATACCAACATGCGTGCCGCGGTGGCTTATGCCCGGATGATGGCCCAGCGCATACCCGCTCGGGTTGCTGCCTGACTCAGGCTCGGCGGCAGGCGATGGCGGGCGCGCCCCGGCTCATCATCGTCGCCGACGATCTAACAGGCGCGATGGATGTGGCCGGTCCACTGGCCGGTCGTGGCCTTGCGACCCGGGTCGTCGCCAGCGTTGACGGTTGTACGTTTGCGACCCTTCCCGCGGCCGAAGTCCTTTCGATCAACGCGGACACCCGACACCTCGCCAAGGAACAAGCTGCGCAGCGCATGCGGAGTGTGGTTCGCGAGCTTGTCCACCCCGATTCCGAGATCCTGATCAAGAAGGTCGACTCTACATTGCGAGGCAACGTCGTGGTCGAGACGCTCGCCATGTTCGAGGCGAGCGCCCGCTCGGCTGCAGTCGTGGCGCCCGCGTTTCCACGACAGGGCCGTACGGTCGTGGAGGGGACGGTGCGTGTCCACGGCGTCCCGCTGAAGGATACGAACTTCGCGCGCGATCCGCTTTCGCCGCCGCCACTGGAGCCGCTGCATGAGCTGTTCGGGTCCGCCGATGTGCGCGCCGAGGTGTGCTCGGTCATGCGAGGTGGGTCGGTCGCGCTCGCGGAGGATCGCCACCGACAGATTTTCGTAGTCGACAGCGCCAGCGACGAAGATCTGCGCTCGACGCTGCGTACTTTTCAAGGACGTCTGCGAGAGGTCCTGCTGGTGGGTTCGGCAGGCATTGCGGAGGCTTTGGCGGAGGTTTGCTTCGAACGCACCGCAGAAACCTTCGTCTCGCCTGCGCTCAAGGGACCTCTACTATTCGTGGTCGGATCGCGGACAGAGCAAAGCTTGCAGCAGGTCCACGCCCTGGTCGAACATTGCTCGGCCCGGATCTTTGCCGCACCCGACGGCAAGGTCGATGTCGCCGCGGCGATGCGGGCTACCGAGTCCGTGCTCGTGCTAAAGGCCACTGCAGGTGAGGAAGGGCCCGGCGTGCGGGCTAGCGAGGTTGCTCACCGCCTTGGGGAAGGCGTGTCCCAACTTCTCGAGCGTCGACCGATTGCCGCCATAGTCGCTACTGGCGGCGACACCGCCGTCGCCATTCTCCAACACTTGTCACAGGCCGTGCTGCGCGTTGCGGGGACGCTGCTGCCCGGGATACCGTTCAGCC
>Ga0335083_10003641_pt1 | contig 19881 bp, 22 predicted proteins | sample Lox_Sample_42_FD_206716 | JGI IMG/M metagenome (GOLD analysis project Ga0335083, IMG submission 206716) | Soil microbial communities from Loxahatchee National Wildlife Refuge, Florida, United States - Lox_Sample_4.2 | ecosystem: Environmental > Terrestrial > Soil > Wetlands | place: USA...
TGATCGGGGCATGTCGATCGACTTTGCGGAATGTGATCGGGCACGTTTGGCGCGAGACCGCACCTACGATGGACGGTTCTATACCGGCGTCCGCACCACGGGCATCTACTGTCGTCCGGTCTGCCCGGTGCGCCCCGCCCGATCGGCCAACGTTTCGTTCTTCCCGTCGGCCGCCGCCGCGGAGCTGGCCGGCTTCCGCCCCTGCCTGCGCTGCCGGCCGGAGACGGCTCCCTTCAGCGGCGCCTGGATCGGCAGCCGGGCGACGGTCGAGCGGGCGCTGCGGCTCATCGCCGAGGAAGGAGCACTCGATCGCGAGGGCGCCACTGTGGAGCGCCTGGCCCTGCGCCTCGGCGTAGGGTCAAGGCAGCTGACGCGATTGTTCGCGCATCATCTCCAGGCCAGTCCTTCCAAAGTGGCAAGGACTGCACGCGTGCAACGAGCCAAGCGCCTCATCGATGAGACCAGTCTCCCAATGACCGAGATCGCAATGCAGGCAGGCTTCGGGAGCCTGCGACGGTTCAACTCCGCCTTTGCCGAAATCTACGGCAGGCCGCCGACCAAAATTCGCCGCAAGCGGCGCTAGATGCCGGCCCAGCGCAACGGTCCGAGAAAGTCCTGTTTTCCAAGGTCAACGCCGTTGTGACGCAGAATCGCGTACGCCATCGTGATGTGAAAGAGAGCGTTGGGAACGACGATCTGCAGTAGATAGTCATCGCCGGCGATGAGCTTCCCGGGTGCCCACGGCACACCGATCTTTCGGTCATATGCGCCGGCGTACTGCGTCTCGGTCACACCTTCCGCGAAAGCGATCGTCTTCAGAAGCCGCGCGCGAAGATCCGCGACGTTCTGTTCCTTGTCCTCGTGTTTCGGCGGCCGTAGCCCGGAAAGCCAGCCCGCGCCGGCCTTTACATAGTCGCACGCGCTTTGGACCTGATAGATGAAATCCCTCATATCCGGCGCAAGTCGATCGTTCATGAGGGCCGCCACGTCGAAGCCTTTGTCTGCAGCGAATTTCTCGGCCTTGTCGAGATATGTCTCGATCTGCTTCAACGTCTTGATGCACTGGGCAATGACAAGGTGATGCATCGTTTCCTCTCTCCAGCTTCAGGCCGATGCGACGGTGAATCCCGCCCGCGGAAAATGCACACAGAGCTCACCGACGGCAGGGTCGCCGCGCTTGATGACGATTTCATCGACGCTCGAGGCCACTAATTCGCCCACGACCGGATCGCGGCCAGTATCGTCAGGCGTGACGGCCACTTGCTGCCCAGGCTGACGACTGACGGGATCGCCCGGGTCTGCGGCAGCGATGGCGCTCGACGTAGCCGCTCGGGCCATCGCAAGCGCTTCCTGTGAGGTCATGGAGCGCCGGTCGCCGTGGCCAATAGCGGCGACGCGTTCGGCCCAGCTCAATAGCCTTGGGAATCCGCCGAGCGGTGCTGCCGTCGGTCCGAAATTGCGCTGCAGGAACCAGACAGGGTGGTAAGCCGCGAGATCGGCGAGGCCGGCCGCCGCGCCCTGCAGGAACGATCGCCCGTCGACCAACATCTGATCGAGCCAGTGCAGATGCGCTCGCAGCTGATCGAGCAGATAGGGCACCGCCGCCGCCATGGCGGCGGGATCGATATTGCGTCCGGAAAACTTGGCCCGGTCTTCCAGGAACCCCTTCGGCAATACCTCGGGCTTCCTGGCGAACAGGATACCGGCCGCCGGGCTGAACATGGTCTTCTCCGCCCACCATGCCAGCGCATCCGCCACACCTCGACCGGCCGGATAAAAGCTCGGGCTCGGATGCCGGCGCTCCAGCTCGCGCATGATCAGTTGACTGTCGCAATAGATGTCGGCGCCGATCTGCAGCACGGGCGTCTTGCGATAGCTCCCGGTCAGTACCGTCAGATCGGGTTTCGGCATGATGGCGGGGATCTCGACCGACGCCCAGGCGAGGCCTTTGAGGCCAAGGCCGAGCCGAACCTTCTCCGAATAGGGAGAAATCTCGTAGTGATGCAGGATGATGTCGGTCATGAGCCCTCCTGATCGCGCAACTGGGTGCCGGCGCCGAAAAACTCGGCGACGGCGCGAATAACGGCCTGAGGTTGCTCCAGCAACATGAAGTGTCCTGCGCGCGGCAGGTCGATGACCCGGACGCGCTCGCCAAATTGCTCGCGGAGCGCGTGGCCGTTTCCCGGCGGCGCCGCGACGTCGTCGAGCCCCTGGATCGCAAGAAGACGAGCCGTTCCGGCACCCCACCACTCCTCGAGCGGCACGCCCCGGCTGGTCGCGAGATGGGCGACATGCACCGCCGGCCAGCATTCGACCCCGGCCAGTATTTTCGGATCGGACGCCGGCGACAGCCATCGCGCGCCGTACACGGTGACGCAATCACTGCCGTTCATCTTGACGTCGGTGGCGTCGAGAAAGGGTGTCCCCAACGCCGTTGGGGGTCCAATGAGACCACCCGCCGCAAGCAGAGCGACGCTGCGCACCAGCGAGGGCCGGTCGGCCGCCAGGCAGCGGGCGACCCGGTTGCCGAAGGCATGGCCAACCAAGTGCGCTGGACCACAACCCACAGCTTCGATGACCCGGGCCACATCGGCCGCCAGATCGCGCACGGTTATGCCATCGAGCGCGCCGCGGCTCTCTCCAACACCGCGCAGGTTGATGGCGATGGTCTGCATTCCGCCGGCCGCGAGCACGTGCGTCAGATCCGCAAAATAACCCGTGCTGCAGCCGGCATTCGCGAGCAAAACCACCGGAGTGCCGGATCCCTGAAGGGTGCATTCGAGCGTCGCGTCGCCGACGTCGATAATTCGGTGCTGCTTCAATCCCATCTCCTGCTGGCCAGCGTTGAGCGGCCAAGGCGCCTCGAAGCGACGATCACCGGCCCACTCGGTGTCAGAGGTAGGGGAAATGAGCGGCTAGTGCTGGCCGAAACCGGACTCCATCCCCCAAAGACCGTCCGCGCGACGCCGGATCGGCTTCCGACCAATTTGAACCGCTCAAGCGGTTCCATCTTGCCGGTAGCCTGATTGCTCGCCTCAATGGCCGTGACGGCGACGAATATCGCGACTCAAGTGGCCCTGATTTTGAGACGGGCCGAGGAGCACAACTCCAATGCCGACCCTTGGCCCAAACCACACACGCGCCGTCAGATGTTCCCCGTAACGTGCAGGATCGCCATGACGACGGCGTTCTCGGGCCCCGAAAGCAGCCACGACATCACATTGAGATCGACACCAAGTTGCGCGCCAATCATCGGCAGGATGACCAGCAGCCCGACAATGATCGCCGTGCCGTACTGCTCCAGCCGAGCAAGGGGAAAGGCGAGCGCGTTGGGCAGCGAACCGACCGCGACGCGACCGCCGTCGAGCGGCGGCAAGGGAATCATGTTGAAGAGAGCGAGGATGACGTTGAGGACGATGGCATTCTCGATGTTCTCGAGAAACCATTGATCGACACCGATCGGCAGAAAGTCCGCGGCGTGCGCCATCAGCCCGGCGATCGTCGCCATCAAGATGTTTGCCGCTGGACCGGCGGCGGCAACCCACACCATGTCGCGTCGCGGATGCCGCAATGCCCGGAAATTCACCGGCACGGGCCTGGCGTACCCGAACAGGAACGGCGCATGTGACAGCAGAAGCAAGCCAGGCAACAAAATCGTGCCGAAGGGATCGACGTGAGACAAAGGATTGAGAGTCACCCGCCCTTGGCGCCAGGCCGTGTCGTCCCCGAATCGGTGTGCAACAAAGCCATGAGCGGCCTCATGAAGGGTGATCGCCAGAATCGCCGGAATCACCCAGGTCGACACCGTGTAGATCAAGGGGCCGAGGTTCTGGGTCATCAGTCATTCCTGCGCGACTTGCCAAGGAGCTTCAGCTCACCCTCAAGTCGCGCAAACTGCAAGTCAAGAAATTGCTTTCGACCGAAGGAGCGATCGCCCGATCGGCCGACTGATCCGCTTTCCCTCCCTTCAGGTTGCCATCCTAGATGCGGGCGAGTCCGCGCCCATAGAGAGCAACGAGCCGGCTGGAGTCGCGGCCAACGCACCATCGTATTCCCCAATTGCGAGACCAGGGTCGCCATCGCGGCCCGTGACGTCCAAGACTTTCAGCAAGCAATTCAAGTCCCACCTAGATCTGAGCAACCGACTTCAGTTCGAAGTCGGACCCGGGCGGGTTCTCGCCAATGCGGACAATCTCGTCCCGGATGAAGCGATACGGCGGCACCGGCAAATTGTAGGGAGCTGGGACCCCACTGAAGACGCGAGCCGCGAGATCGTAGCGGGAGCCGTGGCACGGGCAAAAGAACCCTCCTGGCCAGTTCGAACCAAGATCGCCGCCCGCCGCCGCCCTTAGCTGAGGGATGCAGCCGAGGTGGGTGCAGATTCCGACAACGACGAGATATCGCGGCTTGATCGAACGATGCCAGTTGCGTGCATAGTCCGGCTGCTGATGGACGCTCGAATCGGGGTCCGCCAGAAGTTTGATATCGGCGGCCTCTTGCAGCTTTCGCAAGATGGCCGGCGTACGATACAATATGAAGATCGGCCGACTGCGCCACAGCACGACGATCTGCTGGCCGGGCTGAACTTTTGAAATATTGACGTCAACAGGAGCTCCGGCCGCGATAGTGTCGGCCGCCGGATTGAGCGAATCAATGAATGGCCATGCAGCCGCCATTGCGCCCACGCCAGCCATGCTCGAAGTCGCCACGAAAAGAAATTCTCGACGAGAGTTGCAGGCAGCGTCGACTTTAGGATTTCGGACCTCTGTCATCGTGACCTCCAGTCACAATGAAAAACGCCAGGCCGAGACAGTCGGCCGTGCGGCCTAACAGCGCTCCCAACATGGCCGCGCCGGTCATTTCGCTTCTGGAAGTTTCGTGCTGTTTCGTGGCCGAGGCGCCGACGATCTTCCCATCACCGAATTCGTCGACCAGGCCGTCCAAGTCGATTTCGAGTGCCGCTCCGATCGGCATCCGGGACAGGCCCTCGCGAAGACCTTTACCGATCCTCTCGCATAACATTGCGTACCTCGCCGCGCGCCCCATTACATTGTCAGCAGGAGGCGGATACTTGCGCCTGATATCCGCAGGTTCGATCGTCAGTCTACCGCCAAGGCTCACTATCCGTACTATGGACAGTTTTCTGCACGAGTCCCGAGGCTCGCAAACGTCCGCTCGACGCAGGAACCCATGGCCGACGCCAAGAACCGGCCTCGTTTCGCTCGTCTCATGCATGCTTCCGCTGTTCTATTTTGCGCGACGGCTTCGCAAAGCCGTGGCCTTGGAGTCGAATATCGGCAAAGCCACGAATTGCCCGGATTTCGGCGTCGAACGGCCAACGTCTCGGCATAGCAATTGTCGGGACCAGATAGCGCGCAAGCAAGGCAGTCTGGTCAAGGAGGACACGATGATTAAGGTCGATCTGCTGCGTGACAAGAGCATCGCGGTGATCAGTCCTCAGGGTGCACTCAAAGCGGGGGATTTCCAGGCCGCTGCGCAAACAGTCGATCCTTTCATCGCTGAGCACGGCAAGCTAAAAGGCGTGCTGATAGATGCGCCCGCCTTCGACGGCTGGAATAGCTTCGGCGCGTTGATCGAGCACCTCAAATTCGTGCGCGACCATCAGCGCCAAGTCGAGCGCGTCGCTGCCGTGACCGACAGCGCCTTTCTGCGCATAGCGCCCAAGATCGCGGAGCATTTCGCTAGACCGGAGATCAGGGTATTTGGCCGCAATGAAATGAGCCAAGCGTTGCACTGGCTTGAAACTGGCGAGTAGCCGCGATGGCATGACCGCAACCCAAAACCGCTCACGGCCGCAACCGGTTCTTCGATATGACCGCGGCGATGATGAGGCCGAACATGAGCAATCTTGGCAGGTAGAAGTAAGGCTCGTGCTCGTCGGGCCACCTGCCAACCGCCAGGACGAGCCTGGTCACTCCATCGACGCCGAAGGCCATCGCGAAGAGCAGAAAGAACATGTCCCGAGTGCGTATCCAGAAGCGAAGGAAGAACAGCGCCGCGACCAGATCGAGCGTGGAAATCGCGGCTGCGATGATGGAATTGAGGGTGTCGGTCATTGTGCATCCCAGACGAGGCCGAGGACGAGGACGCCCATGGCGGCAAGGGCAACCAGCCCGCGAGGGACTGAGAGATCGATGTTCGGAAACACGATCTTGTCGAGGAAAAGCAGGACGTTGTTCAGCGTCAGCCCGGCAAAGCACAGGCCGCTCCACAGCAAGAGCCGATATCGGTTCCCGACATAGGCACGAGTGAGGAGGCCCGCGCAAACCAACGCGACCACCGAGCACGCACCATAAATGGCGACCTCCATCATTTGTCCTTTCTAACTCTGAAGGCGTCGGCGAATTTCCTGTGCCTGCGCGGATTGCCATGCACCAGATTGGTCACGGGAATCAGGGCATGAGAGTAGGCGCGGTCCAGCCTGTCGACGAGAACCGCCATTTCGCTCGAACTGGGGCAATAGCGGTATGTTGCGCCATCAGCGGCCAGGAGTCCGTCCGCACAGAGCTGCGCCAGCACCTCGGAGGCGACGACCTGGGGCACATAGAGCCGGCGCGCGGCGCCAGCGGCGTCCCAGGTCCGATCCGGCTGGCGGCTGAGCAGCAGCAAGGCCTCAAGATGCGCGACCGATTCGAAGTATCGCAGGATGAACTCTCGGAGTTGCTGGTCGAACGGTTCGTCAGTCATTGGACACTTGGCTCAAGATCCTATCGGGTGCCGGCAAGTCTGGGCGTAGCCCGATTTCGCCCTTCCCGGGCCTTTCAGGCAAGGAAGAGTTGCGTTCCTTGATTGTCGATCGTCGCGCGGGATTCGCCGATCGAGTGCTCGGAAGCCCGCGCGGGCTCGGCCCATGCCATTGAAGCCCAAGCCGCCGCGAAGGCCGCGGCGGCTCTGCTCAGAAAGCCGTCAGGCACTTTCGTGTGACAGCACGTCGCCGAACAACTTCCACGTTCCCTTCTCGAAGCGCGCAAGCCTGATCGCCTGGATGGGATAGAAGTCGGTCGGGCTGGTGTTCACGGTGATGCCCGGCAACAACAGCGGCACTTTGAAGTTATGGAAGCCCGCCGCCTGCTTCATGAGGTTGGCGCGCGTGAGCTGATCGCCGCACCGCTTGAGGGTTTGCTCCATCAGGTACGAAACGGCATAGGCATAGACATAGTTGCCGTCGGCCGTGTTGGCGTCCGCCATGTACTTCGCCATGAAAGCGCGCCAGGCCTTCATGTCCTCGTTGACGTCCCATTGACGGTCGGTGGGATCCATCAGATAGAGCCCGGTGATGGTCCCCTCGCAATTGTTGTAGCCCGCGGGCTGCATTGTCGCCGTAACGGACGAGGAGACATTGTTCAGGTACTTGACCGGCTTCCATGCGAGATCCGCCGCCTTGCGCAGCGTCTGTGCCGCGAACTTGGGGATGGCGACAATGAAGTAGACGTTGGCGCCCGACCCCGAGAGTTCGATCGTCTGCGAGTCGACCGTGGGATCGGTGGTTTCGTAGGTGACGGCCTTGACGATCCGGCCAACCTCCTTGCCGAGGCCTTCCCTGAGACCGTTGTAGTAGTCCTTGCCGTAGTCGTCGTTCTGATAGAGCACGGCGATCTTGGCGTCCTTGATGTTGGCCAGAATGTGCTTGGCGTAGATGGTCGCCTCGGTGCGGTAGTCGGGCTGGAAGCCCATGGTCCAGGGGAAATGCTTGGGGTCGCCCCATTTCGACGCGCCGGTGGCGACGTAAAGCTGCGGCACCTTCATCTGGTTGAAGTACTTGTGGACGGCGGTGTTGGTCGGCGTGCCCAGCGTATTGAAGCAGCAGAAGACCTTGTCATCTTCCACGAGCTGTCGGGCCATCTCGACTGTCTTGGGCGGCGAATAGCCGTCATCAAGACTGATGAACTCGATCTTCCGTCCGTTGATGCCCCCCTTGTCGTTGACCATTTTCCAGTAGGCGGTCTCGCAGTGCCCGAGCGTGCTGTAGGACGAGGCGGGCCCGCTGTAGGGGTTGGTATTGCCGATCTTGATCGTCGTGTCGGTCGCGCCGATGTCGTAGGTGCCCTTGGCCCAGGCCGGCACCACGGAAAGAAGCGTCGGCGCCGCCGCGGCGCCGATCAGGAAAGTACGTCTGCTGGTCGTCATGTGACATCTCCTTGAGGTTGGCACGAATACTCCCCGCGACTGTGAACGGTGATCTTCGAACCGGGCCGCTTCGCGACTCCAGCCGGCCTCCTACTTGACCGCTCCTCCGGTGATGCCGCTGATGAAGCGATCGAGAAAGAGATTGTAGGCGATGGCGACAGGCACGCTGGCGATCAGCGCTGCCCCCATCAGTTCGCCCCAGTAGAAGATGTCGCCGCGCACCAGATCTGTCGCCACCCCGAGCGTGATCGGCTTCTGGTCGGACGAGGAGATGAAGGTGAGCGCATAGACGAACTCCTGCATGGTGAGCGTGAAGGCGAAGATGACGACGGTGAGGATCGCCGGCACCGAGAGCGGCAGGATCGTCTTGACGAAGGCGCCCAGCACCGTGCACCCGTCGACGATCGCCGCCTCGTCGATCTCGCGTGGGATCGACTTGAAGAACCCCATCAGAAGCCAGGTGCAGAAGGGGATCGTGAAGGTCGGGTAGACGACGACCAGCGACCACAGCGAATCCTGCAGGTCGAGCCAGGCAATCACGCGGGAAAGCGGCAGAAAGAGCAGGGTCGGCGGCACGAGATAGGTCAGGAAGATGCCAATCCCGAGATTCTCCGCGGCGCGCCCCGGCATGCGCGCCAGGCTGTAGCCAGCCGGCAAGGCGGTCACCAGAGTTATGACCACGACGCAGACCCCGATCAGCGCCGAATTGCCCAGCCAGCGCAGGAAGAGCGTCTGCGTAAAGAGGTACTTGAGATGGTCCAACGTCGGCGGCGCATTGAACCAGTAGGGAACCGATTGAAGATTGTAGAGATCGCCGTCGGTCTTGAAGGTGGTGATCAGCATCCAATAGAAGGGGAACGCCGCGAAGACGACGAGCAGCGTTACGGCGAGGTAGAACGAGCTTGTGCCGAAGATGCGGCGCGCGATTGCCGTCATATCGAGGCCCTCCTCATATCTCGCGGCGGCGGAGGAACCTCAGCATGAAGGTCACCGCCACCAGCAAGAAGGGGAACAAGAACAGGCAAATCACCGCGCCGTGCGAGACGTCGCCCGACAGGATGCCGACTTGGAAGGCGAGCGAGCCCAAGACCTGGGTACTGTTGATCGGACCACCCTTGGTCAGCAGATAGACGACGCTGAGATCGGTAAAGGTGAAGACGGTGCCGAAAATCACGGCGATCAGCACGATCGGCAGGATCATCGGCATGATGATCTGGTAGTTGCGCCTCCAGAACCCGGCACCGTCGATCGTTGCGGCATCGAGCACGTCCTTCGGCACCGAGCTGAAGCCCGCCAGGAAAAGAATGACACCGAAGGGAAACAGCCGCCATGCATGCACGGTCATGACCGCCGCCATCGCCAAGTCGGGCTGGCCGAGCCACTGCGGCTGGTTCGCGACGTCTACCAGGCCGAGCGCCACCAGGGTCCAGTTGATCACGCTGTAGAGGGAATCGAACATCCAAACCCAGGCAAGCGTCGCGAGCGACACCGGCACCGCCCAAGGGAGGACGATCAGGGCCCGCGCGATGCGTCGCCCCGGGAACTCCTTCATCAGCAGCATGGCGCCGATCTTGCCCAGCAGCAGGCCGATGATCTGCGATCCGATGGTAAAGACGAAGGTGTTCACCAGCGTGCGCCGGAAGATGTCACTCGCGAGGACGTCGTGGAAATTGCTCAGCCCGACGAACCTGTAACTGGGATCGAAGATCGAGTAGGCGCTGAGCGCATAGTAGACCGCCAGCAGGAACGGCAGGCCGACCAGGAGGACCACGTACAGAACGGCCGGTGCGACAAGAAGCGGTCCGACGAAAGAAGTGCGATCCAGCAGATAGCGAGGACGCAGATTTTCGCGCACGACTTCCGTGATCGTGGTCATCGCGCAGCTCCAGCACCAACCGCCGCCTTGCCCTCGCGATCGAAGTACCGCAGTTCGCTCCGACGCACGGCAAAGGCGTGATGATCGCCGGCCCGAATGCCATCGCTGGCGGCGTGGGCGGGCAGCTTGGCGGTCACGATCCGCCTGGCGTGCCGGCCTTCGATGGAGCCGTACAGGACCCGTTCCGAGCCGAGATACTCCATGCGCTCGACCCGGAACGGCATTTCGGCGAGTGCGCTGCCGTTCAGCATTTCCCTGGGAAGAAAATGCTCCGGTCGGAAGCCCAGCGTACCGCCGTCCCGCTCGATCAGATTCATGGGCGGCGTTCCGAGGAATGTCGCGACGAATTCGTCTGCCGGGTTGTCGTAGATTTCCGCCGGCGTGCCGAGCTGGCGCAGTCGGCCACGGTCGATCACTGCGATCCTGTCGCCCATCCCCATCGCCTCGATCTGATCGTGGGTGACGTAGATCGTCGTGGTCCGCACCGTCTGCTGGAACTGCTTGAGTTCACTGCGTGCGCTGGTGCGCAGCTTGGCGTCCAGGTTGCTGAGCGGCTCGTCGAGCAGGAATACCGTAGGCTCACGCACCAGGGCCCGCGCGAGGGCGACGCGTTGCCGCTCACCTCCCGACAGCTGGCGCGGCTTGCGCGCGAGCAGATGATCGATCGAAAGCAGCTGTGTCGCCCAGGCCACCTTGCGCCCGATCTCCTCCCTCGGCGTGTTTTGGGTGCGCAACGGAAACGCGATGTTGTTGGCTACGGTGAGGTGGGGATAGAGACCATAGCTCTGGAACACCATCGCCACGCCGCGGGCACGGGGCGGAATGTCGTTCACGACTTCGCCGCCGATCAGGATGTCGCCCGATGTCTGGCGCTCCAGGCCGGCAAGGATGCGCAGGAAGGTGGTCTTGCCGCATCCCGACGGTCCCAGGAGGACGAGGAACTCGCCGTCGCGGATCGACAGGCTTATGTCGTCGACGGCGCGGACATCGCCAAACCGCTTCTCGATGTGGCGGGCAGCAACTTCAGACATTTGAGTATCCCTCGCAAGCGTTCCTCCCCGCGAGCCGAGCCGGCCGAACCGTGCTGGCGTCGAGCGCGACGCCAGCACGGCCAACCGCGCCTTGCCCTAGGTTCGAGCGGCCCACTTCTTGTAGATGAGCTCGGCTTCGCGACTGGCCCACTTGACCGCCTCCTCCGGAGTCATCTGGCCGGTCGCAGCCTTCGCCATCATGTCCGGGAGGATGAAGTTGTCTGCCACCTCGTCGGCGGCTGGCGTCGATGGACCGGGATAGCCGAACACGACGCACCACTCGGCCGCGGTCTCCAGCACCTTCAGCTTGTCGTGCGGATGCGACGTGGCGTCGTTCGACAGGATCGACGGCGTGGGTACGAGATTCTCGAACAGAGGATGGTCGTAGCCCGTGCTGGCGTTGAAGCCCTGTACCCAGTTGTCGGCGTAGTGCCTGAGAAAGTCGAGCGCGGCGTCCTTGTTGCGGGCGAACTTCCAGATCACGTAAGAGTTCGGGGCTCCCGCCGCCAGGCGGCGCACCGGACCGGCCGGCGCCTTCCAGACGGAGATCTTGTCGGCAAGCGCCGGGTTGGACTTCTGGGTCGAGCGGTACGCCGAGATCGGGTTTTGGATCCACGATCCGCGCCCGGACTCGAGGAAGCGGTTGTTGCTGGCGTCGTCCCACGACAGGACTTCCGGCGTCTCGGCCTCCGTGTACAGCGCCTTGACGAACTTCACGACCTCGAGGGTTTCCTTCGAGTCGAGCGTCACCTTCGTGCCGGTGTCGTCACACACCGAGGCACCGTAGCTCCACAGCATGCTGTTGTAGGAATTGTTGGGGTCGACCGAGTGGCCGAGACCGATGCCGACCGGAAAACCCTTGGCCTTGAGCTTGGCGCCGCCCTTGCGGATGTCCTCCCAGGTATCGGGCTTCATCCCGATCTCGTCCCACAGGTCCTTGCGGTACAGGCCCGGGAAGTCGATGAAGAAATCGGGGAAGGCAAGCCACGACTTGGTCTTGTTGTCGAAGGCGATCTGCTGGCCGATCGCCGTCACCTTGCCGTGCTTTTTCGCGGTCTCCTCGACAATCTTGGTCATGTCGATCGTGCTTTTGGCATAGAGGTGCGGGCCGCCCGATCCGTTGAAGCCGAAGAGATCGTGCCCGGCCTGGGCTGCCACCTCCGCCGCGGCGCGCGCCGGAATCTCGAGATGCGGGATATGGTCGACCGTCGCCTGGATGCCGTTCTTCACTCCCCAGTCGTGCACGAAGGCGTCGAACCACTTGTCGTATTCGGGGATGAAGTGGCTCCATTGCACGATCTTGAGCGTCTTGCTGTCAGCGAGCGCCCGTGAAACGAACGGCGCGCTCACCAGCGGTGCAACACCGAGCGCAACTACCGTTGTGCCGGTTCTCCTGAGAAAGCTGCGGCGGGAAACACGAGCCCGGGTCAGTAGCTTGGTTCGCATTGGTTGCCTCCTGGTTCCAGCTCCGTCCCCGGGTGCAGAGGCAGCCAAAGATGCCCCACCGTGCAAGTCCGCGCCTTGTCGTGGATGCATGATCTAGATGAGTTCGAAAATGTCCGACCGATCGTCGCGCTGCCCAGCGCCAGTGGTCGTGACCGCGACACTGCCCGCATTCCCCGCGGGACGACCCACTACGGGCATCTACAGTTTCGATGCCGCCAGTCCGCGCTCCTCAAGACGATCGCGGATCATGTCCAGCCGATTGCGCCGGTCGCCCATGAAGCACGTCGCACTCCGCAGGCGCGATCTCAGCTCGTTGCGGCCGCCATTGAAGGCCAACAGCGGCGCGCACCTCTCTTTCCGGACTCGAGCCGAAGCACGGCCCGGCCCCACGGCAGCATCGGATCGGACGTCGTGCAACAGCGTCTCGCAAGCGGCGCCGTCGGCATCGATGACATCATGGTCTTCGAGCTCGACATGAAAGTATTCGAGGTGGTCGCGCCCCGGCATATCGTCGAAAGCGATCGAGGTGTTATTCACGAGGTTGCCAACCGGAACCAGAACCTCGTCGATGAACAAGGCGTGTGCAGAGGTGAGATAGAGGTCCTTGCGAGGAGCACCCTCGCCGAGGGCCGAACGTCCGATGCGGACGGGCCGATCCTCGCGGGCCCAGAACCCGGAAGTCCTGTTCCTCGTTGCCGTGTGACGATGGACGGCCACGATCGGACGCCAACCGCCGAAGCGGGTCGGCAAGAGGTCGCCGGCTTGGAGGCTTTCCACGTGCCGGTATCCCTGGACGGTGCGAATTCTGGTGCCGCGCAAAAAGCAGCCGCCGTCGCCCCAGCCATGTCGTGCCAGGGCCGGGCGGGCAGCGCCTGGACAAAGCAACGTTCCCGCAACCAGGACCGCTGCCCGGGCCAGGCTGCGTCGCGAAAGACGCACACCGGTAAGAGTATCCTTCAACGCACTCTCCTGAGACACGCATTCGCACCCGCCAGCGTCGTGCGCGGCAGGAAACGCGGGGCCGGACGTAGAAGCTGGCACGGTGGCGCAAGATGAGGACCGCCGCCTTGGCCTGCGTCGATGATATAGATGAGTCGGAATATTCCCCGGATCAGAGACCCGGGATTCGCCGCCTGGCGAGCGTTGCGCCTTTGAAGTCAGCCAAGCGGGACAAGGTCGCGACATCGATACAAGTCAGGTTCGCGCCATCCAGGGTGATCAGCCCGTCGTCGCGCAGCCGGCGCAGAGTCCTGTTCACGTGCGGCGCACTGAGGCCCAGCGTATCGGCCATCTGCTCCTGGGTGAGCGGCAGGCAGTAGGACCGCTCATCGGCCAGGCCCACGGCCTGTAGGCGCACCAGCAGTTCCAACAGCAGATGAGCGACGCGTTCGTATGCCGTCTGCCGGCCGACGCCTACCAGATGCTCTGCGAACATCGTCGCTTCGTGACCGACCAGCCAGAATAGCGCTGCACCCAGCCTCGGTTGGCGTCGGAACAGAGTGAGTATGTCGTCATGGGGTACGGAGCAGACGATGACCTCGCCCAAGCTTGCGATAGAATACAATGAGTAGTCGAACAGGCACCCCGGATAGCCGATGAGGTCGCCCGGCAGGATCAGATTCAGGATTTGCCGGCGACCGTCGTGCAGCACCTTGTAGCGGATCGCCATGCCGCGATTGAGGATGTAGAAGCATCGATAGGTGTGCCCGGCAGAGACGATGTCGTTGCCGTCATGGACCTTGGTAAAATCGGATTGTATATGCTGCAGATATTCGCGCTCGCCATCCGTAAGGTCGACGAGGCGTTCGAGCCTTGCAACCAGTGGCGCTCGCAGAATCGTCGAATCGGTCGCAATCGTATGCATCGTCAGGCAAGCTCGCGGCAAGGCGCCATGCTCGAGAGCGAGGCTAGTCTAGATCGATAGCCTCGGCAATTCGGCGCCCAGCGAGGCGGGAGGAGTCCGAGGCGGACCGCCGCAAGCGTACCGGCCAAGTATGCGCTGGCAGGCACGGCTGGCGATAAGCGCTCGTAATGCAAGGCGTCGGCGACTTCCGTCGCTTCCAGCGCCGCGACAGCGGCGAAGAGCTCGACCAGGATCGATCCATGCCGGAAGTGCGCATCGAGAACCACTGGACCGGCGAGATCTTTCAACCCACGGCAACCCGTGATCACGCATGATCGATCGATCCAACTACGCCCAACGCCGTCAGGACCAGAATGGCGACAATGGCCACGACTATGCGCCCCTCCGCAGAAAGCACAATCCACCTTATAGATGAAAATCGAGGGAAGGTTCGGCATTCAGCCGGCTTCGGCCGTGTCGAGCCCATTGCCTCGCTCGCACCATCTGGAACAGCGGCGTCGACGCCCGTGTATCGCACAAGGGCGCTCCACAAGGCGAGAGTCGCGACCAGCATGCCGACCGCCATCTGGTTGTTGCGGGCGATGTCCGGTGCGGGATATCCCAAGAGGAAGGGAGATACGACCAACCATGCGCCGAGCGCAGCATTGAGCCATTCCTTCCAGCGGTGGAAGTTGAGCAGAGACGCCGTTGCCGTGACAGCAATGACCACGCCTGCGAATGTGGCATTGAGGTCTGGCGTATTCTGATCCATGTAGTTGAGCGTTGTGGGCGAGAGCGCGAGCCAGACACCGAGGATCAGGGTCGCGGCATCCACCCAGCGTCGCACCATGTTGTCGGCAATCATGTGGGGCCTCTTACGTAGTCCCCGGGCCATACCCATGATTTGGTGACAACTGGAACGGCATTCAAGCTTTACCGCCGGAAGCTGACATTCCTCTCGATTGTTGATCCAGATCAACCGCGACCGGGAGCGGCAATCGAATGATTGGGAGATCAAGAAGCGACACGGGCGGCCGAAGCGCCGAAGTCGTCGCGCTTTGGCCACTCGTCTCAGATGCGCCCTGGACCGTCCAGACGGCTTCGCCCAGAGCGCCGACTTCCATGACGCCAGATCAAGCTGATCTCGATAAGGATGGCCGCTGCGTAGAAAAGGGCCAGCCACGCGAGACTCGCTCGGTCGGTCGACCATGAGTGCCAAACGAGCACCCCGCAGCTCGCAAAGGCGAGAGCGGCGCCGGCCAAGGGCAGTATCGGGTGCAACTGGATTTGTTTGCTGAGCCGCAAGGCGGCGAGATTGACGGCGGCAAATATCAGCAGAAAGGTCGTGCTGGCGAGCGTCGAGATGATTGCGAGATTGGCCGTCAAGGTAAGCAGGAGCGACGCCGTGCTGAGGACGAGCAACGATACATAGGGAATTGGACGCTTTCGTTCCCTCAGGGAAAAGACCCTCGGCAATGCACGCTCCTGTGCCATCACCATGCCGAGTCTCGCCGCGCCGAACAGAGTGGCGTTTATCGCAGACGCCGTTGACAGTAGCGCTGCGACGCCGATCATCAGAAAACCCAGGTGGCCAAGCCTCGGTTCGGCGGCCACGGCGAGCACATACTCCTGATCGTGCTGCACCTGCTCCGGCGTCAGGTTTCCGAGCGCCACGATCGCAACCACGACATATATCGCGGTCGTGACCAGGACGGCAGACAGTATGGCGCGGCGCAAGTCGCGGCCGGGATCGCGCATCTCGTCGATAGCGTTGGGAATGAGCTCGAAGCCCTCGTAGGCGACGAAAATCAGTGCGACCGCTGCGAACGGCGTGAACAGGCCGTGATCGATAACAGGTCTGAAATGGCTTTCCCGGACGCCAAAAATGCCGGCCGCCATGAACAGCGCGAGAATGCCGATCTTGATCGCCACCACGCCGAGTTCCAGCCGGCCAGAAAGTTTCGCCCCGATCAGGTTGATCAGGAGGAATACACCCAGCACGAAGGTCGCCATCAGCGCGGGCTGCAGCAGCGGACCATCGGCGCCTCGCATCAGCGCCGCGCCGTAGTCTCCGAACGCCGTCGCATAGAGGGCGAGCGTGCCGATGTAGCCGACGATCAGGAGCCAACCGGCAATACCAGCAATTGACGGCGCTTCGAATGCTCTCTCGATGTAGGTGAAGCTTCCGCCATCGCCGCGAAACGCAAGTCCAAGATGAGCGTAAGAAAGACCTGTCAGCACCGCTATGACGCCGCCACCGGCCAAGGTCAGCACGACTGCATGACCCGCGACGGCCATCGCAAGTCCCAGAACGGCGAAAATGCCGCCACCGATCATGCCTCCGATGCCGATCGCGGTCACTTCCGCAAAGTTCAACTTCTCCGCGTCGCTGTTCTCGGAAGGCATAGCCCGCCTTGGCCCGGTTGGACGATGTCGCTCGATCGCCGGACGATATCACGATCCGCCGCGACGACCATGTCAGCCCCTTAGAAGGACTTTTCCACCTGTGCCTTGATCGACGAGGCATCGGTGTCGCCGACCGACCGGCCCACCTCCTTCCAACCCTTGAAGGATATCAACGTACTCTGCATCGAAACGCCGAACCGACTGAGCAGAGCCTCCTGGCTATCGAAATTGATTTGGAACACGACGAGCCCGTCGAAATGGGGATCACGAGCGAGCCGATAAAGGATTGCCTTCTGTGTCCTGCAGGTCGGGCACCAAGGCGCTGTCACATCGACAAGGATTGGCTTTCCGGCCGCCTGTGCGGCCGCGAACTTCCCTTCGTCGAACTTGCTCTCTTGAAGGGCCTGGGCTGGCGATGCGGAAAAGGCGGCGGCGCCAGCCAGAGCCAGCCAAAGCACCGAGCGCCTGCCGATTGCGCCGCCCGAGGGTCCACACCGCCGTCGCACGAGCGCAGTTGCGAGTCGATCCATCAATCCGCCCTCCAGAACGTGTCGGGCTGATACAGCCCAATATATCCGCCGGGGTCCCAGGCGTAGTAGCCGGCCTTGGGCACATTACGCACCTTGGCGCTGACGACGATCGGATGACTGACGCCATTCACCGTGCCGATCGAGAAGGCCTGCTCCGCGTTGATCTCTAGGATCCGGTCCCAAGCATCGCGCCGCGCGGCATTGGAACCTGCCGCCTCCCAGGCATGCACAAGATCGAGTAATCGGCAGGCCTCCGGCAGATCACACGGCTCGCCCTGCGCGCCCCGCGACTCGACATAGAGGCCCCAGCGTGGCCACTGCAAGCCACCCAGCATCGTGGGCGCAAACTCCTTGGGCGACATTTCGACGGTCGGTGCCGCCGTGACCACGCCGGCATAAGCGGTCATGCAGGCGTCGCCCGACACGACGCGGGCGCGAAAGTTCGCGACGGACTGCTGTTTTGTCAAAAGCTTGATCCCGACCCTTTTCCAGTGGGCCGAGATCAGCGAGAGAGAGTCGACATCTTCGGTCGAGGCATTCGTCTGCTCGACGACGACGATGGCGGATCGGCCATCGGGCAGGAGGCGGATGCCCTCGTCATCGCGCTCCTTGAGGCCCAATGCGTCGAGCAGCCGGTTGGCGCCCGCCGGATCATGGGCTGCCCACCGCGTCGCATACTGCGGCTTGAACAGCGCCGACAACGGCATGATGGTATTGTTGGACGGCCTGGCCAGTCCAAGAAAGACAACTTGGTTGATTTCGTCCCGGTCGATGGCGAGCGACAAGGCGCGGCGAAACCGCGCGTCGCGATTGAGCTTGCGCCAGACATCATCCTTGGCGTTGAGATTGGGATAGAGAGCAAGTTGCGATCCCGAGCCTTCTTGCCACAGGAACACATCGATACCCGAGGTCTTGCCGCCCTGGCGCAGGAAGGTGTAGTCGCGCAGGCTGAGATACCGGCATTGAAGGTCGGCCTCACCGAGCCCGGCTTTGGCCGGCACGAGTGCCGGCGCGACTTGCGTGAAAAGAACCCGGTCGAAATAGGGCAGCTGATGGCCCTGCTCGTCGATGCGGTGATAGAACGGATTGCGCTCGAACACGAAGCGCTGCGCCGGCGGGCGCGTCGCCAACCTCCATGGATTGAGTGTCGGCAGGTCAGGATTGCTGTCGTAGTAAATGGAATCGAGCCTGCGGTGGATCTCCACCCAGCTCCGCTCCCCACCCTCGGCGTGACGCGAGATTTCCGTCGGCGATGTATATCTCGCATGAAATAGCTTGAGATAGTGGGCGGGCCGGAACAGCCAAAGCGCCGCGGCCTGCGCCTGGGAACTGATGAAATAAGGATTGGGCCGATGCCAGGAGTAACGAATCGTCTGTTCGTCAAAAATCTCGACGTCGGGGGGCCTCCCGTCGACCAGAAGAACGACCGGCGGGCCTTCCGGCGAAAGTTCGCTGTTGTTGGCGATGTCCTCCCAGTAGTAGCGGAAGTCCTCCGTCGTGAAAGGATGTCCATCGGACCACCTGTGGCCAGCCCTGAGCTTCAGGGTGAACGCCCGGCCGCCGTCGTCGTGATAGCTCTCCAGGATGTCGGGGCGCAGCTTGAAATGCCAGTCGTAGACGATCAGCCGAGTATTGGCGTAGATCGTCATCAACCGTGTGTCGCGCGCTTCAGCGATCAGCATGTTGCAGTCGCCGCCGCACCGGCCGGGCCCATCCTTGCCGGCGAATTCCCTCACGACCAACGGCTGGGTCGGTAGACGCTGATCAACCGGCGGCAAGGTGCCTGCCCGGATGCGTTGCGCAAGCGACGGCGCCTCGATCGGACTCGCACACGGCTCGGAAGCCTCGGCAAAATCCTGCCAGAGAGCACTCAGCATCGTCGTGGCCAGGAACGCGCGCCTGCGCATGCTCGCCTGTCTCCTCGCCCCGGATCCTAAACTCGCCGCGGACGCAGGAGCAACCTGCGTCCGCGGCTCGGCGCGGGTCGCGTCAGTCCGTCAGGACCTTGGCACCTGGCAAAGTGTGAGGCGGCGCGATCACGCAACCACCGGCATTCAGTCGATCGCCGCGGCTGTCGTAGCGAAACCCGTATTCGTCCTTCATCATGACCTTCTGCGGATCGCCGCAGGTGGCCATGGCCTGCTTCTCGTGCGCCTTGGTCATTTTGGCGGCGGCCGCCGGGGCCTCGGCCGCGTTTGCGGTTTGTACGGTCTTGATCGGTGTTGGAGCCGCTGGAGCAGTCTGTGCCTGAGCCAGGCCCGCAACGCCGATCAACGCGATTGTCAGCAAAGCCAAACGAGTAACCATTCTAGCCTCCGTTGAAGGGTTCCCCGGAAACCTCGCGGTGGAATTAGGAAGTGATAGTGGCAACTCCTCGCCGGTGTCTGGATGTTTTGATGGCCGGACAAGCTCCACAGAAGGCCAGCAGGTGTCGCTCATTGATATGGATCATAAATCTTCAGCTCGCGCTTCGCCCTCCTTTGTCCAGGCCGCACGAATATCGCCAAATTCGAACGCCACATTCGGCGAACAGCTTCGCTGGATTCGAAAGGCAATACCAATGGGCCTGAATTTTTATGATGGCGTGCTTCGCCGTCGTCT
>Ga0335083_10003643_pt1 | contig 19878 bp, 18 predicted proteins | sample Lox_Sample_42_FD_206716 | JGI IMG/M metagenome (GOLD analysis project Ga0335083, IMG submission 206716) | Soil microbial communities from Loxahatchee National Wildlife Refuge, Florida, United States - Lox_Sample_4.2 | ecosystem: Environmental > Terrestrial > Soil > Wetlands | place: USA...
CGTCGCCCGACTCGCCCGTGACAAGGTTCGGCGCGCCCACGCGCAACTGCCCTCCCATCTGACCAGCCTGCGCGAGTCGCGCCAGCTGGTCCGCGAGTGGTTCACCGCCTGGTCGCAACCCGGGCTCATCCCGGTCGCCCTGGTGGTGGTCAACGTGTTCATCGAGAACGTGCTGGAACACACCGGCAGCGAGCCGCTGATGATGATCGAGTGCGACGGCCCGGCCGCGACCATCGCGGTCTCCGACGCCAGCACCACGCCCGCGGTGCGGCTGCCGTCGCCGGCGAAGGGCATCGACGTGTCCGGCTTGGCGATCGTCGCCGCGCTGTCGCGGGACTGGGGCAGCACTCCCACGGCGGGCGGCAAGACGGTCTGGGCGATCATCGGTCCCGAGAACCAGCTGTAGGTTTCCCGACCCCGGCGCGGGCCGAATTAGAACACGTTCTAATCTCGTGTTATTGCCCGTCGACGGAAGGCGCATGACGTGCGGTTCAGCTATGCGGAGTCACTCACCGACCCTTCGTTTTACATCCCGCTGGCCAAGGCGGCCGACGAGGCCGGCTACCACAGCATGACGATCGCCGACAGCATCGCCTACCCGTTCGAATCGGACTCCAAGTATCCGTACACACCCGACGGCAACCGCGAGTTCCTGGACGGCAAGGAGATCGTCGAGGCCTTCGTGCTGACGGCGGCGTTGGGCGCAGTGACCTCTCGGCTGCGGTTCAACTTCTTCGTCCTCAAGCTGCCGATCCGGCATCCGGCGCTGACGGCGAAGCAGGCGGGCTCACTTGCCATGCTGACCAACAACCGGTTGGGTCTGGGCGTCGGGACCAGTCCGTGGCCGGAGGACTACGAGCTGGTGGGTATTCCATTCGAAAAGCGCGGCAAGCGGATGGACGAATGCATCGAGATCGTGCAGGGTCTGACCACCGGCGACTACTTCGAGTTCCACGGCGAGTTCTACGACATTCCCAAGACGAAGATGAGCCCGGCGCCCACCCAGCCAATCCCGATCCTGGTCGGCGGCCACGCCGATGTCGCGTTGCGGCGCGCGGCGCACCTGGACGGCTGGATGCACGGCGGCGGCAGCTCTCCCGAGGAGCTGGACCGACTTATCGCCCGGGTCAAGAAGTTTCGCGAGGAAGCGGGTAAGACGGGTCCGTTCGAGATCCACGTCATCTCGATGGACGCCTACACGGTGGACGGCATCAAACGGCTGGAGGACCAGGGCGTCACCGACGCAATTGTGGGCTTCCGGTATCCCTACATCAGCGGGCCCGACACCGAGCCGCTGGAGAAGAAGATCCGGAACCTGGAGCGGTTCGCGGAGAAAGTGATCTCGAAGGTCTAGCGACGGCCGCAAGCGCGGCCGCGGCGATCGCAAGCCGCATAGTCCAAGCCGGGCGCAGCGGGCCGTCGCCATCCGGTTAGCGTCACCGGGGATCAGAATCCGATTGCGCTTCGAGCAGGTCCAGTTCACGAGCCAGCTGATCGGTGAGGTCGCTCATTGCGGGGACAGCACGGCGGCAGCCGGTCAGACCGAAGGCGATCCGGTCATTGGTGCTGGTGCAGGTGATGTTCAAGGCCTGCCCGTCGACAGGAATCGACAAGGGGTACAGCGCGTCCAGTTGCGCGCCGTTCCAGTACAACGGGCCCGGCGGGCCGGGCACATTGGAGATCATCACGTTCGGCGGGCGCAGCGGTGCAGGCGCGTACCCCAACATCATCGGCAAGGCGAGCGGGACAGCGCCGAGCGCGCTCATCGCGATCACTTGCCGCCGGCTGCGGCCGGCAAGGGCGGCCTTGCCCTCACGCATGCCGGCCCGTATGGCAGACAGGCGCTGACCGGGATCGTCCAGGTGTGTGGCCAGCGAGCACACCAACGTCCCGAGCTTGTTGCCGGGAACCCCACGCATCACATCGTCAGCGGTGGCGCCGCGCAGCGAGACCGGCACCATCGCGGTGAGCGGCGCAGCCGGCAGCGCGGCGTCGGCGATCAGGTAACTGCGCAAAGCCCCCGCGCACATGGCCAGCACGACGTCGTTGACGGTGGCGTCGGCACGCTTAGCGACCAATCGCAGCCGCTCGATCGGGAATGTGCAGCCGGCGAAAGACCGGGCACTGTCGATCGACACGTTCAGCGGGGTGTGTGGTGCAGCCAGGGTCAGCGGGCCTCCGCGGCGGCGCACTGCCCGCCAGGCGGTGTCGGCCAGCGCCGGCGCCATGCCGGCAACCTCTCCGGCCTCGGCAAGCACGGCCCGGGCTAGCTTCAGCGGGCCCAACCGATCCCAGCGTGTCGTTGGGTCAGGTGGCGGTGCCGGCTCGGCCACCTCCCAAAGGGCGGGCATCCCACGAAGATCCGCTTCGGCGCTGATGGTGCGGTGTAGCAGCCGCATGGCCGAGACCCCGTCTGCCAGCGCATGGTGGGCTTTGATGTACATCCCGTACCGCCCGTCGGGCAGGCCTTCGATCAGATGCAATTGCCAAAGCGGGCGGGAGCGATCCAGCATCACAGCATGCAATTGCGAAACCAGCTCCCACAGCGCGGCAAGACCGGCCCGCCGGGGCAATGCGTGGATCTGCACATGGTAGTCCAGTTCCACCTTGGGCACAGTGCGCCAATGCCACTGCCCGAGAGAGGTCAGCGAGCGCTGCGCCCTTCGCCTCCACAGCGGTGCCACCTGCTGGCGCGCCATCGCGGCGGTGAACGCATTGCGGACGTAGCGCGTATCGGCGTTCCCTGGGGGACTCAGCAACGCCAGCGCACCCACGTGCATCGGCCGCTTCGGCGTCTCGGCAATGAGGAATATCGCATCGGCGCCAGACATGGGAAATGGCATGGGCGGCAGAACCTTTCGGGCGCACAAAAGCATGGCGCCACAAACGACGTCCGCAAGGACGTGTCGGATGCTGACTACCGCCGGATCTGGACGGTCAACCCCGCCGAGACTGTGGCGGGCACTTAGTCACCATAACGCACTGCTGCGCCATGGCAACAGCTCGGCTTGTCAGTCCGGCTGTCCCGGTTCGACCAGTCGGCGCGCGATATCAACAACGGCTATGTTCGAATCCTGCGACAACTTTGAGAGCAGGTCGAATGCGGACACCGCGTCGATACCGAAGCGTTCCATGAGGATGCCCTTTGCCTGACCGATGAGATCGCGGGACGCTAGCGCGCTGCGGAATTGCTGGTCATGGCGCAACATGGTCCACGCGAGCGCGATATGAGTGCCCATGATCATCGCCGATTCTTCTGATTCAGCGTCGAACGCATCGGGTCGCTCGGCATAAAGGTGCAGAGCACCCATGTTGTGGCGGTTGACCAACAACGGGATCGTCATGATCGACCGGACCGAGGTCTCAGTGGCAAGATCGCGGCAATAGCCCCGCCAGCGCTTATGGGCCGTCACGTCGTCGATGCGAATGACATCGCCCTTCCAGGTCGGGGAGCCGCACGCGCCCTTGTAGCGTTGCTGAATTTCGGTGAGCAGAACTGGGTACCCGGGAGTCGCCGCAACCGTCTGCACCCCGTCGCGGCCGCCCATCGTGAGTGCCGCATGCTCAACCCCGGGTACGAATTTCACGGCGGTGCCCAGCAGCTTGCCGAGCGCCGTGCCGACGTCATCGGTGCGCCGCTGCTCCTGCAAATTCCTCGCCAATTCGGCGATCTGGAGAGCAATCGTGTGGGCGCTGATAGCGGTCATTGTCGTCTTCTCCAACTGACGTGCCGATGGAGAACGTCTCCATCTTCCTCTCCAGGAGGTATTGCCTGCAAGCATCGGCGGCACGCCAATCCAGAAAGTCGACCGAATTTCTCGCTCGCGAACCTTTTGCGAAACACTAAGCGTCACAGCGAATCCCATTTCGGGGCCCGCTTCTGCTGGTGCGCCTTGGCGGCTTCGGCCGGATTGTTCGTGAATCCGGTCAGCATCTGGGTGCGGTTCTCGATCTCGATGGCATGTCGCAGACTGGGCGCGTCCAGCGCGGTGTTGAGCCCAATCTTGGTCTGCCACACGCCGAATGCGTTGTTGGCGGCGATCTCGCGGGCCTTGACCAGCGCGGCTTGGATCAAGTCGTCGGCCGCAACCACCTCGTGCACCAGCCTGATGCCGCGGGCCTCGTCGGCATCGATGATGCGACCGGTCAGCATGAGTTCGCGCGCCACCCCGGCGCCGACGATCTTGGGCAGCAGGTAACTGGTGCCCATGTCCATCGACGAGAACCCCGCCTTGATGAAAACCGAGCCGAACCGGGCGTTTTCGGAGGCGATGCGGATGTCGGAGTGCAACGCGAATGCCAGCCCACCGCCGACGGCGACGCCGTTGACCGCCGCGATCACCGGGATGGGCAGCTCGTAGAGCCGCAGGTACAGTTCGGCCAGGCGGACCTGGGCGTCGTAGCTGATCTTGAACCCCGGGGTGGTGGGCTTCGGCTCGGTCCAGGCCTCGCCGGTGCCGCTCAGGTCGGCGCCGGCGCAGAATCCGCGTCCGGCGCCGGTCAGGATCGCGGCCCGGAAGTCGCCTTCACCCAGGGCGTCGAGGACGTCGTCCATCGCGTTGATCAGCGAGCCGTCGATGGCGTTGAGGAGTCGCGGGCGGTTCAGGGTGATGAGAGCGATTTCGTTTTCGAGCGTTTCGAGTTCGACAGCAGCCATGTCCGCACCGTAGGCGACACAGCAGACGTCCAGGGAAGCGGCCTACCGTGGCGGGCATGACACGCGCCGAAGGGGACAGCTGGGACCTGGCCAGCAGTGTGGGAGCGACGGCCACGATGGTCGCGGCGGCCCGGGCGGCGGCAACCAGGCGCCCGCAGCCGGTTATCACGGATCAGTTCGCCGAGCCGTTGGTCCGCGCGGTCGGGCTGGACGTATTCACCAAGGTGGCCGCTGGTGAGCTGGATTTCGACGATTTCGAGCGGGGCCTCGGATTTCCGCGGGTGACAGACACATTCGCGGCGCGTGCCCGCTACTACGATGACTATTTCGCCGAGGCGGTTGCCGCTGGGGGGTCGGGCATCCGGCAGGTGGTGATCGTGGCCTCCGGGTTGGACTCGCGCGCCTACCGGCTGACCTGGCCGGCGGGGACCACGGTGTACGAGATCGACCAGCCCGAGGTGATCGAGTTCAAGACCACCACGTTTGAGGCGCTCGGCGCGTCGGCGTTTACTGCGTATCGCCCGGTCGGCGTCGACCTACGTGACGATTGGCCAATCGCACTGCAGGCGGCCGGGTTCCAGGCCTCACAGCCCACCGCATGGCTGGCCGAAGGGGTGTTGATCGGGTTTCTGCCGCCTTCGGCCGAGGTTCGACTGCTGGACAACGTCGATGCGCTGAGCGCTGTTGGCAGCCGGTTTTCCGCGGACTACGGATCGCTGAACGCCGGCACGCCGGAAGCTTCGGAGCAGGCGCGGCTGATGGCCGAAGGCTGGCGGCAGCAGGGGCTCAAGCTCGACGTCGCCGGGCTGACCTACCCCGGCGAGCACACCGACGTTGCCGCGCACCTTTCGGGGCTCGGGTGGGAGGCTTCGCGGTCATCACTTCCCGACCTGTTCACCTTGGCGGGATTGCCTGAGTTGGCGGAGCATGACCGACAGGGAGGTGCCGCGACGATCCGGTTCATGCGGGCGGTCAAGAATTAGTCGCGCGAGTGCGCTTGGCCAGCCAGTCCGCCTGCATCACCAGCAGCGCCAGCACCTCCAACTGTGGGGTGTCGGGGTCGAGTTCGCGATAACGCTGGTAAACGTTGACGACGACCCGCTCGGCGTCCAGCCACGTCGCGTACTCGCCCAGGTCAATGGTGTCGGCGCATTCGGACCAGGACAGGCCCTTGCGGTAAGCGGCCTCGGCCTGCTCGGACACGTGAGCGAGATAGCCACGGACACCGCGGATTCCGTCGGGATCGGTGACCGGACCGTGGCCGGGCACCACAATCGGCGCGTCCAGCGCGATCATCGCGTCGCACGCCGTGACCCAGTTGGCGATGGGCCCGGCCCACACGATCGGCGTGCAGCCGATGAACAGCAGATCGCCGCCGAACAGCACACCGGCATCAGGCACGTGCACCACCGAGTCCGCGGCGGTGTGCGCCGGACCCAGGTTCAGCAGGTCCACCCGCCGGCCGCCGACCTCGATACTCAGCTCGCGGTCAAAGGTCACATCGGCATTGCGCACCTTGATACCACTGAAGTCGAAGTGCCCGAAGCGTTCTCGCGCATAGGGTGATGCGACCGGACCCAGGTTTCCGGTCTGCGTCATGGCCAGCATCTCCGGCGGCATGCCGTGCGCGATCTCCTCGGCAGTGCCCTCGGCGGCGATGATCCGCACCGACGCGTCCAGCAGCTGATTACCGTGCGTGTGGTCGCCGTTGGAATGGGTGATCAATGCGTCGGTGATCGGCGCGACGTCGGTGACGGGCTTCATCGCGCCGAGCATCTCGCGGGTCAGCGCCAGATCGAACAGCGTGTCGACCAGCAGCGACGCACCGTCGCCGGCGACCAGGCCGGCGTTGCTCCAGCCGTATCCCCCGTCCGGCAGCGTCCACGCCCACACCCGCTCGCCGACCCCGTGCAGCCCGCGGGTGAAGGGCACCAAAGCGGGCGCCCGGTTGACCCGAACAGGAGCCGGGGCGGCATCCGGGTTGGGCCGTGGGGCCAGCGGATGCGGTGCGCTGCCGGCGCGGACGGTTTGGCGGGTCTCCCCCAGGCCTTGCACCTGCAGGGTGACGACGTCGCCGTCATGCAGCCAGCCCCGAAACGATTCCAGCGCAGTAAGACTCAGATGCTCGACGAGGGTGCAGGTGGGCACCGTGCCGGAGCCGAACACGTCGCCGGGGTTCAGCGTCACCCCGCGCGAGGCATACGAGATGACTTCGCCGAAGCTCCAGTCCATCTGGGCGGTGGACCCCGAACCGATCACGCTGTCGTTGACCAGCGCGGTCACCTGCAGGTCCAGCTTGCCGTCACGACGGTAGGGCTCCAGCTCATCGGGGGTGACCAAATACGGGCCGAGCGTGACGCCGCTGTCCTTGCCTTTGGCCTGCCCGATCGCCAGCTGACCTTCCAGCTGCTGCAGGTCCCGGGCGGACCAGTCGTTGAAGATCATGTAGCCGATGATGGCCTGCTCGGCTTCCTCGACGCTGAGATCTTTACCGGTCACGCCGATGACCGCGGCGATCTCCAATTCGAAGTCCTGCCAAGCACTTCCAGGAGCCATCGGGGCGTCGTCGTAGGGGCCCAGGACGGTTGCCGGACACGCGAAGTAGAACGCGGGGATGCGGTACCAGGTGTCGGCGAGTACCCGCCCGGCGCCCATCGCGGCCTGGCAATTGCGCATGTGGTCCAGGAAGCACAGCGAGTCGCGGACCGACGGCGGACGCGGGATCGGCGCACACAACGTCACACCGCTCAGCGGCACCGCCTCCGACGCCGCACGCAGCGCCTCCTCGCCGGCCTCGCGCAGGCCGTCGGCGCCGAAGCTGACCAGCTCGAGCAGCGTCACACCCGGCGGCATCGGGTAGATCGTGTCGCCGGAGAGCACTCCGGTGCGTTCGCCGCTATCGCTGTGATAGGTAACCCATTTCATTCGCGCACCACCTCACTCGGTTTCTTGTCCGGCCGCAGCCCACGCCAACTCGGTTGACGCAATCGGTTGTCCGGGGTCCACTCGCTGTAGCGCACCTCCCCGACCAGAACCGGCTCGACGAACGTAACCCGCTTGGCGTCGAGCGCCGGAAGCGGGGCGTCGAACGGAGATCTGTCGGTGTGCAGCGGCGCCAGGGTCGCCTTGAGGTTGGCCAGGTCACGTTCGGTGAAGCCGGTGCCGACCCGACCGGCGAAACGCAGCCCCTCGGCGCCGGGAATGCCGACCAGCAGCGCGCCGATGCCGCTGCTGCGGCCGCCTTCGCCGGCCCGCCAACCGCCGACGACGACTTCCTGGGTGTTCCAGTGCTTGTCCTTGACCCAGGACGCCGAACGGCGGCCCGGCTGATAGGTGGAGTCGCGTCGCTTGGCGACCACACCCTCCCAACCGTGTTCGAACGAGTACTGCAGCGCCTCGGCGCCGTCGCCGGGGAGCAGCTTGGGAACGGTGAGATTGGTTGCGCCGGAAAGCGTTTCCAACAGCTTCCGCCGATCGGTGTAGCGGGCCCGCAGCAGCGAGCGACCGTCGAGATAGAGCAGGTCGAATGCCCAGAACTGGACGCGGGTGGCGCGGCTGCGGTTCTGCATTTCGTTGAAGCTGGGCACACCGGACTTGTTCAGCGCGACGACCTCGCCGTCCAACACCACGTGGTGCTCCGCGAGATCATCGGCCAGCGAATCCAATTGGGGATATTCCTTCGTGACGTCGCGTCCGCTGCGGGACTTCAGCCGCACATCGCCGTGATCGGCGTCGACCAGCAGTCGGTAGCCGTCCCACTTGCCTTCGAAGGCCCACTGACCGGCCTTCATGGCCGTCACCGAACCGTGCGTCGCGAGCATCGGGGCCAGCTCGTCGAACTCGAAGACCTTCTGGTCCTTCATCCGGTGCGCCAGCCACTGGTTGCCGTTGGTCTGAATCAGGGCGTAGCGCCCGGAGATCCGGCTGCCGTGCAGATTGACGATCACCTCGCCCTTTTCGGCGGTGTCGTTGAACTTCTCCGCCTCGTAAGTTCCCGAGTCCCAGATGATCACCTTCCCGGCACCGTATTCGCCCTTGGGGATACTGCCCTCGAACGAACCGTATTCCAGCGGATGATCCTCGGTGTGGACCGCCAGGTGGTTGACCGACGTCGTCTCGGGCAGGTTCTTCGGAACCGCCCACGACACCAGCACCCCGTCTCGTTCCAGTCGGAAGTCATAGTGCAGCCGCCGGGCGTGATGCTCCTGAATTACGAACGTATTGTTTTGGCCGGTAACGGGTTTCGCGGCTGGCACCGGTTCTGGCGTCTTGGATGCGTCGCGCATGCTGCGGTACTTGGACAGCCGGTCCGGGCCAGAGGTATCAACGTCGGCCAGCAGATCGCCGTCGCGCGCTACCCGCAAAAGCACCTCGTCGTAGTTCAATTGCCGCAGCGCGGGATCGTCGAGTTCCTCCCAGCTGCGCGGCGCCGCGACCGTGGGATGCTCACGGCCGCGTAGCGAATACGGGGCGATCGTGGTCTTCGAGCCGCTGTTCTGGCTCCAGTCCAAGAACACCTTGCCGGCCCGCACGCTCTTGGTCATGGTCGACGTCACCAGCTTTGGCATCGACTTCTCTAGTTGCTGTGCAACGCGTTTGGCTAACACGGTAGCGCCCCTGCTGCTCACCGGCTCGTCCAGCGGCGTGTAGAGGTGCAGCCCCTTGCTGCCGCTGGTCAGCGGGAAGGTGGTCAGGCCGATGTCGGCGATCAAGTCCCGCACGGCACGGGCCACCTCGGCCAGCTCCCCCATCGACACACCCTCACCCGGGTCCAGGTCGAACACCAATCGTGTTGCCGGGCCAGGCTTTAACGTCTCGCCACCGCGGGTCCACTCGGCGACGAACCGCCACTGCGGCACATGCACTTCCAGCGCCGCCTGCTGCGCGATCCAGGCCAGCGCGGTGGGGCTGTCGATGATCGGATAGGTGGTAGTTCCGGACCGGTGCGTGATGCTGGCGCGCGGCAGCCAGTCGGGCGCCGAGGACGCCAGCTGCTTTTCGAAGAACGAGGCCTGCTCGACGCCGTTGGGCCAGCGTTTGCGGGTCGCCGGGCGCCCGGCGGTGTGCGGCACCATCACATCGGCGATGCCGGTGTAGTAGTCGAAGACGTCCTGCTTGGTGGTTCCGGTGGCCGGGTAGAGCACTTTGTCGGCGTTGGTCAGCTTCACCTGCTGCGCCGTGGTTCCCATGGTGCAAACCTACTGCCGGTACCGTCACAGGCATGTTTGGGCTGATACCGGGCTACGACCGCGACGGCTTGCAAATCGGCATCGTGCATTTCGGCGTGGGCGGATTTCACCGGGCGCATCAGGCCATGTACATCGACCGGTTGCTGCAGCGGGGCCTGGCGCGAGAGTGGGCCATCTGCGGGGTCGGAGTGATGCCGGCCGACCGCCGGATGCGAGACGTGCTGCAGGCCCAGGACGGGCTGTACACCCTGGTCCTCGAACATCCCGACGGCAGCCGGGACGCCCGGGTGATCGGCTCGATCGTCGACTGCCGCTACGCGCCCGACGACCGCGAGGGCACGATCGAGCTGCTGGCCGCGCCGACGACGCGGATCATCTCGATGACCATCACCGAGGGCGGCTACCAGGTCCGGGACGATAGGTCGGTGTTCGGCCTAATCACCGAAGCGCTGGCCAGACGCCGCTCCCGGGGTATCCCGGCGCCGACCGTCGTGTCCTGCGACAACATCGAGCACAACGGCGACGTCGCGCGCCAGGCCGTCGTCGCGCACGCCGAACGCGCCGGCCTCGACCTGGCCCATTGGGTCGCCGAAAACGTCCGGTTCCCGTCGTCGATGGTGGACCGCATCACCCCGGTCACCACCGCCGAGATCATCGCCGGGGTGCAGCGCGACTTCGGCGTCGCCGACGCCTGGCCGGTGGTCGCCGAGTCGTTCGCCAGCTGGGTGCTCGAGGACGACTTCGCCGACGGCAGACCTCCGCTCGAGGAAGCGGGCGTGCTGGTGGTCGACAATGTGGGCCCGTACGAGGCGATGAAGTTGCGGCTGCTCAACGCCGGCCACCAGTGCCTGTGCTACTTCGGCTGGCTGTGTGGGTACCGCCTGGTGCACGACGCCGCGCGCGACCCGCTGTTCGCCGAATTCCTGCTGGCCTATTTCGATTCCGAGGCGATGCCGACGCTGCGCCCGGTGCCCGGTATCGATCTGCCGGCCTACTCCCGGGAGCTGGTCGAGCGGTTCGCCAACCCGGGCGTGGGCGACACGGTGGCGCGGTTGTGCGCCTACTCGTCGGACCGCATCCCCAAGTGGCTGCTCCCGGTGATCCGCGACAACCTGGCCAGCGGCGGACCCGTCCGACTGGCGTCGGCGACGGTGGCAAGCTGGGCCCGCTACGCCGAGGGCGTCGACGAGCAGGGCGAACCGATCGAGGTCGTCGACAACCTCGCGGACACGCTGGTGCCACTCGCGCAGTCGCAGCGGGTGCGGCGGAGCGCTTTCATCGAGAACACGGCGCTATTCGGGAACCTGGCGCGGGTGCCCCGGTTCGTGGAGCCGTATCGTTGGGCGCTGGATTCGTTGCACACTCGCGGGGCGCGGGCAACCCTGGAGGTGTTGCTGCACGGGGAGGCGTCATGACACGCGGACTGGTGATCGGCGAAGCCCTGATAGACACCGTCGACGGGAACGTCGAGCATGTCGGCGGAAGTCCGTTGAATGTCGCCGTCGGCTTGGCCAAGCTGGGTCGCGCGGTGGATTTCCTCACCCACATCGGCGACGACGCACCTGGCCGGCGCATCACCGAATACGTCGAATCCGCTGGCGCACAACTTGTTCCGGGTAGTGTCACGGCCGCCCGGACGCCGAGTGCGGTGGCGACGATAGCCGCGGACGGGTCGGCCGGCTATGCGTTCGACTTGGAGTGGGAGCTGTCCGGCATACCAGAGGTAGCGCCACCGCTTTTCGTGCACACCGGATCCATCGCCGCGGTACGCGAACCGGGGTGCTTGGCCGTCGCGGCGCTGCTCGACGCTTATCGCATCTCGGCGACGGTCACCTTCGATCCGAACGTACGTCCGTCGCTGATCGTCGACCGGGACCAGGCGCGGGAACGGATCGAACATCTCGTCGAGCGCAGCGACGTCGTCAAGGCCAGCGACGAGGATCTGCGCTGGCTCAATCCCAAGCAGCCGCCGGAGTTGACCGCGCGGACCTGGCTGGCTACGGGGCCCGCGATTGTCGTGCTGACCATGGGAGATCGGGGCTCGATGGCGTTCTGCGCGGCCGGCGAAGCCCGGGTGGCCGCCCGCCAGGTTCGGGTGGTGGACACCGTCGGCGCCGGCGATGCGTTCATGGTCGGTCTGCTCGACACACTCTGGTCACAGGATCTGTTGGGCGGCATGCAGCGCGGCGCGCTGCGCGAGATCGGGCTGGACGCGCTGACGACGGCGCTTGAGGCGGCGAGTCTGGCCGCCGCATCGACCGTCTCGCGCGCCGGCGCTTAAGTGGCGCGAGCCCTATGCGATGGCGTTGACCGCTGTCACCAGCTTCGGCTTGAACGCGTTCGGAATGGGGATATATCCGACGTCCGCCAAGCCGTTTTGGCCGGCACCAATCGCGCTCTGCAGGAACGCCTTGACGGCCGCGCCGACCTGGGCGTCCGGATACTTCGAGCAGACGATCTCGTAAGTCGTGAGCACGATCGGATAAGCGCCGGGCTGCGACGACCGGTAGAGCGACAGGGTGTCAAGCACCAGGTCGTTACCTTGACCTGCGATCGTCTTGCCGACCGAATCGGCGCTGATCGCCACGGCATCCGAACCGGCCGAGGTGGCGATCGCGGTGCACCAACCCGACCCGATGAGCGGCGTTGAGCGCCGAGGCGACCTGCTCGACAATCGCCACCGCGCGTTCGGGCGCCAGGGGCCCCTCGGCGAGGATGGCCTACAGGTCGCGGCCCTCGATCAGCCGCATGTCGACGTAGAGACGGCCCTCGATTTCACCGAAATGATGGATCGGTACCACATGCGGGTCGGTCAGACCGGCCGCCGCCAACGCCTCCCGGCGAAATCGCCGCTCGAACGTCGGATCGTTGGCCAGATTCGGCGGCAGCACCTTCACGGCGACCACGCGTTGGGTTTCGGTGTCGAACGCACGCCACACCTCACCCATGCCGCCCCGGCCGAGCACCTCGATCAACCGGTAGCGGCCGAATGGTGTCCCCTCCACGCCCCTCGCTTCGGCAAAGACCAGCAAACGTTCAGCAGTCCCATTAAAGCGGTGGCTGCGTCGACACGCGACAAAACCCCGGCCGAATGGTTCGGACCGTCGGCGCCGACCCGCTGCGGCATCTGAATCATTGGCTCCGCCATGGTATTTCACCGGCGATCGGCTAGTCTCGCGAGCTGGGGGCACCTCCCGCTTGCGGGGGAACGCAAAAGCACCCGTTTTCGTGCCGAAACAGGGGCTTTTGCATCTGCTCGCCCGACGGTGGGCATACTGACAGAATGCGCTCCATCTGGAAGGGTTCGATCGCCTTCGGGCTCGTGAACGTGCCGGTAAAGGTGTATAGCGCCACCCAGGACCACGACATCAAGTTCCATCAGGTGCACGCCAAGGACAACGGACGCATCCGGTACAAGCGCGTGTGCGAGGTATGCGGCGAAGTCGTCGAATACGCTGATCTCGCCCGCGCCTACGAATCCGACGACGGGCGAATGGTGGTGATCACCGACGACGACATCGCCACGTTGCCCGAAGAGCGCAGCCGCGAGATCGAGGTACTGGAATTCGTCCCGGCCAGCGAAGTCGACCCGATGCTGTTCGATCGCAGCTACTTCCTGGAACCGGATTCGAAGTCGTCCAAATCGTATGTGCTGCTGGCCAAGACGCTCGCCGACACGGACCGGATGGCGATCGTGCATTTCACGCTGCGCAACAAGACCCGGCTGGCGGCGTTGCGCGTCAAGGATTTCGGCAAGCGCGAGGTGATGGTGATACACACCCTGTTGTGGCCCGACGAGATCCGCGACCCCGATTTTCCGGTGCTGGACAAGAAGGTCGAGATCAAGCCGGCCGAGCTCAAGATGGCCGGGCAGGTCGTGGAGTCGATGGCGGACGAGTTCAATCCCGACCGCTACCGAGACACCTATCAGGAGCAGCTGCAGGAGCTGGTCGACGCGAAACTCGAAGGCGGGGAAGCATTTACCACTGAGGAGCAACCGACCGAGCTGGACGAGACCGAGGATGTCTCCGACCTGCTTGCCAAGCTGGAAGCCAGCGTGAAGGCCCGCTCGGGCGACAGCAAGCCGGCGAAGAAGGCGCCCGCTAAGAAGGCGGCCGCCAAGAAAGCGCCCGCAAAGAAAGCGGCGGCGAAGTCCTGAGCCGAGCCCCGCCCGCTCGGCGCGTGCCGGCGCCCGTGCGGCGTTGTGCTGTCAGGAACCGGAACGCGGCGGCAGCCAGATTGATCGCTGCCACGATAATGATCAGGGTCAGCGCCGCGCCCCAGACCCGCAGGAAGCCGGCGTGTTGCGGATTGTTGAGCTCGGTGTAGATCAACAGTGGCAGCGAGGCCATGTTGCCGTGGAAGATGTCGGTGTTGATCGACCGGCTGTACCCGACCAGCACCAGCACCGGCGCGGTCTCACCCAGGACGCGCGAGAGGGCCAGCAAGACGCCGGCGACGATCCCCGGCATCGCGATCGGGAAGACGATCCGCACGATCGTCTTCCATTTCGCAATACCCAACGCGTAGCTCGCTTCTCGCAGTTCGTCGGGCACCAGCCTGAGCATCTCCTCGGTGGCCCGGACCACCACCGGCAACATCAACAAAACCAACGCCAACGACACGGCGAAAGCGCTCTGCTGAAATCCCAGGGTGGCGATCCACAGGCTGAAGATGAACAGCGCCGCAACGATCGAAGGCACCCCGGCCAGCACGTCGACCATGAAGGTGGTAACCCGCGCCAGCCGGCCAGACCCGTATTCCACCAGGTAGACCGCGGTCATCACGCCCAGCGGCACGGCGAGGACGGCCGCCACTCCGGCCTGTACCAGCGAGCCGTAAATCGCGTGGTACACGCCGCCGGCGAACTCCTCGGGTAGCACGCCGCGCAGTGAGTGGGACCACCAGCCCGAGTGGGTGACTGCGTACCAGCCGCGCGCGACCACGACCCACAGCACCCAGACCAGCGGTACCAGTGCGACGACGAACGAGGCGAGGAAAAACGTTGTCGCGAGGTGGTTTTTGATCCGCCGTCGGATGCTCAGCGGTCGTACTACCCCCAGTTTCACCGGCCGGTCGAGTGTATTGATGCTCATTACGCGCTCACCCGTTGACCTTCCCGCCCGCGACCGCGCGGGCGGCCGCGTTGACGACGAACGTCAGGACGAACAGTGCGAATCCGGCTGAGATGTAGGCACCGGTCAGCAGTGGCTGGGTGAATTCCGAGGCGGCGGAGGCGATTTTGGAGGCGAACGTGTAACCACCGTCGAACAGCGACCAATTCCCCGGGCGGGTCGAGGAACGCAGAATGATCAGCACCGCCACGGTTTCGCCCAGCGCACGTCCCAGACCCAGCATGGATGCCGCGATCACACCGCTGCGCCCGAAGGGCAGCACGGTCATTCGGATCACTTCCCACTTGGTCGCGCCGAGCGCCTGCGCCGCCTCGATCTGCATATGTGGGGTCTGCCTGAACACTTCTCGTGACACCGAAGTGATGATCGGCAGGATCATCACCGACAGCACGATGCCGGCGGTGAAGATGGTGCCGCCGCCGGCCAGAGATACGTTTCCCTCCGCGAACGGATGCCACTTCCACACGTGGACCCAGCTCAGATTGCGGTTGAGAAACCTGGCGAGCGGCTCGAGCTTCGGTGCCAGCACGAAGATTCCCCACATGCCGAAGACGATCGAGGGCACCGCAGCCAGCAGATCCACCATCGCGGCGAACGGACGCGACAACCTCGCCGGCGCGTACTGGGTGAGGAACACCGCGATCCCGACCGCGACCGGCACGGCCAACGCCAGCGCGCACGTCGAACTGAGTACCGTCACCATCAACAAGTCGCGGATACCGAAGGCGAGGTTCTTCTCGTCGGTGGGGTCGAACTGCGCACTGGTGAAGAAGTTCGCGTGGTTCGCGCGCAACGACGGGACGGCACGAATCAGCAGGAATACCGCGATCAGCACGATCGCGGCCACGATCATGGAGCCGGAAGTGCCGGCGGCCCACTTGAACAGCCGGTCACCCCGCCGTGCCGCGCGCGCATCGGGAGCCGCGAGCGCGGGCTTTGCTGCGCTCGGGCCGTGCGGCCTGGCTAGCGGTCCTGGGGCCATGACGACGTCAAATCACGCTATCGCGTTGACCGCAGCCGACAGCCTCGACTTGAACGCGTCCGGGATCGGGACATATCCGTTGTCCCCCAAGCCATTTTGACCGGCACCGATGGTGGACTGCAGGAAGGCTTTGACCGCCGTTCCGACCTGAGAGTCCGGATACTTCGAGCAGACGATTTCGTAGGTTGCCAGCACGATAGGGTACGAGCCCGCTTGCGTCGGCTTGTAGAACGAGTTGGTGTCGAGCACCAGGTCATTCCCCTCACCGGAGATGGTGGCCCCGGCGATCGTCTTGCCGACCGAGTCGTTGCTGATCGCGACGGCCTCCGTTCCGGCCGACGTGACAATCTTGGCCATGTTCAGGTGCTGCCCCTGGGCGAACGACCACTCGTTGTAGGTGATCGACCCTTCGGTCCTCTTGATGGCCGCCGACGTGCCGTCGTTGCCCTTGGCGCCCTCACCGACACCACCCTTGAACGACTTTCCGGCGCCCTTGCCCCACGCGCCATCGGAAGCGGCGTCCAGGTATTTCTGGAAGTTGTCGGTGGTCCCGGACTCGTCGTTGCGGTACACGACGTGAATCGGCTCACCGGGCAACGTAAAGCCCTTGTTCAGCTCCTGGATAGCGGGGTCGTTCCACGACGTGATGGTGCCGTTGAAAATCTTCGCCAGCGTCGGACCATCGAGATTCACCGAGCTCACGGTGTTCAGGTTGAAGGTGACCGCGATCGGGCCGAAGACCACCGGCAGATTCCACGCCGGCGAACCGCAGCGCTGCTGCGCCGTTGTGGCCTCGTCCTTGCTCAAAGGTGAGTCCGAGCCCGCGAAATCGGTTTGCTTGCCGTTGAAGTCGGAGATGCCGTTGCCCGAGCCATTGGGCGTGTAGTCCACCGACTGACCCGGGCAGGCCTGTTCGAACGCTTTGATGAACCGGGTCATCGCGTTGCCTTGAGCCGTCGACCCACTGGCCTTCAATTTCTGCTTCCCGCCGCAATTCACGTTCGCCGCCGACGACTGGCCCGCTGAGCTACCCCCGGTTGCGTTGTTGTCGCTGCCACAGCCCGACAACACGAGTGCAAAGACGGCCAGGATACAAAGAGCGGCGCCAAATCGGTTGAGTTTCAATTCACTTCCTAACTCGACAACCAGCTGACTGCCTGCGGGCATGACGTTACATTACTAACGTGTGACCTTCGACATTTGCTTTGGGCGATTATTGCTTATAGCTAGAGTAGCCACGCGCAGGACCCCGTGGATGGCGCCCGTTACATCGCGACACCGGTATGTCAAACTAGAACCTGTTGCAGAAAAGCAGTCATCCGAAGCGTCGAGGCGTGTGACCGTTTCGGCCGCACGCTGAAAAAGAGAGGCCGCAATGATCCTTGACAGGTTCCGTCTCGACGACAAAGTCGCCGTCATCACCGGTGGCGGCCGCGGGTTGGGTGCGGCCATCGCGCTGGCTTTCGCCGAGGCCGGAGCAGATGTCGTCATCGCTTCGCGAACGCAGTCTCAACTAGATGCCGTTGCCGAACAGATCCGCGCCACCGGCCGACGGGCCTACACCGTCGAGGCCGACCTGGCCCATCCCGAGGTAACCGCGCAGTTGGCCGGTCAAACTGTCGAAGCTTTTGGAAAGATAGACATTGTCGTGAACAACGTCGGCGGGACAATGCCTAACACGTTGTTAACCACGTCGACAAAAGAATTCAAGGATGCGTTCACTTTCAATGTGGCTACCGCGCATGCGTTGACCACCGCGGCCGTGCCGCTGATGCTCGAACATTCCGGCGGCGGCAGCATCATCAACATCACTTCGACCATGGGGCGGCTGGCCGGACGTGGCTTCGCCGCCTACGGCACCGCCAAGGCGGCGCTGTCTCACTACACGCGGCTGGCGGCGCTGGACCTGTGCCCCCGCATCCGGGTCAACGCCATCGCACCCGGGTCGATCCTGACCTCCGCACTGGACGTGGTGGCCGCCAACGACGAGCTGCGCGCGCCGATGGAGAAGGTGACGCCGATGCGCCGACTCGGCGATCCCGTCGACATCGCGGCTGCAGCAGTATATTTGGCGTCGCCGGCCGGTAGCTTCCTGACCGGCAAGACGCTGGAGGTCGACGGCGGCCTCACCTTCCCCAATCTCGACATCCCCGTGCCCGACCTCTGATGGGCGAGCAGACACCAACCCTAAGGAGCCCGTCATGGCCATACCCGTCGTCCAACTCGGCACCGGCAACGTTGGCATCCACTCGCTGCGCGCGCTGATCACCAACCCCGAGTTCGAGCTCACCGGCGTCTGGGTGTCGTCGGATGCCAAGGCGGGCAAGGACGCCGCGGAGATTGCCGGACTTGCGGATTCGGCTGGCGTGACAGCCAGCACCGATCTGGACGCTGTGCTCGCCACCGGGCCGCAATGCGCCGTGTACAACGCGATGGCCGACAACCGGCTGCCCGAGGCGCTGGAAGATTATCGGCGCGTCCTGGCGGCCGGCGTCAACGTCGTCGGCAGCGGCCCGGTCTTCTTGCAGTGGCCGTGGCAGGTACTGCCCGACGAGCTCATCAAGCCGCTGGAAGATGCGGCCCGCGAAGGCAATTCGAGTCTGTATGTGAACGGTATCGACCCAGGCTTCGCCAACGACCTGCTGCCGCTGGCACTGGCCGGCACCTGCCAGAGCATCCAGCAGGTGCGCTGCATGGAGATCGTCGACTACGCGACCTACGACAGCGCCGTCGTCATGTTCGACGTGATGGGATTCGGTAAGCCGACGGACGAGATCCCGATGCTGTTGCAGCCCGGCGTGCTGAGCCTGGCGTGGGGCTCGGTCGTCCGGCAACTTGCTGCGGGCCTTGGTATCTCGCTCGACGAGGTCACCGAAACCTATGTCCGGGAAGCGGCGCCGGAAGCCTTCGACATCGCCTCCGGGCATATTCCCGAAGGCAGCGCCGCGGCGGTGCGGTTCGAGGTGCGCGGGATGGTCGGCGGCCAACCTGCCGTCGTGCTCGAGCACGTCACCCGGTTGCGCGAGGATCTGTGCCCGGAGTGGCCGCAGCCCGCGCAGGAGGGCGGTTGCTACCGGGTCGAGATCACCGGCGAACCCTCCTACGCCGTGGACATCTGCCTGAGCAGTCGCAACGGCGACCACAACCACGCCGGACTGGTCGCCACCGCGATGCGCGTCGTCAACGCCATCCCGGCGGTGGTGGCCGCCGCGCCCGGGATCGTGACGACCCTTGACCTGCCGTTGGTCACCGGTCGCGGGTTATATGCGCCTTAGCGGCTCATCTCACCACAGCTTGGGTGACCGATAGAGGTTGGCGGGATCGAAATCACCTGCGCCCCTTGCTACGTCGCCCAAAACTTCCAGAGCCTTGTTCAGTTGATCCAGGGCCGCGGCGCCGAGGCGTGCCCGGATCGCCTGGTCCAGCTCGCCCGCTGCTTTGAGCCGCGCTGTCACGAATTCGATTGACTTGTCGGTGAGTTCGACGGCTTTCTCGCGCTGGTCGGTGGTCGACGGGATGGTCTGCACATAGCCCCGTTGGCGCAGTTCGGCGACGACCTTGCTGGCGGCCTGGCGGCTGATGTCGAACAATCGCCCCATCTCCGATATCGAAATCGGTCCCGGTTGCGCGTACAGGGCGAACACGTAGTTCATCGAGTTGCTGCGCTCCGGGAAGCCCTTAGCCTCCATCTCGGTATCGACCCGATGGACATAGCTCCACCAGGCCATCCGCAGCGCGGTGCCGAGGTCTGTCTGCGGCGACCGAAAGCCGGCATCGCCCGGTGTGACAACCATGGTTGACAGTATAGGCGGCGAGGCTTACCCTTCCGATTGTCAACCATGTATGACTGTCATCGCGGTATGACGATTTGCGGCGGTGTTGCCGCCGGGCCTGGTCAGCGTCGACAACACAGGC
>Ga0335083_10003646_pt1 | contig 19871 bp, 20 predicted proteins | sample Lox_Sample_42_FD_206716 | JGI IMG/M metagenome (GOLD analysis project Ga0335083, IMG submission 206716) | Soil microbial communities from Loxahatchee National Wildlife Refuge, Florida, United States - Lox_Sample_4.2 | ecosystem: Environmental > Terrestrial > Soil > Wetlands | place: USA...
TCCGAGGAAATCCGGATGGCATGCAGGTATTCCTTCTGCACCGGAGAGAGGTCGGTATATTCCATGAGCTGCACCATCCCCATGATGCCGTTCATGGGGGTGCGGATCTCGTGGCTCATGTTGGCGAGGAATTCGCTCTTGGCGCGGCTTGCAGCCTCCGCCGCCTCCTTGGCCTCGGCAAGCTCGGCCTTGATCCTTTTCTGCCCGGTGACGTCGCGCGCTATGCCATAAATGAGATTTTCGTTATCCTTGTAGTAGGCGTTCCACGACAGCCAGCGGAAGGTGCCGTCCTTGCACAGGTAACGGTTTTCGAAGTCGTACGTAACGGGAGTGCCGGTCAGCTGCCGGGTGATTTCCTCCACCGTTGCCTGGCGGTCGTCGGGATGGATGAACTCGATGATGGGCTTTTCCCGAAGCTCAGTCTCGGTGTAGCCGAGGTAGCGCGAGAAGGAGGGGTTGGTCTTCTTGAAAAAGCCGTCCGTCCCGGCGACACACATCAGCTCGGAGGAGGTGATGAAGAACTGGAAATACTGCTCCCGTTCCAGCTCGGCCATCTTCCTCGCGGTGATGTCCCGGGAGATCCCCACCAGTCCGGCAATTGCCCCATCCGGACCGTAGAAGGGGGCTTTCAGGGTATCCACCAGCACCCTCCTGCCGTCCTGGTACGTCACCCATTCTTCGAAACGCTGCTCGAGGCCGGTGGTGAAGATCTTGTGGTCATTCTCCCGGACGGTCTCGGCAAAATCCCGGTCGAAAAAATCGAAGTCGGTCTTCCCGATCTGCTCCGCTTCCGGCAAGCCGATCAGCTTCTCGGACGCCGCATTGCAGAGGAGGTACACACCCTCCAGGTCCTTCACGTAGATGAGGTCGCCGACCGCATCGATGATCGCCCGCAAGAGCCGCCTTTTGTGACGATATCCGTTGCCGACGAGCTGTCGCTGGTCGAGGCCGGCAAGGGGTTCCTCAGCTGCAGCGGACGACCCGCCGTTCCTGATGCCGAAGATTTCCAGCTTCCGCCGCAGCGAATCGTTTTCACGCGCCAGCTCCGCCAGGCGCGCGCGCATGTCGTCAGCCAGCCGACGCGCCTCCTCCAGAGATCCGGCATCGATATCTGTCATATCCACTATAGAAAATTCCTCGTGTCTCTCGGATTTCCCCGCCGTACCTCTCGCCTCACCGGACCGCACGTGCAGGTGCCGGTGTGCATGAATCCTCTCGACCTTATACTATTTCCCCGAGGCAAGTAAACTGATTTTGTGCGGCGATCGCACCGACAGGGAGAGGAGGCACGTGCTGAAAGATCACAGCGTCAGTCATCCGGCGAATGAATCGTGCCCTTCAACACCTGACCCCGCGCCCGCACTCGTCTTTGCTGACGGCCGTGCTCAAATTCTCAGGCGGTCTCCAGACACTGTTCTTCTCATATGCCTCTGTTGCTTGGTTGCACAGGGAGGCTACAGGGAGGGAAAAAATTCCCGCTTGACTTCAGCCGGTATGGTAATAGAATTTTAATTCGCGTGGCACTTTACTCGGGAGGTAAATCTGAACATGAGCGAATGCAAGCAAAGAGATTGTTGTTACCTGCTCAATAATGCCCTCTCAAACATGACCTCATTGAGCCAAACCGTCAGATTTACGTATTGCTGTGGGAATTATGCCAATTGCCCCTGGTACGCCAACTGCACGAATTCATTCGCCATCAGGAGAAGAAACAGGGCATTATCCCCAGTAGTGGAAGAGGATTTTGTCGCCGAAGCGATGATGAATGCCGCCATGAACTAACTTGAGCACCTTCTCCCCGCAAGAACTCCAGACCTCCGCCCATCCCTAGTCCCGACCCTCTCTGACCAGCCTTCATGTCTCGCAGTTTGCGTGAATGGCCGAATTGCGTCCCAGAGCCTTCTGCACGCGTTCCGGCACCATTGATGAAGGGGCACGGTGAGGCATCTTCGACACTTCTGTGATACCGGTGCACCGACACTTCGCAATTTCAACAAGGCGCCGAACGCCGCCCCCTTGAAACGAAAAAGCCCGCATCGCGCGGGCTTTCCTCGCATCCATGTCATACAGCCTTACCAGTTCTCCCCCAGAAGCTCGAAATGCGCCTTCGGGTGGTCGCAGGCCGGGCAGCACTCCGGGGCATCGGTGCCGGTGTGCAGATAGCCGCAGTTGCGACAGCGCCAGGTCACCGGCCCGGACCTCTTGAAGACCCGGTCGTTCTCGATGTTGGCCAGAAGATCGAGGTAGCGCTTCTCGTGCTGCTTTTCCGCCACGGCGATGGCCATGAAGATGGCGGCGATTTTCGGGAACCCCTCCTCCCGGGCGATGGCGGCAAAGCCGGGGTACATTTCGGTGTGCTCGTAGTGCTCTCCGCCGGCCGCCTCCTTCAGGTTCTCGGCGGTGGTGCCGATGACCCCGGCGGGGAACGATGCGGTCATTTCCGCCATTCCACCTTCCATCAGCTTGTAGAGCCGCTTGGCGTGCTCCTTCTCCTGATTGGCCGTCTCCTCGAAGATATCGGCCATCTGCACGTATCCCTCGCTCCGCGCCTTGGAAGCGAAGTAGGTGTAACGGTTGCGCGCCTGGCTTTCGCCGCAGAAGGCGGTAAGGATGTTCTTCTCGGTTTTCGTTCCCTTCAAACTCATGCGGTTCTCTCCTTTATCTGGTGAAGTCTCGTCTGGGCCCGTACAGTATACCGTGGACCCGCCGAAGCGCAAGGAATGCCGGTCGCTGCCCGGCACAGTCAGGCGGCTCCCCCCACGGTGATGCCGGAGATGAGGAGGGTCGGCTGGGCATCGGCCACCGGCACCCCCTGGCCATCCTTGCCGCAGGTGCCGATGCCGAAGCCCAGGTCGGAGCCGACCTGCTCGATCTTCTTCAGGACGTCGGGACCGTTGCCGGTGAGGGTCGCCCCCCGCACCGGCTCGCCAACCACGCCGTTCTCGATGAGGTACCCCTCGGAGACCTCGAAGACGAAGTCGCCGTTCACCGTGTTCACCTGGCCCCCACCCATCTTCCTGACAAAGAGCCCGTTCTCCACCCCGCGGACGATGGACTCCGGGGAGGTCGTCCCCGGCGCGATGAGGGTGTTGGACATCCGCACAATAGGTCTCGTCTGGTATGACTCCCGCCGGCCGTTGCCGGTGGAGACGCAGCCGTCCTTCATGGCGGTGAGCCGGTCGTAGAGGTACCCCCTGAGGATGCCGTTCTCCACGAGGACGGTCCGCTCCCCCGGCGTCCCCTCGTCGTCGAAAAAGAAGGAGCCGCGGGCATGGGGGATGGTGGCGTCGTCGATGACGGTAACGAGCGGCGAGGCGACCTGCTCCCCCACTTTCCCCGTGTAGACCGACATCCCGCTCTGGGCCAGGTCCGCTTCGAGGCCGTGGCCGATCGCCTCATGGACCATGGTTCCCCCCGCCTCGGAAGAGAGGACCACCGGCATCATCCCTGCCGGAGCCTTGCGGGCGCCAAGCATCATCACGGCCCGCCGGGCCGCGGCGAGAGCTATCTCCTCGGGCCCCTTCTCGGTGAAGATCTCGAAACCCCGGACCCCGCCCACCGGCTCGTAGCCGGTCTGGATCACCTCCCCCTCCGCCGCCACCACCTGGGTCACGAAGACGGTGCCGGTGCGGTTCATCTCGATGAACTCGCCGAGGGAGTTGGCGACCTGGGCCCGGACCACGCCGTCCCGGTACATGACCATCACCTGCCGGACCCGGCTGTCGAGGCCGCGTGCGGCCCGTTCGGCGCGGGCGACGAGGGCGATCTTCTCCTCCAGAGGCACCCCGGAGGGGGGGATGGCGATGGGGAACCCCTCCCCCACCACCCTCGGCCGCAGGTCGATGGCGCGGTCGAAGACGTTTCCCCGCACCGCCCGGCTGACGGTCTCCGCCAGCCCGTAGAGGGAGGTCTCGGTCACGTCGTTGGTGAAGGCGTAGGCGGTCCTCAGGTCGGAGATGACCCGTATCCCCACCCCCCGGTCGGTGCCGGCCAGGACCTTCTCGATCTTGCCGTCTTCGCAGACGACCGAGGTGCTTTCCCCCTCCTCGAAGTAGAGGTCGGCAAATTCGCCGCCGCCGGCAAGGGCCCGGCGGAGGATCCTCTCGATATCCATTGTTTCAAGCATTGGTGCGAATCTCCTCTTCCGAAGGGTCGGCTGGAGAGCCGGTCCCCGGTTCGGGAACATCCTTCAGGGAAATCTCCGCGCGGAGCTCCCGGACAAGGTCGTCAACCTCGGTGCTCCGGCAGGCGGGAAAGCTCACCCGGACGACCGCTTCCTTCGGGTCCACCGTGGTCACCACGGCAAGACCTTCGTACGACTCGACGATGAACTGGAGGTAGACGAGGTTGCGCCGGTCTACCCGCAGGTATCTGGCGGTTATTTCCGGCACGGCTCACCCTGGATCGCCACTTTGCCGGCACGGCCGGGAATTTCGTCCATGGCGAGGAGGCAGGGGGGCGATGCTGCCGCCTCCGCGGCCACGTCCGCCAGGGTGACGAAGCGGGCCCCCATCCCCCGCAGGCGGGAGAGGAGCTCGGCGAAGAGATGGGCCATGGCCCCTCCCTCCAGTTCGGCGTGGATGGTGTGGACGTTCAGTCCCGGGCGGATGAGGGAGAGATAGTGATCATTGACGGTTTCCATGGTAATGCCATTCTCTCCGAGGAGCTCGTCCATGGTGGGGAGGGTGGTGGGGATCTGGAGCGTGCGGAAGCGCCGGCCGTCGACGACCGGAAAGAACGGCTCAGTCCCCCGGCTGTCGCTGCAGAAGGAGAGCCCCATGGCGTCCTGCACCTCGAGGGAATCGGCGGAGACAGTCCACCCCGGTGCGGCGGTGGTCTTCGCCCGATGGCCGAGGATCTGCTCGAACAACGCGCTTGCCTTCCCCAGTTCCATGGCGGTGACCGGCTTGGGAAACCAGGGGAGGTAGTCGTGCCACTTCACGTGGTCCCAGCAGTGAATCCCCACGTCGTGGCCGGCCTTCTCCGTCCCCTGCAGCACCTCGGGACACGACTCGGCGATCTGCGGCGGCGGCAGGAGCGTGCCGTAGAGGAGGGTTTTCGGCCCGTAGAGGGAAGGGGCCCTGGTGCGAAGCATTTTCCGCAGGAACCCCTTCCGGGTGAAGATGCGACGGATCGCCTTTCCCGAGTTGTCGGGGCCCATGGAGAAGTAGAAAGTGGCCTTGACGCCGAATTTCTCCAGCATCTCCAGGAGACGGGGAACGCCGTCGCGGGTCCCGACGTAGGTATCGACGTCGACTTTCAGGGCAATAACGGGTGAATGCATGGACACGGGTTCATTCGTCATCGGTTGCAGTTCATGCGCCGTGTAAGGGAGCGCCTCGACGCTCATCGGCGGATTCACCGCACTCTACCTCTAAACCGCGGGATGCACAAGATGTTTTCTGTGCGGTCGTCTGCGGGGAGGTACTCGTCACGGCCACCGGCGGGAGAATTTCGCACGGAAATCCGGGACTCGGGAGCAGGAGTGGAAATCAGAACCGTCAGCGGTGGGAGAAGGTCGAGAGAACGTAGGCGGCGATCGACCTGGCCTCCCGGTCGGAGAGGTCCCTCCGGTCGAACTGCCGCATCCCCTTGCCGGGATGGCGCATCCGGTCGACGATGTCGGCGGCGGTGCGAATGCCGTTGGCGGCCAGGTCCTCGCGGTAGAGGGTCTTCTGGGGATAGATGGCGTTGCCGCCGTCGGGATGGCACCCGGCACAGAAGTGGGAGAAGAGCTCCCCCCCCTCCTTCAGCATTTCCCGCGACGTCACGCCGGTGCCGCTCCTGCCGCACCCCGCCGCAAGGAGGCTCCAGAGCCCCAGCAGCACGGCAATCCCTCCCCATCGCTTCATGCTACCTCCCTCCCCGCTCCGCCAGGAAACGCCGGACCTCCGGGAGCGCGGGGATTCCCGTCCTCCCCCCGAGACGCGTGCATTTGAGCGCCGCCACGGCCGACGCGAAGCGGATGGCGTCCCGAAGCCCCTCCCCCTGCATGAGCCCGTAGATGTAGCCGCCGTGGAACACGTCCCCTGCGCCGGTCGTGTCGACGACGGCAACCTCGAAGGCCGGCACTTCCATGACCCCCTCGGCGCTCCAGGTGATGCTCCCCCGTTCCCCCCGGGTGACGGTGACCACCGGCGGCCCGAGGCGCTCCGCCAGGCCGGGGAAGCCCGCAGGCGTGCCGTCCCACCCGAGATCACGGGCAAACTGCTCGCCGGCCACCAGGTAGTCACATTTCCTGGCTGCCTCCCGCATCCCCGGCCGCATCCGTCCGGCGTCGAGCATGACCGGAATGCCGCAGCCCCTCGCCTGTCGTGCTCCATAAAGGGACACTTCCGTCATGAGGCCATCCAGGTGGAGGAACCGGCACCCCTCGAGCCACTCCGCTCCCAGATCCTCCGGCTGCAAGGGGGCGCCCGTCGGCCGCTTCCAGAAGATGGTGCGCCTGCCGCTCCTCTCCTCCACGGCGATGAATGCCTTCTGGGACGAGGCGTTGCAGCGTGTCACAAGGCCGGCGACATCCACCCCCTCGGAGACCAGGGAGCGCCGGATGTCATCCCCCGCTGCGTCGTCCCCCACGACGCCGTGGAACCGGCAGGGGACGCCGAGCCGCGCCAGGGCCACCAGCGCCGTTGCCACCGGCCCGCCCCCCTGTTCCTCGAGGGCCAGAACCTCTTCCTTGCCGTCGGCCTCCGGGTACCTCCCCACCAGCGCCAGGATGTCCCAGCAGCACTGACCGATGCCGGCTACCGCCATGCCGTTGTCCTCTCCGGTTTCGCCTTCGGGTGAAAAAAGCCCCGGTTTGCGCCGGGGCTTCGGTGTCTGTCCATGGGGACCGGCACTACTTCAGGTTCTTGATGTCGTTCAGGTCCTTCGTCCCCTTTTCCTTCATCTCCTTCACGTCCTTACCGGTCTGCTCCTTGGTCTTTTTGGCCGTGTCCGCCTTTTCCTGTCCCTTCTTCTTCAGGTCTTCCCCTTTTTTCTGAACCTTCTCCTTCGCCTTACCGGCCTTTTCCTCCTGCTGCTTCTTCTTCTCCTTCAGCTCGCCTTCCTTCTTCTGGACCTTGGACTTGGCCTCCCCTTCCTTCTTCAGCGCCTTCTCCTTCGTGGCCTGCTCCTTGTTCATCAGGTCAGTCATCGGCGAGGCGTCCTTGGCGGGTTCGGCGGCGATGACGGTCCCGGCAAAAAAGGCCGCAACCAGGGCGGAGACGACAACTGCGACGACACGTTTCATGACAATCCTCCTTCAGTATGATGAAAAGCTAATGCAGTGTACCGCCGATTTCTTCCCGCGTCAATCGGGTCGTTGCCCCTCTCCATGCGTTCACGATCTTTTCGCCGTGAGGCTGAAGGGCCAGGTGGCGATACCGCCGTCCATGTAACTTGTCTTGCGGAAACCGGCAGCATCGAGGATTTTCTGGGCTTCGTACCCCCGCAGGCTGATCTTGCAGAAGGTGACGATTTCCTTCTCCTTCGGGAGGCTCTCCAGTTTTTCCCGCAACGCCCCGAGGGGGATCAGCTTTGCCCCTTCGATGGAGAGTTCCTCATGCTCCGCCGGTGAGCGCACGTCGAGGAGGATGAAATCATCCCCTTCCTCCAGCTTCCGCTTCACCTCCATGGGGGTGATGCCCCGTCCCTCATCGCTCAGCTTGTTCTTCAGGATGTCGGCCGCAACGATGAGGTTGTCCATGGCTGCGGCAAAGGGTGGGGCATAGGCCAGGTCGAGGTGCGCGAGCTGGTCGACGGTGGCACGGAAGGTGATGGCCGCCGCTGCCGTATCGAGCCGCTTGTCGACGGCGCCCTCGCCCACGGCCTGGAGCCCCAGGACCCTGCCGGTCCCCTTTTCCGCCACCAGTTTCAGGGCGATCGGCTTCGCCCCCGGAAAGAAATGGGCCCTGTCGGGGGCGGGGGAGAGGACGGTGACGACGTCATACCCGGCGGTGCGCGCCTCCGTTTCGGTCAGGCCTGTCTTGCCGGCACTGACGGCGAACACCCTGACGATGGTGGTGCCGAGGACGCCGGCAAAGGTCGCGTCTCCCCCGGCGGCGTTGATCCCGGCAACCCTCCCCTGTTTGTTGGCGGTACTGCCGAGGGGAAGGTAGGCTTTCGTGCCGGTCACCAGGTGGGTGGTTTCACAGCAGTCGCCGCAGGCATAGATGTGGGGATCGCTGGTGAGGAGACGGGAGTCGACCGCGATTGCTCCGGTGACGCCGATGGCGAGCCCGGCGTCCTGGGCCAGTTTGATAGTGGGCCTGATGCCGGGGGCCAGCACGACCAGGTCGGCGGCCAGTTCGCCTCCGTCGGTGATGATCCTCTCGACGGCCTTCTCTCCGGCAAAACCGGTCACCCGGCAGGATGTCCTGACGGCGACACCGCGGAGGCGCAGCTGTTTTTCCACCAGGGTGGCCATTTCCGGGTCGAGGACCCCCGGCAGAAGCTGGCTGGCCATTTCGACGACGGTGACGTCCATTCCCCTCTGCCGCAGGGCCTCCGCCGTCTCCAGGCCGATGAGGCCACCGCCGACGATGCAGGCAGAGGCGCCGGCCACGGCCATCTCCTTGAGCATTTCCGCATCCTCGATCGATTTGACGGTGAGGATATTGGGGAAGCCGGCGGTGTTCAGCGACGGGAAATAGGGGGAGCTCCCGGTGGCGAGGATCAGCCGGTCGTATTCCACGGCATGGGACCTCCCCGTCTCCAACTCGACGAGATGAACCCTTTTCCCTTCCCGGTCGATCCTGACAGCCTCGGTGCCGGTGACGACCTCCACCCCCTTCACCTTCCGGAAAAAGGCGGCGTCGCGCACGACACCCACCGAGGTGCTCATCAGCTCTTTCACATCCGCCACCGTGTCCGACACAAAGTAGGGGATGCCGCAGGCCCCGTAGGAAATGAAATTTCCCCGGTCGATGAGGGTGATGTCCGCCTTCGGGTTGACCCGCTTCGCCTTGGCGGCGGCCTTGGCTCCGGCGGCATTGGCGCCGATTACGACAATTCGTCTTTTCATGCTCTGACTCCTGTCCGGTTGCCCAAGTTTCGGGCACGAGTATGAACTGTTCCGTCACTAAGCCGTTCGGTCCTGCATCCCGTCTTCACTGGATCTTTGCCTGTCGGCCAGCTTGAGAATGCTAACGGGAATGAAGCCTTTCATAGGCGGCATCCGTTTCTTTTTGATGGTCGAACTGGCGCTGGACCAGCTTTTCCAGCTGCGCGGCCTCGATCCGGCCCGGTACAATCTGTCGGATGACCCCGTTTTTGTCGAGAAGGAGAACCGTCGGGAATCCGAGAAGCCGGTACTGCCGGAAGATCTCCCCACGTTCATCGGCAAGGACCGGAAAGGTGAGCCCGTTGCTTTTGGCATACGACGCGGCCGTTTCCCCGGAATCACCCACGTCGAACGCCAGAAGAGCCAGCCCCTTCTCCCGATACTTCCCGTAGAGGGGCTCGATCAGTTTCACCGTGTCCCTGCAGCATGAATTGGTCCAGAAGTAGAGAACAACGACCTTTCCCTTGAACTGGCCCAGGGCGACGGTCGAGCCGGTTGTGTCCATGACTGAGAATTCCGGTGCCGCATCGCCAACCTTCAGCCTCTCTTTCCTTTCGCAGCCGGGAAGAAAAAAGAGCGCCGCCAGCACCAGGAGGGCCGTTGCCTGTTTTGCACCGGACGGGGTGCGGGTTTGCGTACGCGTTTCCATCGCTTATTCCTGGGGAAGCCCGGCATTCCGCCAGCCGGCCATCTGACCGGCAAGGAGCACGACATTCCGGTACCCGAATGCTGTGAGCAGACCCATGACGATCCGGGCGCGGGGACCATGTTCGCAGGTTACCACCAGTTCGGCGTCCCTGTCCGCAGGTATTTTCGCCAACCGGAGCAGGACCTTCCAGGTCTGGGCGTGGACGGCACCGGGAATGTGCCCCCTCCGGAACTCGAAGATGGTACGGACATCGACAACCGTCGGCGGGGTTTTCGAGTTCATCCGTTTCAGCAGTTCAGCGGGCTGCATCATATCTCCTTCTCTCCGCCGTCATATGACACCGGCGACATTGTACCACTGCCCATATTCAACAATATGCATATTTCAGATTATGAGCAGTTACGCCCGCGCTGTCAACACAACAATGGCACTTCGGGCACCACCGCACAGGGTGAACATGCAACGGAATGGGCCAGTACCAATCCTCGGGATACGCGGCCGCTACTCCCGGCCCTCGATTTTCCCGTGATTGGAGATGGGTTCAGGAAGGGGAAACGCCCGGTCGCGTCGGAAACCGTGAAAACGTCATCCCTCGGCAGACTCCGTTGTCGCTACGCCATCAGGGCGGTGATCACGAACTCGGGCGGATTCATGAGCACCTTTTTCACCGTACAGAGCCCCGCTGCCTTAACTATGGCATTCCGGTACTTCTCCGGGAATCCGGAAGGGAGGTCGATGTCGATGCTCACCCTGGCGAGCCTCTTCTTCCCCTCGCCGGTGACGGCGAATTCCATCCGCTGGGTGAGCGCCAGCCCATCCGTGGCAATCCGCCGCTGTCGGCAGAAGTCGAGTACAAAAATCCCCGCGCAGGTCCCGAGGGAGGCAAGAAAATAATCGAAGGGGCTCGGTGCCGAACCATCTCCTCCCGACGCAACCGGCTGGTCGGTGGGAATGACCCGACCATTGATGTCGGCGTTGACCTTTTCCCCTCCGGGAAAGGTAATTTTCATCTCCATGTGACGTCCTCACACGCTCCGATATTCTTCCGTAGCCGGGAAATAGGACTTACTTCCATCTTCTCCACCCGGCCCAGGCGGGGACACCGGCGTCGTCACGGAGCTTGAGCAGCGAATCGCCCTTCTTCATCTCCACTGCGATGATCGCCGGTTTGCCGCCAACCGTCACCCGCGCCCCCTTCACCTCGATGGTATCTCCCTTTTCGATCCGGGCATCGAGCCGCTCGATGAACCAAGAGGGACCCAGGTGGACCGATATGGTCTCCTTGTCGGTCTTGAGCGTGAGGTGGACGCCGGCGCCCATTCCTCTCATGATTTACCTCCTTTTCCCAGGCTGCACTCCCCTGTCGCTCTCCGCTCATCCGTCCGGCGCAGCTTCGCCGGCCATGGTCGCCAGGTACTGACGCACGGCGGCATGGAGCGCCGACGCCGCCATGTTCGAGCAGTGCATCTTCTCCGCGGGGAGACCGTCCAGGGCGGTGGCAATGGTCAGGTCATCGAGGGCAAGAACTTCGTCGAGGCTCCTGCCCATAACTAGCTCCGTAGCCACAGAAGAGGTGGCTACGGCGGCACCGCACCCCTTGATGAGGAACTTCACGTCGTGGATGAAACCTCCCTGGATCTTCAGGAAAAAGAGGACCGCGTCGCCGCAGATGGGGTCCCCTGCCTGAACCACCACATTGGCGTCATCCAGGGACCCGACGTTTCGCGGGTTGCGCACATGGTCCAGGACTTTTTCCGTGTACATCTCAGCCATGATCACTCCCCCCGCTTTCGGATGTTTCTTCTTCCTCGGCTCCGGTGCCGGGAAGATCCCCGGAAATGGCGAGGGCCTTTTGCCCCACCAGTGCATCGATCACCTTCTTGCGTCCCGAGGCCAGAAGCCGCTGCACCGTCCCCCGGGAAACCCCCATCATCTCCCCGGCCCGTTCCTGGTTCAGGTCCTGGCCGTCGCAGAGGAAGACGGCCTCCAGCTCGTCGTGGTCGAGGATGACCACCTCCATCTCCCTGAGGGGGGTACCGGCCGGTTTGAATACATGGCCCAGCTTTTCCCTGAGTGGACAGACGCAATTGCGGTTTTTCTTTTTACGTGGTGACACGGCTTCCTATCGTGATGGGGACTTTCAATTCCCCGCTGCGGTGCAAGATGGCGCGGGGAACTAGCCAAGGATCACCCCGGCGCTCATCGGATTCCAGACAGACGACCGGACCCCTATTCTCAGTGGTTGCACCCATGACCATGGCCATGGCCGCCGCAGGTATGGCCCGGCATGAATTCCGGCAGCCCGTTTGCCCGTAAGAACGCAACATTTTCTGCAACCGTTCCTTCCCGGGCCTGGAACACCTGCATCCCGGCAGCGTTCAGCTTGCGCAGTGCCCCAGCGCCGATGCCGCCGACCACGATAGCATCCACCCGGTGTCCCGCGAGCCCTGCCACTGGGTTACAGGCGCCATGCTGATGGACCCGGTCGCTATTGGTGATTGCCGTCACTTCGCTCGTGCTAAAGTCCACCACGACAAATCCCGGCGCCGATCCGAAATGGTCGAACACCCTGCTCTCCAACCCCCGATTCTCCAAGACCGAGAAACAGACTCTCATTGTGTGCCTCCCTTCGTATTTGTGCATATGCACAAATAATACATGCAACTTTCCGCATGTCAAGGTATTTTGTGTACAAAGACAAATAAGTTTTTATTCATCAAGAATAGAACGAAGTGGAGGGATCGCCGAAGTACGGGTTCCACAAGTTGGCGGTCTCTTACGGTATCATTGCACCCGCAATGTCCAGAGCAGCTAACACCGCGCCGAAACAAGCAGGAATCTTTCTTGAGCTCACAGACCCTCCACCCTTTACTGTAGCAGATACAGGAAGACGGCAGCTATGGAAACTGGCCGATACCAGAACTGCATTTAGGTTTGTAAGCAGTTGATTTCCTTGGCGTTCCGTACTCCGCACGTACCTACGCTCTTCAAGGTCCGGGTCATCGTCAAGAAATGCGGCGCTTGGTCTCGGCCCCCGTATCGCAATGAAGGAAGCCTTTCCCCAGCACGACATGCAGGAATGTCAAATTTGCCGTATATACCGTATGTTATACTTGCAGGCCATGAGCCAACTATAAAAGTTCTTACTATTTCAACCAGCAAAACTATCCATGCATCTTATATTTGCTATTCATCCGGAATGCACGCCTTTTCGTTGCCCGTGTGCGCAACCGGTGTTCTGCATGAAAAGAGCGCGCCGGTGCGGGTCATGGATATAGTGCCGGCATGACACACTCTGCTCATGATTCCCGAGTAGTTGATAATTTTTCGATAATTTTCTTAGGAACTGGCAAAAACTCTGCTATACTTTTATAGTTTATTCGCCGATGCGCGCGGACCGGCATCTCCCGGTCGGCTGTGCAGGCGGAAAGGCACCTGATTTCACCGCGCGGGGCGCGCCCTGCCTGCGGCCGAAAAATAACAGAGGGTCGAGGGACCACCGGGTCTTTCCCCGTAAAGGAACAGGAAAAATGTCACGAAAAATGCTGATTAACGCCGTTCACCCGGAAGAGGCGCGGGTGGCCATTGTGGAGGAGGGGCGCCTCGTCGAGCTGGACATCGAGATCGCGGGGAGCGAGCAGACCCGCGGCAACGTCTACAAGGGGACCGTGGTCCGGGTGGAGCCGGGACTCCAGGCCGCCTTCGTGGACATCGGCCTCAAGAAGCTCGGTTTCCTGCAGATGGGGGAACTCCACCCCGACTGCTGGCAGTGGCGCGACGACGTGCCGGAGGAGCAGCGGAAACGCCGGCCCCGCATCCAGGAAGTACTGCGGCGCGGCCAGGAACTGGTCGTCCAGGTGGAAAAGGGAGAACGGGACATGAAGGGGGCAGCCCTCACCACCTACCTCTCCTTTCCCGGGCGGTACATGGTCCTCATGCCGGGAAGCGATTCCGCCGGCGTCTCCCGCAAGGTGGAGAGCGAGGCCGACCGGAAGAAGCTGAAGGAGATGGCCGCGGAGATGAAGATCCCCGAAGGGTTCGGCTACATCATGCGGACCGAGGCACTCGGCAAGACCAAGACCGAACTGAAAAAAGACCTCCAGTCCCTCATCAAGCTCCACAAGGATATCCTCACCAAGGCCAAGAAGTCCAAGGCTCCCCTCCTCATCTACCAGGAACTCGACCTGGTGATCCGCACCATCCGCGACTACTTCACCGCCGAAATCGACGAAGTACTGGTGGACAGTCCGGAGGTTTTCGAGCAGGCACGGGACTTCTTCAAGTCCACCATGCCGAAACACGAAAAACTCGTCAAGCTGCACCAGGAAAAACGCCCCATCTTCTCCAAGTACCAAATCGAGGAGCAGATCGATCAGATCTACGAGAAGAAGGTCCTCCTCAAATCGGGGGGCTCCATCGTGATCGAGCCGACCGAGGCCCTCGTCTCCATCGACGTCAACTCGGGGAAGTCGACGGGCGAACGGGGGGTGGAGGACACCGCCTTCAAGACCAACACCGAGGCGGCCGAGGAAGTGGCCCGCCAGCTCAGGCTCCGTGACCTGGGAGGCCTCATCGTCATCGACTTCATCGACATGCGGGACAAAAAGCACCTCTCCGACGTGGAAAAGACCCTCAAGAACGCCCTCAAGGCCGACAAGGCGCGGGTGACAGTGGGCAAGATCTCCCAGTTCGGCATCCTCGAAATGTCGCGACAGCGGATCAAGCAGACCCTGGAACAGGGAAGCGTCCTGGAGTGCCCCCACTGCGGCGGACGGGGAAAGGTGAAGTCGGTGGAAAACATGGCCATCTCCTTTCTCCGCAAGGTGCACGCCGCTGCTGCCAAGGGAACGGCGGCAGAGGTGCGCGGCGGCCTTCCGCTGGAAGTGGCCTACTACCTCCTGAACCGGAAAAAGCGGGAGCTGGCGAGGATCGAAAACGACTACGACATCGAAGTGACGGTGAAGGGGAAGCCCTCCTTTCTCATGAACCAGCTGGAGCTTGAGGTCATCAAGCGGGAAAAACCGGCGCACGTCGAAGTCCCGCCGGACATGGAGGTGGATGCGGCTCTTCCCGCCGCACCCGCGGAAAAGGAGAAGCACGAGGAGGCTGTGCCGGTCTCCGCCGAGGAGGCGAAGGGAAAACGGAAGCGCCGCCGCAAGAAGAAGGGGAAAGGCGAGGCAGAGTCCCCAGTCGTGGAAACGGCCGAGGGAGTCGAAGAGCCCCCCATGGCGGCCGTACCGGCGGAACCCGAAGCCGGGGAGGCAGCGGAAGCCGCCGTTTCCGCCGAGGGAGAGGAAGTGGCCGGCGAGTCCGTGGAGGGGGGAAGGAAAAAGAGACGCCGCCGGCGCCGGCGCGGCAAGGGGCACGGACACGAAGCCCCGCCGGAGGCCGGAGAGATTGAAGCCGCGGAGGAAGAAGCCGCCTCGGCTGTCCCTGCGGAAGAGGCCGCTCCCGTAACCGGCGAAGAACTGCAGGCAACGGAAGCCGGGGAGCTCCCCGAAGAGGCGAAGAAGAAGAAACGGCGCCGCCGGCGCCGGCGCAGCAAGGGAGCGGCAGGAGAAACCGCGGCGGCGGAAGCCGAGACTCTGCTCCCCGCGCCGGTCGAGGCGCATCCTGTCATGACGGTGCCGCCACCGGAAGCGAAACTGCCGATGGAGATACTACCGGCCGCCGTCCCCCCTGTCGAGAAAAAGCCGGCAAAGGCCAAGCGCGCGCCACGCGCCGCCCGGAAACCGGTCGGCGAACCTGTGCTCGAAGCCGCGACCGCTCCGCAGCCGGTGGTGGAGGAGGCCGCTCCCGAGGCGGCAGCGCCGGCGAAAAAGCCCCGCGCCAGGAAAAAGGCTGCCGCAGCGGCCGAGAGTGTGCCGGAACCGACGATAGCGCAGGAGCCGCCGGTCGTGAAGGAGAAGACGAAGCGCGCGCCGCGGAAGAAAAAGACCGAGACGGCCGAAGGCTGACGCCGCGCAACGGCCGGCCACTCGCCGGCCATAAAATCCACGGGGCACACCGATGCAAATGATCATAGCCATCGCCCTCTTCGGAATGGCCGGCTGTCTCTCCCGGTACTTCCTCTCCGGATGGGTCTACAACCTTTTCGGCAGGAACTTTCCGACAGGGACTCTGGCGGTGAACCTGGTGGGGGCGTTCCTCATCGGCCTCATCATGGAATTCAGCCTGCGCACCACCCTCATTTCTCCCGTGATCCGCTCCGGCCTCACCATCGGTTTTCTCGGCGGCCTGACCACCTTTTCCACCTTCAGCTACGAAACCTTCCGGCTCCTCGAAGAGGGGGAGCTTCTCATCGCCGCCGCCAACGTTTTCGTGAGCGTGATGGTCTGCCTCGTGTTCACCTGGCTCGGCATCATCGCGGCACGACACCTGTAAGCCGGCAGCGAAGAACCTCGGGGGGCCTGCGTGCCGCCCCGGTGCGGATCATGACGTGAGGAGAACCAGATGACGAAATTCACCGGCGACAAGGTCCTGATGCGGATTTTCATCGGCGAGAGCGACAGATGCGGCCACCTCCCCCTCCACGAAGCGCTGGTGGAGCTGTTGCGGAAGGAGGGTTTCGCCGGCGCCACCGTGCTTCGCGGGGTTGCCGGTTTCGGAGCCCACAGCGTCTACCATACCGACAAGCTCCTCCGCCTTTCCCTCGATCTCCCCATGGTGGTTGAGGTGGTGGACGACCAGGAGAAAATCGACTCGATCATGCCCCGGATCGATGCCATGATGAACGGCGGGATGATCACCCTGGAAAAGGCCACGGTCATCCGGTACACCCATGAACATGGCGACAAGACAACACCGCCATGAAAGTCGTCCCGTAGCACCCCGCCGCACCGTTGTGGCCATCGAAGCGCACTCCGGGGACGAGGAGGTCCTCCTGCCCCTTTTTACGCCCCGCAAGCCTTGAAACATCTCCCCGCCTTGGTATACTTCCGTACTGTATCCTCTCCACCGTTTCAGGCGGTGCCGCATCGGCCCCCGTATCTCCCGATGCTTTGCCGGCAACGGTATTCCTCAAGGGTTTCGGAATGGACTTTCTCGACAATGTGAGCCCGGCCTGGATCGAGGCCCACTATCTCCTCTGGCGGCAGGCGACGGCCGCGGTAGGCGCCGACTGGCACGCCTTCTTCCGCGGCTTCGACATGGGTCGGGAGTTGCCCGAAGGGGAAACGTACGACCTGCACTCCGCCCTCAAACAATCGGCGGTCCAGACCCTCATCCACCGGTACCGCAGTATCGGACACCTCCTCGCCTGCACTGATCCCCTTTCTCCCTGCAAGATCGACCATCCGCTCCTCTCCCTGGACGCCTTCGGACTCGAGCCGGCGGACCTGGACCGGACGTTCCACACCCGCCGCTTCATGAAAGAGAGCGCAACTCTCCGGGAAATCCTCGATGTGTTGCGGGAAACGTACTGCCGGGCCATCGGAGTGGAGTTCATGCACATCCAGGAGCCGGCCGAACGGCAATGGCTCATCGACCGAATGGAGCCGGTGCGCAACAGGCCTTCTTTCTCCGCTGTTGGAAAGACCGGCATCCTGGGAAAGCTCATGGAGGCGACCCTCTTCGAGGAGTTCCTCCACCGCCGCTTCGTGGGCCAGAAACGGTTTTCCCTGGAGGGGGGGGAGGTGCTGATCCCTCTCCTGGAGGACGTGGTGATGCAGGCCGCAGGTCACGGCGTGCGGGAGATGGTGTTCGGCATGTCCCACCGGGGACGGCTCAACGTACTGGCAGCCATCTTCCACAAGCCCTACCACAACATCTTCGCCGAGTTCCAGGACAATGTCCGCCACGGCGTGGTGGGCGAGGGGGACGTGAAGTACCACAAGGGATTTTCCACCGACCGTCACCTTGCCGACGGGACGTCGATCCATCTCTCTCTCACCCCGAATCCCTCCCATCTGGAAGCGGTGGACGGCGTGGTGGAGGGTAATGCGCGGGCCCGCCAGGAAAGGCTCGGCCCCGAAGGCCCGCTCCGGGTGCTGCCGCTCCTCATCCACGGCGACGCCGCCTTTGCCGGCCAGGGGATGGTGGCCGAGGTCTTCAACCTCTCCCAACTGGACGGCTACCGGACCGGCGGCACCCTCCACATCGTCATCAACAACCAGATCGGCTTCACCACTCTCCCCGCCGACGCCCGGTCGAGCCGGTATGCCACCGATGTGGCGAAAATGGTGGAGGCCCCGGTCTTCCACGTCCATGGCGAGAACCCGGAGGCGGTGCTGCACGCGGGGCGGCTCGCCCTGGAGTACCGGCAGGCCTTCGGCCGGGACGTGGTGATGGAGCTGATCTGTTACCGCCGCCACGGTCACAACGAGGGGGACGAGCCCTACTTTACCCAGCCCCTCATGTACCGGGACATTACGGACCGCCCCCGCCCCTACCTCCTCTACGCCGACCAACTCGCAGCAGAAGGGTTCGCGCCCGGCACCGTGGAGCGGCTTGCAGGCGGCATCGGCCAGTGCCTCCAGGAGTCGGTCGGGAAAGAGGATGAACCGGTGGATGCCGGCTTCCGGGGGGAATGGAGCGGCATCCAGCGCGAATTCTCTCCGGAAGCAGTGGAGACCGCCGTGGCCGGCGACGTTCTCCGGGAGCTGGGCCGGCTCATGACGGAACTGCCGGAAAAATTTTCCCCCCACCCGAAGATCGCGACCCTCCTGGCACGACGGCGGGAGAGTGTCGAGCAGGGCGAAGGGATCGACTGGGGAACGGGCGAGGCCCTCGCCTTCGCCACGCTGCTCCGGGAAGGGACACCGGTGCGCCTGTCGGGACAGGACAGCCGGCGCGGGACCTTCAATCACCGCCACGCTTTCGTCTATGACCAGGAGAGCGGCACCCCCTTTGCGCCGCTCTCCCAGGTCTGCCGCGAGCCCCGGATGTTCCGCGCCTGCGACAGCATGCTCTCGGAGAACGCCGTCCTCGCCTTCGAGTACGGCTTCAGTCTCGCCTCTCCATCGATCCTCACCCTCTGGGAGGCCCAGTTCGGGGATTTCGCCAACGGAGCCCAGGTGGTCATCGACCAGTTCATCGCCAGCGGCGAGACCAAGTGGGACCGGGATTCGGGGCTCGTCATGCTCCTCCCCCACGGCTACGAGGGGCAGGGAGCCGAGCATTCCAGTGCACGGATCGAGCGGTACCTGCAGCTCTGCGCCGACAACAACCTCCAGGTCTGTTACCCCACCACCCCGGCCCAGCTGTTTCACCTCCTGAGGCGCCAGATGAAGCAGCCGTTCCGCAAGCCCCTCATCGTTTTCACCCCCAAGAGCCTGCTGCGCCATCCCCGGTGCGTCTCCTCCCTCGGGGAGTTCAGCGACGGAGGATTCCGCGAGTTTCTTCCCGACAGGGAGGAACTGGAGAAAAAACGGGCGGTTCTCCTCTGCTCTGGTAAAATTTACTACGAGCTCCTGGAGCACCGCGAAGGGGAGGGGAAAAACGACACGGCCATCATCCGGATCGAGCAGCTCTACCCGTTTCGCCGTGACCTCCTGGCCGATCTGCTCGCCCCCAGTGCCGAAGGGGCGGACGTGGTCTGGGTGCAGGAAGAACCGGCCAACATGGGAGGATGGAGCTTTCTCCGCCCGCTCCTGGCGGAGGTGCTCGGGCGCGAACCGCGGTACGCTGGCCGGCCGGCGGCGGCCGCGCCGGCGGTAGGGTCACACCGGCAGCACCAGGTTGAGCAGGAACGGCTCATCGCCGAGGCATTCGGCAATTGAGACGAAACGACACGACGGATGGAGATCCCCAATGGAGATAAAGGTTCCCGAAGTGGGCGAATCGGTCTTCGAGGCCCTTGTCGCCCGCTGGTACAGGAAAGACGGCGAGCACGTCGGCAAGGACGAGGCGGTCTGCGAGATCGAGACCGACAAGATCACCCTGGAGATCTATGCCGAGGCGGCCGGTACCCTGAGGATCCGGGTGCCGGAAGGGACCACGGTCAAGATAGGCAGCACCATCGGCGTTGTCGAAGAGGGGGGCGCCGGCAAACCGGAAACCGGTGCCGGCAGCGGGAAGCCGGATCTCCCCCCCGCTCCCGAACCGTCCCGCCATGTGTCCCCCAGCGAGCGGAAGGCAGCCCGGGAGAAGCCGGTGGCCGGTGATCGGGGACCGGGGACCGGGGAAGACGAAAAGCAGGCCACGGCTGACGTGTTCCCGGAGGTGCCGCCTGTGGTG
>Ga0335083_10003647_pt1 | contig 19869 bp, 10 predicted proteins | sample Lox_Sample_42_FD_206716 | JGI IMG/M metagenome (GOLD analysis project Ga0335083, IMG submission 206716) | Soil microbial communities from Loxahatchee National Wildlife Refuge, Florida, United States - Lox_Sample_4.2 | ecosystem: Environmental > Terrestrial > Soil > Wetlands | place: USA...
GAAGAAGTGCGATTCCTGTCGTTGGCAGCTGACCAGGTGGCGCTCGCCATATCTCACGCGTTGAGCCGTGAAGGGTCGCAACGAGCGCAGTCCGAGCTGGAAGTGCAGAGTGCGCGGCTCAAGCTGCTCGCAGACCTGACCAACGGTGTGATGGCCAATCTGCCTGTAAATGAGTTTCTGAGTGAAGTGACGGTAGGGATCCGGCGAGTCATCCCGTCTGATCTGGCGATGGTTGGACTTTTGGATTCCGAGGGTGAGCGGGTTGGCGTCAGTGCTTGCGACATGGCCGAGGACAACATGCTCGCCAAAGAGGCAGTCGATGTTTTGGGCGAGATGTTTGGCGCTCGCGTGTTCTGTTCGGGCAAGCCGTGGGTGGGAAATTCTGAAGAGTCAGACCAGGTGGATGCGGAGGGCGATCCGAAGTGGGCAGTAGCGGGTTTCAGGAACAGTTGTGTCGTTCCGCTTGCCGGCCGCGACCGGATGCTGGGGATTCTCGCTCTCGGCAAACACGAAGATACCGCCTACACCCACGACGAAATCGACTTTTTGTTGCAGGTATCGAGCCAGGTAGCCGTGGCGGTTGAGAACGCGCTGGTTTACGGCGAACTGCGAAAGCTGAAAGACAACTTTAGCGAAGAACGCGTGTGCCTCGAGGATGAGATCCGCAATGAGCTGAACTTCGAAGAAATCGTCGGCCGAAGCTCGGCCCTGCAGCGCGTGCTGCGTCAGGTTGAGGTCGTCGCCCCGACCGACTCCGGCGTGATGATTCAGGGAGAAACAGGCACGGGCAAAGAGTTGATCGCGCGAGCGATCCATAATCTGAGCTCTCGCCGTGATCGGCCTTTTATCAAGCTGAACTGTGCCGCCATCCCCTCCGGGCTATTGGAAAGCGAGCTTTTTGGACACGAAAAGGGAGCATTCACCGGCGCCATCATGCGGAAGGCCGGCCGGTTCGAGGTTGCGGATCAGGGCACGCTGTTTCTGGATGAAGTGGGCGACATCCCACTGGAGTTGCAGCCGAAATTGTTGCGGGTTTTGCAGGAGCGTGAATTTGAGAGGTTGGGCAGCACGCGCACACAGCAGGTGGACGTGCGCGTGATCGCCGCCACACATCGCGACTTGAAGCAGATGTGCGAGGAAGGGAAGTTCCGACACGATCTGTATTACCGATTGCATGTGTTTCCTCTGCAAGTGCCGCCGTTGCGCGATCGTCGCGAGGATATACCGATCCTGGTGCGCCACTACGTTGACAAGTACGCCCGGCGAATGAACCGGCACATCGAAACCATTCCTTCCTATGCCATGGAGATCTTTGCCAACTATTCGTGGCCGGGGAATGTTCGTGAACTGCAGAACTTCATTGAGCGGGCCGTGATCCTGTCGCCGGGGAGCGTTCTTCGGCCGCCTCTGGCTGAACTGAAACAGGCATCCCTGCCGAGCCCGAATCCGAAGTTGAGCACCGCAGAAGAAGCCGAACGAGATCGCGTGCTCCAGGCGATCCGGGCGTCCAACTGGGTCATCGGCGGGCCAAACGGTGCTGCGGCGCGGCTTGGCATGAAACGGACGACCCTGGCATATCGGATACGCAAGCTGAATATTCCGGTTCGTCCGCAATGATGTAAGAGGATGTGGCAAGTCGCAGGAGAAAAAATATGTGGATGCGATCATGCGCTATTTGTAAAGCAATTTTGCGTAAGCGCCGTTGGTGCGACTCCGTTCGTTGTGGTTGCGGATGGATATGGTAGGGGTGGAGTTTGCGAGCTAATAGCAGCCCCGCACTCAGAAACAGGAACTGGAGGCGCTCGATGTGGCGCATTAGTTACAGAACAATGTCCCTCCATGACGTCTTGATCATGGCCTACATGAATGTCTTGGAGCCAAAGTCATGGACGCAGCCTGCAGGCAAAAGAGACGTTCGAGTTGGAATCGGGAACGCAGCGGTCCTTGAGGAGCGACATTACCGGGCAGCATAGCAAGGCTTCAGAGCCACTGCGGTTCCACCTTCCATAGTTCGAATCGTTCCACTGCACTGCGAAGGCGGCCCTCGCGCAGACCGCTCGCGACCAGAGTGGCAGTCAGGAGGACTTAGTGAAGCAATCGAAGATTTTATGGTGGGGACCGCGCCTGCTGATAGCCCTGTTGCTGATCGCTCTGGTTTGTGGATTGCCCCCCGCCCTAGCGCGCCTTGCCCAGACTCAGCCGGCCAGTTCTGGCAATAGCAATGGGACATCGCAAGAGCTCAGCTCCGAAGGCCAGGCTTGGTTGCGCGTAACCATCACGGGTGGCAAGTTTCTCGATTTGCGCTGGCCCGATTTCAGTGACTACAGGGGGCAGGTTCAGAAATTCTACGAAACCAACGGGAATTCATTGTCATGGATCAAAGGAATGGAGCCAACCCCTCAGGCACGAGAAGTGATCGCGTTGTTGCTCCAGGCCGACCAGAAGGGACTTTCCGCCGACGACTACGATGGACCTAAGTGGAGCGGCCGGCTGGACAAACTCAAACCTGCGACCCGAAAGCCGAGCGAAGCCGACGCCGTGAGATTCGATCTCGCGCTTACAGTTTGCGCGATGCGGTATATCTCCGACCTTCATATCGGCAAGGTGAATCCCAAACGCCTGGCCTTTGCTTTGGATGATGAGTCCAAGAAATACGACTTAGCGGAGTTTCTGCGGGATCATGTTACCGGCGCGGGCAATGTTGCTGGCGTTTTGGCGCAAGTGGAGCCGTCCTATCCCGGTTACCGCCACACACTGCAGGCTCTGCAAACCTATGTCGAGCTGGCGAAGAGAGATGATGGGGAGCAACTCCCGGCAGTCAAAACAGCGGTTGCGCCGGGTGATACATACGCCGGTGTTCGACGGCTCGCGCGCTTGCTTCGGTTGGTCGGCGACCTTCCGCCAGACGCCAATGTTCCGGTTGATCCGCCTGTCTACGCAGGTGCGCTGGTGGAAGCGGTCAAGAAGTTTCAGCGCAGACACGGTCGAGATGCGAACGGGCGAATCGACGCTCTAACCCTCGCTGATTTAAACGTTCCTTTGAGTCGCCGGGTTCGGCAAATGCAATTGACGCTGGAGCGATGGCGGTGGCTGCCGGACTCGTATCAAAAAGCGCCGATCGTGGCCAACATCCCCGAGTTCCGTCTTCGCGCCTATGACAAAGACTTCAAAGTCGCGGTGACGATGAACGTCGTCGTGGGCAAAGCCTATGGCGGCCACAACACCCCGGTGTTTACCGACACGATGCAGTACGTTGTCTTCCGGCCCTATTGGGAGGTTCCGCCGTCCATTATCCACGGAGAGATGATTCCGCACATTGTGCGCGATCCCGGGTATTTGGCGAGCAAGGGATTCGAAGTGGTCGACAGCAGGCAGAACGTGGTTGCGGCGGGAGAGATCACGCCCGAGGTGCTGGCCCAACTTCGAGCGGGCAAGCTCTTCATCCGTCAAAAGCCGGGCCCAAAGGACGCGCTGGGACTAGTGAAATTTGTTTTTCCCAACAGTTACAACGTATACATGCACGATACGCCGTCGACCGAATTTTTCGCGAGGTCCAGAAGGGATTTTAGCCACGGTTGCGTCCGGCTGGAAAAACCCGCCGAGCTGGCGGCGTGGGTTCTGCGCGACAATCCCGGCTGGACGCCTGACCGCATTCGCGCAGCGATGAACGGTACAACGACCCAGCAGGTGAATCTCACGCACCCGATTCCCGTCTTGATCCTGTATGGCACCGTCATCGTCCTGGAAGACGGCGCCGTACACTTCTACGACGACATCTATGGACACGATGCCGCCCTGGACAAGGTTCTCGCCAAGGGCTATCCGTATCCCTGGTGAGACTCGAACCACCAGGGTGAGACTCAAACTACCAGCGGCGCACGCGCCCCACATCCACGTGAACGAAGTCGGAAGCGCGATAGTAGCCCACTCCCCCGCGTTGTAGCCGCAACGCGGCATCCCGAACGACGGCCGTTGAAATTCCCGGCAAGCGAATGTCGATCGCTTCTGCTTGCATGTGAAGGCTGTGCCGGGCCACGCCCGTGTGCGCGCTTCGCGTGCGCAAGAACTCGTTGCTCCAAGGCGTGCGGTATCCACAAACTACGTCAATCTCACCGCCCGTATCGTTGAGAGAAGCGGTTAGGTCGTACAGCACGTCGAACAGGCGGGGATCGAAATGGCGGACCTCACCCGTGCGATGATCGCGGAGATAATGGTCGAGTTCATCGAGCGCACCCGGCAAATAAGTGTCGCCGTGTCGGTAAACGATATCGAGCCGCTCGCCGGTATGGGTGTGATAAAGGTGAAGGCGGTATTCGCGTGCCGACGGGACAGCCTGCTCTGATGTCCAACCAAACGGTACTACAAGCAAAAGCAGAACCGGCCACAAAAAGAAATGCCGGAAGTCGATGCTTCCGGACAGCCATCTGTTCATCTCTTGTTCTTACCCTTTCATCTCAATCAACAATCGGCCTTGGGCTGACCCGCCTTGCATGATTATGCGACGCGAAGACGCTTTACTAATTGTAAACCAATTCGCGCCGGTTATTTCGAAATGTCGAAACGCTAAGAACGTATCTTACGGTTGCCTAGTTCGGGTGAAAGACGCGGTCAGATGGAGCACGGCGTGCCACGCCCCGGCGGGCGCGATCGTTCCGTTGTATGTTCAGGAGTGCAGCTTAGAGCACCAGTTGGATCAAGCGCTGCCCGTCAGAAACTAAGCTTCAATGCGAGTTGTCCAACGCGAGGCGCTACCGAAGTACTCGTGATGTTGCCGAATGCGGGCACACCGTCGCTAAATGTGGTATCCGGATTACTGAATTGCGTGCTGTTGAAGGCGTTAAAGAATTCGGCTCGAAATTCAAGGGCCATCTGCTCGGTCAATGCAGTCGTCTTCCTTAACGAAAGATCAACGTTGTGCTGGGCAGGTCCGCGAAGCAGTCCGGGCCTCGTGTTGCCAAAGCCCGTTCCTCCGTCTGAACTGATCACCGGAGGGCTGGTAAAGCAATTCGTGTTGAAATATTCGTTCAAGCGACTTTTCACAGAGCCGCCGAGATCGAGGCGTCCATCGCATCCGGGTGCACTCAGATCAAGGTAGGCAAAGTCGCTCGACGTGCCAAACAGATTGTTGGAATTGGTATTAAGGAATGTGAGCGGCGTTCCGGACTGAAGAGTCACTACTGTCGAAAGTGCCCAGCCACTCGACATTTTTGCCGCGATGCCAGATCCGTGGTCAAACCTCGGCAATTCGTAAATCGCAGTTACGATCAAGCGGTGCCGCCGACTGAAATTGGCTTCCCCGTAACCCGCGTAGAAATTGTTTTGATCGCCGATCGTGCCCTCGCCGAAGGTGCTCCCCACGACATTCGCGGCTCCCGTTGACAAGGTGTTCGACCACGTGTACGCCGACAGAAATTGCAATCCGCGGCTAAGATTCTTTTTCAGCGTAACCTCCAAGGCGTTGAAGTTGGACCGCCCTTCCGAGCCTTGTTCCATAAATCCTGCGGGGTCCCACCCTTCGTATGGAACCCTCAGAGCGAGATTTGACAAAGTACTGGTAGTTTGTCCGCGGATGGGATTCTGCGGAGTGGCCAGACCCGCCTGGTTGATCGAGTGCGAGTAAATCAGATGGTTGACATTCGATCCGACGTAGCCAATTTGTAATGCCAACGTTGGAGTAATTGCGGTCTGTACATTGAATGCATACTCCTGCGTTATCGCAGGACGGATCATCTGCTGCGTGGCGGTCAAACTCAGGTCGCTATCCGGTGCATAGGGATCGAAGAACGGAAATTGGCCGAGCGGGGGAATCGGTTCCTGGAACGGATGCGCCCAGGAGGCGCTGCCATTGAAGGGCGGAGCAAAGACACCGATCAGCGCCCAGGGCAAGCCGCCTATAGACTGGAACTCGCTATTGCCAGTTACCGCCGAATAATAGATCCCGTACCCGCCCCGCACCACGACGCGGTCATTGGTGGGGGGCAAGGTGTACGCAAATCCAACTCGCGGACCCCAAGTTTGGTTTCCGCTCCCAGGTACGAACCCATTGATGCCAGACTTCAAAACGCCTGCCGGGACCGGATAGGTCCAATTCGCCGGTACAACGTATCCTGCCAGGCTGCCCGTCGGCGGAGGGTTGGGGTTCACTAACGCGGGGTTTATATTTGTCGCTCGGCCATTCGTGTTGGTGAACGGCGGCAACCATTCCCAGCGCAGGCCGAGGTTCAGCGTCAGCCTGGAACTGAGTCGCCAGTCATCCTGACCATAACCCGATATCTCCCAGGTCCGAGCGTGCCCCGCCAGCACACCGAGCACCTCCAGCGAGTACAGAACATTGCTGAAGCCGTTGGGCGGAACCCCGGGTAACCCGGCGGTTCCGTTTTGTGCACCGTTCATTCCCAGGAGGAAGTCCGGCCAACTAGGGAAGTTTACCTGACCGTAGTATTCTTCCCCGCGGTTATTCAAATACGCTCTAGTAATTGCGCCGCCAAAACGAAGACTATGCCGGCCACGTACCCAGGCAATGTTGTCCTCGACGTTGAAAAGATCTTGTGCAAAAGGGAAGTAGAAACCGGGGTTGAAGTTATCGGACCCGGCGATGGTCACCGATGGCTTGTCGTCATTCTGGGCGGAAGTGTTCACGCCCACACCGGAAAAAGTGAATGGAGAATGCGGTGTCGTAAGAGAAGAGATTCGATCGTAGCCCAACCGAACTTGATTAAAGAGATTCGTCTTGAAGACGTATGTGTCGGTCAGCGAGGCCACCAGATAGTTCAGGTCATCTGTCGAAGGAGCGCCCGGCAGATTGCCGCCACCAGCGAAGGGATTTGTAGTGTTGCTGAGCGCCCCAAAAAATCGGCCCTGGATCGTGTTCTTCGGTGACTGCAAGAAATCAAAATTCCCCATGTACTGATTCTCGTTGAAGCTGGCAGGCACACTCAGAGAGACCAAGTCGTCTGCCGGGTTGGCAGTCGGAAACAGATACTGTCCGTTGGGCAACTTAACCTGCAGCAGGTCGAGTGCGACGGGGTTAATGTTGGATCCGTCAGCGGCGATAGCCGGTCCGAATCCAGGAGGGCCAAAAATATATTGGAGTCCCTGCTGCCCCGCAAAAAGCGCCCCGACTGAAGCTGCGGAACGATCGTTTGTAGTGAGTGGAGAAAAGAATGTTTGGCGGCCCGACACACCATTGATCTGCCGGGTGCCCTGATACGAGCCGAAGAAAAGCAGTTTGTCCTTGATGAGCGGCCCGCCAAGCGTGCCTCCAAATTGGTTCTGCTTCAGTTCCGGCCGCGGCACGCCGTTCTGCTTGAGAAAAAAGTCGTTCGCATTGAGTACATCGTTCCGCCAAAATTCGAAAACGTCGCCATGGAAAGCATTCGAGCCCGTTTTCGTCACCAGGGTCATATTCGCCCCGGCATCGCGGCCATATTCCGCATCGTACATTCCCGTCTGGACTTTAAACTCCTGGATCGTATCGGGGTTGGGGATGGGCACACCGAAACCCGAGGCGTCGTAATCGTTAACGTCCACCCCATCCATTCGAAAATTGATGTCGCTGGCGCGTGCACCATTGACGTTTTGCCCTTGCCCTTCTGTAGTGGGAATCTGTCCACCGCTTCCACGCCCTAGTTCCGTTGCTTGCGTCACGGCGGCGATAACCCCCGCCGAAAGGGTCATGATCTGGGTGAAATTCCGATTTACCAGCGGAAGAGCCTCGACCTGTTCGGGAGCGACCACATCGCCGAGCGCATTGGTGCTGGTTTCGACCACCGGAGGAATTCCCTTCACTTCGACGGCTGTCGGTGCGCTGCTTACCTTGACGGTGACGTTCTCGACGTTCGTCTCGGTTACTGCGATCACCACTGAAGAAACGATGGTGCGACCGAAACCCTCCGCATCGATGTCGACCCGATAATGCCCTGGTGGAAGCAGCGGCACAGTGTAGGCGCCGTCCGCGCCCGTTTTCACAGTCCGTACCTCGTTCGTTCTCTCGTTCGTCACGCTAACATTTGCATTTGAGACCACCCGACCTGAAGGATCAGTAACCACTCCTCTGAGAAGGCCCGTCACGGAGGTTTGAGCCCGCCCTGTTGGGCAAGGGCCCAGAACCGCGATGAACAAAAGCGTGAGCGGTAACAAATCTGCGGCCCAGAAGCGGAATCCGATTTTCGTTGTCGGCTTAGGTTTCATGGCTATATCCGTCGGTGCCCCGTGAACACGCCAACTATCCCGTATTATCGGAAGCGTTCCGACCAGGGGACATTCATTTTTCCGAGAGACGACTCTGTAAACAGCATACTTGCCATCGCCGAAATCTAAACGGGCAAATTATCGCAATCCTGCTATCGATTGTCGACGAAAAGCTGAATGGCATACGAGGAAGCACTCCGGGGTAGAATGTGCTTGACGATGACAACTCGAGCGCACACGCCGACAAGAGTCGCGATGGCGCGACTTGTTTTGGGCGCAGTAAGCCTGTTGGTAGCGGTGTGTCCACGCGCTCCCGCGTTAGACCCGTCGCTCGAACTCACTCAGTACACGCACACGGCATGGACGGCGCCCGAGGGTTTGAAGGGCAGCACTCGTTCCGTCGTCCAGACGCCTGACGGTTATCTTTGGCTGGGCACGGAATTTGGCTTGGTTCGCTTCGATGGTGTGCGATTCGTCCCTTGGAGTCCGCCACCCGGCCAGCGTCTCCCGAGCAGCAATATCTTAGCGCTTTTAGCCGCACGCGATGGCACTCTGTGGATCGGTACCCTCGATGGGCTGGCAAGTTGGAAGGACGGCAAGCTGATCCTGTACCCCGAGATTCATGGAGGAGTATTTGCTCTCCTCGAGGACCACGAGGGAATGGTGTGGGCTGGAGGCGCGAAGCTTTGCGCGATTCGGAGTGGAAGGGTTGAGTGCGAGCAAGCCGGGGGTAATGCGGGCACGGGTTTGTATTACCGCTATGGTAATCGTGGAATCGGTGTGTTTTCCTTATATGAGGACACCAACGGCCGTCTCTGGGCCGGAACGGAGTCAGGCCTGTGGCGGTGGAAGCCCGGTCCTCCGCGACTGTATCTTCCGAAAACAATCGACAGCCAACAAACACTGGTTCAAGGAGAGCACGCGGCATCCATAACTTTCGCAACCAGCACTGGCCTGGAACAGGTCACCGATAACAAGGTGGAGGACTACAACCTTCCGGGCGTGCAGCCCTTTATACCCTTTAAGCTGCTCCGGGATCGCGATGGGGCTCTGTGGATTGGAACTTTAGATCAAGGGTTGTTGCGTGTTTACCACGGAACGACGACCCGGTTCGCGCTGAGGAACGGCCTAACCAGCGATCTGGTCACGGCTCTTTTTGAGGACCGCGAAGGCACCATTTGGGTGGGCACAACAAATGGGGTGGACCGCTTCCGCGAACCCGTCGTTTCCACGATCTCTGGGCACCAAGGATTAACTAGTCCGGCCTGGTCGGTGCTCGCAGCCCGCGACGGTAGCATCTGGGTCGGCACCTTGAATGGACTGGACAGGTGGAATCGAGGACGTGTGACTGTCTATCGCGCCCCCACCCCATCGAAATCCCACGGAGATGCGAACGGAGTCGCCCGTGAAATCCTGGATGCCGGACTACTTGACAACTATATCGGTTCACTCTTCGAAGATGAACGCGGTCGCATTTGGGTGACCAGCCAAAAGGGAGTTGTGTGGTTTGAGAATGGCAGGTTTACTCGCGTGAGTGGCGTACCTCTCGGATCTGCGAACGCGATCATTAGTGATCAGCATGAGGGTGTCTGGATCAGCTATCCCGGACACGGTCTATTTCATGCAGTCGACCGGAGGGTAGTCGAATCGGTAGCCTGGCCATGGGCGAAAGAGGGGAATGAACCAAGCCTTGTCGCGACCATACCCGATCCAGTCAAGGGTGGACTGTGGCTTGGATTTCTCGACGGAGGCATTGCGCATTTCAAGGATGGCCAAATCGATAAAACCCTTACCCGCAAGGATGGCCTCGCTTCGGACCAGATTTGGAACCTTCAGGTTGATGGCGAAGGTACAATTTGGGCCGCAACGCAAGGCGGTCTGAGTCGAGTCAAGGACGGTGGTGTTGCCACGCTAAACACCAAAAACGGACTCCCTTGCGATGCCGTTCACTGGGTCATGCAGGACGATGCTTCTTCCTTCTGGCTGTACACAGCCTGCGGTCTGCTACGTGTCGACCGGACCGAAATGGAAGCGTGGGCATCGGACCAAAAACATAAAGTCCGCAGCACGATCTTTGATGGCAGTGACGGGGTCAGAGTACATGCATTGCTGACTAGTTACGCCCCAGTCGTGACTAAGTCGGCAGATGGAAAACTGTGGTTCGTGCATTCGGATGGCACTAGTGTCATCGACCCACGCAACCTCCGATTCAATAAAGTTTCTCCACCGGTCCATGTTGAGCAGATCACCGCAGATGGAACGACATATGCTCCTACTGCCGGTCTAGTGCTGCCGCCGCGAGTTCGGAACCTTTGGATTGATTACACAGCTCTAAGTCTGGTTGCACCAGAGAAGGTGCGCTTCCGCTTCAAACTCGAAGGACAGGACCAGGACTGGCGCGAAGCGGTGAACGTCCGGCAGGTGCAGTATTCGAATCTTGCCCCAGGCAACTACCGATTCCGCGTAATCGCCAGCAACAACAGCGGGGTGTGGAACGAGGAAGGCGCGTCTCTGGACTTCGCGATTAGGCCCGCCTACTACCAGACAAACTGGTTCCGCGCGCTGTGCGCGGCCGCTTTCCTCGCACTGGTTTATGCGGCTTATCGATTCCGCGTTCGACAATTGCGGCGCCAGGAAAAGAAGCTGCGGGATGTGGTTGAAACCATTCCGACATTTGCTTGGACCGCTCTGCCTGACGGATCCATCGACTTCGCCAATCGCAACTGGAAGAAGTATTCGGGTTTATCCACCGAGAACACCACCGGCTCAGGTTGGGAAGCCGCGGTTCACCCGGAAGACCTGAAGCGACATGGGGAGAAATGGCGCGCCGCGGTAACAAACGGCGAGCTGTTCGAACACGAGGTGCGCTTCCGGCGCGCGGACGGCGAATATCGCTGGTTCCTGGTGCGCGCTGTGCCGCTGCGGGATGCGCAAGGCAAAATCGTGAAGTGGTACGGTACCTCGACAGACATTGAAGATCGCAAGCAAGCCGAACAAAGATTCCGCGAACTGCTGGAGTCGGCGCCCGATGCGGTGGTGGTAGTGAATCGTGAGGGCAAAATTGTTTTGGTGAACAAGCAAATGGAGAAGCTGTTTGGCTATCAGCGACAAGAGGTATTGGGAAACGAAATTGAGATGCTGATACCTGAACGGTTCCGGAGCAAGCATCCGGGACTCCGCACGGGTTTTGTTGCCGACCCTCGCGCGCGCCCAATGGGGTCCGGGTTGGAACTGTATGGCCTGCATAAAGAAGGAGGGGAGTTTCCCGTGGAGATCAGCCTCAGCCCGCTTGAAACCGAGGAAGGCGTGCTGATTTCCAGCACCATTCGCGATATCACGGACCGCAAGCGTGCCGAGGAAAAGATTCGTCAAAGCGAAGAGGAGTTGCGACAACTGGTTGATGTGATTCCCCAGCAAGTCTACGTTTTTGACGCGGATTGGAGTCCGCTTTTTGCCAACCAACGAGAACGGGAATACACCGGCCTGACTATCGAAGAGGCGAAGTCGAAAGACGTCTTTGCCAGAAAGTTTCATCCCGAAGATCTGAGGAAGCTAGAGGCCGTTCGTGAGCGCGCACTTTTAGAGTCTGTCCCTTGTGAACTGGAGGCACGAATAAGGGGAAAAGATGGGCAGTATCGCTGGTTTTTGATCCGCGACAATCCATTGCGGGATGAGCAGGGCCGCGTCCTTCGCTGGTACGGAACGCGAACTGACATTGAGGATCGCAAGCGCGCCGAAGAGACTGCTCAGAAGATCGAGAAAGAGCTTCGCGATGTGATCGAAACCATTCCGGTGATGGCGTTTACCACCTTGCCTGACGGTTCCAACGCTTTTGCGAACCGGCGTTGGCGGGAATACACCGGATTGTCGGGGGAGAACACGTCCGGCTCAGGCTGGCAATCTGTAGTACACCCGGAAGACGTCGAACGACATGTGGAGAAGTGGCGCGCGTCCGTTGCGACTGCAGAACCTTTCGAAGATGAGGCGCGTTTCCGTCGCGCTGACGGGGACTATCGGTGGTTTCTCGTCCGTGCTGTTCCACTTCGCGACGAGAACGGAAACATTCTCAAATGGTACGGAAAACTGACGGACATTGAAGATCGGAAGCGCGCCGAGGAAGCGCTGCGGCGCAGCGAAGCGTATCTGGCGGAAGCACAGAGGCTGAGCCACGCGGGCAGTTGGGCTTATAAAGCTGGAGGAGGTCCTGTGTATTGGTCGGAAGAAAATCTCCGAATCTGGGGATTTGATCCGAAGCGGGGCGCCCCTGACCTCGAAACAGTGCATCAACGGATGCATCCAGAAGATCGTGACAGAGAGGTCGAATACGCCAAGAATGCGACGCGGGCCGGTCGAGACTTCGTCCAGGAATTCAGAATCGTGCTACCCGACGGAAACGTAAGACACATTCAGGCGGTCGGCCATCCGGTCCTTAGTGCGAGCGGAGAACCGATTGAAGTGTTGGGAACCCACGTCGACGTGACCGAACGCAGGCGCGCCGAGGAAGCATTACGCCAGGCTCAGGCAGCACTCGCGCACGTTACACGGTTGACGACCATGGGCGAAATGACGGCTTCCATCGCACATGAAATCAATCAGCCGCTTTCAGGCATTGTAAGCAACGGCAGTGCCTGCCTGCGTTGGCTGGCAGGAGATTCGCCCAACCTGGAGGAAGCCCGGGAATCTGCCCGCCGCATCGTCCGCGACGGGAAGCGAGCTGGGGAAGTGATCGCCCGAGTTCGGGCTCTGGCAAGAAGAGCTGGTACACCTTCGGGCAAGCTGGACATCAACCAAACTATTCGGGAGATCCTCGCCCTCGTCGGGGACGAAGCAAAAGGAAAGGGCGCAATAGTACGAACGCAATTTGCGGATGACCTTGCCGCCGTTCTAGGCGACCGAGTGCAGTTGCAGCAGGTAGTGCTCAACCTGATCATGAACGGCATCGAAGCCATGAGTAGCGTTGAGGGACGGCCACGGGAACTGGTCATAACCACTCGCAACATTGAGGATGAGCAGGTGCTAGTTACGATTCAGGATTCAGGGACGGGTCTGGAGCCACAGAACCTGGACAAAATCTTTGATGCCTTCTACACCACAAAACCAGCGGGCCTGGGCTTGGGACTCTCCGTTAGCCGGTCGATTGTGCAGAAACATGGAGGCCGGCTGTGGGCGGCGGCCAATGACGGACCGGGTACGACCTTTCATTTTACCCTTCCGAAGTCCGACGAGGAGCCATCCATTGCCGCCGTCTGATGCTCTGATCGCTGTTGTGGACGACGACCCGTCAGTTCGGGAATCTCTGGAAAGTCTGATTCGCTCGGCCGGGTTGAGGGTCGAGGCCTTTGCCTCTGCACAGGAGTTCCTGGCTCGTCCCCAGGGCGACGCGCCAAGTTGTTTGGTGTTGGACCTACAGCTTCCGGGTTTGAGCGGGCTTGATCTGCAGAAGCAGTTGGCCGAGGTGAATCTCGAGATTCCCATCGTTTTTATTACCGGTCATGGCAACGTCCCGGCCTCGGTGCAGGCGATGAAAGCGGGAGCGCTGGAGTTTCTCACCAAGCCATTTGCCGAGGAAGACCTGCTGCGCGCAATTGAACAGGCGATCGAACGCGATCAGGGCGCACGCCAGCGGCACTCCGAGATGAGTGACTTGCGGGCTCGGTATGAATCGCTAACCCCGCGCGAGCGGGAAGTAATGGAGCAAGTGGTTGCTGGCCTGCTCAATAAACAAGCTGCTGCCGAACTCAAGATAACCGAGTTCACGGTGAAGGTTCATCGCGGGCAGGTTATGCGAAAGATGCATGCCAATTCTTTGGCGGATCTGGTTAGAATGGCGGAGAAGCTGCGAACCAGCAGCGAGAAAATGTTGTAAGCTCCGGCCGCGCCGCAACTTGCGGCCTTACACCAAGGTGCAATAGATTTTCTCTTCCCACTACCGCTAAATATGTGTCAATGCCGCCGCTTATATCAGTGGTCGACGACGACGCTTCTGTCCGCGAATCCCTCGAGAGCTTGATCCGGTCTATTGGATTTGCGGTCAAGGTGTTTGCTTCCGCCGAAGAGTTCCTGAATTCGCCTCGTGTGCTTGAAACAAACTGCTTAATCTTGGACGTGCGCCTGCCGGGAATGGATGGAATCGAACTCCACCGTCACCTCTTGGCGAAGAAATGGAAGGTGCCGGTCATCTTTATCACCGCCCATGCCTCTGAGGAACACTTACGTTCGCAAGCTCTCCGGAATGGCGCGGTGGATTATTTGATCAAACCGTTTACTGAGGAAGCGTTACTGAGTGCAGTCGATGTAGCCCTGAGTTCGAAATCGAACGGGACGAAAGACCCCTAGTCCAAGGAGTTCCAATGGACGATATCGGTGCTGTGATCTACATTGTGGACGACGATGCGTCAGTGCGCGAAGGAGTGGCAAGTCTGGTCCGCTCCGCAGGATTGAACGCACTTACCTTCACATCGGCGCATGAGTTCCTCAGTACCTCGCGACCCGAGGTGCCGAACTGCCTGGTACTGGATGTGGAGCTTCCGGGCCTGAGTGGACTCGACCTCCAGCAAGAGCTCACGAAGGCGAATGTCCGGATCCCGATCATTTTTCTCACTGGCCGCGGCGACATACCGATGTCGGTGCAAGCGATAAAAGCGGGTGCAGTGGATTTCCTGACGAAGCCGTTTGACGACGAGGATCTCTTGCATGTGATCCGGCAGGCTATTGCTCGCTACCGCACTCCTCAGCAGAAATGTCGAAGTTCGGCGCCAAAGGCGAACATGAAGGAGTTTTGTCCCTTCCTGCTGGACACCATTAATGAGTGCCTATGGCTTCAAAAGGTTGATGAAGATGACGAGAAGATTCGGCTCACTCCCAAAGGTTTTGCGGTCCTGCGGTATTTGGTCGAGCACGCCGGACGCCTGGTCACCCAGAGCGAACTGCTCGAAGCGGTGTGGCCGGACACCTTCGTGCAGCCCGAAGTGCTGAAGAGTCAAGTGCTGGACATCCGCCGCGCGCTCGGGGATGATCCGAAGCATCCTCAATTTATCGAGACTCTTCCGCGAAGAGGGTACCAGTTCATTGCTCCGATCAAGGGCGCGTCATCTGAAGTGTCGGTTGGCCTGCAACAGCCTTTTCGGAGGCTGGTTGGTCGGAATGCGCCGCTGGCGCAGCTGAGTCTTAGCCTGCAAACGGCAATACGGGGGCAGCGGCAGATCGTGTTTGTGACCGGTGAGCACGGTATCGGGAAAACGGCACTCGTAGACGAATTCCAGCGCGAGGCCATCTTGATGGCCCCGATCGTCCGTCTGGGTCGAGGGCAATGCGTGGAAGGATACGGGAGCAAAGAACCTTACTACTCCATTCTCGAAGCGTTAGGTCAATTGTGTCGTGGATCTGAGGGTGACTCGGTTGTGCAGGTCCTTTCAGAAAAGGCCCCGACATGGCTGGTGCAGCTTCCCGGGTTCGTGAAGCAGGAACATCGACAGCACCTACCGATAGAGATGTTGTCCGCGGCGCGAGACCGCATGGTGCGGGAAATTTGCGAGGCGTTGGAGACGATTGCATCCCAAAAGCCTCTCTTACTGGTCATTGAAGATCTGCATCTTGCGGATCAGAGCACTGTTGATCTCATTTCTGCGTTGGCTCGCCGTCGAGAATCAGCCAAACTAATGCTCATCGGTACGTGCCGGCCTGTGGATCTGGCGTTGTCTGAGCATTCTCTGAAAGTGCTAAAGCAGGATCTTCTGGTTCATCACTTATGCCAGGAGGTCGCCCTAGAGTCGCTCGGAGAAGCGGACTTGGCAGAATACCTCGTTGCCGAATCGGGAGGGGCAGTGGTACCCGAAGGCCTGACTCAATTGGTCCATCGTCACACCGAGGGCAATCCGTTGTTCCTAATGGCGGTCCTTGACCACATGCAGCAACGGGGTTTCATCACTCACGACAAGGCAAATTGGAGAATTCACGTTCCTCTCGAGAGCATTGGCCTAGAGGTCCCAGAAACTCTGCGCCAGATGATCGAAGCCCAGATCGACCGCCTCAGCCCTGATGAGCAGCTGGTGCTGGAGGTGACGAGCCTTTCAAGCGCCGGCCATGCCCGGTTCGCGGTCATACCCGGAGCCGCGGCAGCAGAGATGGAACCGGAAGCCTTTGAAAACGCTTGCGAGAAACTCGTCCGACGACATGGCATTCTGCGTGCCGCCAAACCAGAGAAATTTCCAGACGGGACAGTCTCCGCATGCTATGAGTTTGTGCATGCGCTCTGCCGCGAAGTCTGCTACGAGCGAATTGCTCCGGGACGCAAAGCGAAGCTGCACACGCGACTGGGACAGTGGGTCGAGGTCTTGACTCAACCGAGCCAGAGCACGCCTTGGCTGGCCCGTCATTTCGAAGAGAAGAGAGTGGGGGAGATCAACGACCCCATTTACACCACGAAGCCAATGCTTTGAAAGATTTCCGAGGAAGCAAACGTCGAAGAGCGAGACCGAGCATTCGCGACACTGTGCTCGCCCGCCGAAAACCAAGTTGCCCGAAATAGAAGACCTGATCCCGAAGAAATCAGCGCCCATTAAGCGTCCAATAGAATGTGGAGTTGATCGTCTTTGTGAAGTTTTAGAGGTTCGATGTGCCATTCGCGCCTGCTAATTTGTTGGTTTTGTTAGGCGGCCCTGAGTTCGAATCCCACTGTTTGGCAAGTCATTGATCGTTGGGGAAGGGGGACGTTGGACAGCGTGTATGGGCAAACGATCGAAACCAAGGCATCTGCCCATGATCCTCACTGCGGTCAGTGCTAATCCGCTGTGTCCTTGTTGTGTCCTTCGCAACTAGATGCCGTTCGATTTCGCCAACTTTTCCAACGCTTTTCGAAAACCGTCCATGCGGGTCTTTTGATCGTTAAGTTATTGTGACGGCTGCAGTTGTAAACGCTGTAGCCACAGTGGGAAACATAACTCTTAATCAGTTACGCAACATTTGGCTATGAGTGCGTTTCTGTCCCGCTTTCGTACAAAAGCTCGAGGACATGAATCTTCCCGTCAGCCATTTTCCGAGGGAAAGGGGTATAAGAGCAAAGGTGGCGGATTCATTTTGGAGCGGGCCCAATCTGGGTCCGATCTGGGTCCAATAAGCTGACCCAAGAGTTCCTCGGAGTTCCCTTAAAGGATTAAGAACGGGCTGTCAGTACCGTTGATTTCCAATAAGTTACATCGGCCAGTGACTCTGTCACGGCAGAGGCCGCGGGTTCGAGTCCCGTCGTCCCCGCCATTCCACTTGCAAACCTAACGTCCAGCAAATCAGGGGATGTTAGGGGACGATAAGCGCCGGACGAGAATGGCCCCATCCGGAAACGCTCACCAACAGCATTCATTGGATCAGGTTTGTCCGTATTTTGTTGGCCGTAGCGCGCTTGGAGCGTCTTGACACGAAACAAGAGGAAGCGCAAGTCTTGTTGACTTCACACTTTTTCTTTGCTGTACTTAAAGGTGTTATCGACGGTGAAGGAGTTCACCGAAACCGCTGTCCCAACCTTTAAGCCGGGCACAGCTGATGACTCCTGACAAGCGGTTTCTTGTCGCGGAGTCATATACCGGCAACGAATCCGCAAAATGAGATAGAGGTACGTTGATGGAGAACGTGTGGGTCCTCGCCGCTGTGTGGGTGGGCCTAGCCCTGGTCGCAACGCTGGTTGCGATCTGGTTCAGGATCTCCACTGCCCTGAGTGAGATTGTGGTCGGCACCGTGGCCCAGTTGGTGATTGGGGCGCTTTTCGTACACACTGAACTTGGCGGCAAGACAAGTTGGATCAGCTTTCTCGCCGGTACGGGCGCCATCGTTCTCACGTTTCTCGCCGGCGCCGAACTCGATCCCCAAATCTTCCGGACGAAATGGAAAGAAGCCACGGTCGTGGGACTCGTGGGTTTCTTCGGACCGTTTCTTGGGTGTACGGCCGTGGCCCGCTATATCTTGCACTGGGATGGCCGTGCCTGTTGGCTCGCGGGTGTGGCCCTTTCGACGACCTCTGTGGCCGTCGTATATGCAGTGATGTTGGAGCTGGGTTTCAACGTTACCGATTTCGGGAAAGCGGTGCTGGCCGCCTGCTTCATCAACGATCTGGGAACCGTGATCGCTCTCGGAATGATCTTCTCGCCGTTCACAATCAAAACGCTGATTTTTGTGGGAGTCAGCGTGGTTGTCTTCGCGGTCCTTCCTTTTCTGACGCCGCGATTCTTCAAGAAATATGGAGGACGTGTTTCCGAACTGGAAGCGAAATACTTACTCTTCCTGCTGTTCGCCATGGGGGGATTGGCGGTTTGGTCTGGCAGCGAAGCAGTGTTGCCAGCCTACATCATCGGCATGGTGCTGGCTGGAACCGTAGGCAAGGACCACACGCTCATTCGGCGTCTGCGTACTCTGACGTTCGGATTGCTCACACCGTTTTACTTCATCCGGGCGGGATCGTTCGTGTCTGTTCCTGCTTTGGTCGCAGCGCCGCTCGTCTTCACTGCGCTATTTTTCGCGAAGATGCTGTCGAAAGTCATTCCCCTGTATCCCACGGTGAAGACGTTTGACTACAAGAAAGAAGAAGGGATGTACTTCATGCTGATGATGTCTACCGGCCTCACGTTCGGAACGATTTCTGCGCTGTTCGGTCTGAATCATGGTGTCATTACTCAGGCTCAGTATTCCTACTTGGTCGCGACCGTGATCGGCAGTGCCGTCATCCCCACGATGATTGCTAACGCCTGGTTCATGCCGAGGCACTTGCTGGCCAAGACAAAGCCGAAGTCGACGTTACCACAAGCGGTGAGCGAGGAAGCAATCTGAGGAGGAACATGACCGGAAAACGACAAAACACGCATTTTCGGAAGTTGCTGGTCGGCTACGACGGGTCCCCACAATCGGAGAAAGCAGTGGATATAGCGTTTTCATTGGCAGAATGCCTGGATGCGACCGTACTTGTGTTTGCCGTTGCCAGGCCGCCTGAACCGTCCACCTCGGTCGAATTGGAAGCCGTGCTGGACGACGCCAAGGAGCACTTTGAAGAAGGGTTCAAGAAGATTCTGGAAAAAGCCCGGTCCAACAATGTCGAGGTAAAAACCGACATGGCGGTTGGACATCCGGCGGAGCAAATCATCCACCGGGCCGAGGTAGACGGGATTGATCTCATCATTTTGGGTCGTCGCGGACGATCCATGATTTCAAGGATGATGTTGGGATCCGTCTCCGAGCGCGCGTTGAGATATGCGCACTGTCCGGTGATGGTCGTTCACTAATTTGGACTGTGGAGTACGCCCTTTGAATCGGACCAAAGCGAAGAAGAATACCGAAGACGAAAGTTCACCACGCCGAGGTTTGTGGTTCACGCGTAACGCTTTTGCCAAAGCGTTTGCGCTAGGTGGTTGCGCGATCTGCAGCGTAGTACATGCCGCTGAGCGCAAGGGAATCCACTCCTTCCTGCATGAAGGCATGATGTTTCCTTCGGTGCGGAAAAAGTTTCTAGATGGCGGAGGGTTCTGTCTCCACCACTTCTGGATGGCTAAGGCCATCGAAGAATACGCCTGGCAAACTGGGGGCTTCGGAATCGCGATCCTTTGTAGTGATCTCGCATCATTGGCTGGTTCGGGGCTGGCCAATGCAAATGGAAGCAAGCCCAACCCGCGATCCTCACTACTCCGACGCGGGCAGAAGCCT
>Ga0335083_10003648_pt1 | contig 19861 bp, 16 predicted proteins | sample Lox_Sample_42_FD_206716 | JGI IMG/M metagenome (GOLD analysis project Ga0335083, IMG submission 206716) | Soil microbial communities from Loxahatchee National Wildlife Refuge, Florida, United States - Lox_Sample_4.2 | ecosystem: Environmental > Terrestrial > Soil > Wetlands | place: USA...
GTCGGCGTCGGCGGGGATGCCGCTAGTGATCAGGTTGACGTACAGGTCGCGGGCGCGCGCGGCGCCGACCAGCGCTTCCAGGTCGCCCCGCACCAGCGGCTCGCCGCCGGTCAGGTTGAGCTGCAGGATCCCCAGGGCCGCCGCCTCGGCGAAGACCCGCGCCCAATCCTCGGTCGAGAGCTCGTTCGCCGCCTGGGCCAGCTCCAGCGGGTTCGAGCAGTAGGCGCAGCCGAGCGGGCAGCGGTAGGTCAGCTCCGCGATCAGCGTGTAGGGGCGCGGCGCGCCGGTCATGACGGGGTTTGCCGCGCGACCAGCAGTCCGCGCTCCTCGAGCGCGCGCAGGAAGGCCAGCACCTCGACCTCGATCTGCGCGCGCCCGGCGCTGCCGTCGCTCTCGCCGACCAGACGCTCGACGATGTCGGCCACCGGCCGCTCCTCGCCGCACAGCCGGGCGATCCGCGCGCCCGTCGGGTTCAGCTCCAGCCCGCGCTCGGGAGCCAGCAGGATCGGCTTGCCGGTCCGCGGGTCATCCCGCAGCCGGGCGTGCCGCGCCAGGCAGACGCGGGTGTCCAGATGAATCAAACCGCGCCCTCAGCGCCGGTTGCCGCCTGCACGCAGTCGACCAGGTGCCAGAGGATCTCCGTCTTCTTCACCAGCGCCGCCACGCACATCTCCTGCAGCGGGCGCGTGCCGGCGTGCGCGACCACGAAGGCCAGCCCCTCCTCGCCGTCGCGCCGCGCGCGCGGCACGCGGCCGCGGAAGTAAGCCAGCGCCTCGTTGCCCACCCACGGGTAGTGCTGCTCCCAGGCGGCGATGCGCCTGGACATCAGGTCGGGCGCGAACATCTCGGTCAGCGAAGAGGCGACGGCCACCACCAGCGGGCTCTCGCGGCAGAGCGTCACGTAGGCGTCGCAGGCGAAGCGCACGCCGGGCAGAACGCGCCGGCAGGTGGCCACCTCGTCCCGGTTCAGGCCGACCGCCTCGGCCAGGCGCAGCCACAGCGCCAGGCCCCCGCTGTCGGGGCCGTCCTCGGCGCGCCCGTCATGGTCGCCGATGCGGCGGATCCAGGCGCGCCGGAAGACCGGGTCCTCGGACTTGGAGACGATGATCGCGTCCTTGATGGGGATCCGCGTCTGGTAGTAGTAGCGGTTCAGGACCCAGCTCTGCAGCTCGGCCCGGGTCAGCGCCCCGGCGTGCATGCGCTGATGAAACGGGTGCTGGTCGTGGTACCGGCGAACGCCCTCGGCCCGCAGGCGACCGACGAACTCGTCGGCGGACCAGAGCTCGGTCACGGCCGGCGCGCTCATATCGACAGCTCCATTCCGTCGAAGGCGATCTCGATCCCCGCGGCCTCGACGGCGCGCCGCTCGGGGCTCCCTTCGCGCAGGATCGGGTTGGTGTTGTTGATGTGGATCAGCACGCGCCGCCCGGGGAGGCGCGACAGAAACGGCAGGCTCCCGTCGGGGCCGCCGATCGGCCAGTGCGCCATCTCCTCGGCCCGCCGCGTCCCCAGGCCCGCCGCGATCAGCTCGTCGCTGGACCAGAAGGTGCCGTCGAAGAACACCAGGTCGGCGTCCGTGACCGCGCGAACCAGCTCGGGCGAGGGGCCGGCCGCGCCCGAAAAATAGGCGAGCCGCCGCCCGCTCCGGGTGTCGCGCACCACGAGCCCAACGTTGTCCGCCGGCGACGCCGGGCGCAACCCTTTCAGGTGCAGCGGCAGGTTGCCGGGCGCGGGAATCGCCGTGACCGCCAGCGGCGTGTCACCGAGCGGCTGCTCCTGCCCGGCCGCCAGCGCCCGCCAGGTCAGCTGACCGGCGAAGCGCTCGAGGGTCCGATAGAGCACGTTGCCGCTCGCGAACCCGGTGTGAACGCTCTCGGTCGCGTAGCCGATCAGCGGGTGCGACTCGCGCAGCGAGAGGAGACCCAGGCAGTGGTCGAGGTCTCCGTTCGTCAACAGCACGCCGGCGATGGGAGAGTGGCGCGGCGCGCGCGGCCAGAGCGACGGGAACGACTCGATCTGCGCCCGCACCTCGGGCGACACGTTCAGCAGGAACCAGGCGGCGCCATCGGCGCTGACCGCCACCGACTCCTGGGTGCGCGCGCGGACGCTGCCGCCGGCGCGCGCCTCGCGGCAATTCTCGCAGCCGCAGTTCCACTGCGGCACACCGCCGCCCGCCGCCGATCCGAGGACGCGGACTTGCACCGGCGTCGGGCCCGGCAGCTAGCGCTGGACGCTGCCAGCCGCCGGAGCGCGCTCGGTCTGGGCGGCCGGCTCGGCGGCCACCACCGGACCCAGCGGATCGCGGTCAGAGAAGTCGCTGCCGTAGCCGCCGATCTCGGCGCTCATGTTGATCTCGGTGAAGGAAGGAGTCTCCCAGCGCATGGGCGGTATTCTGCGCCGTCGCAAGATTGAGTCAAGGTGATGTCGGCTACAGCTCGTCCGGGCGGCATCCGATGCGACCGGGGATGCGGAGAATCCCTGGTCGGGTTGGGTCTATCTTGTTGTTTTTGGCTGGGTGCGGCGGCGGCGGTGGGACGTCCCAGCTGACCCCGACCGGATCGACCGCCTCGGCAACGATTGGAACCACGGGCGGCAACCTGGCCTCGGCCGACGGTGCGCTGCAAGTCGCCATCCCGGCCGGCGCTCTGCCCTCCAGCGTCATGGTCACGGTCACGCCAGAGACGTCCCCGGGCAGCGGATCGATCGGGACCGTCTACGAGATCGGCCCGACCGGAACCCAGTTCGCCACCCCGATCACCCTGACGCTGCAGTATGACCCGACCACGCTGGCCGGCACCGACCCATCGATGCTGCGCGTCGCCACCTACGCGTCAGGGAGCTGGCAGATGTTGCCGGGCGCCCAGGTCGACACCCAGGCCAAGACGGTCTCCGGCACCACCACCCACCTGTCCCCGTACACGCTGGTGTCGGCGGCGACCGGCGCCATCTGCGCCAGCGTCAGCGGCGGCGCCCAGTGCGCCGGCACGAGCGGTCCGGCCGGCACGTTCGACTCGAACAGCTCCGTCAGCTGCACGGCTTCTACCTGCGCGGACGCCACGAACGCCTGCGCGGGGTACCCGGGGGCCAAGCTGAGCGGCTGCGTCGAGACCAGCACCGGTTACACGGCCACTTGCTGTTTCGATCCGGGCGCGCCCATCTGCTTCTCGAGCGGGGGCGGCGCGGCCTGCGCCGATTCAGCCGGCGTCCCGACCGGCACGGGCAGCGGCGGCACCAGCACCGGCAGCGGCGGCACCGGCAGCGGCGGGCAGACCGTCTCCTGCCCTCCTCCGCCGACCTGCTCGACGGCAACGGCGGCCAACACCTGCGGCGCGTACCCCGGCGCCACGGTCCAGGACTGCGCCGAAACGACCAGCGGCTACACCGCCGCCTGCTGCTTCGCGCCGGGCGCGCCCGTCTGCGTCTCGGTCGGCGCCGGCAGCACCTGCGCCGACGGCGGCGGAACGGGCTCCACCACGTTCACCTGCCCGCCCGCGCCGACCTGCGCCAACAGCAATCCCTGCGGAAACACCCCGGGCACGACGATGCAGTCCTGCACCGACACCACCGGTGGCTACACCGCCGTCTGCTGTTATGCGGCCGGCCAGCTCCCCTCGACGGGCGGTGGGTCCCCCGGCACGGGCACCCACGCCGCCGACGGCGGCGCCTCGTCCGGGGGCGGTGGTGGCGGCATCGACGCAGGCACCGGCGGCGCCACCCATGGGGGCGCGGACGCAGGTGTTCCGAACGGCCCCGGCAAGGACGCGGGCGTCGTCTACACGCCCCCGCCCGGTCCCGACGGCGGCTCCACGCAGCCGCCCGCCAAGGATGCCGGAGCGGCGCCCCCACCGCCGGCCGACGCGGGCGCGCAGGGCTGCCAGCAGCAGATGATGCCCCCCTCGACCACCGGCGCCCCCTGCGCTGCGGGCGAGGTCTGCCCGTCGACCGGCATGATGCTGCAGGTGCGCTGCCAGCAAGCCGGTGTCTGCAGCTGCCAGAAGAACGGCCAGCAGATCGGAATGGTCAACGCCTCCTGCGACCCTTATGACTGGGCCGCCCTGATGACCGCCTGCGGATTCCCGACTCAATAGACGCGCCAGCGGCTCCTGCGCTATCCATGCGGGATGGCGCGCCTGCTCCTGACCGTACTGGTTTGGTCTTCGCTGTTTTCGCTCCCGGCCTCGGCCGCTGAACCCAAGCCGGCCGGCGCCGTCATCTACGTCAGCGCCGAAGACAGCGGCGAGATCATCGAGGTGGACGCCGACCGCGGCGAGGTGGTGGCCCGGATCCCGGTGGGCAAGCGCCCGCGCGGCATCAAGCTGTCGCCCGACGGGAAGCTGCTGTACGTGGCCCTCTCGGGCTCGCCGCGCGGCGGTCCGGGCGTCGACGAATCGAAGCTGCCGCCGGGCGATCGCAGCGCGGACGGCATCGGTGTCGTCGATCTGGCCTCGCGCAAGCTGCTGCGCACCCTGCAGAGCGGGCAGGACCCCGAGGCTTTCGACGTCTCGCGCGACGGCAAGACACTGTACGTGTCGAACGAGGAGACCGCCGAGATGAGCGTGGTCGACCTGCGGTCGGGCAAGGTCGTCCACAAGGTGGACGTGGGCCACGAGCCCGAGGGCGTCCGGATCCGCCCCGACGGCAAGGTCGTCTACGTGACGGCCGAGACCGACAACCTCGTCTTCGCCGTCGACACCCACAAGCTGGCGGTGGTCGGGAAGATCGAGACCGGCCCGCGCCCGCGCGGCGTGGTGTTCACCCCGGACGGCAAGATCGCGTTCATCACCTGCGAAAACGGCGCGGTCGTGACGGTCGCCGACGCACACAAGCACGTGGCCAGCGGGAGCATCAAGATCGTGGCGAAGGCCAAGACGCCCCTCGGCCCCCGCCCGATGGGCGAGGTGCTGTCACCCGACGGCAAGACCCTCTACGTCTCGACCGGCCGCGGCGAGTCCGTGGCCGACATCGACGTCGCGACGAAGGCGGTGACCCGCCTGATCGACGGCGTGGGCGCCCGCCCCTGGGGCATCGCTGTCAGCCCCGACGGCGCCCGGCTCTACACCGCCAACGGCCCCTCCAACGACGTCTCCGTGATCGACAGCACCACCGGCCAGGTCATCAAGCGAATCAAAGTCGGCGGCCTGCCCTGGGGCCTGGTGGTCGCGCCCAGCCATTGATCGCCGGCTGGTTGTGCGATGACGCCGGGTCCCCCATGCTTTAGTCTCTCCGGCGTGTGGTCCTCGAAGTGCTCGCTTCGTTTAGTTGCAGTCGGGGCGGTCGCGACCGCCTGTCTAGCCTTGTCCTGCAGCTCCGGTTCCGACAAGACCGGCACGGGCGGCAGTCCCGGCAGCACGGGCGGGAACGCGGGCAGCGGGAAGGCAGGCGCCAGCGGCGGGATGGGCGGAATGGGCGGGATGGGCGGCGGCATGGCCGTCGTGCCGCAGACCTGCGTGCCGTTCGCGGACATGAATCAGCCCATCCAGATGCTCAGCCAGACCGGCTGCGTGAACGCGACCAATCCGACTCAGCTTGCCCCCTCGGTGACGTACTACGAGGTCAACAGCCCGCTCTGGTCCGACGGGGCGGACAAGATGCGCGGGATGGCTCTGCCGAGCGGCGGCAAGATCCACGTGGTGAACTGCACGGCCAACCCGTCGGAGTGTCCCGGGCCCCGCGACTACGCCGACGACGGCAAGTGGAAGTTTCCGGCCGGGACGGTGATGGTCAAGAGCTTCATGTTCGACGGCAAATTCCTCGAGACGCGCCTGCTCATGCATCCAGACGCCACGACCTGGGAGGGCTTCACGTACAAGTGGGACGAGGCCCAGACCGACGCCACGCTCGAGTCGCAGGACCGCGACGAAGAGAACTTTGACACCGGCAAGCAGACGGTCGACTGGCACTTCCCGTCGCGGATGGACTGCGTGACCTGCCACATCCCGGACAAAGGCTACGGCGTGCTGGGCGGCGAGACGGCCCAGTTCAATCGCGTGGTCAACGGGGCGAACCAGCTGGACAAGCTTCAGGCCATGGGCGCTTTCGACGCGCCGATCCCCACACCGTACAAGGCGGCGCTCATCGAGCCGACGACTTCACAACTCGGGAGCCCACCGGCGTCCGCGTCGCTCGAACAGAAGGCGACGACCTACCTGCACGCGAACTGCGGCTTCTGCCACCGGCCGGACGACAACATCGATTGCACCACGGATCCATGCCTCGACCTGCGCTTCGGCATTCCGCTGGCGGACAGGAACATCTGCAACGTCGCCCCGGTCAAGGGCAACTTCTCGTTGACCAACCCCGTGATCATGGCGCCCGGCCACCCGGAGCTGTCGGTCATGTCGATCCGGATGAAGCAGCCGGCCGATGACAGCACCGGCCATCACGGGCGCATGCCGCTCATCGCGTCCTACGTGGTCGATCAGCAGGCAACGGACCTGATCGACGCCTGGATCACGTCTGTCACCTCCTGCCCCACGAACTAGATCGCTCGCAAGGCTTGCCGTTCCATCTCAGCCGGTGTGGGCCCGCTGCCGCTCGCACACCCGCCGGCTTGATTACCCGCGCGGCGGCAGCGCAGCGATGGCGATGGTGCGCTTGTGGCGTTTCGCCTTCGCACGGGCCGTCGGGGCCTGTGACAGGGTCCCGGGGACGCCCCAGGCGCAGAGATGGCCGTTGCCGCCCAGGATGATCCGACCCTTGACGGCGATCGGAGAGCTCCACCGCGGAACCGAACCGGCGCACGCGGTGCTGCTGGTGTAGACGGTCGCCCCGGTATCGCCGTCCACGCCCATCAACTTGCTGTTGTTGGAGAACCAGACGACGGCGTCGTTCATCCCGTCGCTGGTCGTGACGATGGGGTTGGTCGGGCTGGCGTCCGCGGCGCACCAGGCGACCTGGGCACCCAGCGGGCTGGCGCTGATCTTCACGGCCACCATTTGCTTCCCCGACCCGCCGCCGGGACATCCCGCCGCGCTGGACGAAGACATGACGACATAGGTCCCCATCGCCGTCTGGTACGCCGCAGGGGCGCCGTAGACGGACATACCGCCGCTGGCAATCGTGAACGTGGCCTTCTCGCCACCACCCATCGTGGAGCTCCCGTGGAGCGACGACGCATCCAGCAGGTACCCCTTGCCGCCCTTGGCGATGATCACGACCAGCTTCGAAGGCGTCGCGCCCGGCACCGTGACGAGCACGGGGTTCGTCGCCCCCAGATCGCCGTCTGTCTTGTCGTAATTGCTCCAGTCGTTGGCCGGATAGTAGTAGTCCGCCTTCGTCCCCATGCCGGTGATCCGAACGACCTCCTCGCTGTCGGTGTGCGTGGGAGGGGCGGTCTGAAGCGGCACGTAGTTGCTGGTGGCCGCGAAGATGCTGGTGCCGTCCGAGGCCATGCCGCCGGTCGCCCAGATCGCGCCGCCGTTGTCTCCCGTGGCCCATTGTCCCGTCATGCTCGGGCTGGTCGTGCTGATCGCGACGACGCGACCATGGTAGGTGCCGCAGTCGCCCACGAAACCGCCGTACGGCACGTAGAGGATACCGTTCAGCAGGGACAGCGCGCCGCGCTGGTTATGAATCGTCGGATCGAAGCTGGCGGCCGTGTCGACCTTCACCGGCCATCCAGACTTGACCATCCCGGTGGTGATGTCGATCGCGCTGGCGATCTGGTTGGTCACGCCGGAGGCGCCCCCGACGATGCCCGCGACGTAGATCGTCTTGGTGGACGCGTCGATCGCGGGCGTCGACAGGATCCCGAGCGGCCCAGCCGTCCCCCCGAAGCTCTGGCAGCCTATGTTGCCGGTGGCCGGTGCGCCGATGCTCACCGACCAGGCGGCCGTTCCGTCCTCCTTGCGGGCGATGACGTCGCCGCCGAGCGTCGGCATGAAGAACAGCCCACCGCCGCTCGGGGCATCCAGGTAGACCGGCGAGGCCGCGACGTTCGAGCCCATCGAGACGCTCGACGTGAAGGCCGCGGCCGTGTTGAAGTTCGTGTCGACGGCCATCGCCATCGCCATCGTCTTCGTGATCTTGGGCTGGATGAAGAAGCCGTCGCGTGACTGGTTCTTGTTGCGCTCGAGCACGTTCTCGTCGGTGGTGGCGACGGTGCCGCCCGTGCCGCTGCCGCCGGTGCCGCTGCCACCCGTCGCGCTGCCGCCCGTGCCGTGGCCGCCGGCGCCGCCCGTGGACGAGCCGCCGGTGCCGATCACGCCGCCGGTCGCCGATGAGCCGCCCTTGCCGCCGGTCGCGGACGAACCACCGGTGGACGAGCCGCCGGTCGCCGATGAGCCGCCGGTGGACGATCCGCCGGTTCCGGGACCACTGCCGCCAGTCGAAGAAGAGCCGCCAGTCCCGGATGACCCACTCGTCGCCGACCCACAACCCGCCCAAGCGATCGGCAACAAAAGCGCCGTCATGAGCATGCGCGATCTCGTCAGAACCTTCATCGGTCGGCCTTTCCCCGAGTGGTCTCGGCGATCGAAAGCGATACGACGCGCGTCGGACGCGCTAAGCCCGCGAACGTTAGCTCCGCCGGCTGGCGAAAACTAGTTCCTAAGATCGGGATCTTTCGATGAAAGGTGGGGGCTTTGACCACCCATTATGTCTGGATCAGCCGCGGCTCCAGTGACTCACGCCGGCGCGGGCTTTGTCGATGACGTCCAGCAGCTCGCGGCGGTGGTCGGGGTTGTTCACGAAGTCGATGTCCGAAGCGTTCACGACCAGCAGCGGCCCCTCGTCGTACGAGAAGAAGAACTGCGCGTAGGCCCGCGCGACCTCCTCGACGTACTCGGCGCGGATCGGCCGCTCCTCGACCCGGCCCCGCTTGCGGATCCGCTCGAGCAGGACCTCTGTGCGCGCCTGCAGGTAGACCACCAGGTCGGGCGTCACGGTGCGCACCTTCAGCATCTGGTAGATGCGGTCGTAGAGCGCCAGCTCGTCGTCCGACAGGTTCAGGGTCGCGAACAGGCGGTCCTTGGCGAACAGGTAGTCCGACACCACGCCGCCGCGCGAGAACAGGTCGCCCTGCGCCAGCTCGCCCTGCTGGGCGTAGCGCTGCAGCAGGAAGAACAGCTGGGCCGACATGGCGTGGCGCCGGCGGTCCTTGTAGAACGGCCCCAGGAACGGGTTCTCCTCGACCGCCTCCCGAATCACGCGGGCCGAGAGCGCTTCGCCCAGGATCTCCGCCAGGCTCGACTTGCCGGCGCCGATCGGGCCTTCCACGGCGATGTATCGGGGCCGGGCGTTCCGCACCTCCCCACCTATAACCTGCCGGCTATGGATTGGGGAAGCCGAGCAAGAGCTCGGTGCGAGCCCGGGTCGTGCGGCCGCCGGGAGACCCAGGGAGCCGCAGGCCGCCGCGGACGGTGTCCTCCAGGCAGCGCGCCAGGGCGCCCGTGCCCGGGACCGGCACCTTGGCAACGGCCGAGACCACCTTGCCGCGGCGATCGATCTCCATCTCGATCGCCAGCCGGACCGTGCCGCCCGGACGAACCAGGCCGGCCGCCGCGTCCAGGCAGTCGTCGAGGATCCCGGCCTGATCGCGCCAGGCCGCATCGATCAGCGGTGCCGGCGCGCCGCCGGTGGCCAGGACGGTGGCGACGGCGAGGAGGCGCGCTCCGCCTGCTGGCCGCTGCCCAGGGCGGCGGACCGCGGGCGCTTCCAGCTCGGCCAGGTGAGCCTGGGCGGCTTCGGCCCACCGGCTCCGCGGCAGGCGGTCGAGGTACTCGTGAAACGCGGCGGCGGCGTCGGTGCGGCGGCCGCCCGCCAGGCGGGCCACCCCCAGGCGGTAGAACACCTCCCCCTCGGGCAGGATCCGCACGTCGGGACCGGGGAGGGTCGCCACCTCGAGCACGGCGGAGGTCGGGTCGGCGGCCAGCGCCTCGCGCGCCATGAGCCGGGCGGACGCGCCCTGCCCGGCCCGGTCGAGCGCCGCGGCCAGACCGAAGCAGGCCAGCGCCAGGTCGTGCGTCCGCCCGCGCGGATCGTCCAGGTGGGCGGCGTCGCGTTCGGTCGCCGGCGCCGAGGACGCGGCCGCGATGGCGTCCCGGTAGGCGGACTCGGCCGACAAGAGCTGGCCGTCGGCCATCAGGACGTCGCCCAGACGGATCGAGACCGCCGGGGCCCTGGCGCCGGCCGCCAGGGCGGCCACGTAGCCGGCGGCGGCGGCCGCGAACCAGCCGTCGCGCGCGCGCGCGTCCGCCAGGCGGACCCACCGGGCGGCGTCGTCGGGGACGGGCGCGGCGAGCGCCGGCTGCCAGAAGCCCAGCGGCGCCGGCTGCGCGAGCGACGCGCGGCCCGCACAGGCGATCAGGGCCCCCACCAGCATCGACGAACTTCGCGCGGACCGCCCGTCGCGCATCGTGTCGAAAGTATAGCTTGAGCCCGAATTTCAAAATCGGGGTAATCTCCGCCGATGCGGCAACCCGAGCATTCGGGCCCGTCGGCGTCGGGCGCCCTCGCGCTCGATCCCGACGAGAGCGGCGCCATCATCGCGCGCGCGGTGGCGGCTGCGGCGGCGTCGCCCGCCCGCACGGCGGCGGCCCGCGACGAGGAAGAGAGCCGCCTCATCGCCCGCTGCGTGTCGGGGGACGTCGAGGCGTTCCGCCCGCTGGTGCATCGTTACCAGCGGCTGGTCTTCGCGGTGGCGTTCCGGATGCTGGGGAGCCGCGCCGACGCGGAGGACATCGCGCAGCAGGCGTTCGTCGACGCCTTCAACGCGCTCGACCGCTTTCGCGGCGAGGGACGCCCGCGGGCGTTCTCGACCTGGCTGCTGCGCATCGCCGTCAACCGATCCAAGGACGTGCTCAAGTCCAAGCGCCGCACCGAGGAGCCGCTCGAGCGCGACGTGCCGGGCGGCGAGGCCGCCTTCGCCTACGACCCGCGCACGCCGGAGGCCAACGCCTCGCGCGACGAGCGGCGCGCGCACCTGGGCGCCGCGCTGCTGAAGCTGCCCACCAAGTACCGCGAGGTGCTGATCCTGCGCGACGCCGAGGACCTGTCGTACGAGGAGATCCGCGGGATCCTGCGGCTGCCCATCACCACCCTGAAGATCCGCGTGGTGCGCGGCCGGGCGATGCTGCGCGATCTGGTCGAACGGGTCGGGGTCACCTCGTGACGCCCGATCGGCGCATCGACGAGCTGGCCCGCCTGCGCGAGGTCGAACCGCCGCCGAACCTGGTCGCGCGCGTGATGACGCGCGTCTCCGAGCCGCGCCTCCCGTCGCTGTGGCAGTGGCTCCGGCGCCCGTTCGTGATCGAGGTGCGGATCTCGCCGCTGCTCCTCATCGCGATCGCCTTCGCGCTGGGCGTGGCCTTCGTCTACGTCGGCGCCACGCTGAGGTGACTCAGGCCCGCACGTCGGCGCAGAGCACGTAGCTGCGCCCGTCGATCCCGTCGCGGAAGCAGGTGCTGATCGTGCGGCACAGGTGGCCGCTGGCCAGCGACACGTAGGGGTCGGTCGTGTAGCGGGGCAGCTCGACGTCGACCAGGACGTAGAAGTACTCCTTCAGGGAGTGGTCGGTGCCGCGGGGCGCGGGCCGGAACATCGCCCCACCCGACCGCCGCGCCATCGACTGGTTGCAGACGGTCTCGGTCACCTGCACCCCGGCGCCGTCGAGCACGTAGAGGCACTCGATGTGTGGATCGTCCTGAATGGCGTGGGCCAGAACCGCGTCCAGCTCGGCCTCCCGCTCACGTTCGACGGTCAGCTCGGACAGGATCCGGCCCAGCAGGCCGTTCAGCCGCCGGTGGGCCTCGCGACGCTCGTGAATCCCGCCGACCATCCGGCTCCGGACCGAGCGCGCCAGGCCCTCGATGACCCCGGTCGCCTCGGGCGCGACGGTGCCCGACTCGAACGTGTCGGCCGGCTGTGGCCGGCCCAGGTAGTAGCCCTGGAGCAGATCGCAGCCCAGCTCGAGAGCGGTGACCGCTTCCGGCTCGGTCTCGATCCCTTCGGCCACCACCAGCGCGCCGATTCGGCGGCTCAGGCTGACCAGGCTCTTCAGCGTCTCCTGCTTGTAGAAGTCCGCGTCGACGCCGGTGATCAGGGTGCGATCGATCTTGATGACGTCGGGGCGGAACAGCGGGATGCGATCCAGGTTGGAATGCCCGGCGCCCACGTCGTCCAGCGCCATCAGGAAGCCAACCCGCCGCAGGGCGTGCGCCAGCTCGGCCAGCAGGGCCGCGTCATCGAACCGCGCCTCGAGGAACTCCACCGCCACCTGGCCGGGCTGAAGGCCGGCGCCGTAGACCAGCCCCTGCAGCTCGCCGGCGATCGCGTCGGGCTTGGCGGTGGCCACGACGTCCAGGTTCAGGAACAGCAGCACGTCGTCCAGGCGCGCCGGCAGGCGGGCGTACGTGCGGACCGCGCTCTCCCGACAGGCGGCCTCGACGGCCTCGGCCCGCCCCTCGGCCGCCGCGGCCTTGAACAGCGACGCGGGCGAGATCAGCTGCCCGCGGATGTCGATCCCCCGCGACAGCGCCTCGAGCCCCACCAGGGCGCGACGGCGGACCGAGAAGATCGGCTGGAAGTGCGTGACGATCCGGCTCGATTCGAGGCGGCGGACCGGCCCCAGGGTGACGTTGGGCTCGACACGCATGTGCATGACTCCCCGACCCATGCTCATCGGCGCGACTCCAGCGTTTCCTGAGGCCCGATCACCACCCCGAACAAATCGCGGGGACGCCGCGTCAGAGATCCAGATCGGCCTCGGCGGCCCGGTCCATGATGAACTTGAACCGGGCCTCGACGTCCTTGCCCATCAGGTCGCCCAGCACCTTGTCGGTCTCGGCGGCGTCTTCGATCCTGACGCGCAGCAGCCGACGCGTCGCGGGATCCAGCGTCGTGCGGCGCAGCTCCTCGGGCTGCATCTCGCCCAGCCCCTTGAACCGCATGATGTCGGGGCGCGCGTTCTTGGGCAGGCCCGCCACGATCCGCTCGCGATCCGGATCGTCCAGCGCCCAGAACGTCTCCTTGCCGTGGTCGATGCGGTAGAGGGGCGGCTGCGCCAGGTAGACGAACCCGCCGCCGATCAGCGGCTGCAGGTGCCGGTAGAAGAACGTCAGCAGCAGCGTCGAGATGTGGTGGCCGTCGGAGTCGGCGTCCATCAGCAGGATGATCTTGTGGTAGCGGAGCCGCTCGATGTTGAAGTCCTCGCCCACCCCGCAGCCGAGCGCGGAGACGACGTCCTGCAGCTCCTTGTTCGACAGCACCTTCTGCAGCGAGGCCTGCTCCGCGTTCAGCACCTTGCCGCGCAGCGGCAGGATCGCCTGGGTCTTGCGCTCGCGCCCCTGCTTGGCGGAGCCACCGGCCGAATCGCCCTCGACGATGAACAGCTCGCTCTTGCCGGGGTCGGTGGACGCGCAGTCGGCCAGCTTGCCCGGCAGGTTCAGCCGGTGCGACACCGCCGTCTTGCGCGAGACCGCCTGGGCCGCCGCGCGCGACGCCTCGCGCGCCTTGGCGGCCAGCGCGATCCGCTCGACGATGGCCGCGCCGGCCGTCTTGTTCTCCAGCAGGAACGTCTCCAGCGCCGGACGGACCGCGCCGTCGACCTGGGCCTGCGCCTCGGGGCTGCCCAGACGCTCCTTGGTCTGCCCCTGGAACTGGGGCTCCTGCATGTAGACCGACAGGACGCCCACCAGCCCCTCGCGCACGTCCTCGGCGGTGACCGTGACCCCCTTGGGCGTCAGGTTCGCCGTCTCCATGAAGGCGCGCACCGCCTTGACGATGGCCGACCGGAACCCCTGCTCGTGCGTGCCGCCCGCGGTGGTGGGGATCGCGTTCACGTAGGACCGGATCGTCTCCTCGTGCGATTCGGTCCACTGCAGCGCCGCCTCGAGGCGGAAGCCGCCGTCCCCGCCCCGCTCGAAGTAGAACACCTGCGGCGCCGTCGGCGGCTTGCCGCGATCGGCGACCACCTTGGCCAGGAAGTCGGCGATGCCGCCTTCGTGCTGGAACGTCTCGGTGGTGCCGGCCTTCTCGTCCTTGAAGACGATCGAGAGGCCCTTGTGCAGGAACGCCTTGGCGTCCAGGCGGAAGCGGATCGTCTCGGCCGAGAACTCCTGCTTGCCGAAGATCTGGGCGTCGGGGCGGAAGGTGATCGACGTGCCGGTGCCGCGCGCCGCGCCGGCCTTGCGCAGCTTGGTGACCGCCTTGCCGCGCTCGTACTTCTGCTCCCAGAGGGCGCCGTCGCGCTTGACCTCGGCGGTCAGCTCCTCGGAGAGCGCGTTGACCACCGACGAGCCGACGCCGTGCAGGCCGCCCGAAAACTGGTACTGCGCGCCGGAGAACTTGCCGCCCGCGTGCAGCGTGGTCAGCACCAGCTCCAGCGCCGACTTCTTGTACTCCTTCTTGATGTCGATCGGGATGCCGCGCCCGTCGTCGCCGACCGTGACGGTCCGTCCGTCGGCGTGCAGCGTCACCGCGATGCGGGTGCCGTAGCCGTTGATCACCTCGTCGACGGAGTTGTCGACGATCTCCCACAGCAGGTGGTGGTAGCCCTTGCTGTCCGTCCCCCCGATGTACATGCCGGGCCGCTTGCGGACCGGCTCCAGCCCTTCCAGGACGGTGATGTGTTCGGAGGTGTAGCCGCTGGTGCTCACGTCAGTTCAGCAGGGGCGCGGGGGTGGTGGGGAGCGGCGGGGCGGCGCGCACGATCTTGGTCTTGCGCTTGAGGGTGTGCCCCTTGCCGCCGCGGCCGGTCACGGCGAAGCGCCCCGGACCGACCGGCAGCTCCTTGCCGTCGTCGGTCTCGGCGATGACGACGTCCTTCTCCTTGGCGGTGCCGACGCCGAAGCCGATCACGGCGCTCTCGCCGCCGGCCTTGATGACCGTGACGCCGCGGCCGGGGTTGGCCAGGTCCGGCAGCTCGTCCACCTTGCACAGCAGCGCCCGCGCGTCGCTGGTCACGACGCACAGCACGTCGGAGGCGCTGGCCAGCGCGACGCCGACGATCTCGTCGCCGTCGGCCGGCTTGGCGAACCGGCGCCCGGCGCGCGTCGACAGCTCGCGGTGCGGATCCAGGTTGAAGCGCAGGCCGAAGCCCCCCTTGCTGACCGCCACCGCCAGCGCCCCCCTGGACGACGCAGAGCCCGCGGCGCCCACCGCCAAAGCGCCGACCACGCGCTCGCCGTCGCGGAAGTTGAACAGCTTCTGCACCGGCTCGCCGTAGCCGGTCGAGGCCGGGACGTCGTGGATCCGGATGACGTAGGCGCTGCCGAAGTTCGAGAAGATCGCGATCGGCTCCTTGGTCGAGCCGCGGATGACCGCCAGGATGGCGTCCCCCTCGCGCAGCCGGGTGGCCGACAGGTCCTTCACCTCGCGCACGCGCTTGAGCCAGCCGTCGCGCGACAGGATCACCGTGACCTCCTCGTCGACGATGAAGTCCTCGGCCACGAACTCGGTCTCGTCGCCGGCGCTGCTGATCTTGGTGCGCCGCTTGTCGGGGAAGCGCTCGGCCACCTCGGCGATCTCCGTGCGCACCACCTTCAGCAGCTTGCGCTTGTCGGACAATATCGCGCGAATCTCCTTGGCCTGCGCCTGCTTGGTCGTCAGCTCTTCCAGGATCAGGTTGATCTCCAGGCGAGCCAGCTTGTACAGCTTCAGCTCGAGGATCGCGTCGGTCTGCGCGTCCGACAGCTCGAACCGCTTGATCAGCTTGGCGGCGGCGTCGGCCTTGCCGTCGGACTTGCGGATGATCCGGATCGTCTCGTCCAGGGCGTCGAAGACGATCGCGAAGCCCTGCAGGATGTGGATGCGCCGCTCGAGCTCGGCCAGCTCGAACTCGAACCGCCGCCGGACCGTCTCCTCGCGGAAGGTCAGGAACTCGCGCAGCATCGCCGCCAGGTCGACCCGCAGCGGGCCGGCGATCTCCCGGTTCTGCGTGGGGACCAGGCAGGTCAGGTTCACGTGGAACCCGGTCTCGAGCGGCGTGTGCTTGTACAGGTACGCCATCACCAGGTTGGGATCGGCGCCGGACTTCAGCTCGAGCACGATGCGCACGTCGTCGGTGGACTCGTCGCGCACGTCGACCAGCAAGGGGAGCTTCTTGTTGATGATGACTTCGGCGATGCTCTCGACGACCGCCGACTTGGTGAGCGCGTAGGGGATCGACGTGACGACGATGTGCTCGGCGCCGCGGCCACCCGACTCGGTCTTCCACTCGCCGCGCAGGCGGATCGGCCCCTGCCCGCGCTCGTAGATCTCGCGCAGCTCCTTCTTGCTGTTGATGACCTGACCGCCCGTCGGAAAGTCGGGACCCTTGATGTACTTCAGCAGGTCCTTGGTCTCGATGTCGCGGTCGTCGATCATCGCCACCGCCGCCGCGCAGACCTCGACCAGGTTGTGCGGCGGGATGTTGGTGGCCATGCCCACCGCGATGCCCGTGCAGCCGTTGACGAGAAGCTGGGGGATCTTGGCGGGGACGACGATCGGTTCTTCCGTCGTGCCGTCGTAGTTCGGTCGGAAGTCGACGGTGCCCTGGCGGATCTCGCCGAGCAGGTCCATCGACAGCGGCGCCAGGCGTGCCTCGGTATAGCGGTAGGCGGCCGGCGCGTCGCCGTCGAGCGAGCCGAAGTTGCCGTGCCCGTCGACCAGCGGCACCCGCATCGAGAACGGCTGAGCCATGCGGACCATGGCGTCGTAGCAGGCGGTGTCGCCGTGGGGGTGAAACTTTCCGAGCACCTCGCCGATGATCGTTGCCGACTTGCGAAACTTGGCGTCGGGATAGAGATGCAGGTTGGCGTACATCGCATACAAGATGCGTCGCTGTACTGGTTTCAGGCCGTCGCGTACGTCAGGCAGCGCACGAGACGTGATGACGCTGACCGCGTAGTTCAGGTAGCGTCGCTGCGCCTCGGCGGCGAGCGAAGCGTCGGCCGGGGGTGGAGGCTCGTCCGCGCCGCCATTCGAGGCGCCGCCGCCGCGCCGTCCCCGCCCGGATCCCCCCGAACCTTGGGCCCCGCCCGGCTTGCCGCCGGCGAGAAGATCGAGCTGTCGGGATGCCATCGCGCTTAAAGTGTCATGGACCCTAAAGGACCAGGATCCGATTTGCAAGAAAACGCCCGTTTCCCTCACCATTTCCGTCGGATGACGACAACTGCCCTCGCGTTCGCCCTGGCCTTGTGGGGCCGCGCGTCCAGCGTTGCCGCACTGAGCCCAGGCGTGGTGACGCCGCCCCCCGCCGCCCCACCACCCTCGGCCCCGCCGCCGGGCTTCGCCAAGGACGTCGCCCCGATCCTCGACCGCTGGTGCGTCTCCTGTCACGGCGAAAAGGAAGCCCAGGCCGGCCTGCGCCTGGACAGCTACGAAGCGATCCTCAAAGGCGGCGACGACGGCCCCGTCGTCGTCCCAGGGGACGTGGAACAGAGCCAGCTCCTGGCCCAGGTCGAACGCCGCGCCCGGCCCGCGATGCCGCCGAAGAAACGCCTGCCCCGGGATCCGGTCGCGGTGATCCGGGCGTGGATCGCTTCGGGCGCGGGACCGTAAGAAAAGGCCTCGGGCCTCGCGGTTCGTCACATCTTGGACGCCGCGGCCGCTTTCAGGCCGACGGTCCACGGCCCCTCCGTCCACCTGTGACGGCGCGCTTCGGTTGGTTGCGCGCCGCGGGGCCCTTGCGGGCGGAAGAACACCCGGCCGTCTCTCCGCGACCGCGCCCCCCTCGATTTGGGCGAATGCCGTGGGTGGGCTGCGCCCAGGCTCCGATCCGGCCCAGGCCCGAAGCCCGAGGCCCTTCTCAGTTACACGTCGCGGTGTCGATCGTCACCGTCGTGCCGCTGGCCGGCACGATCCCGATGTCCACGTTGTTGGCGCACGTGGTCGAGCGGGCGATGGCGCTGGTCGAGGTCGTGCAGTCGGTCGGGCCCGAGAAGGTGTTCCCCTCGGCGGACAGTGACAGCGCGCCCTGCGAGGCAGCCATCGAGACGCAGAGGCCGGCCAGGTCGGCGTTGGAGCCCAGCGACGCCTGGAGCTGATTCAGGCCCGGATCGCCGGCCGTCCCCAGGTTGATGCCGGTCAGGTCGTTCGACGCCGCGCTGGAATCGGCGGCAGTCAGGAACAGGCCGTTGAGCTTGTTGTTCAGCAGCACGCTGCGGCGGACCTTCACCTTCTCGCCGCCGAACAGCTGAACGCCCTGCTTGGTGTTCCCCCAGGCGACGAGGCCGGTGATCGTGCTCTGGGCGGCCACGCCCGCGCCCTCGAAGATCTCGAGCCCGTCGAAGGCGTTGCTGTTGGCGATGACCGTCCCCTGTCCGTTCGCCCCGGGCGTCGTGACCGGGACGCCGGTGATGTTCAGGACGGCGGCTCCCGTCACGTAGATGCCGTGCTCGGTGTTGCTGTTGAAGCTGGTGGTCGCCTGCCCGGCGCTCACGGTGATGTTGACGGTGCCGCCCGAGACGTTCAGGCCGTCGTGGTGTCGGCTCGAGCTGCCGGCGTTGGTCACGGTTACGCCCTGCAGGATGTTGAGCGTTCCGCTGGTGACGGCGATGCCGTTGCCGCCGGTGTTCTGCACGGTCACGTACGATACGGCGGCGGTCTTGCCCGATCCGGGCGCCACGCCGATGCCGATGCCCGAGCTGTTGGCGTTGCCGTCGATGGTGATCGGCGCCGACGGATCCGGCGAGATGACGGCCTGATCGCCGACCAGGCGGAAGCCGCCGAAGGCGGTGTCGCTGGCGGCCGGCAGGTTGACCCGGATGGGGCCGGTCTTGGTCGAGATGGCGACGTTGGCCGGAACCACGATGGGCAGGGTCTCGGTCATGTCGAGAGCGACCGTCTGACCGGCCTGCCCAACGATCACGATCTTGGTCCCGGTGGCCCCGATGCCGCTGACCACCGCGAGGGCGTGCGTGACCGTCTTGAAGCTGCAGCTGGCCGTGGCGATGCCGCCGGCCATGCCGCTGCCGGTGGCGCTGCCGTCGCTGCCGTTGATCGGGTCGACGAAGTAGGTGTTCCCGGTGGCGGCCGAGCAGCCGGTGCAGCTGTTGTTCACGCACCGGTAGGGCGAGCCGAAGCTCGCGCAGTCGGCGTCGACGCAGCAGTTGCCGGCGGTGCAGATGTTGTTGCAGCAGAAGTCGCCGGGGTTGGCGCTGCAGGCGCCGCTGGTCGAGCAGGCGGCGCTGACGCAGGTCCCCGAGGTCGGCCCGCTGGCCGTCTGGCAGATGCGCGACGAGCCGTAGAACGGATCGGACTGGCACTGCGAGTCGCTGGAGCACAGGCCGCAGTCGTTGGCGGTCACGGCCCCGCAGACCTGGCCGGTCACCGCGCCGGTGCAATCCGCGCTGGTGCCGTGGCAGTCGCCCGGCTGGCAGAGGCCCTGGTAGCAGATGTACCCGGGGCCGTAGGCCGTGGTGTCGGCGGTGCACTGCCCGTCGCTGCTGCAGGCCCCGCAGGTGTCGGTGTGCGAGACGCCGCAGAGCTGGCCGGTCGGGCACTCGAGCGACGACGTGTGGCAATCACCCGCCGTGCAGGCGCCCGAGATGCACACGTCCGTGACGCCGTACGAGGGGTCGGCCTGGCAGGCTGCGTCGCTGCCGCAGGCGTGGCAGGTGTGCGAAATCGTGTCGCACAGAGCGCCGCCCGGGCAGTCCTTCGAAGCGCGGCACTGGCCGGCGACACAGACGTTGTTGATGCAGAGGTGCTGGGGGCCGTAGGCGTTCACGCAGGCGGTGTCGTTGGAGCACTGGCCGCAGGTGTGGGTCGTGCCGTCGCAGATCTCGCCGCCGCCGCAGTCGGGGATGGTGGTGTGGCAGGTGCCGGACACGCAGACCTTGCTGCTGCCGGAGGTGATGCACAGGTGGTTCGTGCCGTAAGCCGTGACGCAGTCGGAGTCGCCGATGCACGGGTTGCACTTGTAGTTGCTGGCGTCGCAGAC
>Ga0335083_10003649_pt1 | contig 19859 bp, 17 predicted proteins | sample Lox_Sample_42_FD_206716 | JGI IMG/M metagenome (GOLD analysis project Ga0335083, IMG submission 206716) | Soil microbial communities from Loxahatchee National Wildlife Refuge, Florida, United States - Lox_Sample_4.2 | ecosystem: Environmental > Terrestrial > Soil > Wetlands | place: USA...
GGAACAGCGATCCAGGATCCGTTTGGTCGGCTCGGGCCGCCGCCAATCGTTGAGCCGGCGAACGACAGCGGAGTCATCGCCCGATGGTGGCGAGGCGCCGCGCGCTCCACCACGGACGGCGAACCTGTCCCCGGCCTCATGACCGTGATGGTCAACGCCTTCGACATCCTCCAGGACCGGATCATGCGCTCGCGGCTTGCGGGCGATCCGCCCGACGCGCTCGTGCAGCTCAAGGTCGGCAAGATCGGGATGTTCGAATTTCATCGCGCCGACGAACTCATCGCGATCGGCCGGGAGGCGGTCCGCAAAGCGGCCGCCGAGATCGCGGACCACATCGAGCGCCCGCGCGTCGAATCGACCGCCGACGCGTGAGCGCCCGCCGGCGCGTTCTTATGCCGTCGCGATGTACTCGCGTAAGGCCTGACGCTCGCTGTCGAGCGCCATCACGTGGCGCTTGACGACGTCCCCGATCGACACGATGCCGATCAGCCGTCCGTCCTCGACAACCGGCAGATGCCGGAAGCGACCTTCGGTCATCGTCTCCATGACATGATCGATGGTGCTGTCGCGCGGGACGGTCGTGACCTTGGGCGTCATGTACCGCGACACTTGGTCGTTGAGCGCCGCGGCGCCGTAGCGAGCAATGACCCGCACGACGTCGCGTTCGGAAAGTATGCCGAGGACGGTCATCGAGGCGTCGGCGACGACGACCGCTCCTACACCCTTTTCAGCGAGGAGATCGATGACCTCCTTGAGCGAGCGATGGGGCTGGGTCGTGAAGACCTCGCGGCCCTTTTCGGCGAGAATGCGCGCAACTGTCATTCCCTCTCTCCTCCGTAGCGTTCGGCCTTGTATCCGGCCGGCTGGGTTGGGAAGGATGCTCGTCTCCGGCTCCAGGATCAAGCCCCATTTCAGAGGAGGGCAGCGACCCGCTCAGCGCAGGCCTGCGTCGATAAGGAAGCATTGCTTGGTTATCATCTCGCTGTCCTGCGCCGAGAGGAAGAGCGCAAGCCGCGCCACATCCTCGGCCAGGAGGCTCCGGTTGATGCACTGCCGCGCGCGGAAGTCGGCGATATCCTTCTCGCTGATCCAGAGGCGCCGCTGGCGCTCGGTGATGACCGCGCCGGGAGCGATCGCGTTGACGCGTATGTTGTCCGGCCCGAACTCGCGCGCCAGACTCTTCGTCAGGCCGACGACGGCGGCCTTGGCGGCGGAATAGACGGACATCCGGGCGAAGCCGATCATATAGGCCGTCGAGGAGAAATTGACGATCGCCCCTCCGCCGAGTTCGCGCATCGACCGGCGCGCAATCTGGGCGGCGAAGAACTGATGCTTGAGGTTGAGGGCGATCGTCCGATCCCAGTCCTCCTCGCTGACCTCTTCCGCATCCTGGCGCTGGTCGTTCGCCGCATTGTTGACAAGCACGGAGATCGGACCGAGCCGCTGGCGCACCTCCTCCATCGCGGCCTCAAGCGCAGTGATGTCGGTCAAATCGCACTTGAGGAAGAGCGGCGGCGGCTCGGATGCGCCGATCTTGGCGACCAGCGCCTTTGACGCCTCGGTCTGGATGTCGACGAAGGCTACGTTGGCCTTCTGCGCGGCAAAAGCTTCGACCATCGCCGCGCCAATTCCCGATCCGCCGCCGGTAATGAAAACCACCTTGTCGATCAACGAGGGATAGCGGGCATAGGGCATGACGATCTCGAATGTGTGAGAGCCTGCGAGACTAACAGCAGGAGTTCAGGGAGGAAAAGCCGCTACCTCGGGCGGCCCGTCATCAGGGCAAGGAGCCCCTTGAGCAGCGACGCCGGGGTCGGCGGGCAGCCGGGAATGACGAGGTCGACGGGAAGCACGCTTGAGACTCCGCCGGCGATCGCGTAGCTGCCGGCGAAAACGCCGCCATCCGCGGCGCAGACGCCTGTCGCCACAACCCACTTCGGCGCCGGGGTCGCGTCGTAGGTGCGCTCAAGCGCTTCGCGCATATTGAGCGTGACCGGCCCTGTCACCAAGAGCACGTCTGCATGCCGGGGTGAGGCGACAAAGCGCAGGCCAAACCGCTCCAAATCATAAAAGGCGTTGTTGAGGGCGTGGATTTCGAGCTCGCAGCCGTTGCACGACCCTGCGTCGACATGGCGGATCGCGAGGCTGCGCCCGAGCGTCGCCTCCGCCGCGTTCTTGACGCTGGCCGCAAGCGCCGCGAGTTCCGGATCATCGGCCGCCGGCGCAGGTTCAGTCAGCGGCGGGCGAAGGCTCTGCAACAGCGTGTCGCGCATATTAAAGGTCGCACCCGGAGTAGGAGCAGTTGAACGATTTGTTGCCGAGAGGAAAGTCGGCGACGATGTTGCCCTCGATGGCGGCTTCGAGCAGCGGCCACTGAAACCACGAGGCGTCACGCAGGTGGCAGCGGCCGATCGAGCCATCTTCCGCCAATCGCACATGAGTGAAAACGTCTCCACGAAACGCCTCCACGAGCGCGTGACCCTCGTGAGGTCCGCCGATCTCAAACTGTATTTGGATCGACCCTTCCGGCAATCGCGAGAGCATCGCCTCGACGAGGTCAAGGCTCTCAAAAACTTCATCAATGCGAACCCAGACGCGGGCGTTAACGTCGCCTTCGCGTCTTAATGGAACCTGGAAAGCGAGCGCGTCGTAAGGAGGGTAGGGGTGGTCCCGGCGGGCGTCGAAATCGCGACCCGAGGCGCGGCCCACCACGCCGCCCGCGCCGAACTGGCGCGCCATATTTGGCTTCACGACGCCGGTCCCGACCGTTCTGTCTTGCAGCGAGGCGGTGTTGTCGTACAGGTGGACGAGTTTTGGGAAAGCGGAGCGGACGGCGGCGATGAGATTCTGGATCGCGTCGATTCCATCCGGTCGCACATCGACCGCAACGCCGCCGGGAACGACGGCGTCCATCATCAGCCTGTGTCCGAAGGCGGCGTTCGCGGCGCGCAACGTTCGCTCGCGCAAGATCCCACAGTGCGCGTGCATGAGGGCGAACGCGGCGTCGTTGCAGATCGCGCCGATGTCGCCGAAATGGTTGGCGAGGCGCTCAAGCTCCGCCATCAGGCCGCGCAAGAAATGCGCCCGCGGCGGCGTCTCGATCCCGAGCGCCATCTCGACTGAGCGTGCAAACGCGATGGAATAGGCGACGGTCGAATCGCCGCTTACACGCGCCGCAAGAGAGGCGGCGCGTTCGAGGTACGCGCCGCGCATGAGGCGGTCAACCCCTTTGTGGACGTAGCCGAGCCGCTCCTCGAGTCGGACGACCGTCTCGCCACTCGCGTGGAAGCGGAAATGACCAGGCTCGATGATTCCGGCGTGGACCGGACCGACGGGAATCTGATGCAGTCCTGGACCCTCGGCTTTGAGAAACGCGTAGAGGTCCGGCAGGCCCTCATGTGCGCTCGGCGTCCCTAGCGGATGGCGGACGGGCCAACGACCGTGATCGAGCCATCGCCGCCGATCCGGCCCGTCCCGCGCCTCGAACCCGAAAAGATCGCAGGCCGATCGTTCGAGACGACCTGCGGGTGGATGGACGGCGGCGACAGAGGGAAAGGCGCCGTCGTCGCAGTGATAATCGACGAAAGAGAGCGCCCCGTCCGGTTCTCGAAGGGCCATCCGCATGCGCCCCTCGTCGCCCCAAATGCTGACGAGCGCCGCTTCGCCTGCGGCCAGTCTCCGCCCGGCGGCGAACCAGTTGACCTCGCTTGGGGACGCGAAGATGGCGCCGGGGTCGCTCATTCCCTCATCGCAGTAGTTGAGCAACGTGCTGGAACCATGTCACCAACGGGGGCGGAAGGTAGACGCCCGCGAGCAGCACCAACGCGAAATGCGACAGGATCGGCAGCGCAGAGGATTTGGTCGGCGCGGTTGCTCCGGTCGGCGCCCCGAAGGCCATGCCCTGCAGGCGGAGAACGAGGGCGCCGAGCGCGACAAGAAGCCCAAACGCCAAGGGCAGGGCCAGCCAGGGGACGCGCGCAAATGTCGAGCTCACGATCAGGAACTCGCTCATGAAGACGCCCATCGGCGGCAGACCGACGATCGCAAACACGCCAAACACCAGGCACCAGCCGAGAAGCGGATGGCTCACCGTCAGGCCGCGAATTTCGGCGATGCGCTGCGTTCCCTTGACCTGGGCAATCTGCCCGACCGTGTAGAAGATGGCCGATTTCGTCAGACTGTGCATCGCCATGTGCAGAAGGCCCGCGAAATTCGCGAGCGGGCCGCCGACTCCGAATGCGAAAACGATGACGCCCATGTGCTCAATCGACGAATAGGCGAACATTCGCTTCACGTCGCGGCGACGGTAAAGCATGAACGCGGCGAAGACGACCGACACCAGGCCGAGCGTCGCCATCAGCGGGCCGGGGGCAAGCGCTTTTGCGTTCGCGTCGAGCAGCAGCTTGAAGCGCAGCACGGCATAGAGCGCGACATTGAGCAGCAGGCCCGACAGCACCGCCGAAATCGGCGTCGGCCCCTCCGCATGCGCGTCCGGCAGCCAGGCGTGCAGCGGCGCGAGGCCAACCTTCGTCCCATAGCCGAGCAGCAGGAATACGAAGGCGAGATTGAGCAGCGAGGATTCGAAAGCCGGCGCGTGTTCGATCAGGGTCGTCCACAACATACCCTGGACGCCCTCCCCGAGAATGGGACGGGCCGCCATGTAAACTAGGATCGTTCCGAAGAGGGCGAGCGCGATCCCGACGCTGCCAAGGATGAAATATTTCCAGGCCGCCTCGATCGCCTCGGGCGTGCGGTAAATGCCGACCATCAGCACGGTCGTCAACGTCGCGAGTTCGATCGCCACCCACATGAGGCCGATGTTATTGGCCAAAAGCGCGAGGTTCATCGACAGCAGGAGGAACTGATACATCGCGTGGTAGAAGCGAAGATGGACCGGCGTGAGCCTGCCCGTTTCGATTTCGTGAGCGATATAGGTCGCGCTGAACACGCTCGCCGTGAAGCCGACGAAAGTGTTGAGGACGATGAAGACGACGTTGAGATCGTCCACGAGAATGTAGGCGTTCGGCGTCGGCGGGTCGGCGATGAACACGACCGAGGCAAGGAAGGTGACCAACGCCGAGGCGACGTTGAGCGCCGCCGAGACTCGATAGGACGGCAAAGCGGCGAGGAGCGCCGCGCTCGCCGCCGGCAGCGCGAGAACGGTCAGCGCGGCGATCGTTCCAAACGTCATCCGCGTCGCCCCCTCAGACGATCGAGCGCATGCGCATCCACGGTCTCGAACCGTTCGCTGATGCGGAAGAGGAAGACGCCGATCACCACCAGCGCCACCAGGACGGAAAACGCGACCGAAATCTCGACCACCAGCGGCATCCCTTTGGCCGCGGTCGCGGCGAGGATGAGGCCGTTCTCCAGCGACATGAATCCGACGACCATCGAGACAGCGTTGCGTCGCACCACCATCATCAGCATGCCGAGCAGCACGACCGAGAGAGCGAAAGCGAGGTCCTCGCGCGCCAGCACGCCAGCGTCGCTAGCGATGCGCAGCATTACGACCTCCGACAATGCGACAAGGGCGAGGCCGCCCAGCATCGTCAGGCCAACCCCGACGACATTCTCCACGTCGCGATGAATGCCGAGCTCGGCGATGATGCGATGGAGGGCGACAGGTATAATGATGGCCTTGAAGGCGAAGGCGAAGAGGGCGGTGAGGTAGAGATGATCGGCGCCCTGAACGTAGGCCTGCCATGCGACCGACAGCGAAAGCACGACCGCTTGCAGCGCGAAGACGTTCAGGAGCGCATAAAGTCGGGTCTGGTACAGAAGCAGGAAGCTGATCAGCACGAGGCCGCCAGCCAAAAGATGAGCGACGTCGAACGAAAGACCCTTCATTTCAAGGTTCTCGAAACGAAGAGCAGAAGCGCCCCGAGGAAACCCAGCATCAAAGCCGCCCCCACGAAATCGGGCACGCGGAAGACCCGCATTTTCGCGATGCTGGTTTCAAAAACGGCGAGCGCGACGCCTGCAAGCCCCAGCTTGGCTAGGTAGGCGACTGCGCCGACGAGACGGGCCGACACACTCGCGTCGGCGATTGCGAGTCCCCAAGGAACGAACACGCAAGCGATGAGCGAAACATAGAGGACGAGCTTCAGCATCGCGGCGAGCTCAATAATCGCGAGGTGCCGGCCGGAATATTCGAGGATCATCGCCTCGTGCACCATCGTCAGCTCGAGATGCGTCGCCGGATTGTCCACCGGAATGCGCCCATTCTCGGCGAGCGCTACGATGACAAGCGCGACCAGCGCCATGGCGAGAGACACGCGCAGGCCCACGTTGCTCGAGACCATGTAGGCCGCGACCGTCGACAGTTGCGTCGAGCCCGCGACCAGCGCCAGCGTGAACACGATGACGATCATCGCCGGCTCCGCCATGGCGCCAAACAGCGCTTCCCGGCTCGAGCCGATTCCCCCGAAGCTCGTTCCGACGTCCATTCCGGCAAGCGTGAGGAAGAAACGCGCAGCGCCCAGAAGCGCTACGATCGCGATGAGGTCGGCGGACCACGAGAAAAGCAGTCCTGTCGCGAAAGTTGGGACCAGCGCTGCGGCAACCCATGTCGCGGCGAAAACGAGGTAGGGAACGAAGCGGAAGAGCCAGGAAGCGGTGTCCGCGACGATGGCTTCCTTTCGCGCCAGCCGGACAAGATCCCGGTAGGACTGGAGGAGCGGAGGGCCTTTCCGGCGCAACAGCCGCGCCTTGGTCACGCGAACGAGGCCGGTCAGCAGCGGCGCGACCGCGATGACCAGCGTCATCTGAAAGAGCTGGAAGATGAGATCGACGATCATGGCCATGCGGCCAGCACGACTAGGAGCGTGACCAAGGCGCCGAATACGACGCTCAAATATTGGCGGATGGTAAGGAATTGTAAGCGGTTGAGCCGCAACGACGCGGCTTCGACGAATGCGGCCAGAGGATCGTACAGGCCCATCCAGATCCTGTCTGTCAGCCTCAACTCAAGGCGAGCCGCTCTCGTTTCGCCGGGCACCGGCATGTCCAGCCGCTCTCTCACCACATAGGCGACCGCACCGAAAACGCGCCGGATCGGCTGGGCAAAGCTGTCCGCCGTATATTGCGTCGCAGGACTTGGATCGGGGAAACCGCAGTCCCAGGCCGGGGCGCGGCGCAGCGCGGCGGACGCGAAGCGGTGAATGAAGCTTGCCGCGAGCGACGCCGAGGCGACGATGAAGAGAAAAACGAGCAGTCCGTTGTATGAGCTGCGGCTCGCGGCGATCGGCGCAATCGAGAGCCAGGCGTTATCTATTTGAGGCGGCATCCTGCCGCCGATCAGGCCGCTTACGGCCGGCGAGAGGCCGTCGATGAAAACCCCGGGCAGAATTCCAATGACCAGGCACAAGGCCGCGAACGCCAGCATCGCGCCAAGAGTGAATCGGTCCGACTCGCTCGCGCGCTCGCCCGCTTCGGAGCGCGCGCGGCCCAGGAACGTGATTCCGAAGGCTTTGGCGAAACAGGCTGCGGCGAGCGCCGCCGACAGCGCCAGAACCGCCCCCACCGCCGGCGTCAAGATCTTCAGCACCCAGGAAGGCAATTCCGGGCTCAAGAGGATAGCCTGAAAGATCAGCCACTCGGAGACAAACCCGTTGAACGGCGGCAGGGCGGAGATGGCGGCGCAGCCGACGAGAAAGGCGAATGCGGTCACCGGCATGTTGCGGATGAGGCCGCCCAACCGCCCCATGTCCCGCTCGCCGGTCGCGGAAAGAGCCGCGCCAGCGCCGAAAAACAGCAGACTCTTGAAGAGCGAATGATTGAGCGCGTGCAGGAGAGCCGCCGTCAGGGCGAGTGCGGCAACCGAGGGCATGTCGAAGGCGTTGAAGGCCAGCGCCAACCCAAGTCCGATGAATATGATGCCGATGTTCTCGACCGTGTGATAAGCGAGCAAACGCTTGAGGTCGTGCTGCATCAACGCGTAAAGCACGCCGAGCAGCGCCGTCCCCGCTCCGATCGCCAGAACAGGCACGCTCCACCACCACTCCTGAGGCCCCGCGAGCTCGAAAACGAGCCGAATGAACCCGTATATGGCGACCTTCGTCATTACCCCGCTCATGAGAGCGGAAACATGGCTCGGCGCCGCGGGATGGGCGAGCGGCAGCCAGACGTGCAGAGGCACAATCCCCGCCTTGGATCCCGCTCCGATTAGGGCGAGCATGAAGGCCAGGTCGCGAACCGCCTCGCTGGAATTCGCGCCGCGCATGGCGTCAAAGGCGTAGCCGCCAGCCGAAGCCGCAAGCAACGCGAAAGCGAGAAGCAAGACCACCGTCCCGAAGCTCGCGGTCAGGATGTAGACGTAGCCGGCGCGAGCGTTCTCGGCGGCGCTGTGATGCGCCATGACGAGCGCCCACGAGGCGATCGACATGAACTCCCATGAGAGCAGGAACACGAAGGCGTCGTCCGAAACGAGCACCATATTCATGCCCGCCAGAAAAGCGGGAAAAAACGGAAGCACGCGCTCAGGAGACTTTTCCTTTCCGCCGTCTCCGAGCCCGTAAACGCTGGCCGCGCAACCGCCGAGATTGACAAGGCCGATAAAAAACGCGGCCAGCGAGTCGATGCGGAAATGCGCGCCGGTCCACGGCAGGCCAAGCGGCAGGATCAGTCCCTCGGGCGGCGCGTTGCCGACGAGCCGCGCGACCGCGACAATGAGCATTGCGGCTGAGATTCCAGCTGCGCCTGCGTAGACAATCGGGCGCGCAACGCCCGCCCGCGCGACGAACGCGGCGGCGACGGCAAGGGCAAGAAGAGCTGCGTCGCCAGAAAGAACAAAAACGAGCGCGCTCATTTACGAGCGCCGGGAGCTCGCGAAACCAGCTTCTTCCCCACCGTCCACCCAAAACCCTTACGAATCGGCTCCTTTAGGCTCCGTCGAACCTAGCAGATATTTGGTGCTGGTTAAGGGCTGATCGCAGCAGCGCCAGCAACTCGCGGTGCATGATTTCGTTGCCGCAGGCGATCGAGCCGGTCGCAAGGAAATCCGCCTCGCCATCGGCGCCGGTCACGAAGCCGCCGGCTTCGCGGACCAGGATTGAGCCGGCGGCGATATCCCAGGAATTCAGGCCGCGCTCCCAAAACGCATCGAATCGTCCGGCTGCGACATAAGCGAGGTCGAGCGAGGCGCAGCCCATGCGTCGAAGGTTCACCACTTTCGCCATGACCGCCGCAAACTCCGCTCGAAACCGCGCATGTTGGCCCATTTTGCCAAGATGAGGGATCCCGCACGCGAAAAGCGCCTGCGACAATTCGGTGCGCGCCGCGACGCGCAACCTCCGATTTCCTCCGAAGGCGCCTTGGCCCTTCTCCGCGACATACATCTCGTCGTCGGCAGGATTGTAGACGACGCCCGCGACAATTTGTCCCTCGCGCTCAAGCGCGATCGAAATCGAAAAAATGGGAATTGCGTGGAGGAAATTCGTCGTCGCGTCGAGCGGATCGATGTGCCAGGTGTGGCTCTTGTCGGTTCCTTCGACGCGCCCGCTCTCCTCCATCACGAAGCCGTAGCCGGGGCGCGCCCTGGAGAGCTCTTCGTAGAGGGTGGCTTCGGCGCGCTTGTCCGCCACACTCACGAAATCGCCGGGCCCCTTCATGGACACTTGCAACTGGCCAATCTCGCCGAAATCGCGTTTTAATCCGCGTCCCGCTTTGAGGGCGGCGTTGGTCATCACGGTCATGAGGGCGGAGCGGATCATCAAGGTTCTGGCGCGTCGGAGAGCGTGCGGACGTTTAGGGGATGCGCTGGGTCGAAGCAATCAGCGACAAGCCTAAAGCGCCCGCCGTCGCTATAGGCAGCGCCCGTGGAGCTTCAAACCGAATTTGGGACATGACCAAGAACATCATCATCACGGGCGCGAGCAGCGGCCTTGGCCGCGCGCTGGCGCTTGAGTATGCCGCGCCAAGCCGGGTTCTTGGCCTCCTCGGGCGGGACGAGCATCGTCTTCATGAAACGGCGGAGCGCGTGCGGCGAAAGGGAGCCGTTGCGCAGACGGCGTCAATCGACGTGCGCGACCGGGATGGAATGCGCTCGTTTCTGCTCGATTTCGACGCGGCTGCGCCGATCGACCTCCTGATCGCCAGCGCCGGCGTGACCATGGTGACCCCGGCCCCTGGCGAGGTCGAGGACCTGACGAAGTCGCCGGAGCTCTTCGAGGTGAACGTGGGCGGCGTCATGAACACGCTCGCGCCGGTTGCTCCGCTCATGCGCCGTCGGCGCGCGGGGCAGATCGCCGTCTTCGGCTCGATCGCGGCCTTCGCGCCCCCTCCCGACTCGCCGTCCTACGCTGCGAGCAAGGCGGCGCTGGTCGCGTTCGCGCTGGCGACGCGCGCCCTCTATCGGGCAGACGGAGTGAGCATCAGCGTGGTGTGTCCTGGTTTCGTCGATACGCCCATGGCTGCTTCGTACTCGAGTTGGAAGCCGCTCTCGATGTCCGCGGAACAAGCGGCGAAGCGCATTCGTCGCGGCCTTGACCGGCGCAAGGCCATCATTGCCTTTCCGCTCCCGCTCTATGTTGCGGCGAGGCTACAGCAATGGCTCCCGGATTCGCTGCGTATTCGAACGATGCTGAGATATCGGGCGGCGGCGCGAGCGGCTGTACCGTGATCAGAGATTCTTTTCGTAGATACGGAAGGTGCGCGTGTGCCGGGCCGGGAGGCTTCGAACGCTATTGAGCGCGCTGTCGTTCGTCTCGAGCATCCAGCTATATTCGATCTCTTCGACGCCTGCTTTGCGGGCGTCCTCGATGGACCGAGCGACAAGGCCGCTAATGGCGAATGCCGCGACTCGCGTGTTGCGCCATTTCTTGGCGACCCCGGTGATCGGGGCGCGCGTCCGTCGGGGCCCACGCACGTGCACGCCCCAAAGGAGGCGAACGAAGCCGAACGGCCACAGGCTTCCATGCAAACCGGCCAGAGCCTCATTAACGTCCGGGATTTGGGTGGTCACCGCAACGTCCTCGCCCTTAAACGTCGCAATGTGGATCCAGCCGGGACGAGAGACAGGGAGCATCATGCGCGCGATCAGCTTCGCCTCGTTCTCGCCAACCGGCGTCGCCCACGCATTGTCTGACCAAGCGTCGTTATAGATAGCAAGAACGCGCCGGAAGTCGCGGCCCCAACTCCTCAATGAGAGTTCATGGAATTCGATTGGCGGAGCTTCGGTTGCGCTCAAAATTCGCGCCAGGCGCTCAGGCAGGGCGGATTCCCGGGGGCGGCAGACGTAGGCCAGCAAGTCGATCGCTTTCGAATATCCAAGCGCCTCGATTTGTCGTGCGTAGTGGGGCGGCGCATGATTTGTGCGCACGACATGCGGCTCATCAAATCCGTGCACGAGAAGTCCACTCTCGTGATTGATAGTCAGACTGAAGGGTCCGCGGGCGGACCTCATGCCGCGGCCCTTCAGAAATTGCTCGGCCGCGCCGAACAGCGCTTGAAAAACCTCGAAATCGTCGATCGCGTCAATGAAGCCGAAGAAGCCGGAACCGTCGTTGAATTTGGCGATATGCCGGCTGTCGATGGTCGCTACGATACGGCCGACCGGCTCGCTGCCGCGAAACGCGACGAACGGCTGCACGACATGCTCGCGCATGAAGGGGGCGCGCCTCGGATTGAAGGTCATCCGGATTTCGTCGTGGATCGGTTCAACCCAGCGAGGATTGCAGGCCTGCGCGCGTCGCGCCGCAGAGATGAATGACTCGATGCCGGCGCGGTCCCCGACAGGAACGACTTTTACAGGATTCATCAGTTCGTCGGGCCGGCCGCCGCCGCCAGCTTGTGGGACGCGGCGCCGCGAAGCTCATCCGCGACGATCCTGACGGCGGTTTCAATTTGCTCCTCGTCGTGCTCGCTGCTGAGAAAGAACCTCAGTCGGGCAAGCCGCTCCGGGATCGCAGGATGGATGATAGGCTGGACGTTGACGCCGCGATCAAAGAGCCGCTGGCTAAGGGTGACCGCGCGAAGCGAGCTTGCGGTCATCACCGGCACGATCGCGGCTCCTATGCTCAATCCGATGTCGAGACCGGCTGCGCGCGACGCCTCGGCGAAGCGTCGAGCGTTGGATCTGAGTTTTATCACCCGCTCGGGTTCGTCATGCAGCTGCTGGAGCGCCGCAAGCGCCGCGGCCGCCACGGCGGGCGGCATCGCGACGCTGTAGACGAACCCGCCAGCCGCCCCCTTCAGATATTCGACGAGCGCCGAATTTCCGGCGATGAACCCGCCGCAGGCGGCGAGCGTCTTGGACAGCGTGCCCATCCAGATATCGACATCACCGGGGTCGATATTGAAATGCTCGAACACTCCATTGCCTCGCGCGCCCAGCACGCCCAGGCCGTGAGCGTCGTCGATCATGAGCCATGCCTTGTGACGCCTCTTGACCTCGATCAGGGCCGGCAAATCGCAGGCGTCGCCGTCCATGCTATATAAGCCCTCAGCGACGATGAGCGCGCGGTCGAACTGATTGCGCAAGGCACCCAGCATCCCGTCCAAAGCAGCGATGTCATTATGCGGAAAGGCGCGGCGCTGACAGCCAGCCAAGGTCGCGCCAAGGACGATGCTGTTGTGCGCTAGCCCGTCATGTAGGACGAGGTCCCGCGGGCCGAGCAAGGCCGAGATTGCGGCGACATTCGCCGCATGACCGCTGACGAAAGTGAGGCAGCTTTCCCGCTGGTAGTGACTCGCCAATGCGCTCTCGAGCGATCGATGGACCGAACGCTCCCCAGCAACAAGACGGCTTGCCGAGGCGGACACGCCGTAGCGTTCGATCGCCTCGTGCGCGGCGTTCCTCACTGCGGGACTGCGGTTCAACCCCAGATAGTCGTATGAGGAGAAATTGATGAGCTGGCGGCTGTCCACGGACGTCGTCGGGCCGGCGCATCCATCGTGGAGCAAGAAATACGGGTCGCGAAGACCCATTGCCTGCGCAGCTGCGCGCAACAGACGCTGCTCAGCATATCCGGGCAGGGTCTCGAAATCGAGCCGGCGATCCGGCTCGGCCGTTTTTGTGTCGAGTAAGACCTGTTCCGCCGCTGGTCGCCGTCCTTCGGACTGCGCCCGCACCACCCGGTCGAGTTTTTGCCGTTCCGCCTCAGATAAACGCTGCACCGCGTCGTCCCATGTCTTGTGTCGGCGCACGCCGCGGGTTCTTCGAAAGTAGAGAAGCGCGCTTCGGAGCAGCCGATTCTCCTTCAATTGTAATGGACATGGTCCCGCACTTTTTCCAACATCGGTAGGTAAATAGCAAGAAGTACGAGGCCGAAGATCAACGGGTAGGCCGGAGTATAGTGGGTTTGCACAGCGTCTCCGAAAAAGCCGGCCCGGATCATTTCGAAGCAGTGGATGATCGGCATGTACCACACGAGCCGCTGCCCAACGTCCGGCAACCAGTCGACCATGAACAGGAAACCGCTGAGGGGCAGTATCAGATATTGCAACGGCTGAATGAAGCGTTCGGAAACCTCGTATAGCTCGGTCAACACTGCGATTGCAGCTCCGACGCCCGTCGCGAGCGTGGCCATCGTGCACCACCCGCAAACGACCATTCCGTAGTCTTTGACAGGATCGATGGCGCCCATAAAGATCAACGCCGCATAGTTCACAATGAATGCGAGTGTGCAGCCGATGAACTCCAAGCACATGCTCATCACAAACGTGTCGAGGATTGTCACCTGGCGGTGAAACAACATGCCAACGTTTCGTCTCAGAAGGAACACACACTTGTTTGTCAGGTGCCGCCACAGGGTCAACGGCATGTAGCCTGAGAGGATCAACGCGACCAGCGGGACGCCATGCTCCTGATGCGTCTGGATCAACCATCGCAAACCAATAACGCCAGCGCAAAGGATCATCGGCTCCAGCACAAGCCAGAGAAATCCGATGTTGTTGCGGCCATACCGCATCATGAGCTCGCGCACCATGAGCGCGTAGAGCACGCGACCCTGGACCTTCAATCCGGTCCAGAAGCTCCCGGTTTTTGTGGGTGCGATTGCGCCAAAGGAGCTCATGAAAAGCCATCTCGATCGGGCAGGACCATTCTAAAGGGTTGTGTAGATGGCTTCCGCCAGGCCGATATCGTCAAAAACCCGGCCACGGCCGTCTTTTAGAATAAGCGCTTTCTGGCAGTACTCTTTGACGAAATCGATGCTGTGAATGGCGACAATCATGGCGCAGTTCTTCCTGTTCTGGAAGATTTCATCATGGCATTTCTGCTGGAAGCGTCGGTCCCCAACCACAATCACCTCGTCGATTAAGAGACACTCGAACTGAATCGCGAGCGAAAGCGCGAAGGCGAGCCGCATCCGCATGCCGCTTGAGTAATACTTCATCTGAAGATTGAGCTGAGAACCGAGTTCTGTGAAGTCGGCCACGTACTCGAACGTCTCCCTCATCGGAGCATTGTAGAGGCGCGCGATGAACCGGATATTGTCCGAGCCGGTGAGTTCGCCCTCGAAGCCGCCACTGAAAGCGAGAGGCCAGGACATCTGCAAGCCTCGGCGAACATGACCAGCCGTGGGTCTTTGCATGCCAGATAAAATCTTGATCAGAGTCGACTTGCCCGCCCCGTTCCGCCCGAGCAGGGCGAGTCGCTCTCCCATTGTGACGCTAAAGGAAATCCCATCCAGAACTCGCCGCACGCCTCCGCCCTCGACATGGTAGTCTTTGACAATGTCGACGGCGTCTATCGTGCGGCGAGGAACAAGGCCGGCTGCCGCATCGACTTGAGCGTTTGGCTCGTGGACGGCCGAGAGCGCGTCAGCCGCCGACATCTTATCCGCGCGAGTGCGTAAGCGTGTCGACGACGAACGTCCGGACGACGCGCCAGATCATGAAGGAAACGGCGAATATGGCTGCCGTCCAGGTGAGTCGATAGGGGTAGGTTGGATAATCGGGAAGGTTCGCGGTCGTGATCGGTTCAACGAACACGCGTTGCCTGCGCGCGTCCACACGCGCGCTCTCGAGTGTGGCCAGGGCGGAGATGAAAGTCTGCTCGCCAAAGGTTTGGTTGAGAACAAGCTCTTCGTATTCCGCCACCTGGGGCGCCAGCGAGTCGTTGCCCCCCGCCAGTTTCTTGCGCTCTACACCGATCTGGTCTTGCAACGCTTCCATCTTGCGCTTGAGCGCGGCGACCTGCGGACCGCCGGGCGTCTCTTTCTCGATCTTGTTCAGCGTCGCATTCGTCTCCGCGGTGGTCAGCGAAAGCGACGCGATTGTGTTGAAAGTGGCCACCGTCGCCTGCGACGGATCGATCATCCGCATGCGGTTGCGGAACTCGGTTACGGCGTCGAGAGCCTCGTGCGCGCGTTTTTCCGCGGTCTTGACTTCCTGCCGCGCAGACTCGACCGCGTCTTCGCCGGAGCGTTGGCCGAGGCTGTTGATGAGCGCTTCGGACCGCTCGATGAGGGCGGCGGCCAGGCGTCGCGCGTCGTCCGGACGGAACGCCTGGACTTTCAGAGTCGCGACGCCCGTGCTCCGCTCGTATTCTACCGAAACGAATCTCAGATAGTGTTTATAAAGCCGCTCGGAGGTGGCTCGAAGCATGAACGGCGGATAACGCCAGAGAATATCCGCCTCGGGACGCCCGAACGCCTCCATAAGCCCAGCATGATCAACAAGGTATTGCATCGCATCGCGGGATTCGATGAACCCTTTGACGATGTAGGCGTCGTCCGAGGACCGAACGATGGACGAGCCCTGCACGAGACTGTTGAGCTGGTTTGAGACGTTGGTGGCGGGGCTGCGAACGACAAACTCTACTTCAGATTCATATCTGTCGGCCGCGACGCCGAGGAGATAGATCCCGCTCGCAATCGTCGGCGCCGCGACGAGCAACAGAAAGAGCGCGTTTGCGTGAACGGCATGCAGCAGGCGGGCGACCCAGCCGCCATTCTGGACTCCTCGGAACGAATCGATCCCTGCGCCAATCCGCACGAGTTCGATCCGTTGAGCCGTCACTATGCGCTGATTCTGTCCCACCGATTGGTTGCTCGCCCGCTCCTCGTGAGCCTAATAGCAGAAGGATCGCAGCATCGGAAGACGTAGGGTAAGGTGGCTATGGCAGAATTGTGATCCTGGTGGTAGCCTACCGAAATGCTCAATACCGAAGGAAAGCACACAGTACGGATTGAAGCGATTCCGTCCCGCGACGCCGCTGGTTTCTTGTCACTCCTCGGACAGAGCGCTCTAGCGTTGCGTAAGCCAGCGGGTTTGGCTGCGCTGCGGCTTCAAAGGCAAGCGCAATGGAAGACATTTGCTTTCTTACTTCTTGCGTTCCTGCCGGCGATCTTTGCGGGGGTCTATCTGCTCGGCTTCGCCAGCGATCGGTTCGTATCCGTTGCGAGCTTCGTGGTGCGGACGGCCGCAAAGCCCACCGGAGCGGGAGGCTTCGGAGCGCTGTTGCAGATGGTCGGTTTTTCTCGTTCGGACGACGACGTCTTTTCTGTCCAGGACTTTCTGAAGTCGCGCGAAGCGGTCGAAAGCCTCGGCAAGGAGCTTCCGCTCGGCAAGTTCTTTTCGCGGTCGGGGCGGGATTTCCTGATGGCCTATCCGTCGTTCTTGTATGGTGGCACCAGGGAAGAATTCTACAAATACATTGAGAACTTCATCGACGTTTCATACAACGACACGACCGGGATCACGACGCTCTCGGTGCAGGCGTTTCGTCCTGAGGAGGCCTATGCAATGGCCTCCAAGCTCCTCGATATTGCGGAGGAGAAGGTTAACGAACTGAATGAGCGAATCCGCAGCGACGCGGTTCGCGTGGCCGAGGGGGAGGTGAGGCGGTCGGAAGCGCGTCTATCCGATGCAATGGTTCAGATGACGTCTTTTCGGAACCGCCAGATGATGATCGACCCCGCCAAGAGCTCCGTGATCCTCAGCGAACTCATCGGGCGGCTTGGGTCGGATTTGGCTGAGACGCAGTCGCTGGCCGCGGAGAAAGAAAGAGGATCGCCGAACGATCCCGGACTTCAGACGTTGCGCCAACGCGCGGCCGCGCTGGAAAATCAGATTGAGACGGAACGGAGCAAGATCAAGAGCGACTCGACCGGGCTGGCGGACAAGCTCGCGGCCTATGAACGGCTAACGATGGAGCGCGATTTCGCGAAGTCGGCGCTCAACCGGTCGCTCGATGCGTTGGACGCCGCCAGGACGGAAGCTCGACGCCAGCAGCTCTTCTTGGAGCGCGTTGTCAATCCCAACTTCCCGGACTATCCGACCATGCCCGCGAGCCTGTGGACGTTTTTCGTCGTCCTCGCCTTGAACAGCGTGGCGGTCATGATCGCCTGGCTGTTGCGAACAGGCGTGAGGGAGCACGCCCAGATCGCAGAGACGTGAGGCCGCAAGGTCCCGAGCCTCGAGGCGTTCCTTAAGAGAAATCGGCGTGAAAGACATGGCTGGAAATGTTGTCTATGACGGACACAATGTGACGCTCCGGCACGCTACGGGGATCGGCACCTACGCGCGGGCTCTGGCTGCGACGGCGGCGAGCCTCGGCTTCCGCCCGGAACTGCTTATCGGCGGGAATGCCTCGGTCGACAAGAAGGATCCTCAACTGAGCGAGGTGACGCTGTTCGACGCGCTGACTGCGCTCAAGCCCTCGCTGAAGCTGCGGGCTGAACGCGCGCTGGCGAGTTTCATGGGCAAGCCATTCGGAATGAAGGCTTCCGAATTCGTACGCGTCGGAGCGGTGTTCGGTCCCTCCGCCGCGAAACTGGACGGGTTCCAAAGGGTGCACGTCGCTCCAAGCGTCTTCGAGATGGGCGTCTCCCATTTCAAGACCTACCGCGCGCGGGCCGAAGTCAAGTTTTCAAGCCCGCCGTCCCTCTTTCATCTCACTTTCCCCACTCCCTTAAGGACGCGTGGGTGCCCAAACATATACACGATACATGATATCGTCCCGTTGCGCCTGCCTGAGACGACCTTGGACAATAAGAAGCTTTTTCTCGAGGTTCTGCGCCACCTTTGTCGAAAGGCGGACCATATCGTGACGGTGTCCGAGTTTTCGCGCGAGGACATCATGCGATTCGTTGGCGTCGAGGGGAGCCGCATCACCAACACCTACCAAAGCGTGCATCTTCCTCAGGCGCTTCTGGAAAAGACCGACGATGTGGTCGCTAACGAGGTCGGCAAGTCCTTTGGGCTGGATTTCAGGAGCTACTACATGTTCTTCGGGGCGATCGAGCCCAAGAAGAACGTTTCGCGTCTGATCGACGCTTACGCCGCGTCCGGCAGCGCCTTTCCTCTTATCGTCGTCGGCGCCTTGGGCTGGCAGTACGATGAGGACGTCGAGAAGATGCAGGACGACCGGTTCATTTATTACAAGCAAGAAGCGGATCGGATCGTGCCCAGCCGAAAGGTGCGCCGGATTACTTATCTGCCGTTCTCCCAGCTCATGACCCTTGTGAAAGGCGCGCGTGGCGTGCTTTTTCCCTCTCTCTACGAAGGGTTTGGGCTCCCCGTACTGGAATCCATGGCCTTGGGGACGCCGGTAGTGACATCTACGGCAGCCGCTCTTCCGGAAGTCAGCGGCGGCGCTGCAGTCCTCGTCGACCCGACGGACGTCGACGCCTTGACCCGGGCGATACGCGCCTTCGACCACGACGACGGGCTTCGCCAGGAGCTCGCGCTTCGGGGAAAGAAAAGAGTGGCGTTCTTTGGGCCTGAGATGTACCAGGACCGGATCGCGAAACTTTATGCGAGGCTCGGCGTCGAGCCGACTCACGTCACGGGCCGCGGATCGACGTCCATGCGGATCTCGCCGACGCCGGCCGTGAGCAGCGTTTCCGACGCAATCTGACGCCTCGCCCCAATGGCGACGCTGCCGACGCGCCTGAGGCCGATCGTCTTCGACCTCACTCACCTGGTCTCGCGACTGCCCAAGGTGGCCACGAGCGGGATCGACAGGATCGATCTTGCTTACGCAACCTATTTCGCTGCGAGAGGCCGAATGGCGGCTGGACTTCACTACGGCCTCACGCGGCCGCATCTCTACTCGCCCGATGAGGCGCGGAACGCGGTTTCCTTCGCCGCGTCGTTATGGGCCAAAGACGAAGCCGGACGCGAAACGCATTTCGCCGAGGTCCGTGAATGGCTTGCGTCGCAGCCCGGAAATCGTCGCGCCAAGCCGGCTTCGCTGTTGCCGAGCGGAGTCCGGTCGCGGTGGAAACGCAGGCTCCGCCAGGCAAAGGGTCGGCTGCTTAACAACCGGTCGCTTTCCGTGCCGGAAGGGGCGATTTACCTTAATGTCGCTCAGCACCTGTTCGAGCACCCGATGTTTTTTCGCTGGCTGAAGTCGAGGCCTGACCTGTGCTGCGTCTTCATGATCCACGACCTTCTTCCCCTCGACTATCCGGAATTCTTTTCTCGTTCGAATTTCGCCATCTTCCAGCGGCGCATGAACACCGCCTTTCTCTATGCAAACGCGTTCATCGTCTCGACGGCGGCTATACAATCCAGGCTCGAAAGGGAACTTCAAGCGCGCGGCGGGCGCCCGCGGCCGATTTGGCGGCATGCGTTTCCGTCGCCGCTCGAGGGGCAGGGCAGAGCAACACCGACGAAGACGCCACCGGGACATCCATATTTTGTCATGCTTGGCACGATCGAACCGCGCAAGAACCATCTCTTGTTGCTGCACCTCTGGCGGGCGCTCGTCAGGGCGGACTCGAACGCTCCTCGACTGGCGCTGGTTGGGGTGCGCGGATGGGAAAACGAACAGGTTGCCGACATGCTCGATCGCAGCCCGGCGCTCCGCGACCATGTGCTGGAACTTCGGGGTCTCGCTTCCGCGGACCTGGTTGAGCTTCTGCGCGGTTCGCGCGCGCTGCTCATGCCGTCTTTCGACGAGGGCTACG
>Ga0335083_10003650_pt1 | contig 19845 bp, 12 predicted proteins | sample Lox_Sample_42_FD_206716 | JGI IMG/M metagenome (GOLD analysis project Ga0335083, IMG submission 206716) | Soil microbial communities from Loxahatchee National Wildlife Refuge, Florida, United States - Lox_Sample_4.2 | ecosystem: Environmental > Terrestrial > Soil > Wetlands | place: USA...
AAGAAATCGACCGCGCCGCTCTCGTAGCCTTTGAAGATGCGCAAGGGGTCGCGGTTCCCCGCGGTGATGAAGATGATCGGCACGTGCTTCGTTCGCTCGGCGCCGCGCATGAGCTCGGCGAGCTCGAAGCCGTCCATGCCCGGCATCTGCACGTCGAGGAACGCGAGCGCGACCTCGTGCGCGAGCAAGAGCTCGAGCGCCTCCATCCCGGAGCGCGCCTTCAAGAGCACGAGCCCGTCACGGCGTAGCAACGCCTCGAGCGCCACGAGGTTCTCCTCGATGTCGTCCACCAGCAGAAACCTCACGGGTTCCGGATTCATCGGCGAGCCTCCGCGAAGAGCGGCGCGCTGCTCGGCGCCGTGCGGGCGAGTCGGGCGAGCAACGGTCCAATCTGTTCGACGGGCAGGACGTGGTCGACCTTGCCGGCGGCGAGGGCCGCCGCGGGCATTTGCGGCGAGCTCGCCGTGTGGGGCGCTTGCACCACCGTCGTCCCGCCGGCGGCGCCGATGTGGCGCAGGCCCTGCGCGCCGTCTTCGTTCGCGCCCGAAAGGAGCACGCCGCAGAGCGCGGCGCCGAAGGCTTCCGCCGCGGAATCGAAGAGCACGTCGATCGACGGCCGCGAGAAGAGCACCGGTTCGTCGACCGACAGGGAGAAGGTGCGACTTCGCTCGACGAGCAGGTGGTAGTTCGGCGACGCGAGGTACACCGTGCCCGGGGCGAGCGGTTCCTTGTCCTCCGCTTCTTTCACCGAGAGCGGCGTCCGGTCCGACAAGAGCGCGCTCAGCCCACTCGGCCTGCCCGGCAGCATGTGGAGGACGATGGCGATCGGCACCGGCAAGGTCGACGGCAACGCCCGTAGGATGCGATCGAGCGCCTCGAGCGCGCCGGCCGAGCCGCCGACGACGATCGCCGCCAAGTCGGGAGATTTCGAATCGGTCATAGTCGCTGGTAGATGCGGGCGTCGGGAACGAACTCGCGAAATTCACTCGCGTGCGTCGAGAAGCGCAGGGTCTCCTTCAGACCGAGACCCAAAAAACCCTTGCGGCAGAGCGCGTCCGAGATGACTCCGAGCGCGCGATCTTGGAGCGAACGCTCGAAGTAGATGAGGACGTTGCGGCACGAAACCAGCTGCATTTCGGCGAAGACGCTGTCCGTCGCCAAACTGTGGTCGGCGAACAGGATCGCCTTCTTCAGGCTGCGATCGAGCACCGCGGACGAATACTCCGCCGTGTAGTACTGCGAAAGCGACGCGCGGCCGCCCGCCTGCAGGTAGTTCTCGCTGAAGCGCGCGAAGCGGTCGAGCGCGTAGACCCCCGCCTGCGCGCTCCGCAAGCTTTCGGGGTGAATGTCGGTCGCGTAAATCTGAGTGCGCTCGAGCAGCCCCTCCTCCGCGAACAGGATGGCGAGCGAGTACGCCTCTTCGCCCGTCGCGCACCCGGCGACCCACACCTTCGGCGACGGGTAGGTGCGGAGCACGGGCACGACTTCCTCGCGGAGCGCGCGAAAGTAGGGAGGGTCACGGAAGAGGTCGCTCACCTGCACCGTGAGAAAGCGCAGGAGCTCGGTGAACGTGCGCGGGTCGCGGAGCACGCGCTCTTCCAACGCCGGCACCGAAGCGCAGCCGAAGTGCACGAGCGCCGAGGCCACGCGACGGCGGAGCGACGCCTCGGCGTAACGGCGAAAGTCGTAGTGATAGCGCTCGAAAATCGCCTCGAAGAGGTGCTCGAACTCGGCGTCGCTGCGAGCTACGCTCATCATTTCGGCATCCACACGCGGGCGAGGGACAGCAGTCGATCCACGTCGAGCGGCTTCGCGATGTAGTCGTTGGCGCCGGCCGCGAGGCAATTCTCGCGGTCGTCGGCCATCGCCTTGGCCGTGAGGGCGATGATGGGGAGCTTGCTGAGCTCACGGCGCTTCCTGATCTCGCGCGTCGCCTCGAGCCCGTCCATCTCCGGCATCATCACGTCCATCAAGACGAGGTCGACGCCGGGTTTGTCGCGCAGGTGATCGAGCGCCTCCTTGCCGTTGCGCGCGATCTCGACCTTCGCGCCACGCGGCTCGAGCACGCTCGTCAGCGCGAAGATGTTGCGCACGTCGTCCTCGACGACGAGCACGCGCCGGTGCTCGAAGACGGCGTCGCGCTGGCGCGCCGTCTTGAGCATGCGCTGGCGATCCGGCGGCAAATCCGACTCCACCTGATGCAAAAAGAGCGTCACCTCGTCGAGCAGCCGCTCGGGCGAGCGCGCGCCCTTGATGATGATCGAGCTCGAAAAGCGCCGCAGCGTCTGTTCTTCTTCGCGCGAGAGCGAGCGTCCCGTGTACACGATCACGGGCGGGGGCGGCTGCTCCTGCTCCGCCATTTCCTGGAGCAGCTCGAAACCGCTGCGGTCCGGCAACGAGAGATCCAGCACGACGCAGTCGAAGCGCGACGCGGCGAGTTGCTCGAGTGCCTGCGCGGCCGTACCCACCGCCACGGTCTCGACCTCGTCGCCCGCGAGCAGGCGGCAGGTGCTCTCGCGGTGCACGGCGTCGTCCTCCACCACGAGCACGCGGCTGAGCTTCTGCGTGAACTTCGCCTCGAGCCGCCGGAACGCGCCCACGAGCTCGTCGCGCTGGATCGGCTTCAACGCGTAACCGAGCGCGCCCATCTCGAGGGCGGCCTGCGTGTAGTCCGACACGGACAGCATGTGCACGGGAATGTGGCGCGTCGTCGGGCTGTGCTTGAGCGCGTCGAGCACGGAAAGGCCCGAGCGGTCGGGGAGGCCCACGTCGAGGACGATCGCGCTCGGGTGGTAGCGCTCCGCCATCGCGATGCCCTGCTCGCCGGTCGGCGCGATGAGCGCCTTGAAATCGAGCTCGTGCGCGAGATCGTAGAGGATGCGCGCGAACGCGATGTCGTCCTCGACGAGGAGAATCGAACGCTCGCCGACGCCGAGCCCTTCGCGATCGTCGGGCACGGCCGCCGGTTCCACCGACGGAGGCGCCGGCGTCGCGCGCGGCAAGGATACCTCGACGCGCGGAGCCGCCGGGCGCGGCGGCGGGCTCAGGCCGGTGACGTGAGGCGCTGCGCCGTTCGAGGGCGCGTAGTGTTCGGGCAGGACCAGCGTGAAGGTGCTGCCGCGGCCCGGCGCGCTTTCGAGGCCGAGGTCGCCGCCGAGCAGGCGCGCGAGGTCGCGCGAAATCGAGAGGCCGAGGCCCGTCCCGCCGTACTTGCGGTTGGTCGTGCCGTCGGCTTGGCGGAACGCCTCGAAAATCACCGCGTGCTGTTCCCGCGCGATGCCGATGCCGGTGTCGCGCACGTCGAACGCGACGCTGCCGTTCGCGGCGCGGCGCATGGTCAAGAAGACGCCGCCGCGCTCGGTGAATTTGAGCGCGTTCGACAGCAGATTCCGGAGGATCTGCGTGAGCCGCGTGGGGTCGGTGAAGATCACCGCGGGCAGGCCCGGCTCGCTCCTGATCGAGAACTCGAGGCCGCGGTCCTTCGCGATCGGCTCGAACGTGTTCGAGAGCTCTTCGGCGAGGCGGCCGAGCGGCACGCTTTCGGGCCGCACGTCGAGCTTGCCCGCCTCGATCCGCGACAGATCGAGAATGTCGTTGATCAGCGTCAAGAGGTCGTTGCCGGCGGAGTAGATGGTCTGCGCGAACTTCACCTGCTCGGCGTTCAGGTTGCCGTCGCGGTTGTCGACCAAGAGCTTCGCCAGGATGAGCGAGCTATTGAGCGGGGTGCGGAGCTCGTGCGACATGTTCGCGAGAAACTCGGACTTGTACGCGCTCGCGCGCTGGAGCTCGCGCTGGGCCCGCGTGAGATCCTCGCGCTGTTTCTCGAGCGATTGCGTCTGCTCCTCGAGTTGCGCGTTGATCTCTTCGAGCTCGGCTTGCTGGTTCGTGAGCCGCTCCTGGGACTGTTGCAGCGTGCGCGTTTGCTGCTCGAGCTCCTCGTTGCTCACGCGGAGCTCTTCTTGTTGGGTCTGGAGCTCCTCGGCCTGGCGCTGCGTCTCTTCGAGCAGGTTTTGCAGCGTCGTCCGGTACTTCGCCGAACGAAATGCGGAGCCGACGGTCTCGCCGACCCGCGCGAGGAGCTCGAGCTCGTGGGACGCCAGCGTGCGGAAGAAGCCGAGCTCGAGCACGCCGTTCGGCCTGCCGTCGGCCGTCGCCGGGACGACCGCGAGCTCCTTCGGCTTCTTGGCGCCGATACCGGAGCTCACCTCGAAATAGCCGTCCGGCACGTCGCGCACGTGCAAGAGCTCGTTGTCGCGCAGGACCTGCTCGCCGAGTCCCGTCTTCGTGCCCGCGCCCGCCGGCTTCTCTTCTTCTTCCGCGGGCAGTCCGTAGCTTCCGACGAACGACAGCTGCGGGTCCTGGTCGGCGAAGTAAGCGGCGCCGACCTGGGCGTCGAGGTAACGCGCGAGAAATCCGATGATCCCGCGGGCGAGCTTCTGCACGGATTGCTCGCCCTGCGTCGCGAGCGCGAGCTCGCTTTGACCGGCGCGCAGCCACGACTGAATCGCCTGTTCGCGAAAGTCCCGCGACGAGATCGACGCCGCGGCGACGATCAGGAAGAAAAGCAACGCGGAGCCGCCCCACGTGACGAACGTCGAGAACGCGGAGGCGCTTTCCCAGTCGTGGTTACGCTGGTCGAGCTCGCTGCGCTCCGCCGCCTCCATCTCGGCGACGACCGCGCGAAATTGATTCATCAAGTCGCGCCCGACGTTCTGCTTCACGCGGGCAATGGCGCTGTCGCGCTGTCCCGCGCGTGCCATTTCGACGGTCTGGCGCAGCTCCTTGAGCTTCTCGTCGATCAGCGTCTTCGCCGTCGCCAAGCGCTGCTGTTGGGCCGGATCGTTCAACACCGAGACCCGGGCGCGATCGAGCTCGCGCGGTAGCGCGAGCAAAGCGCTGTTGTAAGGCTCGAGGTACGCGTCGTTCCCCGTCACGAGGTAGCCGCGCTGTCCGGTCTCCGCGTCCTTCAGGATCGAGAGCAGCCCCTCGAGCCGTCCGAGCGCCTCGATCGTCTGGTTCACGCGTCGGGCCGCTTCGGAGCGATCCTCGAGGGAACGGTAAGAGAAGAGGCAGATCGCGACGACCGCCAGGATGGCGCCGACGAAGCCCGCGAACGTTTTGATCGGCAGCGTCGCACCCAGGCGACGGCTTCGAAGCCTTTCGAGCGAGCGCTTCGCGTCGCCGCTCGTCACCTCCGATGTGGTTGCACCTTGGATCCGCGTGACTCCTTGCGAGGGTGGGCGGCCCCCACTCGCAATCCGCGTGCCAGCCGCCTCGGACTGACGAGATCAGCGGACCCGCAGAAACCGAGGAGAATCGCGCCGGGCCGAGGAGGGTTCGCGCGAGCGCACCGCGCGCTTTTGCCTCGCGCGAGGTAATTTGTCACGTGGCGAGCGCGCGCTTTGGCCACGCGCCCGAACCGTTATGTGGACTCGAATTCGTGATCGAGCGTGTACTCGGAGACACGCTCGGCGCCGCTCGGACGTGAGCAGCGCGGGCAGCGACGCGTCGAGCTCGGCGATCAGGCGATGCACGTGCTCGGCGCGCACCGCGTCGATCACGATCAACATCACCTGCTGGACGAGATCGTCGGCGAGGGCCCGAGTCCCGAGATGCGTCGCGACTCTCTCTCGCAGCCACCACGGACGCGAGTTCCGCGTCCGAGATGCTCGACATCCGGAACGCGGGCAGCACGGGGAGTTGCGCCACGCGTTGGTCGTGGCCGAAGTGCTCGCCGCGCTAGAGCGCCTCACCTAGGCGTTTCGTTTGGCCACATCCTGCCGGCCGGCCTATTGAAACAGGGATGTGGGTCCGTGTCGCATGCTTTTTGCTGAAAGAGCCCCTTGTGGATCCTGAGATCGGGCTCGAGATGAGCGCCGCTGATTCATGGATCCGTTGAGTTTTCAGTAGTTTGTCGCCCCTTTTACGCTCTCCACTCCGTCCTCGGCCGTTCGGCCAGTGGCCGAATTTTGCCACTTCAGGTGTATTCGTTTTGCAACACTCGTGCCTTGGAGATCATGAGGTCGCCGTAAGCATCGAAGAGTGCTGCGAAGTGCCCACGGGTCGAGGGGATGCGAGTCGCGCGGTCCGCGGCAAGGCGGGAGAGCTCGGGACGCGGTCGGGCGAACAGTCGGCCGAGCGCTTCGGCGACGGCGGCGGAGCCTCCGAACGCCGGGTAGCGCTCGGCGAACGGGCCGTTCGCAAGGTCGGCGGCGCCGCCTCGATCGGGCACGACGAGCGGCGTGCCGGACGCGAGGCACTCCGCGAGCAAGAAGCCGAACGTCTCGCACAAGGAGCCGTGGGCGAGCACGTCGACGCTCGCGAGGAGCCGCGCGTATTCGGCACGGTCGCGCGTGAAGCGGAGCGAACGAAAGCTCGGCAAGCGCCGGCCGCGTTCTTCGAGTCGTGCGCGCTCGGGTCCGTCTCCGAGCAGCACGAGCCCGAGGGGCACGTTCGCGGCGGCGCGCTCGAGCGCGTCGAGCACGAGACCTTGACGCTTGTCGGCGGCGAGCCGTCCGGCGACGAGCACGAGTCGCGCGTTCGGATCGTTCGCGAGGGAGCCGAGGAGCTCGCTCCGGAACGCTTCGTCGCGGCGAGCGGGCGAAAAATGTTCGTGGTCGATTCCGAACTCGACCGTGCGGACGCGCGCGCAGCCGTGACTCGCGAGCTCGCCGCGGAGCCAGTCGCCGGCGACGATGGTCGCGTCGCAGCGCGCGCTCACGGCCGCGACGTAACGCCAGGCCGCGGCTTCGAGCAGGCCCGCCGCGCGGTATTTCGCGGCGAGCGGCGCGAGGTAACAGCCGATGGGGTCCGAGTGGTGCACGTACGTGCGGAGCGGCACGTCGAGCGTCGCGCCGACCCAGAGCGGCACGAAGGGGCTCGAGATTTGCAGAACGTCGGGCATGAACTCCCGAACGAGCGAGCGCATGCGCGCGACGGCGAGCGGCGCGTGATAGCTCGGATCGTACGGCATGCGCGGCGCGCGGTAACGCACGATGCGCCCGCCTTCGCCCACGCGCGTCTCTTCGTCGCGCGGTCCGGGCGCCACCACCACGAGCTCGTGACCCAGCGCGCCGGCGTGCTGGAGCATTCGGTCCAAGTAGGAGCGCACGCCACCGCCGCGCTCCGAGTAAAACTCGGCTAGATCGAGGACGCGCATGTCGCAATCGCGAATAACAGAAACCGAAACGTCCGGTAAGGTGCCCTCGAAGGACGGCGCGCTGCGCCACATCGGCATCCTGAACGACTACGTGCGCGTGCCGTACGCGAACGGATCGTCCTTCGCCTCGCAGCTCCTCTACCGCGAGTTCTCGGCGCGCGGGCAGCGCGTGACCGTGATCGGCCCGCACGACCCGGAAGCGACGAGCGCGGATCTGCCGCGCAATCACCTGTTTTTGCCGAGCCTTCCGCTCCGCATTCACCCCGGCGTGCATCTGCCGCTGCCGTCGCGCGACGCGCTCGCCGAAGTCGCGCGCCAGAACTTCGACGTGGTGCTCGCGCAGACGGGCTCGGGACTCACTCAGCTCGGCGTGTGGCTGCGGCGGACGCACGGCGTGCCGTTCCTCTGCGTGAACACCATCCACCTCGCGAGCGTGTACGACGTGCTCTTGCCCGACCGCCTGCACCGGAGCCCGCGCTTCACCGAGTTCTGCAAGGAGCGCGTGGTGCCGTGGGTCGAGTCGAAGCTCGTCGGCACCTACAACGACAGCGACGGGCTCATCGTGCTGTCGGAAGGGCTCGCCCAGTACTGGCGCGATCGCGGCGTCACCGTGCCGATTCACGTGATCCCGCGCTGCATCGATCCGAAAATCTTCGACGTGAGCGAGCCGGAGGATCCGTTCCCCGCCGGCGCCGCGCGGGGCCATCGCTTGCTCTGCGTGTGCCGCCACACGCGCGAGAAGTCGGTGAGCCGGCTGCTCGAAGTGTTCGCGGAGCTCATCGCGCCCGCCGTGCCGGACGCGACGCTCACGCTCGTCGGCGACGGGCCGGATCACGACGTGTTCCGCGCGCAGGCGCTCGAGCTCGGGATCGCGGATCGGACGTATTTCCCGGGTGAACAGTCGCTCACCGAGGTCGCGCGCTGGTACCAGCACGCCGACGTCTTCGTCTACGCGTCGCTGTCGGAGACGTACGGGCAGGTGATCGGCGAGGCGCTCTGGTCGGGTTTGCCCGTGGTCGCGTTCGAGGACGGCATGGGCGTCTCGCAGCAGGTCGAGAACGGCAAGAACGGCATTCTCGTGCCGCCCGGCCCGGACGAGCGCGCCTCCAACTGGCGCTTCGCGGGCGAGGTGGCGACGCTCTTGCGCGAGCCCGTGCGGCGACAAGCCTTCGCGCAGGCCGCGCGTCGCCGGAGCCACGACCGCTCCCGCATCGACCAGACCATCGATCGCTACTACGCCGCCATCGAATCGGCGCGCGAGCATTGCTTGCGCGCGCTCCACGGTGAACGCTCGCGGGCGTACATGCCGCTCGCGCGCTGGGCCGCGATTCACGTCGCGACGGCCGCGCTCGGCACCTTGCGCCCGCCCGCCGTCGTGAACCGCAACCAGCGCCGCCAACCGGGCTGGGACGGCATCGAGCTCGTCAACGCGTAGCGCGCCCGGACGCGGCGCTCACGGCTCGGGCAGGTCGAGCGCGAGGCCCTCGTGCGCGACGCGCAGCCCCACGTTCTTCGCGTGCTCGCCGAGCCACGCTTTGGCGTCCGCGCCGATGCGATCGAGCGCGTCGTCCGAGCGATCCGGATCGTGGTGAAAGAGCACGAGCTCCTTCGGCTTCGCGTACTGGCCGAGCTTCAGCACGTCCTCCACGAGCGAGTGCCCGAAACCCCGCTTGTGCGGCATGTCCGAGGGCACGTACTGCGCGTCGTGAATGAGGAGCGAGACGCCGTCCGAGAAGCGCGCCAGATCGTCGACCGTGACGACCGGGCGCGCCGCGCTCATCTCGTTGTCGGTGAGGTACGCCATGGACGAGCCGTCGGCGTCGTCGACGCGGAAGCCCTGGGCGCCGCCCGGGTGGTTCAATTGAATGCGGCGCACCTTGGCGCTGCCGACTTGCCACACGTCGCCTTCCGGCCGCGCGAACTCCACCTTCGACGGGATGTCGTTGACGCTCACCGGGAAGTGAATGTCGTCGAAGATGTTGCGCTGGAAGCGCTCCTGCGCCTCGTTCGCGAGCGGGTAGACGAGCAGGTGATTGTTCTTGTCGTAAAGCGGGGCGAAAAACGGGAGCCCCATCACGTGGTCCCAATGCGTGTGCGAGAGGAACAGGTGGACGGGCGAGGGACGGCCCTCGCGCACGAGCGTCTTGCCGAGCTCGCGCAGTCCGGTGCCGGCATCGAGCGCGAGCGTCGACCCGTCCGACAGACGCACCTCGACGCAGGACGTGTTGCCGCCATAGCGAGACGTCTGCGGTCCCGGCGCCGGGACCGAACCCCGCACTCCGTGAAAGGTCACACGCATGCGCCGCCTTCGACTTTAGCCTCGAGTCGAGCGATCTTGGAAGGCAAGAATCCCGGGCTCCGAGCCCGGGGCTCGAAAGAGGCTCGGTCCGGCTGCTCTCGGAGGGGTGAGCGGACAAGGGCGTGTCGGCCGGCGGGACGCGGGCTATGCTGGGGGCGATGTCGCTCGCGCCGGGGTTTTTGATCGCCGCGCCGCCCCTCGGCGACCCGAACTTCGACCGTTCGGTGGTTTTGCTCGCGGCGCACGGTCCGGACGGCGCCTTCGGTTGGGTGATCAACGGGCGGGAGCTCATGACGCTCGGTGAGCTGCTCGTGCGCGCCGAGGTCGCCGAAACGCCGCCGGCGACGCCGGGCAGCGTGCGCGTGGGCGGCCCGGTATCACCCGAGCAGGTGTGGATCGTCTACCGTCCCGATCCGCGCTTCGCCGAGCTCGAGGGCCAGTTTCAGGTGGGCGAGGGCGTCACGGCTTCCGCGTCGCGCAAGGTGCTCGAAGCCATCGCCGCTGGCGTCGTGCCGAAGAGTCTGCTCGCGCTCGTCGGCTATGCCGGTTGGGCGCCTTCGCAGCTCGAGTCGGAGATCGCGCGGGGAGCGTGGTTGCCTTCGAACCTCGACCCGAGCTTGGTCTTCGACGTGCCCCCCGACCGTTTGTGGCAGAGGGCGTACGAGCACGCCGGGCTCACGCCGATCGCGTTCACCTCGCGCACCGTCGGGTCCGCGTAGCGCTCGCTCAGGGGCCGACGAGCGGCACGAACACGCACGACGTCCCGCGCTCCCACTTCATTTCGCCGTGTTCGTCGCGGCGGCCCGTGAGCAAGCGCTGCCCGTCTTCGTCCCCCACGGGGATGGCGATGCGACCGCCGGGCGCGAGCTCGGCGACGAGTTCGCGCGGAAGCTCGCGCGCGCCAGCGGACACGAGGATGACCTCGAACGGCCCGCCCTCGAGGTGCGCTGCGCCGTTGCCGAGCTCGACGTCGACGTTCGGGGTGCCGAGGCCGGCGAGCGTCTTCTGCGCGCGTTCGACGAGCGCGGGCACGATTTCGACGGCGCGCACGTGCGCCGTGAGCTTCGCGAGCAGCGCCGCGGCGTAGCCGGACCCGGCGCCCACCTCGAGCGCCCGATCGGTCGCGACCGGAGCGAGCGCCGCGAGCATGAGAGCGATCATGCTCGGTTGGCTGATCGTCTGACCTTCTCCGATCGGCAACGCGCGATCTTCGTACGCGAGCGAAGCGAGCTCCGCCGGCACGAACGCCTCGCGCGGCACGCTGCGAAACGCGTCGAGGATGCGCGTGTCGTGGACGCCGGCGCTCGCCTCGACGGCGTGCGCGAGGCGCTCGCGTTCCGCCGAGCGATCTTGAGCGTGCTTCACGCCCGCATGGTGAGCACGCCGGCCCGCCCTGGCAATCCTTGGCCCGTCGCGGTCGTCCGTGCGAGAAACGACGCCGTGCGCGCGCGCCTCCTGTTCGCCCCGCTCACCGGGCTGACGCTCGCGGGCCTCTCCGCGCTGACGGCGCCGGACGCGCAGGCGGACGACGGCGCGAAACCGGGGCGACGCTGTCCGTCCGAGATGGTCTCGGTGCGGCAGTTCTGCATCGACCGCTGGGAGAGCTCGCTCGTCGACGCAGCGAGCGGGGAGCCCCTCTCACCCTATTACGCGCCGGTGAAGAGCGAGATGGAGGCAGCTTACGAGTATTGGCTCCTCGAGCGCCGCTCGCTCGGCGACGAAGCGGCGCACGCGATGCCGCTCCCCGAGCCGCCGCTCTGGCAAGAGACGCACGCCTTCACGCCGCGCGCGGTGTCGCGCCCGGGGGTCGTGCCGAACGGCTACCTCTCCTACTTCACGGCGAAGAAAGCGTGCACCAACGCCGGCAAGCGCTTGTGCACCGAGAAGGAGTGGGTCACGGCCTGCGGCGGCGAGCACGGCTTCAAATATCCGTACGGAGACCACTACAAGGTATTCGCGTGCAACGTGTTTCGCCCGTATCACCCGGGCTTCGCCCTCCACCAGAATAGTTCGGTGGGGCACCGCGATCCGCGCCTCAACCTCGTGATCGAGGGGAACGACGATCCCTTGCTCCGCCCTACGGGCGGCACCCCGAGCTGCGGCAGTCATTGGGGCGGCGACGCCGTCATGGACATGGTCGGTAACCTCGACGAGTGGGTCGAAGGCGAAAAACAACCGGTGTTCGTCGGCGGCTTTTACTCGCGTTCGACGACGAAGGGTTGTGAAGCGCGCGTCGACTCGCATGCAGCCGCCTACTACGACTACTCGCTCGGCACGCGTTGCTGCATAGACGCTGCAAAAAACTAGCGCTGCGCGCCGCCCGCGCGCGCGAGAGCGAAGCGCTCGACGCTGGCATTCGAGGGTAGTCGCGTTAGAGTTTCGAGATGCGGTTTGGGCTCGGAGCAGGCTTTTTGGCCGCCACGCTCGCGGTCGGTTGCGGCTCCGGTGGGCCGCTCTCGGGGGAGGCGCCCGGCACCGCGAAGGAGCCGATTGCGGGCGGCACGTTCGACACGAGCGACGACGCCGTGTTCGAGGAGTTCACGCATTGGATGACCACCAACAACGTGAGCTCGTGCACCGCGAACCTCATCGCGCCGAACGTGCTCCTCACCGCGCGCCACTGCATCGCGAGCGCTAACACTGAGGACGTCGTGTGCGGCCAGTCGATGTTCGGCGATCCGGTGGCCGGCAACGAGACGATCGTCACCGGCGACGCGAGCCCCGGCCAGGGCAGCACCTTCTATCACGGCATGGACGTGCGCGTGCCGACCACCGGCAACGACATGTGCGGCTACGACGTCGCGCTGATCATCCTGCAGAACAGCGTGACGTCGATCACGCCGCTCGTCCCCCGCATCGACGTGCCGGTGCAGTCGGGTGAACAGTACGTCGCCGTCGGTTACGGCGTCGACGCGACGGGCGCGCAGAATCAGGGCCGCATGATGCTCGGCGATCTCGCCGTGCATTGCCTCTCCGACGAGTGCGGGACGCCGTTCGGCGTCGCCTCGACGGAGTTCATGGGTCAGGCGGGCATCTGCTCGGGTGATTCGGGCGGCCCGGCGCTCGACTCCGAGGGCAAGATCATCGGCATCGTCTCGCGCGGCTCGAACCCCTGCGCGACGCCCATCTACAGTGAGGTCGCTCCCTGGCGCGACTTCATCACGCAGACGGTGCTCGAAGCGGCGCAGGACGGCGGGTACCGCGCGCCGTTCTGGGCCTATTCGGGCTCGAGCGACCCGCCGTCGGACGCGCAAGCCGTGGGCGACGCGTGCACCGACTCGAGTCAGTGCGCCCCGGGCTCCGTCTGTTACTTCGACGGCGATCCCTCGAAGGCCGCGTGCACGGCGATTTGCGGCACGAGCGCCCAATGTGCCGCCGGCCAGACGTGCTCGCTCGGCTTCGATCAGGTTCCGGGCGGCGGGCTCTGCCTGAGCCCACCGTCGAGCTCGACGGGCAACGCCGCCGCCTCCGCGAAGGGCAGCGCCGATCAAGGCTGCGCGGTGAGCCCGCTCGGGAGCTCGTCGTCGGGGTTCGGCCGGCTCGCCGCGCTCGGCTTCGGCGCCGTTCTCCTCGGCCTGCGCCGGCGGCGCTCGGCGCGTCGCGCCTAGCGCCGGTCTTCGTCTTCGTTTCGGGTGGAGCCGAGGGGGATCGAACCCCTGACCTCCGCATTGCGAACGCGGCGCTCTCCCAGCTGAGCTACGGCCCCGAACGGGGATGGGTCGAAAAACTTGCGGTATTCGAGGGAGCGGGACAGTAGCCGCGTGGGTTCCGGTGTCAAGCACGGCGTGGGCTTTTCTTTGGCTTGACCCATAGATCGAGGTGGTTATGTTGCGCCCGTTCGCCTGACTCGTTCGCTCGCGGAAGGGCCTGAAGCCTCCGCCACTGAGCACCGACGCGGTGGCTCGCGGGTCAGCGGCAGGAGAAGAGCTATGGGCAAGATCATCGGTATCGACTTGGGCACGACGAACAGCGTCGTTGCAGTGATGGAGGGCAAGGAGCCCAAAGTCATCGTGAACGAAGAGGGCTCGCGGCTCACCCCGTCCGTCGTGGCCTGGGACGACAAGGGTGAGATTTTGGTCGGCACCATCGCCAAGCGGCAGGCCGTGACCAACCCCGAGAACACCGTCTACTCGGCCAAGCGCTACGTCGGCCGGCGCTTCGAGGAAGTCGAGCAGGAGACGAAGCGCGTTCCGTACAAGGTGCTCCGCGGCAAGAACGGGGAGGCCTTGATCGAGGTGCGCGGCAAGCAGATGGCGCCGCCCGAGGTGAGCGCCAAGGTGCTCCAGAAGCTCAAGAAGGCCGCCGAAGACTACCTCGGCGAGAAGGTGACGGAGGCCGTGATCACGGTCCCGGCCTACTTCAACGACTCGCAGCGCCAGGCGACGAAGGACGCGGGCCGCATCGCGGGCCTCGACGTGAAGCGCATCATCAACGAGCCGACGGCGGCGGCGCTCGCGTACGGCCTCGACAAGAAAAACAACGAGATCATCGCCGTCTACGACTTCGGCGGCGGCACGTTCGACATCTCGATCCTCGAGGTCGGCGACAACGTCGTCCAGGTGATCTCGACGAACGGCGACACCCACCTCGGCGGCGACGACGTCGACTCGCTCATCATGGACTGGCTGATGGGTGAGTTCCGCAAGGACACCGGCATCGACGTCTCCAAGGACAAGATGGTGATCCAGCGTCTGAAGGACGCGAGCGAGCAGGCGAAGATCGAGCTCTCGAGCAAGGTCGAGACGACGATCAACCTGCCGTTCCTCACCGCCGACGCGAGCGGGCCGAAGCACCTGCAGAAGCAGCTCACGCGCTCGAAGCTCGAACAGATGATGCGGCCGCTCATCGACCGCAGCATGGAGCCCGTGCGCCGCGCGCTCGAGGACGCGAAGAAGAAGCCGAGCGACATCGACGAGGTCGTGCTCGTCGGCGGCTCGACCCGCATCCCGCTCGTGCAGGAGACGGTGACGAAGTTCTTCGGCAAGGAGCCGCACAAGGGCGTGAACCCGGACGAGGTCGTCGCCGTGGGCGCGGCCGTCCAGGGCGGCGTGCTCGGCGGCGAGGTTCAGGACGTGGTGCTCCTCGACGTGACGCCGCTCTCGCTCGGCGTCGAAACGCTGGGCGGCGTGATGACGGTGATGATCGCGCGCAACACGACGATTCCCACGCAAAAGAAGGAGATTTACTCGACGGCGAGCGACAACCAGACCTCCGTCGAGATCCACGTGCTCCAGGGCGAACGCGCGAGCGCGCGGGACAACCGCACGCTCGGCAAGTTCCACCTCGAGGGCCTGCCGGCGGCGCCGCGCGGCATGCCGAAGATCGAGGTGACGTTCGACATCGACGCGAACGGCATCCTGTCGGTCCAGGCGAAGGACATGGCGACCGGCAAGGATCAGAAGATCACGATCACCGCGTCGAGCGGCCTCAACAAGGACGACATCGATCGCATGGTGAAGGAAGCCGCGTCGCACGAAGCCGAGGACAAGCGGCGTCGTGAGGAGATCGAACGGCGCAACAAGCTCGACAGCCTCACCTACCAGCTCGAAAAGCAGATCGCGGAGAACAAGGAGAAGCTCGGCGGCATGGATCTCGGCGCGATCGAGAATCTCATCAAGGAAGGCCGCGCCGCGGTCGAGCAGCAGGACGACGCGAAGATTCAGGACATCAGCGCGAAGCTCGAGAAGGAAGCCCACGCCCTCGCGGCGAAGCTCTACGAGGGCGCGGGCGGTCCGCCTCCAGGCGCGGGCGGTCCCGGTCCGGGCGCGCCGAGCGGTGGCTCGGACGGCGCAGCCGGCGGGGATGGAAAGAAGAAAGACGTGATTGACGCGGAGTTCGAAGAGACGAGCTAGGCCCGAACGGATGACGCTGCGGCGCCGAGCCGCCCAAAAAGAGCGCCACCGAGAGCACCAAAACCTGTAAAGTTCCGGCCATGCTGGGACTTAGGAGGTCGTGGGTGCTCTCCGTGGCGCTCTTCGGTTGTGGGAGTGCGCCCCAAAAGCCTGCGGAACAGCCGCATCCCCCGGTCGTCCCGAAGCCCGCGCCCGTCGTCGAGACGGCGGATTTGTCGCCGGTCGCCGCGCCCTCCGGGCTCTTCGTGGTCGGCCGGTTGAAACGACCGACGGCGCTCGCCGACACACTGGCGCACTGGGCCGGCGTGCCGCTCGGCTTGCGCGACGTACTTCCGCTCGCGGCGAAGGACCTCGACGACGCGCTCCTCTGGGACGCGCCCGTGGAGCTCGCCGTGGTCGCGGCTCCGACCGGACATCGCGGCGCGGTCGAGACGAGCGTTTCGCTCGGTCTCACCGGGACGGAGCTGGCGCTCGCCGCGGCGAAGCGCGCCGGCTACGAGGTCAAGCGACTCGGCCCCGAGATCTACGCGGTCGCCGGCATCCCTCACGTGAGCTGCGCCATCGCGCCCGCGGTGGGGTCGGCCGCCGCCCGCTTGGTTTGCGCGCACCGCGCCGCCGAGCTCGACGACCTCTTGCCGTACATGACGCGCGGTTTGCCGAACGAGCCGCTCGGCCAGCGCGATCTCGAGCTCGAGCTCCGCATGGAGCCGCTCCGCCAGCGGTTTGCTTCCGAGATCGGCAGCGCGCGGCTCTTCGCAGGCTTCGTGGTGCGGGAGGTCCAGCTCGATTCTCCGCGCTTCGACACGGCGCTCTCGGACGCCGCGTACGCGCTCGCCGACGAGCTCGTCGCGCTGGTCCACGACGTCGACACCGTGCGCGTCGAGGCGACGGTCGACGATCAGAAGCGGCTCATCGACCTCGATTTCTCAGCGGTGTTCGGCGATCAGAAGGCGTGGAGCAGTCGCGCTCTGGCCGAGCGCGGCAAGCACGAGGGCGCGCCGCCGGACGAGTTCTGGAAGCTCCCGGCCGACGCGCAGTCCGCCGGCTACACCGAGGGCAGCGATCCGGCGACGTACGAGCGGCTCGGCGCCGGCATCGGCGAGCTCGCCGACGCTTACCTCGAGCACGAGAAGGTCAGCAAGGCCACGCGCGAGCGTGTGACGCGCCTGCTTCAGACGTACTTTCGCTGGGACGGCGAGGACGTGCGCGCGACGGGCAGCGACCCCGAGCCTGCCGCGAAGGGCGCGAAGAGCGCCGGTAACTCCGATTGGCTGCTCGTTCGTGTCGATCACCCGCCGGCCACTCTCAAGGGTTCGCCCGCCGATCTCCTCGGGATCCTCGACGATCGCGAGCTCCGCGCCACGGTCGCGCGGGCGCTCAAGGTGTCGGAGAAGGACCTGCCGAGCGGACGCATGGTGCCGCTCCACGCGCCGGGCGTGCCCGCGGGCACCAAGGCGCTGGTGATCAAGCTGCCCACCGAGCTCGGGCCCCTTTTCGGTCACTCCATGGGCCTCGCAGCGAAGGACGCCGCTCCGTCGCCGCACGAGTTCGCGATCGCCGTCGTCCCGAGCGGAACCGAAGCTCTCGTCGCGACCGCGCAGAGCACGCCGGTGCTCGCCGCGCGCCTCGGTGAAGCGCTGTCGGGCAAGGCGCCCACCCTCGCCACCCGAACGGACCTGGCGCCGATGCGTGAGCTCGACGCGACCTCGGCCGGCTTCACCACGCTCCTCGGCATCGTGACGAGCGCCGCCGGGCGCAACGGTTCGAACCCGGGGCAGGTCGCAGCGAGCTTGCCGCACCGCGCGACGGCGCCGCTCATCGTCGATTTCTGGATCGATCCCCAAACGGGAAGGAAGGCGCGCTGGCATCTCGCGATCCCGGCGGGCGTTTTCGAGGATTTGCCGGGCCTCTTGCCCCTGTTCGCCGCCTCGTTCGCCGACCATTCGACGCCCTGATCCCCGGGATTTTGCCCCTGGCCCGGGGGGTCGTGTATGCGTCGAACCTACAGTGTGCGCCAAGGTACGACTCGTTGTTTTGGCAGCGGTTTTTGCGCTCGTCGGCGGTTGGGCGCGCCCAGCCGCGGCGTGGATCGAGCTCGATCCGAAGGGCCTGCTTTCGACCGTCGACATCGCCAAGGACGGCCACGCGACGGTGAGCCAGGAGCTCACGCTCGAGGTCCGGGGCGGTCCTCTGAAGCAACTCGAGCTCGGCACGGGCGACACCGACGCGGAGGTCTTGCCCGACGCGAGCGTGACGCGCGTCTCGAACGGCGTCTCGACGCCGCTCATCGTCGAGCGCCACCCTGACGGCTCGCTCGGGCTCGAGGTGGACGTGCCGAAGGGGCTTCGAGGCGGCACCTACCTCTTCAAGGTGCGCTACCGCACCGACCTCGTCGGTCGCGGACTCGTGCGGCGGCGGGGCGGCGCGCTCGAGATCGGCTGGGTGGGCCCGCGGCTCGACGCCGGACTCGACGGCGCGCGCGCGATCTTTCGACTGCCTCCGACCGACGTGGCGCCGCGATTGCCGCTGGTCGAAAACGACGATCCGGATCCGAGCTTCGGCGTGATGGTCGCCGCGGTACACCACACCCCGGAGAGTGATGAAATCGAGCTCGTGCGTTCGCACGTGGCGCGCGGCGAGCCGGTGCTCTGGCGGGTGGAGGCGAGCTCGGCCGCCGTGACGCTCGGCGCGGACCCGGAGGCACAGCCGAGCGTCAAACCGGCGCTCGTCCCCACGCTGCCGGCGCCCGCGCGGTCTCGGCGCTGGCCGCTCACGGCGGCGCTCTTTGCGCTGATTTTCGGGCTCGCCGCGGCCGTGAAGACGCGCGCGCTCCGGGCGGCCTGCCGTGAACGCCGGGCGCTCCCGCGCTCGTTCGTGCCGCTCGCGTCCTTCCTGCGCGTGCCGCTCGCGACGCTCTGTCTGGGCGCCGGTCTCGCCGCGGGCCGCGAGCTCGAGGAGCCGGCGCTCGCCGCCGTGGCCGTACTCTCCAGCATGCTGCTCGTGACCGAGCGCACGCCCCGGCTCGAACGCGCCCCGCGCGGCCCCGGGCGCTGGCTCTCGCTGCGCGATGAAGACGCCTTCAAAACGCGCCGCTCGCGGGCGCCGGGACGCGTTCTCGACGCGGGCACGCTGCCCGGCCTGCTCGTCCTGTTCGTCGTCCTCGGGGTGACCGTGGCGCTCGCGCTCGGTACGCTCGGGCGTTCGCCGTTCGAGGCGCTGCTCGTGGCGCTCGGAGGCGCCGCGTTCATGCCGATCTTCTTCACCGGACGGCCGAGCGAGCTCGTGCGCGACCGCGTCGATTGTTCGCGTGGCTTCATGCGCGACCTCTCGCGCGCGCTCCGACCGCGCACCAGCGCGAAAACCGTGGCGTGGGGCCGCGTCCCGGATGCCGGTTCGGAGCCGGACGAGCTCCGTGTCCTCGTGCAGCCGAAAGACGGCCTCGCCGGCCTCGTCGCGCTCGAGCTCGGGCTCGACGTCCAGCGCGGTCTCGGCGGCGTCATGGGCGTGCCCTTCGTGATCGTGCGCGCCAAGGAAGGTTCGGAGGCGCAACGCGCGCTCCCGCGCGGCGTGATCTGGGCGCGGGGTCGCAAAGCGGACGAGCGGGTCGCGATCCTGAGCCCGAAGCTCCCGACCGTGGGGCTCACCGTGGCGCTCGTCGAGCGGCTGCTCGCCACGCTCGCCGGTCAGCCGCCGAGCAAGCGTCGCATGTCGTCGGGCAGCTCGGCGTTCACGGCGAAGCTCGCCTCGGTGCGATCGCCCGCCCACGCGACGTAGCTCGCGTGGAGCGCGTGGCGCGCGCCGGCGCCCGGCCACTCGGCGCCGCCGTAGAGCGCGTCGCCCACGAGCGGCGCGCCGATGGCCGCGAGATGCGCGCGGATTTGATGACGGAAGGCGCGCGCGACCTCGAGCTCGAGCAGCGTGAAGCGCTCCGTCCGCTCGAGCACGCGGTAGCGCGTTTGCGCCGCTCGCGCGTAGTCACGCGTCGGATCGGGGACGACGCGCACCCGGCCGCGCCGCGTGGGGTCGGGGCCGAGCGGTTCGTCGACGCTGCCTTGGTCGGCGAGGCCGCTCGTCGCCGTGATCGCGAGGTAGCGCTTCGTCAGCCGTCCGGCGTGAAGGGCGCGGGTGAGGGTCGCGAACGCCGTCGTGGTTCGCGCGACCACCAGGAGCCCGGACGTTTCGGTGTCGAGCCGGTGCACGAGGCCCGGTTCGCGGGCGCGATGCCCGACGCCCGCGAGCTCCGGGTAACGAGCGAGCAGCGCGTTCACGAGCGTTCCGCGCTCCTCGACCCGCAGCGGCGCGGTCGGCTGCGAGGCGGGCTTGTGCACGACCAGGAGCGCGGCGCGTTCGAGCCGCACGTCGAGCGACAGCTCGGGCTCGGCGAGCGGTCGTTCGTCGGCGAGCGCGACCTCGACGCGCATGCCCGCGCTCGCCGGCGCGCCTGCTCGAGCCGGCCGTCCGTCGACCGTGATCGCGCCGGCGGCGAAGAGCGCCCGCGCCCCGTGCCGGCCGACGCCGCGCACGTGGCGTACGAC
>Ga0335083_10003651_pt1 | contig 19841 bp, 23 predicted proteins | sample Lox_Sample_42_FD_206716 | JGI IMG/M metagenome (GOLD analysis project Ga0335083, IMG submission 206716) | Soil microbial communities from Loxahatchee National Wildlife Refuge, Florida, United States - Lox_Sample_4.2 | ecosystem: Environmental > Terrestrial > Soil > Wetlands | place: USA...
GCCTCGCCGAGGCGGGACACTACCCGGCCATCGACGTCGAGGCCTCGATCAGCCGCGTGATGCACGACATCGTGCCGCAGCGGCAGCTGCAGCAGGCGCGCCAGCTCAGGCGCGTGCTCGCCACCTACGAACACAACCGCGACCTGGTGGCGATCGGCGCCTACCGCGCCGGCAGCGACCCGCGCATCGACGCGGCGATCGCCGCGCAGCCGGCGCTGCAGGAGTTCCTGCGCCAGGACCTCGGGCAGCGCGTGGGCTTCGCCGACAGCGTCGCACAGCTCGAGCGGCTGATGGGAGCGGCTGAATGACGCGCGCGGAACGCATGGCTCCGGTGCAGCAGGTGCTGGAGCAGGGCGAACGGACGCAGGCGCGGGCACTCGCCGACGGGCAGCGCCGGCTGGCCGAAGCCGAGACGAAGCTCAACGAACTGCGGACCTACCACGGCGAATACCAGCTGGCGTTCCGCCAGCGGGCGGAGGGCGGCACCAGCATCACCAGGCTGCGTGACTTCCAGGCGTTTCTGGCGCGGCTGGAGCAGGCGCTGGCACAGCAGGAAAAGAGCGTGGCGCTGGCGCGCGAGCAGGTCGCGAACCTGCGCCGCAGCTGGCAGGGCGCCGCACGGCAGGTCAAGGCGGTGGAGAACGTGACGGACCGCTGGCGCAGCGCCGAGGCGCGGGCCGGCGAGCGGCGCGAGCAGGAGGAAACAGATGAACGTGCCCAGCGCGCCGCCCTGCGTGCCGCGGGTTCCACGGAGGCGCAATGATGGGTTCGGCGACGTCGATGCTTGCGGGTGTGATGGCAGCCAAGGGGGCATCGGCGCCGCAGGGCGAGGCATCCGGCGGCGAGGCGGCGGGTTTCCTCGCCGCGCTGGATGCCGCAGTGCCCGCGCAAGGTGCCCCGGCGGCCGCCACCTCACGCAGCCCAATCACGGCGCTGCGTGCCGGCCATGCAACCAGCGAGGACGCGACGGCGGACAGCGAGCACGCGCCAGCGGATGCCATGGCGGCATTGATCGCCGGCATGCTGCAGGCACTCACGACACCAGCTGGCAATTCCTGCGCGGTCGGCGAACGGGCCGACGGCGATGGCGCCGCTGAGGACAGGCCAGCCGACGCCACGCATTCTTCCGGCGCGGCGCAGCCGCCGGCCGCCCTTGCCGCCGCGGTGCTGGCGGGCGTCGCCGCGAACATGGACGCGGCCGCATCCGCCGCATCCGCCGCATCCGCCGCATCCGCCGCATCCGCCGCATCCACCGCGACCACCGCGACCACCGCGACCACCGCGGCCGCCGCGGACAACGCGTTGCCGGACGCCGCTGCCGCGACGGCGGGTACTCCGGACGCGTCGTTGCAGTCCACGCCCGGCGCACAGCGGATCGACCTGCGCCAGCTGCTGCAGATGCTGAATCCGGAGAATGCGCAACGCAGCGCGGTGGCAACGCCGGCGCCGCCTGCGATGCCTTCGACGCAGCGCACCGACGAGCCGGCGCAACTGGATGCACCGCTGCTGGTCGAGCTGGCGCGGCGAGTGGTGGAAACCACCACGCCGGCCGCGGCCGCCGATGCCGTCCACGCGCCCGACGCCGCGCCGGCGGCGCCGCAAACTCCTGCTCCCGCGCCGGAGGCCTTGGCCATGACGGCCAACGCCGGCGCGACGCCGCACGCAGCCGCCGCAGTTGCCGCGGCTCCCGATTCCACGCTGCACGCCGCCGTCGGCACGCCGCGCTGGGCCGACGAACTGGGCTCGCGCCTGGTGCTGATGAGCCTGCGCGGCCAGCACGAGGGATCGCTGAATCTCACGCCCGAGCATCTGGGCCCGCTGCAAGTGCGCATCAGCGTCAACCAGGGTACCGCCGACGTGTGGTTCGGCGCGCAGCATGCCGACGCGCGCAGTGCGCTTGGTGAAGCACTGCCGCGTCTGCGTGAGCTGCTGGCCGGCGCCGGGCTGACGCTGGGCCAGGCCGGTGTTTCGCAGCAGGCGCCGCGGCAGGGCTCGCGCGGCGCCGAGCCATCCCGCGTGGCGGGCGCCGGTTCCGCAGGTGCGCTCGATGGCGTCGAATCTGCTTCAAGCCAGGCATCGCGACGGATTGCCATCGGGCTGGTCGACACCTACGCCTGAATTCCGGCACGTGTGCGCTCCGTCACACTGCGTGGCGGCGCGAAAAGCCTGCGGCATCAATGCATTACTGCTCGCAGGCACCTTATGGCACAGGCCTTGCTGTGGTTTCGGGCAGTAACAACGCCCGAGGCCTCACGCAATGTCCGAAGAAAAAGTCGCCCCTCCGAAGAAATCGAAGAAGGGCCTGCTGATCGTCATTCTTTCCGTGGTGGTGCTGGCCGGTGGCGGCGCGGGCGCGTACTTCGCGCTGCGGCACAAGGACACCAAGGCCGCCAAGGCCGCACCGGCGGCGGCGGTGAAGCTGCCCGCGCAATTCGTCGAGCTCAGTCCGCCTTTCGTCGTGAACCTCGAGCCGGGTTCCTCGGCGCGTTTCCTGCAGGTGGCCGTGCAGCTGATGACCCGCGATCCGAAGATGGTGGAGTTCCTGAAGGCCAACATGCCCATCATCAAGAACGACCTGACGCTGCTGTTCGGCAACAAGCACGCCGAGGAAGTCTCCACCGAGGCGGGCAAGGAAGCGCTGCGCGCGGCGGCACTGGATGCCGTACGCCACATCATCTCCAGCGAGGGCGGCAAGCCCGAGCAGCTGGAGGCCGTCTATTTCACCAGCTTCGTGATGCAGTAGGTCGCCGCCATGTCGAATGAAATCATCACCGCCGAACCGCCCGCCAGGGATGTCAATCTGGACGTCATCCTGGACGTGCCGGTCACCCTGTCGCTGGAAGTGGGCCGCACGCGGTTGCCGATCCGCAGCCTGCTGCAGCTGAACCAGGGCTCGGTGGTCGAGCTCGAGCGCGCCGCCGGCGAACCGCTGGACGTGTTCGTCAACGGCACGCTGGTGGCCCACGGTGAAGTGGTGGTGGTGAACGAGAAGTTCGGCATCCGCCTCACCGACGTGGTGAGCCCGGCCGAGCGCATCCGCAAGCTGAAGTAACCGCCGCATGAAGGGCATCGTCACACGGCTGGCGCTGGCCGGCTGGGCACTGGTACCGCCGGCGTTTGCCGCGGAGGCCGTGCCGGTCGCCGCGCCTGCGCATCGTTTTGCCGCACCGGAAGTGGCCGCCTCGCATGTCACCGGTGCCGCCGGCGGCATCGGCCAGATGCTGTTCGGCCTGGTGGTGGTGCTGGCCACGGTGTTCGTGGTGGCATTCGTGGCGCGCCGCCTGCGCGGCGGCAGGGCGGCTGCCAATGGCATCGAAGTGGTGGCGCAGGCCTCCCTCGGTGCCAAGGAGCGGGCGGTGATCGTGCGCGTCGACGGCGAGCGCCTGCTGCTGGGTGTCGCCAGCGGCCAGGTGACGCTGCTGAAGACCTTGTCCGCCGACGGCGCGGCTCCGCCACCGGCCGTGACGGGCAGCCAGATCGCGAGTTTCGGCGCGCTGCTGCGCCGGAGCCTGGGCAAATGAAGCGGCTGTGCACCACGGGTGCGGCACTGGCGGGGCTGCTGCTGGTGCTGCTGCCGGCGGCGGCCGAGGCCGCGGCGCCGGGCATTCCCGCGGTGACCGTGCAGGGTGCCGGCGGCGGACAGAGCTACTCGCTCACGCTGCAGCTGCTGCTGCTGATGACGGCGGTGACCATGCTGCCGTCCATCCTGCTGATGATGACGGCCTTCACGCGCATCGTGATCGTGCTGGCCATCCTGCGCCAGGCCATCGGCGCGGGACAGGCGCCGCCGAACCAGGTGCTGATCGGCCTGTCGCTGTTCCTGACGCTGTTCGTGATGGCCCCGGTGGTGGAACGCATCAACACCGATGCCGTGCAGCCCTACATGGCCGGCACCATCGAGACCACCGAGGCGATGACGCGCGCCGCCGGCCCGCTGAAGCAGTTCATGCTGCAGCAGACGCGCGAAAGCGACATCGCCACCTTCGTGCGCATCACCGGCGGGCAGGGCTTCGACAAGCCCGAGGACGTGCCACTGTCCATCCTGGTGCCGGCGTTCGCCACCAGCGAACTCAAGACCGCCTTCCAGATCGGCTTCCTGATCTTCATCCCCTTCGTGATCATCGACCTGGTGGTGGCCAGCGTGCTGATGTCCATGGGCATGATGATGCTTTCGCCGGTGCTCATCTCGCTGCCGTTCAAGATCATGCTGTTCGTGCTGGTGGACGGCTGGTCGCTGGTGATGGGCACGCTGGCCGCCAGTTTCTACCGCTGATTTGCGCGAGGCATGCATGACCCCCGAGACCGTGATGAGCATCGGCACCCGCGCACTGGAGATCACGCTGCTGCTGGCCGCGCCGCTGCTGCTGGTGACGCTGGTCACCGGACTGCTGGTGGGTGTGTTCCAGGCGGCGACGCAGATCAACGAGATGACGTTGTCTTTCATCCCCAAGCTGCTGGCCATGGCGGTGACCATCGCCGTGGCGGGACCATGGATGATCAAGCTGCTCGTCGGCTACACGCGGCAGCTGTTCGAGAGCATCCCCGGGCTGATCGGCTGACGGGCCGCGCCAGGGCCGCGCCGTGATCACGCTGACCACCGGACAGATCGAGGGCTGGATCGCCGCCTGGCTGTGGCCGTTCCTGCGCATCGGAGCCTGCCTGATGGTGGCGCCGGTGTTCGGCGCCAGCTACGTGCCGGCGCGCATGCGGCTGGTGGTTGCCGGCGCCATCACGCTGCTGGTCGCACCGCTCCTGCCCCAGCCGCAGGTGGCGATGTTCTCCGCGGCCGGGCTCATCGTCGCCGTACAGCAGCTGCTGATCGGCGTGGCCATCGGCTTCGTGCTGCAGATCGTGTTCGACGCGCTGGCCATGGGCGGCCAGCTGCTCGCCAACACCATGGGATTGTCGTTCGCCTTCAACGTGGACCCGCTGCGCGGCACCGGCGCGCCGGTGGTCGGCCAGTTCTACACGCTGGTGGCGACGCTGACCTTCCTGGCGCTGAACGGTCACGTCGCCATCGTGCAGGCGCTGGCCGACGGCTTCCGCACGCTGCCGATCTCCACCGATGGCCTCGATCCGGAAGGCTTCCGCCAGGTGGCGCAGTGGGGCACGCAGCTGTTCCGCGGCGCGCTTATGGTGGCGCTGCCCGGTGTCACCGCGCTGCTCATCGTGAACCTGGCCTTCGGCGTGGTCAGCCGTGCCGCGCCGTCGCTGAACCTGTTCGCCATCGGCTTTCCGGTGACGCTGATCGCCGGGCTGCTGATCATGCTCGCGGGCCTGCCGGCGATGCAGTCGGCCTTCGTGCGGCTGATGCAGGACAGCCTGCGTTTCGCCGGTTCGCTGCTGGGGGCAGGCTGAAGCCATGGCCGAGACCGAACGCCACGAGCGCACAGAAGCCCCCACGCAGAAGCGCCTGGATGATGCGCGGCGCGAAGGCCGCATCCCGCGCTCGCGTGAACTGACCGCCGCCGCGGTGATGGTCGGCGCCGGGGCGCTGCTGATGTTCTCCGGCCGCACGCTCGGCGGCCGGCTCGGCGAGCTGATGCGCGATGGCCTGATCATTCCGCCGGCGCGCGTCTTCGACGAGGCGGCGATGATCCAGTCGCTCGGCCACCTGTCGCTGGCCGCGCTGTGGGCGGTGGCGCCGGTGCTGGGCATCACGCTGTTGCTGGCGCTGGGCGCGCCGCTGGCGCTGGGTGGCTGGGCGTTCAGCGGCGCGGCGCTGGTGCCGGATTTCTCGCGGCTGTCGCCGGCGGCGGGCCTGGCGCGCATGGTGTCGCTGCGCTCCTGGGTGGAGCTGGCCAAGGCGCTGGGCAAGTTCGCCATCGTCGGTGCCGCGGGCGTGCTGGTGCTGAAGTTCAACACCGACCGGCTGCTGCGGCTGGGCTCCGAACCGCTGGAGGCGGCCATCGGCCACGCCATCCAGATCACCGGCCAGGCGCTGATCGCGCTGACCGCGGCCATGGTGCTGATCGCGGCCATCGATGTGCCCTTCCAGCTGTGGCAGTACCACCGGGACCTGCGCATGACGCGCGAGGAGATCCGCCAGGAACACAAGGAATCCGAGGGCTCTCCGGAAATCAAGGGCCGCATCCGCGCGCTGCAGCGGGAGATGGCCGAGCGGCGCATGATGGACGACGTGCCGAAGGCCGACGTGGTCGTCGTGAACCCGACGCACTACGCGGTGGCGCTGCGTTATGACGAGAAGACCATGCGGGCGCCGCAGGTGGTGGCCAAGGGCGTGGACCTGATGGCGGCCCGAATCCGTGAAGTGGCTTCCGGACACGGCGTTCCGATCTTCGAAGCCCCGCCATTGGCCCGGGCCTTGCATCGCAGCGTGGACATCGGTGACGAGATTCCGACGGGCCTGTACGTGGCCGTGGCCAAGGTGCTGACCTATATCTTCCAGCTCCGCGCCGCGCTCCGCGACTACCTGCCGCGACCCTCGCCGCCGCGGATCGAAATGCCCGACGAAGGTAAGTGATGGAACCGGCCCAGCCCCTGGCGATGCGAGATCTCCTGAAGAGCGGCTTCGGCGTGCCGCTGGGCGTGCTCGCGGTGCTCGCCATGGTGGTGCTGCCGCTGCCGCCGCTGGCGCTGGACATGCTGTTCACCTTCAACATCGCGCTGTCGCTGGTGGTGCTGATGGCGGTGTTCTACGTGCGGCGGCCGCTGGATTTCGGCGTGTTCCCCAGCGTGCTGCTGATGGCCACCCTGCTGCGCCTGGCGCTGAACGTGGCCTCCACCCGCGTGGTGCTGATGCGCGGCCATACCGGCACCGGCGCGGCCGGGCAGGTGATCAAGTCCTTCGGCGAGTTCGTGGTCGGCGGCAACTACGCCGTCGGCGTGGTGGTGTTCGTCATCCTGACCGTCATCAACTTCGTGGTGGTTACCAAGGGTGCCGGCCGCATCTCCGAGGTGACGGCGCGCTTCACCCTGGATGCCATGCCCGGCAAGCAGATGGCCATCGACGCGGACCTGAACGCCGGGCTGATCACCCAGGACGAGGCGCGCACGCGCCGCCAGGAGGTCCGTTCCGAAGCGGACTTCTACGGTTCGATGGACGGCGCCAGCAAATTCGCGCGCGGCGATGCCACCGCCGGCATCATCATCCTGGTGCTGAACATGCTGGGCGGCCTGACCATCGGCGTCACCGCGCACGACATGGCCATCGGCGACGCGGCGCGCACCTACGTGCTGCTGACCATCGGCGACGGCCTGGTGGCGCAGATCCCGGCGCTGCTGCTGTCCACCGCGGTGGCCATCATCGTCACGCGCATGTCGCGTTCGCAGGACATGGGCGGGGAAATCAGCCGCCAGCTGTTCGGCCAGCCCAAGGCGCTGTACGTGGCCGCCGCCGTGATCGGCGTGATGGGCCTGATCCCCGGCATGCCCAATGTGCCCTTCCTCGGCATCGCCGCGCTGTGCGCGTGGGCCGCCCGCGTCATGAACCGCAGGCTCGTGGTGCAGGCCGCGCAGGCCGCCGCGGCGAAACAGGTGCCGGTGGCGCCGGTGGTGCAGCCGGAGTCGCGCGAGCTGTCATGGGACGACGTCCGCCCGGTGGACCTGCTGGGCATGGAAGTCGGTTACCGCCTGGTGCCGCTGGTGGATGCCAAACAGGGTGGCGAGCTGCTGGCGCGGGTGCGCGGCGTGCGTCGCAAGCTGACGCAGGAGCTGGGCTTCCTGGTGCCGGCTGTGCACATCCGCGACAACCTGGAGCTGGCGCCGACCGTGTACCGCATCAACATTTCCGGCGTGCCGGTGGGCGAGGGCGTGGTGCACCCGGACCGCGAGCTGGCCATCAACCCCGGCAAGGTGTTCGGCAAGGTCGCCGGCATCGAGACCACCGACCCGGCCTTCGGCATGGAGGCCGTGTGGATCGAGCCGCGCGTGCGCGACCACGCGCAGACGCTGGGCTACACGGTGGTGGATCCGGGCACCGTGATTGCCACGCACCTGTCGCACCTCATCCAGACACATGCGCACGAGCTGCTGGGCCACGAGGAAGTGCAGCACCTGCTGAACAACCTGGCCAAGAGCGCGCCGAAGCTGGTCGAGGACCTGGTGCCGCGGCTGCTGCCGATGAGCACCGTGGTGCGCGTGCTGCAGGGCCTGCTCGCCGAGCGCGTGCCGGTGCGCAACATGCGCACCATCATCGAGGCGCTGGCCGAACACGCGCCCCGCACGCAGGATCCGGTGCAGCTGCAGGCGCTGGTGCGCGTGGCGCTGGGCCGGCAGATCGTGCAGGACATCGCCGGCCTGCGCGATGAGCTGCCGGTAATCACGCTGGAGAACGACCTGGAGCAGCTGCTGCAGGGGTCGCTGGCCACGCCGAATGCCGCGAGCCCGGGCCTCGAGCCCGGCCTCGCCGAACGCCTGCAGCGCAACCTCGCCGACGCCTCGCGCCGGCAGGAAATGCTGGGCGAGCCCTCCGTGTTGTTGGTGCCGCCGACGCTGCGGCAGACGCTGGCGCGCTTCGTGCGCGCCGGCGTGCCGGGCCTTGCGGTGCTGGCCTGGAACGAGATTCCCGATAATCGTCGAGTGCGGCTGGTGACGGCCGTAGGAAAGTAGCATGAAGATCAAGACCTATATCGCACGTGACATGAAGGCTGCGCTGCGCGAGGTGCGCGCGGAACAGGGGCCGGACGCGGTGCTGCTGTCCACGCGGCATTTCGCCGGCGGCGTGGAAGTCACCGTTGCCGTGGAACCCGCGGAGGCCACGCCGCCGGAAGGCGTCGCCGCCGCGCCGGTTGATGACTTCGCCGCCGTCCTGGCGCACACCGCCGCGGCGGAACCCGCCGCGGCTGCCGATCCGCTGCTGGGCAGCGAGCTGCGCTCGATGCGCCAGCTGCTGGAATCCCAGGTGTCGAAGCTGGCCTGGGATGATCTCGCGCGCCGCGCGCCCGCCACGGTCCAGCTGCTGAAGGAGCTGACGGCGATGGGCCTGGCCGGTCCGCTGGCCGCCGAACTGCTGCGCGAACTGCCCGCGGACCTCGCCGTGGAGGATGCGCAGCGGCGCACGCTGGCGGCGCTGGCGCGGCGCATCCGCACCACCGGCGACGAGCTGCTCGACCGCGGTGGCCGCGTCGCCTTCGTCGGCCCGACCGGAGTGGGCAAGACCACCGGCATCGCCAAGCTGGCCGCGCGCTGGGTGATGCGCCATGGTCCGCGCGACATCGCGCTGGTGTCGCTGGATGATGCGCGCTTCGGTGCGCACGAGCAGCTGCGCGTCCTGGGGCGACTGCTCGGCACGGAGTGTTATACGCTGGATGAGCCGGCCGCGCTCGGTGCGCTGCTGGCCCGCCTGCCGCGCCACCGCCTGATCCTGATCGATACCGCGGGCATCAGTCCGCGCGACCGCCAGCTGCAGCAGCGCGCTACTGCATTCGGCGACCTCGCGCGGCACTGCGGCGTGGAACCGTGGCTGACGCTGTCGGCCGGCGCCCAGGCCGGCGTGATCGGGGACGCGATGCAGGCATTCCACGCGTTCGCGCCGCGCGCCTTGCTGTTGACCAAGGTGGACGAGGCGGCGAGCCTCGGCGGCATCCTGTCGGCGCTCGCCAGCAGCGCGTTGCCGGTGGCCTACATGGCCGGCGGGCCGCGCATTCCCGAGGACCTGGCGCCGGCACGCGCGCATCAGCTGGTGGCGCGTGCGGTGTTCCTGGCCCGCAGCAGCGATACCAGCGTCGGCGAGGAGCTGCTGGTAAGCCGTTTCGGAGGAGTGGCGCATGATCTGCGCTGAGTCCGGCTTCACGCCCGAGCAGACCGCCGGGCTGCGTGCCGCCCTGCGTCCCACGCCCGTGCAGGTCATTGCGGTGACGGGCGGCAAGGGCGGCGTGGGCAAGACCTGCGTGGCGATCAACCTGGCCACGGCGCTGGCCGCGCAGCACCAGCGCGTGCTGCTGCTGGACGGCGACCTGGGCCTCGCCAATGCGGACGTGCAGCTGGGCCTCGCGCCGCGCCACACGCTGGAGCATGTGCTCGACGGGCGCTGCACCCTGGAGGAGGCCATCATCGACACGCCGGCCGGCTTCCGGCTGATCCCCGCCGCGGCCGGTGTGGCACGCCTTGCCGAACTGAGCACCGCCGAGCACCTCGGCCTGGTGCAGGCCTTCAGCCACCTGGCCTGCGGCCTGGATACGCTGGTCATCGATACCGCCGCGGGCATCTCCGGCAGCGTGCGGCAATTCTGCCAGGCCGCGCAGCACGTGCTCATCGTGCTGCGCGACGAGCCCGCTTCGCTGGCCGACGCCTACGCCACCATCAAGGTGCTGCACAAGACCCACGGCATGCGGCGCTTCCACGTGCTGGCCAACATGTCCGTGGCCACCGGCAGCGGCGAGGTGTTGTTCCGCAAGTTGCAGCGCGTCACGGACCGCTTCCTCGAAGTGGTGCTGGAATACGCGGGTGAGATTCCCGAAGACCGTTTCGTGCGCAGCGCCATCTGCGCGCAGCGCGCCGTGTGCGCCGCCTATCCTTCGGCGCCGGCCGCGCGCGCGTTCGCGCGGCTGGCGCAGCGCGTGGCGAAGTGGCCGGTCGCCGACGGTCCGCGCGGCAATGTGGAATTCATGATGGAACGCCTGCTGCCGCGGACCGGCCCGCAGCTGGGAACGGTGCGATGAGCCCGGTGGGCGCCTACCAGACCGTCGCCGCCGCGCGGCCGCAGGCCGCCGACGAGCTGGTCATGCGCCACGCGGATCTGGTCAAGCGCATTGCCTACCACCTTGCCGGCCGGCTGCCGTCCAGCGTCGACGTGGAGGACCTGATCCAGGCCGGCATGATCGGCCTGCTGGAGGCCGCCGCGCACTACGTGGCGGACCGCGGCGCCAGCTTCGAGACCTACGCCGGCATCCGCATCCGCGGCGCGATGATCGACGCGTTGCGCCAGCTCGACTGGGCGCCGCGCTCGGTGCACCGGCGCGCGCGCGAGGTGGCCGACGCCATGCGCTCCGTCGAACGCGAGCGCGGCCGCGCCGCCAGCGATGCCGAGATCGCCGCGGCCATGAACATCCCGCTGGAGGAATACCACGGCATCGTGCAGGACGCCGCGGCCTGCCAGATATCCAGCCTCGAGGAGGTGGCCGGCGTGGCCGACATTCCGGGTGCGGAGTGCGATCCGCTGCTCGAGGCCGAGCGTGGCGATCTGCGCACCTCGGTCGCCGCGGCAATCGCGGCGCTGCCCGAGCGCGAGCGGCTGGTGATGTCCCTGTACTACGATGACGAGCTCAACCTGAAGGAGATCGGCGCGGTGCTGGGCGTCAGTGAATCCAGGGCCTGCCAGCTGCATGGACAGGCGCTGCTGCGGCTGCGCGGCAGGCTGGCTGCCGCGCACGGCGGCGCCTGAGACAGACCGTGGATATCCTCAGCATACTCGGCATCGTGCTGGCATTCGTCGCGCTGCTCGCCGGCGCGGTGCTGAAGGGCGCCGGCGTGCATGCGCTGCTGTCCTCCGCCGCGCTGTTGATCGTGGTGGTGGGCACGTTCGCGGCGATCCTGGTGCAGACGCCGGGACGTGTGCTGAAACATGCCTTCGGCATCCTGCCGTGGGTGTTCCGCTCGCCGGTGCCGGACAGCCAGGCCATCATCGCGCGCATGGTGGAGTGGAGCCAGGTCGCGCGGCGCCTGGGCCTGCTTGGCCTGGAGGGCATGATCGAGGGCGAGCGCGATGAATTCATCCGCAAGGGGCTGCAGCTGGTGATCGACGGCAGCGAACCCGACGCCATCCGCAGCATCATGGAAGTGGACCTGGACGGCCGCGAGGCCGCGGACCTGCGCGCCGCGCGGGTGTTCGAGGGCATGGGCGTGTACGCGCCGACGCTGGGCATCATCGGCGCCGTGCTCGGCCTGATGGCGGTGATGCAGCACCTCACCGATCCTTCCAAGCTCGGCACCGGCATCGCGGCCGCGTTCACCGCGACGGTGTACGGAATCGGCCTCGCCAACCTGTTCCTGCTGCCCATCGCCAGCAAGCTGAAGACCGCGGCGCTGGCGCTGTCGCGCGTGCGCGAGATGGTCATCGAGGGCATGATCGCCATCGCGCAGGGCGAGAATCCGCGCAGCGTCGAATACCGCCTGCAGAGCTACCTGCACTGACCATGGCACGGCGCCGCCGCCACGAGGAGCACGAGAACCACGAGCGCTGGGCCATCCCCTACGGGGACCTGGTGACGCTGCTGCTGGCGTTCTTCGTGGTGATGTACTCGATCTCGCAGGTCAACGACGGCAAGTATCGCGTGCTGTCGGATTCGCTGAACGCGGCCTTCCGCGGCGAACCGACCACCGTGTCGCCGATCCAGGTCGGCAGCCAGGCCGCCACCACCGTGGCCGCGCCCGTCGTGCAGCTGGCCGAGCAGCAGAAGCTGATGGCGCTGCGCCAGCTGCAGCAGCAGACCGAGAAGGCGATGGCGCCGCTGATCATGCAGGGGCTGGTGGATGTCAGCAATGCCGATGGCAAGCTGTCGATCGCGATCCGTTCCGACATCCTGTTCACCTCGGGCGCGGCCGCCGTGTCCGGGCAGGCCGAGCAGGTGATCCATTTGCTGGGGCAGGTGCTCGGCCGGTTTCCGGTGGATGTCCGCGTCGAGGGCCATACCGACAACGTGCCGCTGGAAGGTGGCCCGTACCGTTCGAACTGGGAGTTGTCCGCGGCACGTTCGGTGAGCGTGCTGCAACAGCTGATTGCCGCCGGCGTGCCGCCGGAGCGGCTGTCGGCAGTGGGTTACGGAGAGTTCCACCCGGTGGCGCCCAACACCACGCCCGACGGCCGCAACGTCAATCGTCGCGTGGTGCTGTCCGTGGAAAGCGCTGCCGCCGCGGCGCCGGCCACTCCAGCCTCCGGCGGCGGCGCGGGGTGATGCACATCACGGTGCGGCCGGTCCGCACCCCTGGCGCCCGTCGCATGGCCGGCACTGGCATGGATTGTGCTCGCTCCAATGGCAGGCGCCGGATTGCCGGCGACCGGCGTGACCGCCGGGAATTTCCTGCCACCGCAATACGCGAGCATCCGACATGCAGTACGAACCGAACGAGTTGATATTCTTCGCGGCCCGCATCGCGCTGCTGGCCGTCACGCTGCTGTGCTTCGCACTGGCCTTCGCCAGCTGGCGCAGGGCGGGCCGGCGTGACATCCAGACCGTGATCGCCGCGACGCAGGCCCTGTCGGAATCGACGCAGCGCCTCGTTGCCCAGGTGGCGGCCATGGAGGCACGCCTCGAGGACCATCGCGAGCTGGTCGCCGCGGCTGCGGCACCGGCCCGGCGCGGCTATGACCTGGCGCTGCAGATGGCACGCAGCGGCATCGCGCCGCAGGAGATCGCCAGTGCCAGCGGCGTGGCGCGCAACGAGGCGCAGCTGCTGGCGCTGCTGCACGGGCCGGCACGGTAGCGCCGGAATCCCGGCGGCCCGGTGTGACGCAGGTCGCAGTCGGGTGACGGCACGGGACTTGCTGTATCCACGACCATGGCAACGGAAATCGAATCCACGCGCAGCGCCGCGATGCTGCTGCTGGCTCTGGGCGAGAGCGAGGCGGCCACCGTGCTCAAGCACCTGGACGCCAAGGTCGTGCAGCGCCTGGGCACCGCGATGGCGCAGATGAAGTCCGCCTCGCGCGACGAGGTCGCCGAGGTGCTGGGCGGCTTCGTGCTCACCATGGAAGGCCAGGCCGACATCAAGGTCGGCTCCGACGACTACATCCGCCGCGTGCTGACCAGTGCGCTGGGCGACGACAAGGCCAGCAGCATCATCGACCGCATCCAGGTGGGCCGCAAGAGCAAGGGCCTGGACGTGCTCAAGTGGATGGAACCGCGCGCCATCGCCGAGCTGGTCAAGCACGAGCATCCGCAGGTGCTCGCCATCGTGATCTCCTATCTTGATTCCGATCTGGCCGCGCGCGTGCTCAGCGAACTGCCGGCGGACGTGCAGACCGAGGTGCTGCTGCGCGTCGCGCAGCTCGACGGCGTGCAGCCGACCGCGCTCGGCAAGCTCGACGAGATGATCGAAAAACAGATCGCCGGCAAGGGCGGCAACGTGTCCGCCAATCTCGGCGGCCCGAAGACCGCCGCCAGCATCCTGAACTTCATGTCCGCCACCATCATCGAGGAACTGCGCAAGGCCGACGAAACCTTGACCGCCAGGCTCCAGGACCTGATGTTCACCTTCGGCGACATGATCGGCGTGGACGACAAGGGCATCCAGACCGTGCTGCGCGAGGTGGATTCGGCGCGCCTGGTCATCGCGATGAAGGGCGCCGACGCGGCGCTGGTCGAGCACTTCATGAAGAACATGTCGAGCCGCGCCGCCGAAATGCTCAAGGACGACATGGAGACCCGCGGCCCGGTGAAGCTGTCGGAGGTGGAGGCGGCGCAGAAGGAGATCCTGGCTATCACGCGCAAGCTGGCCGACGCCGGCACCATCGCGCTGGGCGGCGCAGCCGGTGAGCAGTACGTATGAGCGGCGAGGCATTCGAACAGGACGAGATCGACGCCCTGCTGCAGGCGGTGCACAGCGGCACGGTGGATACCGAACCGAAGGCGGCCGACGGCAGCGGCGTGGTGAAGGACTACGATTTCAGTTCGCAGACGCGCATCGTGCGCGGCCGCATGCCGACGCTGGAGATGATCAACGAGCGGCTCGCGCGCGCGCTGCGCCAGTCGCTGTACGGCATGCTGCGCCGTTCGCCGGACGTGGCGGCGCAGGGCATCTCCACGCCGAAGTATTCCGAATACATCCCCACGCTGAGCATGCCCACCAGCCTGAACCTGATCCGCTTCCTGCCGCTCACGGGCACCGGCCTGCTGGTGTTCGAGGCGCGGCTGGTGTTCGCGATGATCGATGTGTTCTTCGGCGGCACCGGCCGCCAGGCGAAGATCGAGGGCCGGGATTTCACGCCCACCGAGACGCACCTCATCGAGATGCTGATGGAGCAGGTGATCACCGTCACGCAGGAGGCGTGGCTGGCGCTGTTGCCGGTGAAGATCGAGTTCATCAACCGCGAGATGAACCCGCACTTCGCCAACATCGTCAGCCCCACCGAGATCGTGGTGGTCAGCCGCTTCCGCATCGACCTGGACGGGCGCGGCGGCGAGATCCACCTGGTGCTGCCGTATTCGATGCTGGAGCCGATGAAGGACACGCTGCGCGCGGGCATGCAGAGCGACCGCGCCGACCGCGAGGAGCGCTGGAGCCAGATCCTGCGCAACGAACTGGAGGAATCCGAGGTGGACGTCGTGACGCAGCTGGGCCGCGCCCACACCACCGTCGGCAAGCTGATCGACATGCGTCCCGGCGACGTGATTCCCATCGAGTTCGACGGCCAGGTGGCGGTGCTGTCCGACGGCATTCCGCTGTTCTGGGGCGAGCTCGGCCAGCAGCGCGGCCGGCAGGTGGTGCGCGTGGCGCAGATGAATGCGCGCAAGAACGGTAATTCCCTGGATGCCTTCGTGAGGAAAGCCACATGAACGCTGCTGTCTCCCCCGCCGACGGACCGGCCGACGTGGTGCTGGACGTGGGCGTGACGCTGTCACTGGAAGTCGGGCGCGCACAGCTCGCCATCCGCGACTTCCTGCAGCTGGCGCCGGGCTCGATCGTGGAGCTGCAGCGTCCGGCCGGCGATCCGCTGGATGTCTTCGTCAACGGCCGGCTGGTGGCCCATGGCGAGGTGGTCATGGTCAACGACCGTTACGGCCTGCGTTTCACCGAAGCGGTGGGCACCGGCGAAGTGCACGCGTAACGCGCCGCGACCGCCATTCACCGGCGCCGCGTTTGGCCTGCCGGCCCGGCGCGCTTTCCCCTAGACTTGCGGGCATGACCCGCACGCTGACCCGTACCCCCGGGGCCGATGGCTACTGGATGCCCGCCGAGTTCGAGCGGCATGCCGGCTGCTGGATGCTGTGGCCCGAGCGCCCGGACAACTGGCGCGAGGGCGCGCGTCCCGCGCAGCGGGCCTTCGCTGCGGTGGCCGCGGCCATCGCGCGCTTCGAACCGGTGGCCGTGGGCGCCTCCGCCGCACAGTACGAATTCGCGCGCGCCGCGCTCGATCCGCACGTGCGCGTGGTTGAAATGAGCCATGACGACGCCTGGATGCGCGACGTGGGCCCGACCTTCGTGGTCAATGCCGCGGGCCGGCGCCGCGCGGTGGACTGGCGCTTCAACGCCTGGGGCGGCCTGCATGGTGGCCTGTATTTCCCCTGGGACCAGGATGACCTGGTGGCGCAGAAGGTCGCGGCCATCGAGGGTGTGGACCGTTACCGCGCGCCGCTGGTGATGGAAGGCGGCGCCATCCACACGGACGGGCAGGGCACGCTGCTGGTCACCGAGCAGTGCCTGCTGAACCCCAACCGCAATGCCGGGCTCTCGAAGGAGCAGATCGAGCGGTACCTGCGCGATTACACGGGCGCGAGCGCGATCATCTGGCTGGGCCAGGGAGTGGTGGACGACGAAACCGATGGCCATGTGGACAACCTGGCCTGTTTCGTGCGGCCGGGCGAGGTGTGCCTGACGTACACATTGAACCGCCGCGACCCGCAGTGGGAAGTGTCGAACGACGCGCTGGAGCGGCTGCACGCGGCGCGGGACGCGCGCGGCCGGCGGTTGAAGGTGCACCGGCTGCCGTCGCCGGGGCCGCTGAAAATGAGCGCAGCGGAGGCCGCCGGCGTGCTGTGCCGCGAAGGCTCGCAGCCACGCACGGCCGGCATGCGGCTGGCGGCTTCCTACGCGAACTTCTACATCGCCAATGGCGGCGTCATCGTGCCGCTGCTGGATGCGCGCACGGATCGTGCAGCCATGGCGAAGCTGCGGCGCGTCTTCCCGGAACGCGAGGTGGTGGGCGTGCCCGGGCGGGAGATCCTGCTGGGCGGCGGCAACATCCACTGCATCACGCAGCAGGTGCCGGCGGAAAAGCGCCGGCCTGCGCCTCAGCGCTGAAGCAGCCGCGACAGGTCGACCTCAATGCCGGTGAGAGCCGCGATGCCTGTCCTCCCGGGCTCGGGCAAACTGCTGCAATCGATGTACCGGCCGTCGCGCGGCGACCGGCAGATCAGCAGCTGGTCGTGCTGCAGGTCCACGATCCACACTTCCGGGATGCCGTGCCGCGCGTACAGCGGAAGTTTCACGTTGCGGTCGTAGTCCAGCGTGGTGTCGCTGACTTCGATGATGAGCAGCACGTCGGACGGCCCGGGGTGCGAACGGCCGTATTCATCATCGCGCGGCTTGAGCAGTGCCAGGTCGGGCTCCGGTTCCGAACGGCGGTTGAGGCGGACCGGACCCTGCGACCGGACGAGCGCATGCTTTCCGACGGCAATCGTGAAGAGACGGTCGAGATGGGCCACTGCACGGGCGTGCCGGCTTCCGATGGGTACCATGTCGATGATCTCCCCCTCGATCAGTTCGACACGCGCATCCGGCGCGAGCAGGCCCACCTCCGCCATCCGGTAGTACTCATCGACCGTGATGAGATGTTTGCGCGGCGCACCGGCCATCAGGGTGTTCATCGGGAATGCCTTGTTGTCCGCAAGTCTAGCGCAAATTGCAGGTGGACGCCGCCATGGTGAAGGTTGCGCACATTCCCGGCGATACGCAAAACTGCCGCGAATGCGCCATTTCAGGTTGCCATACATAGATCAGCAATGTATAAAGCCGGCAGGTATGGAACTGGGCAAGGACCTGGTCGCCGCTTCGGCGACACCGCTGGTGCTGGCGATACTCGCCGAACGGGAAAGCTACGGCTACGCCATCCTCAAGCGCGTGGCCGCGCTGTCGGGCGGCCACCTGCAATGGACCGACGGCATGCTCTATCCGGTGCTGCACCGGCTGGAGCGGCAGGGCTGCGTGGCCGCGAAGTGGGGCGTGTCCGACAGCGGGCGCCGCCGCAAGTATTACCGCATCACCGCGGCCGGCCGCGCGCAGCTCGCCGCGCAGAAGGAGCAGTGGCGCGTCGTGGACGACGCCTTGCGCGGCATCTGGGTGAAAAGGCGCACGACATGACCCCGGCGGCCGGATCCGCTTCGCTGGAGCAGCAGATCGCGCACTGGCGTCAGTACCTTGGCAACCGTCCGGCCATGCAGGCACCCGACGTGGCGGAGCTGGAAGACCACCTGCGCGACCAGGTGAAGCTGCTCGCCGCTGCCGGGCTGGATGAAGACGAGGCCTTCTTCATCGCCGTCAGGCGCATGGGCAATCTCGATGCGCTGTCGCGCGAATTCGCGCGCGAGCATCCGGAGCGGCTGTGGAAGCAGCTCACGGCACCCGCCGGTGACGGGGACGCGGCGGCTCCCGCGGCGCGTGCCGAGCTGGGCATCGTCATCGCACTGGCCATCCTCGCGGCGCTGGCGATCAAGATCCCGGCGCTGTTCGGCCTGCAGATGAATGGACCGGGCGGCGCGTTCTACGCGCGCAATGCCGGCCTGTTCGTGCTGCCGCTGCTGGCCGCATACCTGGCGTGGAAACGTCGCGCCGGGGTTGCCGCCTGGACCTGGCTGGGCACGGCCTTCGCCGCCGCGGCATTCTGCGCCAACCTGCATTCGTTCGGTCCGCACAGCGACCTGCAGCCGCTGACCGCGCTGCACCTGCCGATCGCGCTGTGGTTCGCGGTCGGTGTCGCCTATGTCGGTGGAGGCTGGTTCGCCGCCGCGGGCCGGCGCATGGATTTCGTGCGCTTCTCCGGCGAACTCTTCATCTACTACGTGCTCATCGCGCTGGGCGGTGGCTTGCTGACCGCGCTGACGCTGATGATGTTCCGCGCCATCGGGGTGGACGCGGAATGGTTCGCGCAGGGCTGGCTGGTTCCCTGCGGCGCGATGAGCGCCGTCATCGTCGGTTCCTGGCTGGTGGAGGCCAAGCAGAGCGTCATCGAGAACATGGCGCCGGTGCTGACCCGGCTGTTCACGCCGCTGCTGGTGCTGGTGCTGCTGGCCTTCCTTGCCACCATGGCCTGGACCGGCCATCCCGTGGACGTGCAGCGCGAGGTGCTGATCGCCTTCGACGTGCTGCTGGCGCTGGTGGCGGGCCTGGTGCTCTATGCCGCCTCGGCCCGCGACCCGCTGGCAGCGCCCGGCTTCTTCGACGGCATGCAGCTGCTGCTCGTGGCGTGCGCGTTGCTGGTGGACGCGCTGGCGCTGGCGGCCATTGCCCGGCGCATCTCGGCGTTCGGCTTCTCGGCCAACCGCGTGGCGGCGCTGGCCGAGAATCTCATCCTGCTGGTGAACCTCGCGGGCGTGGCCTGGTACTACACCGCATTCCTGCGCCGGCGCGGCGCGTTCGCCATGCTGGAACAGTGGCAGGTTGCCTATCTGCCCGTGTACCCGGCATGGGCGGCGTTCGTGGTCGTCGCCTTCCCGCTGATCTTCGGCCTATAGCCCGTCCACGGCGCGGTTGAAGGTTGCGCTCGGCCGCATCAGCGCCGCGCACCGCTGCGGATCCGGATGGTAGTAGCCGCCGATATCCACCGGCTTGCCCTGCACGCCGTTCAGCTCGGCGACGATGGCCTGCTCGTGCTGCGAGAGCGTGGCTGCCAGCGGTGCGAACCTCGCCTTCAGCTCGGCATCCGCTTCCTGCGCGGCCAGCGCCTGTGCCCAGTACAGCGCCAGGTAGAAATGGCTGCCGCGCACATCCAGTTCACCGGCGCCGCGCTTGGGCGACTTGTCGGTCTCCAGGAACCTGCCGTTGGCGGCATCCAGCGCATCGGCAAGCACCTTCGCCCTGCCGTTGCCGGTCTTGCGCGCCAGGTCCTCGATGGAGACCTGCAGCGCCAGGAACTCGCCCAGCGAATCCCAGCGCAGGTGGTTCTCCTCGAGGAACTGCTGCACGTGCTTGGGGGCCGAGCCGCCGGCGCCGGTTTCGTACAGTCC
>Ga0335083_10003652_pt1 | contig 19833 bp, 17 predicted proteins | sample Lox_Sample_42_FD_206716 | JGI IMG/M metagenome (GOLD analysis project Ga0335083, IMG submission 206716) | Soil microbial communities from Loxahatchee National Wildlife Refuge, Florida, United States - Lox_Sample_4.2 | ecosystem: Environmental > Terrestrial > Soil > Wetlands | place: USA...
GAGCTGCCGGGCTGGGTGTCGCTGGAGCAGCTGCTGGACATCTACGCGCGGTCGCATGCGTCGATCGTGCCAACGCGCAGCAGCTTTGCCGAGGGATTGGCGATGACGGCGGTCGAAGCCGTACTGGCCGGTCGACCGGTCATTCTCAATCCGGTGGTGCCGGCGATCGATCTCATCGGCCCGGCCTGCCTGATCGGCAAGACCAACGATGCCGAGAGCCATGCCGAGCAGGTGCGCCTTCTCGCCCGGGATGGCGCGCTCTACGATCGGCTGCAGCAAGCTTGCGCCGGTCTGTGTGCGCCCTTCTACGACCGCGAGCAGGGCCTCGCGGCGGGCCTGCGCAAGGTCGTCGAGCTATCTGGCCTGGAGAATGCCGACATGGCGCCCTGTCCGGCACCTGTCGACTTGGGGTGGAAATCAGCCAAGTCCTCATGACCGGTTCACCGCGTTGCGCTGTCGTGGCCATCGGCCGCAATGAAGGTGAGCGCCTTATGCGCTGCTTCGACAGCATCCATGGCGACAATCCGGCGGTCTATGTCGATTCAGGGTCGACCGACAACAGTGTGGGCGAGGCGGAAAAGCGCGGCATCCAGGTCGTGAATCTCTCCACCGACAAGGGCTTTACCGCGGCGCGCGCGCGCAATGCCGGCTGGCGCGCCCCCGTCGAGGCCCATCCCGGCCTCGACTATATCCAGTTCGTCGACGGCGACTGCGAATTCGCCCCGGGCTGGATCGAGACCGCAATCGCCGCGCTCGACGCAGAGCCCGGGCTGTGCGCGGTATTCGGGCGACGGCGCGAGCGGTTCCCGCAGGCCAGTCTCTACAATGCTTTGTGCGACGATGAATGGGCGGCGCCGATCGGCCTTGTCGAGGCCTGCGGTGGAGACGTGCTCTTCCGGCTCGAGGCGCTGCGTCAGGCCGGCGGCTATAGCGACGACCTCATCGCCGGCGAGGAACCGGATCTCTGCCTGAGACTGGGGCTGATCGGCTGGAAGGTGCGCTGCATCGATGCCGACATGACCCTGCACGACGCCGCGATATTCACGGCGCGGCAATGGTGGCTGCGCATGCGCCGCGGGGGGCACGCCTATGCGGAACATTGTTCGCGCCACGGCTCGCGCGCCTTTGCGAGCTGGCGGAAGCAGCGGGACAGCTTTCTGGCTTGGGCGGTCGGGCTGCCGCTGGTCATCCTGTTGCTGGTTTTCATCGCAGCGGCGATCCACGCATGGCCGCTTCTCATCCCGGCAATGTTCGGCATCGCCCTCTATCCGCTGCAGGTGGCGCGGCTGAGCTGGCGGGAATGGCGCGCGGGCGCCTCGCCACGCTTCGCACTATTCAAGGGCTTCTGGTTCGTGCTCGGCAAATTCGCCCAGGCTGGCGGCCTGTTTCGCTATTATCGCAATCGGCTCGCCAAACGCCGCAACAGCCTGATCGAATATAAGGGCGCCGCAGCCTAGCCGTCGAGCAATGCCCTTGCCCAGGCCCTGAGGTCCTCGCCCATCGCCGCGTCGCGCGCAGCCAGAGCGAAATTGGCCTGCGCGAAGCCGAGCTTCGAGCCGCAGTCGAACCGCTCGCCGTCGAAGGTGACGCCGTGGAAGGGCTGCCGGCCGATCAGCTTGGCCATGCTGTCGGTAAGCTGGACCTCGCCGCCGGCCCCGGCTTCCTGGGTGGCAAGAAGGGTCATGACCTCGGGCTGGAGAATGTAGCGCCCGGGCAGCATGAGATTGGAAGGCGCGGTGCCGAGCCTGGGCTTTTCGACGAGACCCTTCACTTCGGTCAGCACGCCGTCGCGCGTGCCCGGATCGATGATGCCGTAGCTCGGCGTCTCGTCCATCGGCACTTCGAGCGCGCAGACCAGATTGCCGCCGACCTTCTCATATTGCGCGACCATCTGGGCGAGACAGCCCTTCTCGCGGCCGATCAGCAGTTCGTCGGGCAGGATGATGGCGAAGGGCTCGTCGCCGACGATGTCGCGCGCGCACCAGATGGCATGGCCGAGGCCCCGCGGCTCCTGCTGGCGCACGAAAATGGCATTGCCGGGCTGCAGGCGCGTGCCCTTGAGGGCGTCGAGCGGCTTGCCGCGGTCCGCCTGGGTGCGCTCCAGCTCGAACGCGATGTCGAAATGATCCTCGATCGCCGCCTTGTTGCGGCCGGTGACGAAGATCATCGTCTCGATGCCGGCTTCCAGCGCCTCGTCGACCGCATATTGGATGAGCGGCCGGTCGACGACCGGGAGCATCTCCTTGGGGACCGCCTTGGTCGCGGGCAGGAAGCGCGTGCCGAGGCCGGCGACGGGAAAAACGGCTTTGCGAATGCTCAATGCTCTGCTCCCCGGCAGGATAATCCAGATGCCCGTGTCATGATCATCGCCCGACCGCTGTGTAACGGAATCCGGCGTCCTCGGCGAGTTTGCGCGGGTAGATGTTGCGCAGGTCAACCAGCACCGGCGCCTTGAGAAGGTCCTTGATCCGCTGCAGGTCGAGCGCGCGAAAGGCATCCCATTCGGTGATGATCACGAGCGCGTCCGCGCCGTCCGCCGTGGCATAGGCATTGTCGCAATAAACGATGTCCCTGAGCACCAGCCTGGCCTGATCCATGCCCTCCGGATCATAGGCGCGGATCGTCGCGCCGGCCTGCTGCAGCGTCTCGATGATCGCGATCGCCGGGGATTCGCGCATGTCGTCGGTATTCTGCTTGAAGGTGAGACCGAGCACCGCCACTGTCTTGCCGCGCGCATCGCCATCGAGCGCGGCAATGACCTTCTGCCCCATCGCCCGCTTGCGCGCATCGTTCACCGCGACCACCGTCTCGACGATGTTCTGGGGGGCACCATAGTCATTGGCGGTCTGGAGCAATGCCAGCGTATCCTTGGGGAAGCAGCTGCCGCCATAGCCGGGGCCGGGATGCAGGAACTTTGCGCCGATGCGATTGTCGAGGCCAATGCCCCGCGCGACCTCATAGACGTCGGCGCCGACCTTTTCGCAGAGGTCGGCGATCTCGTTGATGAAGGTGATCTTGGTCGCGAGGAAGGCGTTGCCGGCATATTTGGTGAGCTCGGCACCGCGGCGGCTCATCTCGAGGATCGGCGAGCGGCCGATGACGAGCGGGCGGTAGATCTGCCGCATGATCTCGAGCGCGCGCGGGTCATCGCCGCCGATGAGCACGCGGTCGGGCCGCTTGAAATCGTCGATCGCCGCGCCTTCGCGCAGGAATTCGGGATTGGAGATGACCGCGAAGTCGGCGTCCGGATTTGTGGCGCGGATGATGCGTTCAACCTCGTCGCCGGTGCCCACCGGGACCGTCGACTTGTCGACAACAACCGTGAAGCCCTGGATCGCGCGCGCGATTTCCTCGGCGGCGGCATAGACATAGGCGAGATCGGCATGGCCGTCGCCGCGGCGGGACGGTGTGCCGACCGCGATGAACACCGCGTCCGCGCCGGCAACGGCCGGAGCCAGATCGGTGGTGAAAGACAGGCGCGCGGCCGCGGCGTTGCGCGCAACCAGGGCGTCGAGACCGGGCTCGAAGATGGGAATGCGCCCGGCGCGCAGGGCCTCGATCTTGGCCTCGTCCTTGTCGACGCAGACGACATCGTGACCGAAATCGGCAAAGCAGGCGCCCGAAACGAGCCCGACATAGCCGGCACCGATCATCGTAATCTTCATGGCTTTCAGTCCTCTTGGGCGCGCGGCGAGCCCGCGCGGGAGGCCCCTATTTCAATTTCGGCTTCAAAACCAGCCAGACATAGACCACCACGCCCACGATCAGCGCACCGGCGATGGCGTGAAGCAGCAGATTGTCCTTGGCATGGTTACCGGCATAGTTGGCGACCGCGCAGCCGATCGTGGGCGGCAGATAGTCGATCATGCGGTCGGGCGGATTTTCCATCGACGAGCGCTGCAGGAACAGCACGATGATACCGGCAAACAGGGCCAGTGTGAGCCAGTCATAGGCCGTGTTCATCATCACCTCCGCCTGCGGTTAGCCAAGTTCCGGCCCGCATATGAGGGTCAATCGCTAATTTTTTTGGCGTGAAAAGGCAAAGCGATTCACGATCTTTTCCGATCCGATGGAACAGAAGGCCGAACTGCTCCCCGGATCGGCGGCGCGGCTGGCGGGGCTTGCATGATTTTCATAAGAAGTTAGGCGGGTTTAGCCTATCTGGACTGGTTTGACTGGCGGAGAGACGCGAAGACCATGGCGAGAGTCCGATGACCTTTCGCGAGATGCTGGCGCTGATCCGCGAGGATCATGCCGCGCATGGGCGTGACTGGACGCGCCCGGGCTTCCGGGCCGTTGCGGTGCATCGCTTCGGTAACTGGCGCATGACGATCCGTCCCAAATTGCTGCGCGCCCCACTGAGCCTGCTCTACCGCTTTGCCTATCGCCGCTGCCGCAATGTCTATGGCATCGAACTGCCCTATCCCGTGGAACTCGGGCGGCGGGTCGTGATTGAGCATCAGGGCGGCATCGTGATCCACGGCGCGACCAGGATCGGCGACGATTGCATCATTCGTCAGAATTGCACCCTGGGCATCCGCTCTCTGGATCGTCTTCACGACGCGCCGGTTCTGGGCGCGCGCGTGAATGTCGGGGCCGGCGCAGTGCTGCTGGGCGCGATCAATGTTGGTGAAGGCGCACAGATCGGCGCGAATGCCGTCGTGCTGCAGGACGTGCCCGCTGGCGGTCTCGCCGTGGGTGTTCCGGCACGCATCGTCGAGCGTTCTTGAATTGGACGGGCAAGCGGGGCACAGCGTCGGCCATGCGTGAGGAGACGGTTTTTGGCGCGTAAGGGCATCATTCTGGCCGGGGGCTCCGGCACGCGGCTCTATCCGCTGACGAAAGCGGTCTCGAAGCAGCTCATGCCGGTCTATGACAAGCCGATGATCTATTATCCGCTGTCGGTGCTCATTCTCTCCGGCATCCGCGACATCATGATCATCACGACGCCGCAGGACCAGGCCGCGTTCCAGGCGCTGCTCGGGGACGGGTCGGAGCTTGGCCTGTCGATCCATTATGCCGTGCAGCCGCATCCCGGCGGCCTCGCCCAAGCCTATCATATCGGCGCTGATTTCGTCGGGACCAATCCCTCAACGCTTATCCTAGGCGATAATATCTTTTACGGCCACGGCCTGACCGAGTTGCTCCAGTCGGCCTCCGAGCGCGCGACCGGCGCCACGGTGTTCGGCTATTATGTCAGCGACCCCAAGGCCTATGGCGTCGTCTCCTTCGGCAAGGATGGCCGCGCCGAGACCATTGAGGAGAAGCCAGCTGCACCCAAATCCAACTATGCGGTGACCGGACTCTATTTCTACGATGGACAGGCCGTCGAACGCGCCGCCAACCTCGCGCCCTCGCCACGCGGCGAGCTGGAGATCACCGATCTCAATCGTCTCTATCTCGAAGCCGGCGAACTCAACGTCGAGCTGATGGGGCGCGGCTATGCCTGGCTCGACACCGGCACGCACAGCTCGCTGATCGACGCCGCCAATTATGTGCGCATCACCGAGGAGCGGCAGGGCCTCAAAATCTGCTGCCCGGAGGAACTGGCCTGGCGCATGGGCTTCATCGACGACGCCCAGTTGCTCAAGATCGCCGAGCCGCTGCGCAAATCCGGCTATGGCGACTATCTGGTGAAGCTGCTGGAGCGCGGCACCCTATGAATGTCATCGAGACGGCCATTCCGGGCGTGCTCATCATCGAACCCAGGGTGTTCGGCGACGATCGCGGCTTCTTCCTGGAAAGCTGGAACGCCAGGACCTTCGCTGCTGCAGGGCTCGATCTCCAATTCGTGCAGGACAATCACAGCCGCTCGTCGCGCGGCGTGCTGCGCGGCCTCCACTATCAGCAGCCCGGCCCGCAAGGGAAACTGGTCCGCGTGACCGCCGGCGCCGTCTATGATGTCGTGGTCGACATGCGGCGCTCCTCGCCGACTTTCGGCCAATGGGTCGGCGTCGAGCTCAGTGCCGCCAACAAGCGGATGTTCTGGGTGCCCGAAGGCATGGCGCACGGCTTCCTGTGCCTTCAGGATGGCACGGACTTCCTGTACAAGTGCACGAGCTTCTACGAGCCCGCCAACGAGCATAGCCTGCTCTGGAACGATCCGACGCTCGGCATCGACTGGCCGCTCGGCGACATCGTGCCGCAACTGGCCGCCAAGGACGCCGCGGGCAAGCCGCTCGCCGAAGCCGTGACCTTCCCGTGAAGGTACTGATCACCGGCGCGCGCGGCCAGCTCGGCCGGGCCCTGCAGGAAACGGCGCCGTCCGGTGCCACGCTGACGGCGTTCGGCCATGGCGATCTCGATATCGGCGATGCGGCTGCGGTCTCGCTTGTCGTGGTGGAACAAGCGCCCGATCTGGTCATCAACGCCGCCGCCTACACGGCGGTCGACAAGGCCGAGAGCGACGAAGCGGCGGCCTATCGCATCAATGGCGAGGCGCCGGGCCATCTCGCGGCGGCGGCCAGCCAGTCAGGCGCGCGCTTCGTCCATGTCTCGACCGATTTCGTGTTCGACGGCCATGGCAGCGTGCCTTATCGCCCCGAGCAGGAGACCGATCCGCTCGGCGTCTATGGCGCGAGCAAGCTGGCCGGAGAAAATGCGGCACTCGCTGCCGACCCGCAGGCGCTCATTGTGCGCACAGCCTGGGTCTATGGCACCACCGGCCATAATTTCGTGCGCACGATGCTGCGCCTGATGGCCGAGCGCGATGAGGTGCGCGTCGTCGCCGACCAGATCGGCACGCCGACCTATGCGCCAAGCCTTGCCGGGGCGATCTGGGCGCTTGCGCAGGCCGGTGCGAGCGGCATCCATCACTGGACCGACAGCGGCGCGGCGAGCTGGTATGATTTCGCCGTCGCGATTCAGGAGGAGGCGCTAGCGCTCGGACTGCTCGAACGGGCTGTGCCGATCATCCCGATCGCGACGAGCGACTATCCGACGCCGGCGCGCAGGCCCCATTATTCCGTGCTGGACAAGACGTCGGCAATCGCCTTGATCGGCCGGGCCGCGCCGCACTGGCGCGTCAATCTTCGCCGCATGCTGGGAGTGATCAGGGCGAATGGCTAATCTTCTCGTGACCGGCGGCGCCGGCTTCATCGGCGCCAATTTCGTGCACTATTGGGCGGCGCATCATCCCGGCGACACCGTGACAGTGCTCGACATACTGACCTATGCCGGCAATCCCGCCAATCTCGACGGGCTCAACAGTGTCGAGTTGGTCGTCGGCGATATCTGCGACACCGATCTGGTCGAAAAGCTGCTCGCGGATCGCGCTATCGATACCATCGTCCACTTCGCCGCCGAGAGCCATGTCGACCGCTCGATCACCGGCCCCGACGCCTTCGTCACCACCAATGTCGTCGGCACGCACAGCCTGCTGAAGGCAGCGCGCAAACTCTGGCTCGATGCCGGCACGGGCAGGCCGCACCGCTTCCATCATGTCTCGACCGACGAGGTCTATGGCTCACTCGGTCCGAACGATCCGGCGTTCAGCGAGACCAAGCAATATGAGCCCAACTCGCCCTATTCGGCCTCGAAGGCCGCGTCAGACCATCTCGTGCGCGCCTATCATCACACCTATGGGCTCGAGGTCACGACGAGCAATTGCTCGAACAATTACGGCCCCTATCAATTCCCGGAAAAGCTCATCCCGCTGTTCCTCCTGAACTGCCTGCATGGCCGCAGCCTGCCCATTTATGGCGACGGCATGAATGTGCGCGACTGGCTGCATGTCGAGGATCACTGCAACGGGATCGAAAAGATACTGCAGGTCGGCAGGCCGGGCGAAACCTACAATATCGGCGGCGGGCAGGAGCTGCCCAATCTGCGCGTGATCGAGGAAATCTGCGCGACGGTGGACCACGCCTTCGCGGACAATCCGGCGCTTGCCGATCGCTTTCCCGATGCGCCGGCCGCCAAGGGCAACCCTTCGGCGAGCCTCAAGACCTTCGTCACCGACCGCGCCGGCCATGACCGCCGTTACGCGATCGACGAAACCAAGGCCCGGTCCGAGCTCGGCTATGCGCCGCGCCGCACATTCGCGGAGGGGTTCGCGCAGACGCTCGCCTGGTATTTGGCCAATGAAGGCTGGTGGCGACCGCTGCTCGACAAGACGAAGTCAGCGCGCTGAAGTCTTTGATCCGTTTCAGCGCGGCTGAAACGGTATCCGCGGCAGCGGACAGAATGCTTCAGTCGTTCTTGTAATAATCCGAATATTTGTCGTAGGCGCCAAGGCCGATGCCTTCGCCGATGCCGCCCTCATAGCGGTTCAGCACCGAGCCGATGCACTTGGCGGGCTCGAGCAGGCGCATGGAATCGGTGATTTGCCGCGCGCTGGTGCGGCCCTGCTCCACGACCATGAGATAGGCGTCGATCAGCGTCGCGACGACCATGGCATCGTCATTGGCGAACACCGGGGGCATGTCGAAGATCACGATCGTATCTTCCGGCAGCTTCTTGAGCGCCCTGATGAAGGCAGCGAACCGGTCGCTGGCGAGCAGGTCGACCGTTTCCAGATCATTGGGGAAACAGGGGAAGAGGCTGAGATTTGTGCCCGAGACGGTGCAGCCGACCTTGGTGAGGTCGTCGGTCTGGCCGGCCAGGAATTGCTCCAGACCGAACTTGCCGCTGAGGCCATAATTGGCAGCCAGCGACGCACGCCGCACGTCGAGGTCGAAGGCCAGCGTCTTGATGCTCGGAAGCCGGCTCAGCGAGGCCGCGATATTGGCCGACAGGAAGGATTTGCCGGCGCCGGGGGCGGGTGATGTCACGCCGACGATCTTGTAGCCGTTCGTGCGCATGCGCTTGATGAGCTGCGAGCGCAGCAGGCTGAACGGCCGCGACGTCAGGTTACGGCTGTTGAAGCCCACGACGTGATTATGCTCCAGCGCAGCCGCATTGGGCGTGAACACCGGCAGCTCGTCCTGCCGCGGAATCGAGAAGATCTTGCGGTCCGAAGATGCCTCGGGCGCGAAAATATCAGACAAAGGTCACTCTCCTGCCACGCCGCTGTCAATCGTCGTCATCACCGGGACCATCCTTGAACTTCGGCCACAGCCTGGCGAGGAACCCCATGCCCCGTTCGCCCGGCGCAAAGATGGTGGGGATCACCACCAGGGGTGGCTCGCCGATCGTCTGGGTCACGGTCGAAATATGCCGGATCGGCCGATTGATCATCTCCAGCAGGAGGATCAGGCACAGGCCCAGCATCGCGCCGGCGCCGAAGCCTGCCGAAATGAGCAGCGGCCGGTTGGGGCTGATCGGCTTGTCCGGGATGGTCGCCTGTTCGAGGGTTCGCAAACGCTCGCCCTGCTGCTCATTGTCGGCACGCTGACCGGCCTGGGCCGCCCGCAGCTGGACCAATGCGCGCTGATACTGCGCATTGAGGCCGTCGAGCTTCTCCTGCAACTGGGAGACCTGGCCTTGCACCACCGGCGCCTGCCGCGCCGAGGCGACCGAGGAGGCCGCCGCGCCCATCGCGCTGCGCAACTCCGCGATCTGGCGGTTGTTGGAGGCGATCTGGTCGTCGATGGTCTTTGACTGGTCGATCGGCAGCGCATCGACCCGCGATTTGGCAAGTTGCTTGGCCTTTTCGAGCTGCTGCTTGGCGAGGATCACGTCGGGATGCGTTTCGGCATACATGGCGCGCGCCGCTGCAAGCTTCTGCTCGGCCTGCTCCACCACCGGATCTCGGTCCGCATTGGTCTTGACCAGCTCGCGCTGTGCCCGCAGCGTGTTGTTGGCCTGTTCGATCTGGATGATCTGCGACTGAAGAAGCTCAGGGGACGAGAAGGCGCTGGCGCCGCCGCCAGCCAGCGCGGCACCATTATTGGCCCTGATTCCCTGGATCTGACCTTCCATCTGCGTGATCTGCTTCTGCAGGTCGTCAGTCTGGTCCGCGTAGAACTGGACCATCTCGGCTTGCTGCTGCGATTGCGTGGACGAGTTGATCTGCTGGATCTGCTGGGTCAGCGTCTGCAGCACGGTCTGCGCCTTGACCGGATCGCCATAGTCGAAGCTGATGCTGAACGCGATCGTGCTTTGCTTGCCGTTGCTGCTCGTCTGGATGTTGCCGTTGATCGGCTCGATGTCGATCGCGTCGCGCATCTTGTCGATCACTTCGGAGAAGGTCTTGATGCGCAGCTCGGTCTGATAGAGGCTGTTGCGGTTGATGAGGTCGATGAGCTGCGAGCGGCTGAGCACTTCCTGGCGGATGCGCGCCATGCGCTGGTCGATGATCTCCATGCCCGCCGCCTCGCTGGCGACATCGCCGGGCAGCAGCGGCTCCTCGACGAGCAGGACAGCCTTCGACTGGTAGGTCACCGGCAGCAAATAAGCTGCTGCCACGCCGATAATCAGGCCGACAATGGCTGGAATCAGCAACAGCCATTTGCGGTGGAAGACGATCGTCGGAAGGTGCGGCAATATGGTGCCGAGCGTCGACTCGTCGGTTGTTTCGAAAGTGCTGGATTGGGTGTTCATCTCATCGTCCCAGCCGGTAGGAGACGCCAAGGCTGCCGTAGAAGCTGGTGTTGCGCGCACCTGGCGATTTGAAGGGATCCGTGTAGCGGGCACTGGCGGTAAAGGACAGGCGCTGCGTGAACTGGAGCTGATAGCCCGCCGACGCATCGAGATAGCCCGTATCATAGCCGGTGCCGAAACCGATCGTGTGACTTTCCGAATAGTCAGCGCTCAGCCGGAATGAGCTGCGCGGTGTCAGGGTGTAGCTGTAATTCCCGCCGATCGAATTGATCGTCGAGTTGCCGGCGAGCCCGCTCGCGCCCACCGAGCGCGCCGCGACCACACACAAATTGCTGCGCGCGCCGTTGTTGCACAGCGTGGCGTTGCCCGAGAAATAGGTCGCCGTCGTCGACGGACCGAGACCGCCCGAGGACTGGCTGAACGTGACGCCAGCGCTGACGTTCAGCGTGGTCCGCGGCGAGAGCTTGAACATCGCTCGCGCCGATGGAGACAGATTCTGCAGCGAACCATAGCCGGTCTTGTCATAGTCGGTCTTCGAATAATCGAAGCCCAGGCCACCGGAGAACTTGCTGTTGAAGGCGTGATCGACGTCGACCGCGCCGCCATAGTTCACATAGTCGGAATTCAGCGTCGAGGGATAATAGAGCTTGGCGGCCGATGCGCTGAGGGTCAGCGTGTCACGCGGCGAGAGCGTGCCCTGGAAGCCCGCATTGCCAGTCAGCGTCTGCGTGCGCAGACCCGCTGTCTCCGTGATCGACGGGTCGGGCGTCGGCGGGAGAGGTTGGCCTTCGGCCGGAGGCAGGGGCGATGCGCCGCTGCCGTAAATGCCGCTATAGATTTCGCTGGAATAGCCGGCTCTCAGCGTAAAGCTGGAGAGCGGGGACAGCTTGAGGACGGACGCCGCGCCCAGCGACCAGTTGGTCGTGTCGGTATAATGCGACGTGAAAATATTTTCCTGCACGCGCCCGGTCAGGTCCACATTGCTGGTCGGACCCTGTATCGAGATGGCCGGTGCCGCGGTGAGGCTCAGCGTGCCCGTATCCTGATTCGACCCGACACCCAGGAACGGGTTTGAGCCATAGCCGGCTTCGGCGCTCAGATCGACCGACGCCTTGGTTTCGGCGCGCGCGACGCCTGCCGTCAGCAGGGCTACCAGCGGCAGCGCGGGCAGAAATCTCCGGGCAATGGTCATGGGACGATCACCGTGTCCCCGACCTCCAGTTGCGGGATGTCCTTGGACACCGACGCCGAGATATTGCCCTTCATCACCCCGCCGAGATGGACACGCAGCGACGTGAGACCCTTGTCGCTCTTGCGGATGATCGTGACGTTGTCGAGATTGGCGAACTCATCCGGTCCACCCGCCGCCGCGATCGCCTCCAGGACGTTGACATAGCGCATCGGTGTGAAGGAACCCGGGGCCTTGACGCGGCCGATGATCGAATAGCTGTAGCCGCTCGGCTGCTGAACGGAGACCGTCACCTGGGGAGGCTGGCCGTTGTATTGCGATGCCAGCGCCTTGGAGATGACGCTTTCGACGTCGGTGGTCTTCATGCCCTCGACGACGACGCGGCCGACCAGCGGGAAGGTGAAGCTTCCGTCCGGCAAAACCCTTATGCTGCGTTGCAGCCGCTCGTCGCCCCAGACATAGACCTCGATCTGGTCGCCGGGGCTGAGCTTATAGCTCCCATCGGTCGCCTGCGCGGCCGCCGGCGCCGACGCCGAGACAGCCGAAGCGGTCACGATGAAAAGGAAAAGAGGCCAGGTCTTCAAAGGTGGCACCACGGCATATGATCCTTCCATTGGCCTTGTTTTCGCGTTTCATATACCAGTTTACTTTGTCGTGACCACGTAAAAGGCGGGTTAACGACGCTCCTGGCAGCTCAAGCGATCATGGTAATGCGTTGCTTCAACCAGATCAAACCGGTAGGCGTTCCCAAACCGGCGGCGCAGAAGAGAATTACGCATGATATCTTTCGCTGGCGCCGGCACCTGTCGCCGCCGTTCCGAACAGCCCCACGATTCCGGGCCGAAAAACGGATGCGGGCCATCGATGCTGCGACTGCTCAGCGGCCCGGCAAGCGCCCTGCTGCTCATGCTCGCCGGCTGCGAACGGCCGGCGCAACGGGCAGATGCGCTTGCCCAACAGGCCAGCCAGCTCGCCGACGCCGGCCATAACAAGGCGGCCCTGGAGGCGATCAACAAGGCGATCGCACTTCGGGACGACAATGCGGGCTATTTCCTGTTGCTTGCTTCGATCCAGGTGCGCGCCGGCAACACCCAGGCGGCATTCGTGGCCGGCGAGCGCGCGCTCGAGGTCGATGCCGCCAATGTCGATGCGCTGACGCTCGTCGCCAATGTCGGTTTCCAGGCGGGGCAGCTCGACGATGCCAATGACGCCGCCAACAGACTGCTCGCGCTCGACCCCAATTCGCTGGTGGGCCTCCAGGTGAAGGGCCTCTACGAGCTCGCCAAGGATCGCAATGTCGATGCGGATGCCACGGCCGAACGGTTGCTGGCGATCGATCCGGTCAACATACCGGGCATCGTCATTCGCTCGCGCGTCCTCGCCAAGGCGGGCAAGATGGAAGAGGCGCTGGCCTTCGTAAACCACGCCATCGACCAGTCGAGCCCTTCGGCCCCGCTGCTGATCTCGAAGATCAATCTCTATCGAGCCCTCGAGCGCCCGGAAGACATGGCTACGACATTCGCCGCGCTCGACGCGGCGACGCCGGAGCGCAGCCCGGCGCTGCGTCTCGACGAAATCAACCTGCTCTACGAGCTCGGCCGACGGGACCAGGCGCGCGCGGCCACATTGAGCTTTCTCGCCGCACGCAACGCCCGCGCCGCCGATCTCGCCGTGCTGCAGCGCATCTGGTGGGAATTCGACCAAGTGCCGTTCACGGCCGAGACAATCGTCGCGGCAAGGGACTGGGGCGATCCGATCGCCCTCCTGGCGGTCGGCCGCTATCTGCTCTGGCAGAACCAGCCGCAGCTGGCCGACGATCTCTTTTTTTCCTATCCCGCCGCCGTGCGGCCGACCGGCCTTGCCATCCACGACAGGGCCTCGCTGGGGCTGGGGCGGGAGCAGGACGCTCGCAACGAGACGGCGCTCATTCTCAAGCGCGATCCGGACAATGTCGATGCGCTGCTGCTGCGCGCGGAGTTCGAGAAACGGGCCGGCAATCTCGGGCTCGCCATCGAAGCCGCACAGCGAGCACTCAACAGCGATCACACCGATCCGGAAGTCTACGTGGTTCTGGCCGAGCTACAGGCCAAGGCGGGGGCCGCCTGGCGCGCCGCCCAGATTTTCGAGGACGGGCTTCAGCAGCTGCCGCAGAATTATCTGCTGATCGAGCACTATACGCAATTTCTTCACGAGTCAGGCAATAAAAGCCGTGCCGTTTCAGTCACTCGCGACTTCGCGCGGGCTTTGCCTTCGTCGGTCCGGGCCTGGACGGTCATGGCTCAGCAATGCAGCTGGGCCAGCGACGCAGCTTGCGCGGCCGAGGCGGCGGCGGGTAGGGAGGCGGCAGCGAAGCGCTACCGTCTCGACGATCCGCCGGGGGCCCCGCCGGATCGTGGTCTGCTCGGGAAATTTTGAGTGATTGAGTCGTCGTTGCGGAAGCAGAGTTGATCCATGCGTGGGAAACGCCCGACCCGGAATAAATATGTTCGCTTCACGTCGAACGTGCTGCGGTCCGGCGGCATCATCAACGATATCGCCTGCTTCCTGTCGGCCTTCGCGCTCGCTGTCCTTCTGGTCGATGGCTATCTCAAATATTATTTCGATTTCCGGCTGCATGCCACCGCCGCCATCGTCCTGGCGATCAACTTCTTCCTGATTCGCATCTCCCGCGACGCCTACGCCGCGTTGCGCGGCCAGGGAGATGATTTGGGCAGCGGCACCATCCTGGACTTCGTGGTCGCCGCGACCCTGACCGGTTTCACCATCCTGCAGTTCGGCCGCTTCGAGGATCTCTCATCGACGTTCGTCCTGTCCTATCTCGGCATCTGCTTTGCGCTGCTCATGATCTCACGCCTGCTTTTCCGGCGCTTCGTGTGGCTCATCATGCGCCAGGGCATCATCGGCCAGCGCGTCGCGATCTATGGCGCAGACCGCGAAATCACCACGCGCGTGCTGGAACTGCTCGACATTGAGCGGCTGCCACACATCAATGTCATCGGCTTCGCCGACGATCGCCGCGACGACCGCGTCGAGACCGGCATGATCGGCCGCTTTCCGTTCCTAGGCGGCTTCGAGGAACTGCTCGATCTTGCCCGGGCGGGCATGCTCGACCAGCTGATCGTCGCCCTGCCGACTGTGCGCCAGGAGCGCCTCAACATGATTATCGAGGAGTTGTCGGCCGGTTCCATCGACGTGTGCATCATGCCGCGCGAGTTCCTCGTCCTGCGCGACCGGTACCGCGTGAATTATATCGGCTCCCTGCCGGTCCTGAACGTCTGGCAGCAACCGGTCCGCGATTTTGACGGTATCCTCAAGACCGTCCAGGACTGGCTTCTCGCCTTTTTCGGGCTTGTCGCGCTTTCTCCGCTGCTCATCCTGACCGCCATCGCCATCCGGATCGAGAGCAAGGGGCCCATTTTCTTCAAGCAGAAGCGCTTCGGCTTCAACAATCTCGAGATCGATGTCCTGAAGTTCCGCTCCATGTATGTCGACCGGCAGGATGCGAGCGGCGCGCAGCGCACGACCAAGCACGACCCGCGGGTGACCCGGATCGGGCGGATCATCCGCCGCACGAGCATCGACGAATTGCCGCAGCTCATCAATGTGCTGCGCGGCGAGATGTCGATCGTGGGACCCAGGCCGCATGCGACGGCGATGCGGGTCGGCGATGCCTATTATCATGATGCGGTCCGCGGCTATGCGGCGCGCCACCGCGTCCGCCCGGGCATTACCGGTCTCGCGCAGGTGCGCGGCCTGCGCGGCGAGATCGACACGATCGACCGGGCCAAGAAACGCGTCGAATATGACACTTATTATATCGAGAACTGGTCTCCGCTGCTTGACCTGCGTATCATCTTCGAGACGCTTTTCCGCCTGATCTGGGACAAGCATGCCTATTGAACGAGCTCGCATCGGCGGCTTTGTGCGTTCGAGAGTGGGGTCTGTCGTGATCGCAGGGAGACATGCATGGGCAACATGATCGCATTCGTCGCGCTGCTGGCCTGGCCGGTCGTTACGCTCGTCCTGTTCCTCGCGATGTCGACGCAGCGCGCCATCGTCGCGTCGCTGCTCGGCGGCTATCTCCTGTTGCCCTACATTGTGGGGTTCGATTTCAAGGGCGTGCCCACGCTCGACAAAACAAGCATTCCCAACATCGCGACGTTCCTGCTTGCCATTGGCCTGGCGCGGTCGGGCACGTTCCGATGGCCGCGCAGCATACTCGTCAACCTGCTGATGATCGGCTATGTCATCTGCCCGATCCTGACCACCTACGCGAACCCGGATGCCGTGACCATCGGCTCGATCAGGCTTCCTGGCCTGACGCTGTACGATGCCCTCTCGTCGACCGCGCAGCATGCGATCCAGCTGATGCCGTTCATCGTCGGCGCAGGGCTGATGCGCAGCGATGCGGCCCATCGCGACATCCTGCTGCTGTTCGTGATAGCGGCGCTCGCCTATACCGTTCCCGTCCTGCTGGAGGTCGTGAAGGGTCCCTATTTCCAGGCGGTCATCTACCATGTCGACCCCCGCGAGTTTTACGAACAGCAAATCCGCTATGGCGGTTTTCGCGCCATGGTCTTTCTTGGCCACGGGCTGGCGGTGTCGAGCTTCTATGCTCTCGCGCTTCTCTCGGCCGTCGGCCTGTGGCGCGGCAAGGGCCGGGTTCTCGGATTGCCGGCGCTGCTTTGCGCCTTCTGGCTGTTCGTCATTCTGGTCCTCAACAAATCGGCCGGCGCGCTGGTGATCGGCACCATGATCGCGATATTGCTGGCGGCCTTCCGCCCGCGGCGTTTCGCCAGCATCGCGCTACTCTTTGCCATGATGATCATGACCTATCCGACCCTGCGCGCGAACGCGCTGATTCCGATCAATACCATCGAGTCCGTCGCGTCGGCTTTCTCGTCGGACCGCGCCAATTCGCTGGATTACCGACTACGCAACGAGGACATTCTGCTGACGCGCGCCCGCGAGCGGCCCTGGTTCGGATGGGGCGGCTATGGGCGCAATCGCGTTTTCGTCGTGACGGACTGGGGCTCGACCGTCGACGTATCGGTCACGGACGGCGCCTGGATCATCGCGCTCGGCAGCAATGGCTGGCTGGGCTATATTTCCCTGTTCGGCCTGCTCTCTTACCCGCTGCTCCATCTCTTCCGGATGAGGCGGCAGGCCATTTCTCCCGCCACCGTCGCACTCGCCGCCATGCTTCTGTACAGCCTGCTCGATCTGATCCCGAATGCGGCGCTGCCGCCGATCACCTGGCTGATCTGCGGCGCTCTGGCCGGATTGCCGAGGCTGCGGCAGACGCACAGATTGCCGGCCGGTGCACCGGCCCGGCCCGCTCCGGCGATTACGCAGGCGATATCGCCAGCCTGAAGTCCATTTCGCGCAACATCGTTACGGGCCTTTTCGCGGGCTCCGACAAGCATCTCCATATTGGTCCTTTCGGACCGGTAGTTAACCTCCGGCTAACCATAGTTGGTAGGCATTGCTTGGCCTCTTTTACCTACCGTCGCTCCTGCATCGGACCGGGCATTCCCCATGCCCTCACATCGGGAGCCATAAAAAATGAAGAAGAGCCGCGTCAAAAAAAGATCGGCTTTGAAGACCGTTCTCGGGCTTTTTGGAACAAGCTCGGCCATCCTGTTTTCGACCGGAGCGGTGGCAGCGACCCTGTCTTTGGTCTATGCGGCGCTGGATATGCCCAACTCGCTCGTCGCATCCTGGCTGGTTCGCCCGCTCGCCGTCGCCGGTCTGGTGACGGTCGGTACATCGGGCACGCTGCCGCCGAGCGTCGGGTCGACGACGACGACGACAACGCCTGCGCCGGTGGCATTGAAGCCGACCAGGATCGGCATGAATCTGGATACGGCGCCTTATTACAGCCCGAACCGGATCTTCATGAACCTGGCGGCGGATGCCGGCTGGCTCGTCACGCCCGCCGGCGGCGGATCGAACGCGAGCTATTTCGACGCCAACCACAATGTCATCAAGGTGCTGTCCGGTGACGTGGTGGGCCGCGCCATCCTCGTGCCCACCGCATTCTACCAGCACAAGAGCGCCGACGTGGTGTGCCGCTGGGATGGATCGGGCACGCTGTCCTTTTCCTACGACGGAACCAGCGTCAAGAATTTCGTCCAGACCAGCAACGGCGCGCGCTACACGCAGATCTGGAACGGCACCACGCTGTACACGGGCAATGGCTTCCCGTGGATTCTGGTCAAGATGACCGCCGTGGACGCCAACAACCCGATCCGGAATTTCGACTGCCGCGAATCCAATGCGGACCGCACCGCACTGTTCGACCCGACCTATCTCGCCAATGTGAAGCGGTTCAATACGGTCCGTTTCATGAAATGGGCCCACACCGAGGGTAACAAGGCAGTGACCTGGGCGACGCGCACGACGCCGGCCATGGGCCAGATGCAGGGCGATGCGGATGGCTATCCGATCGAATATATGATCGCCCTGGCCAATCAGACGCATGTCAATCCCTGGTTCACCATGCCGTGGAACGCGGATGACGACTATATCCGCCGATTTGCGCAGCTCGTGCACGATACGCTCGATCCGACGCTGACCGCTTATGTGGAGACGGCCAACGAGGTCTGGAACTGGAGCTATCCGGTCGCGACCCAGGCGCAGCAGGAAGGTCTTGCCGAGGGCCTCACCGCCGACGGCCAGGTCGCCGTTTGGTACCGTTATGCAGAGAAATCGGCCCAGCAGATGGACATCTGGAAGAGCGTCTTCACCGACAATCCTTCGCGGATCGTCCGGGTGTTCTGCTGGCAGCATGCCTGGCCTGCTGCCGGGGCGACCGCGCTGGCCTTCCGTGATACGCCGACCCACTTCGATGCCATCGCGACGGCGCCCTATTGGGAAGTCTATCTCGACAGCTACACCGGCTCGACGACCGACCTGACCGCCATCTTCACGCAGCTGAAGTCGGTCGCCGACCAGCGCATGACCCAGGCGCACAGCTACAAGCAGATGGCCGACCAATATGGGCTACGCTACATCACCTATGAAGGTGGCGAGAGCGTCGTGCAGGGTTCGGACATGCAGTTCGTGTCTAACATCCAGCACGATCCCATGATGGGGCAGCTGTATAATTATTTCCTGCAGCGCTGGAACAGCGAAATCGGCGACCAGATGGTCCTGTTCGAGGACGTGACCACGGTCAACAAGTTCGGCGCTTTCGGGATCAACGACTTCATGGGCCAGTCGCCGATCGCGACTCCCAAGAGCAAGGCGATCTTCCTGTTCCAGAAGTCGATCGGTCAGTAACCCGACGGAAAATTTGGGCCGGCGGCCGCAAGGCTGCCGGCTTCCAATGCAGGCAATGCCGTAATATGGGCTTGCTCCCGCTCATGGCCAGCCCCTAGGCTGCGAGCCATGATCCGCTCCCTGCTGCTTGGCCTCGCGCTCCTTCTCCTTCCCCTCAGTCAGACCGCCGCCGCGCGGGACAATCCGGCACCTGTCGGCGTCGTCAGCGCGGCCGATCCGCGCGCAGCCGCGGCCGGTGTCGAAATCCTGAAGGCGGGCGGCAACGCGACCGATGCCGCCATCGCGACGATGCTCGCGCTGAATGTCGTGGAGCCGCAGAATTCTGGCCTCGGCGGCGGCAGCTTCATGATCGCGCATGACGGCAAGACCGGCGCGCTCACCACCTTCGACGGGCGCGAGACCGCACCCGGCGCCGCGACGCCCAACTGGTTCCTCGGCTCTGACGGCAAGCCGCTCAATTTCCGCCAGATCGGCAGCGGCGGGCGCTCGGCCGGCGTGCCGGGCAATCTGCGCATGATGGCGCTCGCCCACAAGAAGGGCGGCAAGCTGCCCTGGGCCAAGCTGTTCGAACCGGCCATCCGCCTCGCGCGCGATGGGTTCACTGTCTCGCCGCGGCTGCATAACGGCCTCGGGCGCGGCGCCGGCATGTCAGCGGCGGGGCGCGCGCTCTATTTCGATGCGCAGGGCAATGCGCTTCCCGTCGGCAGCACGTTCCGCAATCCCGAACTCGCCGCCTTGTTCGAGCAGATCGCGAAGCTCGGCCCCGACAGTTTCTATGTCGGACCGACGGCCCAGAAGATCGTGACCGCGCTGAACAGCGACAGCAATCCGTCGGCCATGACGGCGGGCGATCTCTCCAGCTATGAGGCGAAGGAACG
>Ga0335083_10003654_pt1 | contig 19820 bp, 13 predicted proteins | sample Lox_Sample_42_FD_206716 | JGI IMG/M metagenome (GOLD analysis project Ga0335083, IMG submission 206716) | Soil microbial communities from Loxahatchee National Wildlife Refuge, Florida, United States - Lox_Sample_4.2 | ecosystem: Environmental > Terrestrial > Soil > Wetlands | place: USA...
GCAGCAGCCGCGAATGTCGATGACCGAGGCTGTGTGGCCGTGCCGACCCAGACAGGCTGCAAGTTGCGCGGCTCCTGCCTCGTTCGTCCGGTTCGAAACACCGATGAAGAAGTGGTTGTCGGCCTGACACACATCGCCGCCATCCACCGTGCCGGGTGGCTCAATCTCATACAGATGCAGATTGCGTTCGCGCAAGGCCGCGGTAATTGTCCGTGTCTCGCCGCGGCGCGAAGGCGCGCCCGGATGCGTGATGACGGCAACATCACCGACGATGACGGCCGTGTCTTCCACGAAAGTCCCGTCCGGGTAGCTCTCCTCGGCGGGCAGGCACACCAGATCGAGCCCGCAGCGACGCAGGACCTGGCAGTACTGTTGGTGCTGCTCGAGGGCCCGTTGCAGGTCAGGCTGACCGGCGGCGCTGGTGAGACCGTCCGCGAAACTGGCGCCCGGTGGGCGAACGAGGGCTTGCGTGAACAAGATGCGGCAAGCATAGCATTTCGGCGTGGCGTCCCGCGGCGGCCGACGGTACGATCCGGCGGCCCCACCGACACGCGAGCCAAAGCCGCCAGGTCCGGATCCGGATGCAGGATTCCCACGCCGTACCCCGCTCGGGACTGGTTCGCGCACTGGGCCGCTGGAGCCTCATCGGACTGATCTTCAACAGCGTCGTGGGCAGCTCGATATTCGGACTGCCCTCGGTGATCGCCTCGCTCACCGGGGATTCCAGTCCCTGGGTTGTGCTCGTCGCCGGAGGGGCGATCGTCGTCATCGTCGCCTGCTACGCCGAGGTGGGTTCGCAATTCACCACCTCCGGTGGCACCTATCTCTACGCGCGCCGCGCCTTCGGGCGCTTCGTCGGCGTCCAGGTGGGCTGGATGTTCCTGCTCGCGCGGCTCACGGCTTGTGCCGCGGGCATCAATCTGTTCGTGACGTATCTGTCGGGCCTGTGGCCGGCCACGGCGCAGCCGCACTGGCGCTTCCTCCTCATCACCCTGCTCATCGGCAGCCTGGCTGCCGTGAACTACCGCGGTGTCGCGGGCGGAGCCCTCAACAGCACGCTCTCGGCCGTCGCGAAGCTCCTGCCGCTGCTGCTGCTGGTGGTCGTGGGACTTCACGCCGTGTCCGGTGAGGCTCACTCGCTAACGATGATCCCTGATGCCGGTGTCGGGCAGTGGCTGCAGGCCATCGTGCTGCTGTTCTTCGCTTACGGAGGCTTCGAGAGTTCACTGACTCCCATGGGTGAAGCGCGCAACCCGCGGCGCGATGCGGCCTTTGCGCTGTTCGCGGCTCTCGCCCTCGTCATCGCCTTGTACGCGGTACTGCAACTCATCGTCATCCGGGTGCTGGCTGATCCCGCGCACAGCGAGCGTCCGCTCGCGGATGCGGGCGGTGTGCTGTTGGGAGAGGGCGGCGCGCGCATCATCTCGGTCGGCGCCCTGATCTCGATCTACGGGTTTCTCAGCGCCAACCTGCTGACCGGACCCCGGGTCCTGTTTGCGCTCGCCGAGCTGGGTGATTTCCCGCGGGGTCTGGCCGCGGTGCACCCGCGATTCCAGACGCCATACCGGTCAATTGTCGTGCTGGCGCTGCTCGTGTGGCTGTTTGCGCTGCTGGGCAGCTTCTCCTGGAATGTCACGCTGTCCGCCGTGGCCAGACTTTTTTACTACGCCGTAGCGTGTGCCGCCGTACCGGTGTTGCGTGCCAGGCAGCCCGACGCTGCCGGCTTCAGGTTGCCAGGCGGATGGCTGTTTCCCGTGCTGGGAATCGCGATCTGCCTGGCGTTGCTCACACGGGTGGATTTCAGCCGCTGGTTGATTCTTGTCGGCGTGGTTCTCGCGGCGCTGCTCAACTGGCTGATCGTCAAGGACCGGGAGCGATAGCGCCTGCATCTCCGGGTGCGGCAGGTGTGGGGCGGCAGGTGTTACACCGGCGGGGGCGGCAGGTGTTACACGTGTGGGCGTGGCAGCGGTCCCAGCACGCGCTCCACCGCCAATCCGATGGCCAGCAGCGCGCGGTCCGAGCCCTTCGGTCCGTCCAGTTCGATCGCGACCGGCAGGCCCGCGGAAGTCAGGCCCGCTGGCAGAACCAGCCCGGGCAGACCCGCCGTGCTGCCGGGAGAGATATTGCGCGCAATGGCCTGTTCGAAGGGAACGGATTTGCCGCCCACGTCCTGCTTGCCGTCGTCGCCGATGCGCGGTGCCGGAATTGAAATGGTGGGGAAGAGCAGGGCGTCAATGGAATGCGCCGTAAAGCACTGAGCGTAGTTCGCGCGCAATTCCGGCAGGTACACGTCCACGGCCTTGCGGTAGACCTCGTCCGAGATGAAATCACGGCTGCCCGGCAGAACCGCTTGTGCAAAATAGCCGCGGATGTCCGGGCTGGCCTGCTCAACCAGCTGTTCGAAGGTGATGCCCGCGTGATAGCGCTGCAGATAGGCAATGAGGCCGGGCCGGACGTCGTGATTCTGGATCGCCAGCGTCGTCAGGCTGACCAACCGGCCGACATCTTTCACTTCGACTTCAACCAGTGTGGCTCCGGTGGCCTGCAAGCGGTGCAGAACGTCCTCGCTGATTCGGGACACCTCGGGATGCAGGTCGCCGTAGAAATATCCCCGCGGTATGCCAAAGCGCACGCCTTTCAGTTCCCGATGCGGCAGCGGCTGGTGTTGGCCGCTGACGACAGAGTCGAACAACACTACATCCCGCATATGACGGGCATGGGGTCCCACCTGATCGAACAACGCGCTGATCGGCGCAGCACCCTCAGTGGAGTAGCGTCCGGTCGTGGGCCGGAATCCCACGATGCCGCACAACGCGGCGGGCACCCGGATTGAGCCTTCGGTGTCCTCGGCGATACCCAGCGGCGCCATTCCCGCGGCCACTGCAGCGGCCGTTCCACCGCTGCTGCCCCCCGGTATCCGCGTCGCATCGTATGGATTGTGGACCGCCCCGAAGGCCAGGTTGTTGCTGGTCCAGCCATAGGACAGCTCGTGCAGGTTGGTCTTGCCCTGGACGAGCGCACCGGCCTCGATCAGGCGGCGCACCACGGGAGCAGTCTCTGTCGGGTGGAAATGGCGCAATGCCGGCGTTCCGACCGTCGTGGGCAGATCGACCGTGTTGACACTGTCCTTGACTGGAACGGGCAAACCGTGCAGGGGTCCGAGCTCGCGTCCGGCCTTACGCCGCCGATCGCACTCGCGCGCCGACTCGAGCACGCGCTGCGGTTCGAGCGAAATGAATGCGTTCAGCGCACGCGTGGCTTCACAGCGATGCAGCAGGGCCTGCGAGTACGCTTCGGCACTGATGTCACCGTCCTTCATTCGAGTTACGGCCTCGACTGCCGACAGGGAAGTCAGCTCCTCGCCGGAGGGCTTGCCGGAACCGGGCGTTGCGGCGGCCATGGCGGTCATGCCGAGGATGAAATCGCGGCGAGTGGAGCCTGGCACATCCGACATCGGGCACCTGCGCTGGTGTAATCGGGCACAATGGTCACTTGACACTGGTGGCAGCGGATTCTAGCGTCCGCATTGCTCAAACCGCGAATCGGGACCCGTCATCGCCAGAACCTCCAAACCGCGCCCGGCGCCCGGGACGCGCAAGCCCGCACGGACGGCGAAACCCGCCCCCGCAGCGCGCGATCCGCTTCTGAATCAGTCCGTCGAGAAGGCTTTCGCCGTGCTCGCCGCCTTCTCCGCCGAGCGGCGCGTGCAGGGTCTGGCGGAGATCGCCGCAACAGCCCGCCTCACGGTCGGTTCGGCGCAGCGCTGCGTCCATACTCTCGTGCAGCTTGGCTACCTGCAGCGTATCGCGCGTTTGCACGGCTGGGCGCTCACGTCCAAGACCCTCGATATCGGCTACCCCTATCTGGCCGGTCACAAGGTGCTGGAACAGGCCACCATTCACCTGGCCGACCTGAACCACGCCACCGGCGAGTCGGTGAGCCTGTCCGAACCGCAGGGCCTGGAGATGGTGTTCATCGCGCGCTTCCCGAGCCACAAGCGCTTCTTCATCCACATGTCCGTCGGGCGGCGCCTGCCCATCTACTGCACGGCCGCCGGGCGGGCCTACCTCTCGGCGCTGCCCGAGAAGGAGGCCGCCGAGATCCTGCAGCGCTCAGAGCTGCGCAAGCTGACGCCACATACGCTCCAGGACGTCGGCCAGATACAGGAAATCGTCGCCGAGGCGCGCGAGCTGGGCTACGCGTGGGCGAGTCAGGAGTGCTACCTGGGCGATCTCACGCTGGCTGCACCGATTCTGGGCGAGGGCGGCCGGCCCGTCGCGGCCGTCAACCTGTCAGGTCCCACCAGCCGCTGGAGCCTGCCCGAGCTGCGCGAACGCCTCGCGCCCTTGCTGCTCGAGACCGCGCGCGCCGCTTCGGGTCGTGCCGGTACTTCACACGGCGGCTGACGGCGCAGTCTTCAACACCACCTTCGCGGTGACGCCCACCGTGACCCTGCGCGCCGGGGTCCGCTTCACTCACGACAACATCTCGATCAACAATTTCTACGCCCTGGAAGGCGGACTGGAAGCCGCTCCCGTGGGCAATACCCCCGATGGCGGGATCACCTGGTGGACCCCCACCATCCCGTATGCGGCGGCAGCCACCTATACGCAGTTCTCGACCTCGCTGGCGCCGCAGGTCGGCGTCACGCCGACGTTCGGCGAGAACAACAACAACGTCAGCGTCAGGGTCGGTGCGGACTGGAAGCCGGTGGATGACATCCTGGTCTACGGCAGTTTCAGCCAGGGATATCGCGGCGCCGCCTTCAACGGCCAGGCGTTCAACGCGCCGGCCGAGCTCAATTTCGCCGCTCCCGAGAAGCTCAACTCCTTCGAGATGGCCGGCAAACCGGGCTTTGCGGCCGGCGCCTGGATCAAGAACATGGGCAACCGGCAATATCTGGCGTACGGCCTTGCTCAGCGCGATCCGTCGCAGGGCGGTCTGGGCTTCGACTACGCACTGGTGGGTGAGCCGCGTACGTACGGACTGGATCTCACGTACCGCTTCTGAGCCGATTGCCGCATGCCGTAGCATGCGACATGGCTGGCAGCTTCGATGTTCTGGCACGACTCATCGGGTCCGCGCTGGGCTTGCGCCTGGACCCGGAGCCCGCGCAACGCGTCCATGGCGGCTCGATCAGCGCAACCTGCCGCTGGAATGGCAGCGCCGGGCCGCTGTTCGTCAAATTCGGACCGACGGCCGAGCACGCCATGCTCGAGGCGGAGGCCGAGGGCCTCGCCGAGCTGAAGGGCGCTGCCGCGGTGCGCGTGCCTGAAGTGCGGGGAGTCGGTGCCGGCGAGGGTCACGCCTGGCTGGCTCTGGAATGGATCGACTTTGGCTCGCCAAGCGCGGGCACCGAGGCGGAATTCGGCAGGCGCCTCGCTGTGCAGCATCGTCGTCGCGCACCGGTGTTCGGTTGGCACCGTGACAACACCATAGGCCGCACTCCGCAGGCGAACCGCCGGCAGCCGGACTGGACTGCGTTCTTGCGGGATCAGCGCTTGCGTCCGCAAGTCGAGCTCGCCGGACATCACCTCGCCAGCCGGCTGCGCGAGCGCTGCGAGCTGCTGCTGGAGCGACTGGGCGACTTTTTCGCGACCCACCGGCCCGACCCCTCGCTGGTGCATGGAGACCTGTGGGGCGGAAACTGGCATGCCGATTCCGGCGGGCGTCCGGTCATCTTCGACCCGGCCGTGTATTACGGTGACCGCGAGGTGGACCTGGCCATGACGCGCCTCTTCGGCGGATTCGGCCCGGCGTTCTACCGCGCGTATGAGGTCGAGTGGCCCCTGGAAGCAGGCGCGGACGTGCGCGTGGATCTATACAATCTCTATCACGTTCTGAATCACCTGAACCTGTTCGGCGCCGGTTATCTGCCGCAGGTCCGCTCACTGGTCGAGCGGCTGCTGGCCGAAACGGGCCACTGAAGCGCCCGCGGGCCGGAGCCGCTTCACGCCACCGCCGAGCGCTGTCGAGGATCGTGCTGATGACTATTCCCGCGCGCGCTACCGCGGTCATCGTCGGTGGCGGAGTGGCCGGATGTTCGGTTGCCTACCACCTGGCCAGGCTTGGTGTCACCGATGTCGTGCTCCTCGAGCGGCGTCAACTCACCTGTGGCACCACCTGGCACGCCGCCGGCCTGGTCGGACAGCTCAGGGCGAACCGCAACCTGACGGAACTCGCGCGTTACACCGCGGAGATGCTGCGCGCGCTCGAGGTGGAGACCGGCCAGCCGACCGGATTCAAGCAGAACGGCTCCATCAGCGTGGCGCGCACACCAGCGCGCATGGAAGAGCTGAAGCGCGGTGCCTCGATGTGCCGCACCTTCGGTCTCACCGTGGACCTGCTGTCCCCCGGGGAGATCCGCGAGCGCTGGCCACTGCTGCGGGTGGATGATCTGGTGGGTGGCATCTTCCTGCCGAAGGACGGGCAGACCAATCCCGTTGATACGGCACTCGCCCTGGCGAAGGGCGCACGCATGCGGGGCGCAAAGCTCTTCGAGAACACGCCCGTGCTGCGTGTCATCGTGGAGAAGGGTCGAGTGCTCGGAGTCGCGACGGCGCAGGGTGAAATCCGCGCGGACAGCGTGGTCCTGTGCGGAGGCATGTGGACTCGCGAGCTGGCCGCCGCCGCGGGAGCGGCCGTGCCGCTGCATGCGGCGGAGCATTTCTACATCGTGACCGAGCCGATCCGCGGCCTGCCGGGAAATCTCCCCGTGCTGCGCGTGACGGACGAATGCGCCTATTACAAGGAGGATGCGGGCAAGCTGCTGATCGGCTGCTTCGAGCCCGAGGCGCGCCCGTGGGGCATGCAGGGCATTCCCGAGGATTTCTGTTTCACCTCCCTGCCGCCCGATCACGGCCACTTCGAGCCCATACTGGAAGCGGCGATCGGGCGCGTGCCGCTGCTGGCCGATGCGGGCATCCAGCTCTTCTTCAACGGCCCGGAGAGCTTCACGCCGGATGACCGGTTCCACCTGGGCGAGACACCCGAAGTGCGCGGCCTGTACGTGGCAGCGGGATTCAACTCGACGGGCATCGCTTCCAGCGGTGGCGCGGGCAAGACGCTGGCGCAGTGGATCGTCGACGGTCATCCGCCACTGGATCTTTCAGACATCGACATCCGGCGCATTGCACCCTTTCAGCGCAACCGACGCTACCTCCACGACCGGACCGTCGAGACGCTTGGCCTGCTCTACGCCATGCACTGGCCCTACTACCAGTACCGCACCGCACGGGGTGCGCGGCGCACGGTGCTGCACGATCGTCTGGTGGCGGCCGGTGCCTGCATGGGGGAGGCCGCCGGATGGGAGCGTCCCAACTGGTTCGCAGCACCCGGTTCGCAACCGCGCTACGAGTATTCATGGGGCCGGCAGAACTGGTTCGAGGCCTGCGCAGCCGAGTGCGTCGCGGTGCAGGAGCGCGTCGCCCTGTTCGACCAGAGCTCGTTCGCGAAATTCCTCGTGCAGGGACGCGATGCCTGTGCGCTGCTCAACCGCATCGGTACCGCCAATACCGACGTGCCCGTGGGTCGCGTCGTCTACACCCAGTGGCTGAACGAGCGCGGTGGCATCGAGGCCGATCTCACGGTGACACGCTGGAGCGAGGCGGAATTTCTGGTCGTCACCTCGGCCGCCTGCCAGACACGCGACCTGGCCTGGCTGCGCCGGCAGATTGCCGGGGATCCTGCGCTGCACTGTTCGGTGACTGACATCACCTCCGGCATGATGATGTTGGGTGTCATGGGTCCGAGGAGTCGTGAGCTGCTGCAAAGCGTCTCTGGCGCTGACCTGTCCAACGCGGCCCACCCGTTTGGGTGGTCGCGTGAGATCGAGATCGGCTACGCAACCCTGCGCGCCAGCCGTATCACCTACGTAGGGGAGCTGGGCTGGGAGCTGTACGTGTCCGCGGAGCATGGCCTGGATGTCTACGAAAAACTTCAGACCGCTGGCGCCGCGTTCGGTCTGACACACGCCGGCTATCACGCGATGGCGGCGTGCCGCATCGAGAAGGGCTATCGGCACTGGGGTCACGACATCGGCGATGAGGATACCCCGCTCGAGTCCGGTCTGGGCTTCACGATCGCGTGGGACAAGCCCGGTGGATTCACGGGCCGGGCTGCGCTGCTGGCCCGGCGCGGCGAGCGGCTGAAACGGCAACTCGTGCAAGTCAGGCTCGAGGACGCATCCGCGCAGGCACCGCTGCTGTATCACGAAGAACCCCTGGTCCGTGATGGCGTGATCGTGGGATCGGTGAAGTCCGGGGCGTGGGGACATCGAACCGGGCGATCGCTTGCCATGGGCTATGTCAGCACGCCCGAGGGAGTTACCGGGGACTGGCTGACGTCGGGTCGCTGGGAGGTCGAGATCGCCTGCGAACGCCATGCCGCGCGGGTCCAGACCGAAGCCTGGTATGACCCCACGAACCGGCGCATCAGAGGCTGACCTCAGGATACGGCATCACAGATGAAGTCGCATGCACGCGTGATTGTGATCGGCGGAGGCGCGGTAGGCTGCAGCGCCCTGTATCACCTGACTCAACTCGGGATCACCGATGCCGTATTGCTGGAACGGGATGAACTGACCGCGGGATCGACCTGGCACGCTGCCGGCAACGTACCGAACTTCTCGACGTCGTGGAGTCTGCTCAGGATGCAGCGCTACACGACGCGGCTGTACGCGGATCTGGCGCGCCTGACCGGGTATGACATCAACTACCACATAACCGGCAGCATCCGTCTCGCCCATACGCGGGATCGCGTCGACGAGTTCAGGCACGTGATTTCACAGGCCCGGGCGCAAGGGACGGAGTTCGAGCTGCTCTCGCCCGAGCAGATCGTCGCCCGTCATCCGTTCATCCAGACCGATGACATCCGGGCCGGGCTCTGGGACCCCTACGACGGTGACATCGATCCTGCGCAGATGACGCAGGCCCTGGCAAAAGGCGCGCGCGACAAGGGTGCCGAAATCCATCGACGCACCCGGGTGACGGCCATCGAGCGTGCAGTCTCGGGTGAATGGCGCGTCATCACGGATCGCGGAGTGATCCAGGCAGAGACGGTCATCAACGCAGCCGGCTATCGCGGCGGCGAGGTGGCCGCGCTCGTGGGACAGTACTTGCCGATCACGGTCATGTCGCATCAATACATGGTGACCGAGGATATCCCAGCGCTTGCGCAGCGCGGGATGGAACGGTTGCCTCTGCTGCGTGATCCCGATGTCAGCTTCTACCTGCGTCAGGAACGGCATGGTCTGCTCCTGGGCCCGTACGAATGGCAGGCCACACCGCACTGGCTCGATGGCATCCCGAGTGAATTCGCCAACCAGCTGTTCGACGACGACCTCGGCCGGCTGGAGAAGTACATCGCCGCAGCTTGCGAACGGGTTCCGGTAATCGGGTCCGTTGGCGTCAAGACCGTCGTCAACGGTCCGATTCCGTATGCTCCGGACGGCAACCCGCTGTTGGGCCCTGCACCGGGACTGAAGGGTTTCTTCCACTGCTGTGCCTTCACGTTCGGTATCGCTCAGGCCGGCGGCGCCGGCAAGCTCATCGCCGAGTGGGTCGTCAACGGCCAGCCGGAGTGGGATGTCTGGGCGCTGGACTCCAGGCGCTATCTCGAATTCGCCAACGCGCGCTACTCGCGCGCCAAGGCCATCGAGACCTACCAGGAGGAGTACGGCGTCGGCTACCCGATCGAGGAGCGGTTGGCGGGGCGGCCGGCCAAGGTGTCGCCGCTGTACCAGCGCCTTCAAGGCAAGGGTGCTCGCTTCGGCGCACGGGGCGGCTGGGAGCGTGCCGTCTACTTCGGCCGCTCGAACGATCCGGAACGACCCGAGGCCTCCTTTCGCAGACCCTCGTGGCACGCCGCGGTCGCGCGCGAATGCGCGGCGGTGGCGCAGCAGGTGGGGGTGCTCGATCTGCCGGGCTTCAGCCGCTTCGATGTGACCGGTCCGGGCGCGCGCGAATGGCTCGATCATCTCATCGCCGGCAGCCTGCCGGGCACCGGCCGTTGCGCGCTCGGTTATCTGTGCGCACCCAATGGCGGCATCGTCACCGAGATGACCGTGACGGCGCTGGACAAGGATCATTACTGGCTGCTCGGAGCCGCCTCGGGCGAGCGGCATGACGAGCACTGGTTGCGCGATCATCTGGGTCGCGGTGCCGGTGTCAGGCTGGAGAACCTCACCGGCCGGTACGGTTGTCTGGTGCTGGTGGGCCCGCATTCGCGCGATCTGCTGACGCGCGTCACGACCGCGGATCTGACCAATGGCTCATTCCCCTGGCTCACGACGCGGCTCATCGATGTCGCCTATGCAAAGGTTCAGGCGCTGCGGATCAACTATGTGGGCGAACTCGGCTGGGAGTTGCACGTGCCCGTCGAACACCTCGCGTCTGTTTATGAGGCGTTGTGGGAGGAGGGCGCCTCACTCGGGCTGACCGACTTCGGCCTGTACGCCCTGGAGAGCCTGCGGTTGGAGAAGTGCTATCGCTCCTGGAAGGCGGATCTGACTACCGACTACACGCCGCTGACGGCGTCGCTGGACCGCTTCGTCAGGTTGGACAAGACAGGGGGCTTCATCGGGCAGGAAGCACTTCGTGGCCAGCGCGAGCGGGGTATCGCGGAGCGCTTCGTGCCATTGTTGGTCGACGCCGCGGATGCGGATGCATCGCCCGTATCGGTCGTCTTCAAGGACCAGGCGCCGGTGGGTCTGGTGACCTCCGGTGGATACGGCTACCGCCTCGAGCGGAGCATCGCGCTCGCGTACGTGCGCACGGAATTCGCGACTCCCGGAGAGGAACTCGAAGTGGAGATACTGGGGGAGCGGCGACGGGCTGTCGTGGCCCGCGAACCCCTCTACGACCCCGGTAATACCCGCTTGCGCTCCTGAGGCCCTGGCGCCCCGAGAACTGCGTCACGCGCGGGCATCAATTCAGTAGCCCACCCACCCGTTTGGCCTCAAATTCCCTCGCGGGAGGCCGACTCATTATGTAGCCGTCTGTCCAGTCGGACGGGCGAGGCTATGGCGTACAGAACTCCGACGTGGACACAAAAGTAACAAGCGCACAGCTCATCCGCTCGGACGTTCCGTCACGGTGGCCGGACAGGCTTTTCTTTGGCCTGATCGCCTACGCGACGCTCTGCACGGCATCGATGCTCACGGGCTTCGGCGGTCCCGACGTCACCCACTACGTTGGTCTGCTCTCGGATCTGCCTGCCTCATTGTGCAGTGTGCTGATTGCTATCTCGACGGTTCGCCGGCTGGCGCCCGGATCGTTGCGCTCCGCCTGGGTCGCTGTGGCGCTGGCACTCGGTCTGTACTTCTGCGGCATCGTCATCGCAGCAGGCTCATGGCTCTTCGGTCGCGATCCCTTCCCGGGCCCGGCCGATGTGTTCTTCACCATCTTCTATCCGGCCATGCTGGCCGCCGCCCTGCTGCTGATCCGCGCAGCCGCCGTGCGCGTGCCCTGGATGCAGCTGTCACTGGATGCCGCCATCTTCGTGGTGGGGTTCGGTGCCTTCTTCTGGTTCCTGGTCATCCGGCCGGCGAGTTCCGCGGGTGAGGTGGATGCGCTGAAGCAATGGTTGAGTCAGCTGTACGCCGGCTTCGATTGCATCGTGCTGCTGATGCTGGGAGTGCTGCTGCTGACGGGTGCCGTCAATACCGGCGGACAGCGGGTTCCGTTGTTGCTCATGACGGGTTTCGGCACGATGTTCCTCGCCGACATCCTATGGTCGCTGGCCAAGGTGGGCGGCTACTACCTGCCCGGCGATTTCCAGGACGTGCTGTACCTGACCTGCTACGTGCCACTGGCCGCGGCGGGCCGGGAACAGATCCGCTCGCTGCAGACACCGCCCCGCCAGGTCTCGAAGAACTCGGACACCCTGGCGCGTTCGCTGCCGTACGCCGCAATGCTGGCTTCCTTTTTGGTACTGGTCTATCTGGCACGTGAGGATATCGGTGGTCCCGCGGCGGTCATGACCATCGTCGTGTTCGCTCTGACACTCCTTCTGATGGTGCGGCAGAGTGTCATGTTGCGGGGAGACGCGCTGGTGCGCGAGCGGCGTGCCGCGCGCATCGTCGAGGACCGCTATGCATCGCTGATCGCCAACGCATCCGACGTCATCATGATCGTCAGCGCGGACGGTAACCTGCGATTTGCATCGCCGTCCTCCGAACGCACTTTGCGCCTCAAGCCCGAAGAGATGATCGGACGGAACCTGCTGGACCTGTGGGTTGGCGAAGACGGCGAGCGGTTGCGCATGTTCCTGTCGGAGGTGGCTGCCACGACGTCGGGCACCATCGGCCCCGTTGAGCTGCGTATCGAGCGTGGACCCAACCGTTACGTACTGGAATGCGTCGGCAGCAATCTCACGGCCGATCCGGCCGTACAGGGCCTGGCCCTCAACCTGCGCGACATCAGCGAACGCAAGGCGCTCGAAGAGCAGCTGCGACAGCTCGCCTTTCACGATTCCCTGACGTTACTGGCCAACCGCAACCTGTTCCGCGATCGGGTGCAGCACGCATTGACGCTCGCTTTGCGCGGCGGCCACTCCGTGGCGGTGATGTTCCTGGACCTGGATAACTTCAAGAACATCAACGATTCCCTGGGACATGACGCGGGTGATCGTCTGCTGCAGGCGGCCGCGCAACGGATCGTGCAGACCACGCGCTCCTCGGATACCGTGGCGCGCCTCGGCGGTGACGAGTTCGCCGTGCTGCTGGAAGGAATCAGCGCGACAGACGAAGTCGAGCTGCTGGCCGGCGCGCTGATCCATGCGCTGGCCCAGCCGTTCACACTGGATGGTATGGAAGTGCGCGTGGCGGCCAGTGTGGGCGTGGCGTTGTCCACCTCGGATGCGGGAGCCGAATCGTTGTTGAGCAACGCCGACATCGCCATGTATCACGCCAAGGCCGCCGGCAAGAACCGGTTCGTGACCTTCCAGCCGCAGATGCAGGACATGCTGCACGAGCGGCTGCGCCTGGAGGCGGACATCGGGCGTGCTCTCGAGCAGGAAGAGTTCTTCCTCGAGTATCAGCCCATCATCGATCTGGGCACGGGCAGCCTGCTCGGAGTCGAGGCCCTGGTGCGCTGGCGTCATCCGGAAGCCGGGGTGCTCATGCCGGCGCGCTTCATCCAGGTGGTGGAGGAGTGCGGCCACATCGTCAGGCTCGGCCGCTGGGTGCTGCGGCAGGCCTGCTTCGACCTGTTCAAGTGGCGGGATTCCGTGGCGGGAGGCGCGGGACTGCGCGTCGCCGTGAACATCTCCGGGCGCCACCTGCAGCACGGCGATCTCGTCCAGGACGTGGCGGATGCGCTGCGCGAGTCGGGACTGGAGCCCGGTAACCTGGTCATCGAGCTGACCGAAAGCACCATCATGTACAACACGGATTCCAACCTGGAACTCCTGCAGCGTCTGAAGCAGCTGGGCGTGCGGCTGGCCATCGACGATTTCGGTACCGGCTACTCCTCGCTGTCGTACCTGCACCGCTTCCCGATCGACATCCTGAAGATCGACCGCTCCTTCGTCAGCCGTCTGACCAACTCCGACAACGGTCCGGAACTCGCCCGCGCGGTCATCACGCTGGGGGAGACCCTGGGTCTGGACACCGTGGCGGAAGGCATCGAGCTCGAGCCGCAGGTGGCGGCATTGCTGGATCTGGGATGTGTCGCCGGCCAGGGCTTCCTGTTCGCCAAGGCCGATTCTCTCGAGGAGCTCTCCAAGAGCTCGTTCGTGGCCCGTCGCAACGAACTCTGGACGGCGCATGCGGCGCGCGAGTCCCTCTCGGCGACCGGTCGTTTCCGCGCGCTCAGGGGCCGCCGGATGTCCTGATCAGCTTCGCGGCCTGCCAGGCGAGGGCCATGGCCGGCGCGTTGGTGTTGCCCGAGACCAGCCCGGGCATGATCGAGCAGTCCACGACCCGCAAGCCTTCCACGCCATTCACGCGCGTCTGTGGGTCCACGACGGCACTGGGATCAGTGCCCATTCTGCAGGACGCCACCGCGTGTGTGCCGCACATCGAGCCGATGCGGAAGGCGTGCAGGATGTCCTCGTCGGAGATGCAATCCGCTCCGGGTGAGAGCTCTTCCCCTACGTATCGCTGCAGAGGCGGCTGCGCCATGTAGCGGCGCATATAACGCACCAATGCAATGGCGCTCACCTGATCCTCGGTGGTGCTCAGCCAGTTGGGAATGATGCTGGGGTGATCGGCCGCGTTGGGTGTGCGGATGCCGATCGAGCCTTCGCTGGTGAGGCGCAGGAGCTGGCCGTACATGGTGATGCCGGGTGTGCGTTCAACATCGGCCAGCGGTACGGGAAACTGGTCGTTGGAGCGCGCAAAGCTGAATGCGCTCATGTACAGCTGCGCGTCCGGACGGGTGGATCCGGCGTGCGTGCGCACGAACGCACCGATCTCGAATGGTCCGGTCGCCAGCGGCCCGCCCCGTGTCAGTCCGTATTGCAGCAGGCTGAGCCACAGGCCCGGGCCGAAGAAGCGATGATTGAGCCCACGCGTGGATCGCAATCGATGCGGCAACGAGAAGCCCAGGTGATCGCGCAGCCTGCGCCCCACATCCGGACTCGGCTGCAGGACAGCCACTCCCGCCGCCCGCAGCACCTCGGGAGGGCCGATGCCGGAGAGCTGCAGCAGCTTCGGCGATTCAATGCTGCCCGCGGACAGGATGACCTCGCCGCGGGCCTCCCACGTTACGGATTCCCCGCCAGCCCGGCAAACCACACCGCTTGCCCGTCGGTCGCGGAACAGCACGCGTTCCGCGAGCATGCCGGTGACCACGCGCAGATTCGGGCGATGCATGGCCGGCTTGAGGAACACCGTCGAGGCGCTCTGGCGTCGGCCGTTGCGGATGTTGTGAGCGTAGTAGCCCACGCCCTCGCGGTCGCCGCTGTTGAAATCCTCGCGCCGCTGGAGGCCGAGTTGCTCGCCCGCATGGATGAGCGCCTCGGCGACCGGGTAGCGGAACTTCCCCGGGCAGACGTTCACCGGACCTGCCGTGCCGCGATCGGCGCCTTCACCCAGTTCGTTGGATTCGATCTCGTTGAAGGCGCGATGCATCACGGCCCAGTTCCAGCCCCGCGCGCCACGCTGCTCCCATTCGTCGTAGTCCTGCGGCTGGCCACGGATGTAGATCATCCCGTTGATCGATGAAGAGCCGCCGAGCGTGCGACCACGGACCCACACCTCGCTGGCCGGTGCCCCGGGAAGCCTGGGTTGCTCGACCGGGTAGTGCCAGGCATAGGCCGGGTTCAATACCAGCCGCGCCATGCCCTTGGGCAGGGACACGAGGAAGTTCCGATCGGAGCCGCCGGCCTCGAGCAGCAGGACCCGCTTGCCGGGATCGGCCGACAACCGCTCCGCCAGCACGCAGCCCGCGGAACCCGCACCCACTATGATGTAGTCGTATTGCTCCGCCACGCAGGCATCGTAAGCGCGGCCGGCGCCAGCCGGGCCTAGCGGAAATGAGGATTGACCCCCAACCGCGCGCCCACCAAAAATCCCGCGCAGACTGGGTCTCCAGCCGAGAGCCACCGATGCCAGCACCCCTGTTGCGCCCCGAGAAGCTGTCCGAGCCCAGCCTGCACGGAAGCCCCATCACGGCCGAACGCTACATCTCCCGGGAGTACTTCCAGCGGGAGTGGCGCGGCATGTGGCGGCGGACCTGGCAGATCGGCGGGGTGGCCTACCAGGCGCCCGAGCCCGGGGACTATCTGGTGGCCGATCTGGGCCCGGAATCGATCCTCATCGTGCGGCAGAACGACGGCAGCTTCCGGGCCTTCTACAACGTATGCGTGCATCGGGGCATGCGGCTGCTGCACGGGCCGGATGGACACTCCGAACGCATCACCTGTCCGTATCACGGGTGGCAGTACGGCCGGACGGGCAAGGTCGAGGACGTACCCGATCGCACCGACTATCCGCAGGGCGATCCGTGCGGCCGGCTGCAGCTGGCCGAGGTTCGCTGCGAGCAACTGTTTGGTTTCGTCTGGTTCAACATGGACCGGAGCGCGCGCTCGCTCGAGGACTCGCTCGGCGACACCGTCGTGCGCGAGATCGGCTCCTACCGCATGGAGCGGATGGTGCGCGTGCTCAACATGACGGCCGAGGTGGACTGCAACTGGAAGATCATCACGGACAATTTCAACGAGGCGTATCACGTGCACGTGCTGCACAAGGAACTCGCTCCCTACATCGAGAGCGACGCGCGCTTCTGCCAGTTCGACCTGCTGCCGGGCGGCCACAACCGGGGTTGGTTTCCCTCCTACCGGCCGGGCCGCTCGTTCAGGGGCGACCGGCCGGTCGAGCCGCTGATCAGCCTGATGGCGGAGTGGGGTCTGGATGCTTCGCGTTACCAGGGTGGCGATGCGCTGGAGCGCATCCGCGGCGACATCATCGCGCAGAAGCGCAAGCTCGGTGCCGAGCGCGGTTACGCGCACTACGAGCACCTGGCCGATCATCAGCTGACCGATTACATCATCTACAACCTGTTCCCCAACTCGGTGATCACGGTGGGCCCCGATGGAGTGCAATTACTGCGGCCGCGACCGCATGCGAGCGATCCGGCGAAGTGCAGCTTCGATCACTGGTGGCTGGTGCCGCCGATCACGGGCCGCGACTACACGCCATCGCCGGCCGGAGGTCCGGACCTGCCGGTTGAGGATGCAGCGCTGGAAGTCGTGAAGTGCGGCGAGAAATCGCTCGGCATCACCGCGGACCAGGATCTGAGTGTGGCCGCTGCCCAGCAGCGCGCGCTGAGCTCAGCGGGGTTCCAGAGTTTCTACCTGTCGCATCAGGAGCGACGGGTGCAATCGTTTCACGAGGCGCTGGACAGCTACGTCGCCGGCGGCTGAGGACTGCGCGCGGCCTTAACGTGCCCAGTCGCGGCTCAGCGCGCCCAAGCTGCGGCTCAACGCGCCCCGGCTGCGGCTCACGCGTCCAACCACGGCTCACGAGCCTGGCCGCACGAGCACCTTGCCGATGTTGCCTCCCTCGAACAGCTTGCCGTAGGCGGCCAGTACCTGATCCAGTCCGTCAGTAACATCAAGGGGCATGCGTAGCTGGCCCGCGTCCAGCCAGCGACGCAGGATCTGTGTCATCGCCGGTCCGCGACTCATGAAGTCCGGGGAGAACAGCCCGCTGATCGTGAGTCGGCGCATCAATACCTGATCGAACCGTTGCGGCGCCATGGGCCGATCGGACGCATAGGCCGCCATCAGTCCCGAGATCACGATGCGCCCATAGTGCGCCATCCGCGGCAGGATCTCATCCAGCAGCGGACCGCCCACATTGTCGAAGTACACATCGATGCCCCCCGCGAAGGCATCGAGCTGCTGCGCCAGCCGTGGCGACTTGTAGTCCACGGCCGCATGCAGTCCGAGCTGCTCACGCAGGAAAGCGCATTTGCGTTCGCCGCCGGCCAGTCCGATGACCCGGCAACCCATCACCCTGGCGATCTGCGCGGCCAGCATTCCGGTGGCGCCCGCGGCCGCGGACACCAGCACCGTCTCGCCCGGCCGGGTCCGGCCGACTTCGGTAATGCCCGCATAAGCGGTCCAGCCGTTCATGCCGAGCGCGCCGAGGTGCTGTCGGACATCGGTCACGGACTCATCCAGCACGAACAGGCCGCTCAGCAGCGGATCGACACAGGAGTAATCCGCCCACGAACCGAAGGCGCGGACCAGCTTGCCTGCCGGATACGCAGGCAGCGCAGACCGGATGATCCGACCCAGCACCAGTCCCCGCATCTCGCTGCCGAGCGGTAAGGGCGGCTGATAGGTATCCGTCCGCGGGGACATCCACAGGCGCGTGCCCGCATCCAGTGAGAGGTAATCGTTGGCGATGAGTACTTCGTTGGCCGCCGGCGTGGGGATTGCGCTGCTCTCCAGCGCGAAGGCGGATGCGAAGTCGTTCCCCTGCGGGTGGCGGACCAGCCGCCAGAAACGGTTGCGATCCGCCCGCGCGGCCATCACATGCCCGGCAGCGGCCGCTCGCCAGCGATGTCGAACACCCTGACCGTCGATTCGCGCACATGCCCGATGTAGCGGGAGAAGAACTGCACGATCCAGGGCTGCCCGAGATGGGTCACGAGCGCCGCATCATCGTCCCACTTCTCCAGCACGTTGATGAGGCCGGTGTGCGCATCCTCCACCAGCAGTGAATAGTGGCGGCAGCCGCGCTCCGCACGGACCCTGGCGAGCATCGCACTCACGTCGTTCTGGAAATCACGCACCACACCCGGATCGATGCTGAGTGTGCCGGCCACGAAGATCATGTCGAGCGTTCGCGCCTCTAGCCCTTGAGGTACTTGTCCAGCGTCTGATGGAACTGGCGGATGCGGATTTCCTGGTAGTCGCCGAGATGGATCTGGCCGGTCTTGGAGGCCTTGAGGCCTTCCTGCACGTAGGGCAGGTTCTGCATGTCCTGTTCGAACACATCGCCCAGCACTCCGAGTTCCGCCGCTTCCGTCCACGGCTGCGCGTCGGTCAGGAATTTCATCGGCGCGCCGCGCGGAATCGGCTTGCCCGGCGGCACGCGCGTCAGGATGCGCACCTCCATCAGGCAATGGTCCACATCGCCCCATGGCCGCCAGCGGTACACGATGTTGGGCATGAATCCGCCCCACGGGGCGAAATTCGGGAACACGTTGTACACCAGCGCATCGAGCAGCTCGCAGTCGGTTGCTTCACTGTGATCGTGGCCGAACAGCTTGGTGTAGTTCTCGCGCATGGCCTGGCCGAGTGCCCGCCGCGCCGATGTCCCTTCCGGTACCTTGATGGCGAACGCATCCTGCTGCGCGTCGTAGTTCTCGGCCGAGCGGCCGTTGAACTTGACGAATTCGTCCACGATCCACTGCTGCGCCTTGCCCGACGGGTTGATATGCGGCGACATGACACCGAAGGGCACGAGATTCACATTGACGTTGTCACCCCAGGTCCAATAGGCGCTGTTCTCATCCCCAGTGAAGGGCAGGAGCTGAGGATGGGTGACCACCGTGTGCCAGGCCTCCATGAAGGCTTCCATGGTGACCTTCCAGTTCGCCGGCACCACCTTGGCAACCCAGATGGCCGTGGTGCACTCCTCATGCTTCCAGCGCTTGAAGTGTTCCGGCAGGGGCGCGAGGTATTCCTCCAGCGACGGACCGCCGGGGGTCTCGCGAAGGAAGATGTAACCGCCCCAGCGTCCGACCTCGGCCTCCGGCAGGCTCATCTGATCATTGCGCAGGTGACTGAAGTCCCACCGGCACGGAATCCGCGCGAGCGTGCCGTTCTTGTTCCAGGTGAAGCCGTGGAACGGACAGCGGAACTGATCGGCCTGGCCGGGCGCGGTGCGCAGCTTGCGGCCGCGGTGCAGGCAGACATTGTGGAACGCACGCACCGAACCGTCGTCCTGGCGGGTGACCAGGTACGACCGTCCCGCATTCTCGAAGACGACGTAGTCTCCCGCAGTAGGCAGATCCTCCTCGCGTGCGGCAAACTGCCACACGTGGGGCCACATACGCTCCTGCTCGAGTCGGGCGAACTCAGGGCTGGTATAGCGGCTGGCAGGCAGCGGATCGGAGCCGCGATAGCTGTAGCTCTCCTCCTGCAGGAAGCGCGGCACGGGCCGCGCGTCGGTCTGCATCAGGTCGTTCCAGCTTTGGCCGGTGGAACGGCCGGTCCCGCCGGCGGGCGGTGCTTCGGGGCGGACTTTACTGCTCATAGGCCTTCCGGAAGAGTATGGCGGCGGTGCCCGGAAAGGGTCACCTAGTTGAAAGGATAGATTCGCGTCGGGCAGGTGTGCGTCATTCTTCGGGCCCTGGTTCGGG
>Ga0335083_10003655_pt1 | contig 19818 bp, 20 predicted proteins | sample Lox_Sample_42_FD_206716 | JGI IMG/M metagenome (GOLD analysis project Ga0335083, IMG submission 206716) | Soil microbial communities from Loxahatchee National Wildlife Refuge, Florida, United States - Lox_Sample_4.2 | ecosystem: Environmental > Terrestrial > Soil > Wetlands | place: USA...
CGAGCTGCTCGGCTTCGTGTTCGCCACCGGCACCGTGGACGGCCGCAAGCTCGAGATCGTGCAGTGGCGCATCGGGGGGCCGCGCGATGACGACATCGACCACGTGAAGCCGGGAGACGTCAAGGTGATGCACCGGGCGCTCGGCGCGTACCTGTCGCAGCGCGACCAGGTTCAGCAGGCGGTGCGCATGGTCGAGACCGAGGACATCCGCGACGAGCGGGGTATCCCGTTCCAGATCATCTACGGCATCAGCGGCAACACCCATCGCTTCTGGTCGATAGCCAACGCGCGCGAGGTGATCGGCTACGCGCCGAAGGACGACAGCCAGGTGAACTTCGCCGACAAGATCGCGGCCATCGCCCGCGCCGCGAAGAAGGATCGCGCATGAATCCGGAAGACGAGCTGAGGACCCTCGAGCTCATGCTGTCGGAGTACCGGGAGACGCTCAAGGAAGTGAACCGACTGGGCGGCGACGGCATGGCCGCGGTGCGGGGTGAGTGGCTCCTGCGGATCAAGGAGCTGGAGCTGCAGCGCGAGCATCTGTCTCACGTCGTGCGGAAGAGGCGGCGGCACGTCGGCTGATGCGGGCCGGTGGTGGGGGTGCGCGGGGGGCCTCCCCGGGGCACGCTGAGTCGCAGCGCGCGGCGCCGTCTCGACCGGGCCACGAGATGGGCCGCTGCGGCTTCGATGACGCGCAGAAGACACGGCCCCGGGGAGGGCCCCCGCGCCCCCGCCGCCGGCCCGGCGCACTCGGCCATCACGTTTCGACGATCGGAGGATCAGGGTGAGGCGGGAGTTTCGGTTTGTGCAGGTGGATGTGTTTACCGAGCGGGTGTTTGGGGGGAATCCGCTGGCGGTGGTGTTCGAGGCGGTGGGGCTTGGCGATTCGGAGATGCAGGCGATCGCCAGGGAGGTGAATTGCTCGGAGACGACGTTTCTGCTGCCGCCGACGCGACCGGACTGCGCGGCGCGGGTGCGGATATTCACGCCGGCGCGGGAGGTGCCGTTCGCGGGGCACCCGACGATCGGGACGGCGTGGGTGCTCGCGACCGAGAAGATGCTGCCGCCGGGGACCACGCGGTTCAACCTGGAGGAGGGAATCGGGCCCGTCGAGGTGACGCTCGAGGGTGATCCGGCGCGGCCGAGCTTTCTCTGGATGCGGCACGGCGAGGCGCGGCTCGGGCCGGAGCTGACCGATCGCGCCGGATTCGCGCGGGCGCTAGGGCTGGCCGAGACCGATCTGTTGCCCGGGCACCCGGTCTGCACCGGATCGACCGGCAACGCGTTCCTCTACATACCGCTGAAGGACCGGGAGACGGTGGATCGGGCCCGGCTCGACGTTCCGGCGCTGCTGGCCGCCCAGGGCGAGGGGCCTCACCTCGGCGTCTTTGTCTTCGCACCCGAGCCGAGCGGATCTTGGGCAGGGCGAGGTGCAGCCGAAGGCGAGCCGAGCGGATCTTGGGCAGGGCGAGGTGCAGCCGAAGGCGAGCCGAGCGGATATAAGGTCTACTCCAGGATGTTCGCCCCGCACACCTCCGGCGTCCCGGAGGATCCGGCGACCGGCTCGGCCAGCGGGCCGCTCGGCGCGTATCTGGTGGAGCGCGGGTTGGTGGCGCCGGCCGCGACCGTCGACATCGTGAGCGAGCAGGGCACCCGCATGGGCCGGCCGAGCTTCCTTCGCATCCGGCTCGGCATGCGCGGCGGGCGGATCAGCGACATCCAGGTGGGCGGCAGCGTGGTCGCCGTGATCGACGGGCGTCTGCGCATCCCCTGATTGGGCGAGGACAATCCATGTACGTTCCCCGGCATTTCGAGGTCACCGACCGCACCTGGTGTCACGCCCTGATGCGGGCCCAGAGCTTCGCGGTCATGATCACCGCGGACGACGCGGGCGCGCCGTTCGTCACGCACCTGCCGTTCCTGCTCGACGACGCCCGCGGCCCGCTGGGCACGCTGCGCGGCCACGTGGCGCGGGCCAACCCGCACTGGCGCTACCTGGCTGCCGGCCGCCCCACCCTCGTGGTCTTCGCGGGCGCGCACGCTTACGTCTCGCCGTCGTGGTACGCGAGCCATCCGAGCGTGCCGACCTGGAACTACGTGGCGGTGCACGCGGCGGGTGTGGGCTCACTCGTCGAGGACGCGGGACGGGTGACGGCGTTGCTGGCCGACCTGGTGCGCGTCTACGAGGGCGCGGGGGCGACGGCCTGGTCCTTCGAGTCGCTGCCGGGGGACTACGTGGCGGGCATGCAGCGCGGGATCGTGGCCTTCGAGATTCCGATCGACCGGCTCGAAGGCAAGGCCAAGCTGAGCCAGAACCGCGACGCGGTGGACCAGGGCCGCACGCGCGAGGCGCTGGCCGCCGCCGACGATCCGCTGGCGCGGGCGGTGGCCGCGATGATGGCGGGCGCTCCGCCGCGCTGACGCGGCTCGCCGGTCGGCTACTCGCCCCTGAACACCGGCTTCCGCTTCTCCAGCATCGCGCGACGTCCTTCCTGGGCGTCCGCGCTGGTGCGCGCCCGGGTGGCGGCCGCGTCGAGGTCCTCGTGCCGGATGCCGTCCCGGAGGGACGTCGCCCGCAGGATGCTCGCCTTGATCCCGGCCAGCGACAGCGGCGCGTTGTCCGCGATGCGGCGCGCGAGCGCCTGTACCGCCGCGTCGAGCTCGGCGGGCGGCACCACGTGGTGCACCATGCCGATCTCGTGGGCCCGACACGCGTCGATGGGCTGACCGGTGAACAGCAGCTGGCGGGTCTGGGCCGGCCCGATGATCTCGACCAGCTTCTGCCCCAGCGGGAAGGGGATCACGAGCCCGATGCGGGCCAGCGGCATCCCGAGGCGGGCGGGCTCGGCGGCCACCCGCAGATCGCAATGCAGGGCCAGCTCGCAGCCGCCCGCGATGGCGTCGCCGTGGAGCACCGCGATGGTGGGATGCTTCGAGCGCTCCACGCGCTGCAGCACCTCGACCACGTTGCCCTCGGGATCGGCCTCGCCACGCCGCTGCTGCATCTCCTTGAGGTCCATGCCCGCGCAGAACGCGGGCCCCGCTCCCCTCACCACCACCACCCGGACATCGCGGCGCTCCTCGAGCGAGTCGAAGGTCGAGCGCAGCGCCTGGAGCAGCGCCGTGTTCATGGCGTTGCGCTGTTCCGGGCGGTTCAGGGTGACGGTGGCGATGCCGGCGTCGACCGCGACGAGGACCTCATTGGCCATGTGGAGCCTCCGTAAGGATCTCTTTGGTATTCGCTCGGCTCGACCGTCGCATCCGTTCGGCTCGCCTTCGGCCCCCCTCACCCGGCGCCGGCTGCACCTCGCCCTTCAAGTGCGCGGGGCCAGGGCGCGGAGAGCGTCGAGCATCAGGTCGCGCTTCTTCTTGAGGTCCGGCTCCGTCGTCATCAGAGAGAGGAACGCGGTGTCGATGCCGCGATCCAGGTAGAGCTGGATGCGGGCCTTGAGTTCGGGGAGGCTGCCGCGCGGCATCAGGTCGCCGATGACGTGATCGGGAATGGCGGCCACCGCTCCCTTGCGATCACCCGCGCTCCACGCGCTCCACATCGGGCCGAGCGCTTCGGTGCGGCCGAGCCATTCCTGGAACGCGCGGTAGACCGGGACGTTCAGATAGCCCGCGATGTGGCGGCGCACGACCAGGTCCGACTCGGGCCCGGGAGGATCGAGGTTCACGAAGAGCCGGGCGGTGACCTCGATGGCGTCGGGATCGCGGCCCGCCTGCTTCGCGGCCGCGCGCACGACCCCTACCGAGCGCGGCACGTCGTCGGGCGAGAGCCAGTTCAGGATCACCCCGTCGCCCACCTGACCCGCGACCTTCAGCATGCCCTCGCGGAGCGCCGCGACGTAGATCGGCACCGGCTGACTCGGGACGCGGGTGAGCCGGAAGCCGTCGACGCTGAAGGTCTCGCCCTTGAAGACCACGCGCTCGCCCGCGAGGGCCGCGCGCAGGAACTGGGCGGTCTCGCGCACCCGGGTGGCCGGCTTGCTGAACCGCCCGCCGTTCCACGACTCCACGATGGGCTGCGAGCCGGCGCCGATGCCGAGCACGAAGCGCCCCGGCGCCACGTCGGCGAGCCCGGCCGCGGTGGACGCCAGCGTGGCCGGCCCGCGGGTGTAGACGTTGGCGATCGCGGTGCCGAGCCGCATGCCGGTCGCGAGCCCGATGACGGTCAGCGGCGTGAACCCATCGACCCCGTCAACTTCGAAGGACCAGGCGTCCGTGTAGCCGAGCCGCTCGGCCTCCCGGGACACCTCGGCCAGCTCGGGGAGGGCAAAGCCTTCCATCGGCACCGACAGCGACCAGCGCTTCTTCATGTCGCACGTCTCTCCTCTGGCGTCGTGATCACTCGGCCCGGCCGGGCCGTCCCCGAGTGTACCCGGTTCGTCGACATGAGACCAAGGTCCTATGGCCTGCGGGCGAGACGATGCGGGACACTCGGCCGCGAGAAGGAGGAACACATGGCAATGCAACGGCTCTTCTCCCTGGCGATGTTCTCGGCGGTCTTGTCGCTCGCGGCGTGCGCCGGACCGTCTCGATCCATGCCGCCGGCGGCCGAGCAAGTCCATCCTGCCTGGCTCGTGGGCACCTGGCAGGGCACCGCGTTCCAGGTCGTGACGTCGCAGAATGCGGCCCAGGAGCTGGAGGTGACGCTGACGTTCGGGGAGGGTGGCGCGTGGAAGGCGATGAACGGAGCGACCGGGACCAGCTGGCTCGTCGGCAATCGGGTCATGCTCGAAGGGGTCTCGCCGAACAATGCCGGGCGGGTCCGGTACACGCTGAAGGAGCGGAGGGATGCCGATGGCTCCCACGAGCTCTGGGGTATCGCGGACGCGGACTTCGGTGCCGCCGCGGTGAGCTTGAAGAAGACCCGCTAGCCTCGGTCCGTCCGGCTCTCTCGGGCGTCCTCGTCCGGTGGTATGATCCCCCCACATCACGGTCTCGAGGAGCCACCATGACGGTGTTCCCCGGCTTCACCCTCCCGGAGGAGCTACGCCTGCTCGGCGATCAGATCCGACGGTTCGTTCAGGACGAGATCATTCCACTCGAGCAGACCATCGATCCCGACGCGCCCGAGATCCCACGCGAGGACTTCCAGCGCCTCTCCGCCAAGACCAAGGCGGCCGGCCTCTGGGCCCTCGGTGCCCCGGAGGCCTACGGCGGAGGCGGGCTCGATACGTTCAGCATGTGCGTCGCGCTCGAAGCGATGTCGCAGCACCGGATGGGTCTGTACAACCCGGGCTGCGGTGTCTTCGGCCGCTATCCGCCGCCCGCGATCTGGGCGGGCACCAAGGCGCAGATCGAGAAGTACGCGGTCCCCGTGCTGCGCGAGGGTTACGAGACCTTCTTCGCGATCACCGAGCCGTCCGGCGGCTCCGACCCGGCCGGCGCCATCCAGACCCGGGCGGAGCGCCGGGGCGACAAGTGGGTGCTCAACGGTCGCAAGGTCTTCATCTCGCGCGCGCACGACGCGCCGTGGGGCATCGTCTTCGCGCGGACCGACAAGGGGAAGGGGCGCGGCGGCATCTCGTGCTTCGTCCTGGAGCACGGCACGCCCGGCTTCCACGCTAGGCCCATCCGGGTGATTCGCACCTCGGCGGTGCCGAACGACGTGTTCTTCGAGGACTGCGAGATTCCGGCCGAGAACCTGATCGGTCAGGAAGGGCAAGGCCTCGACCTCGCGTTCGACCTGCTGGTGAAGAACCGATTCCCGTACTCGGCGTGCAACCTGGGGGTCGCGGTGGCCGCGCACCGCATGGCCATCGCCCACGCCAAGCAACGCTCGACGTTCGGCGCGCCGCTGAGCCAGCGTCAGGCTATCCAGTGGATGCTCGCCGACGCGGAGGTGGAGCTGCGCGCCTGCCGGTGGATCATCTGGGAGGGCGCCTGGAAGGCGGACCGCGGGGAGGACGCGCGGGTCGAGGCCTCCATCGCCAAGCTCTACTCGAGCGAGGTGCTGGGCCGTGTGATCGACGCGGCCGTGCAGATCCACGGCGGCTACGGGGTGTCGAAGGAGTTCCCGCTGGAGCGCTGGTATCGCGAGGCGCGGGTCCGCCGCATCGGCGAGGGCCCCTCGGAAGTGCATCGCATGGTCATCGCTCGGTCACTGTTCAGGTAGCGCCAAGAGAGGGGTCACGACAATGGCCACATTCAACTTCGAGCTGTCGACGCTTCCCCCCGAGGCGGAGGCGCTGCGCGACGAGGTCCGCACCTTCCTGAAGCAGGAGATGGCCCAGTACCGACCGGCGGACCGCGCGCGCTCCTGGGGCGGCTTCAATCGCGACTTCTCCCGGCGCATGGGTGAGCGGGGCTGGATCGGCATGACGTGGCCGAAGAAGTACGGCGGCCACGAGCGCACCGCCCTCGAGCGCTACGTGGTGCTCGAAGAGACCCTGGCTGCGGGCGCGCCGGTGAGCGCGCACTGGGTGGCCGACCGCCAGAGCGGCCCGCTGCTCCTGCGCTTCGGCACCGAGGAGCAGCGGCAGCGCTTTCTTCCGCGAATCTCTCGGGGGGAATTGGCCTTCGCCATCGGCATGAGCGAGCCGGACTCGGGCTCGGATCTGGCGTCGATCCGGACGCGCGCCGAGAAGGTCACGGGTGGCTACAAGGTCAACGGGACCAAGATCTGGACGAGCAACGCGCATCTCTCGGACTACGCGATCGCCCTGTTCCGCACCAAGGTGGTGCCGGACAAGAAGCACGAGGGCCTCTCGCAGTTCCTGGTCGATCTGAAGTCGCCGGGCATCTCGATCCGTCCGATCATCGACCTCGCGGGCGGGCACCACTTCAACGAGGTGCACTTCCAGGACTGCCTGGTGCCCGACGACATGCTGGTGGGCAAGGACGGCGAGGGCTGGAAGCAGGTGACCACCGAGCTCGGGTTCGAGCGGAGCGGGCCGGAGCGCTATCTCTCCTCGCTCCAGCTCGTGATCGAGCTGATCCGCGAGGCGGGCAAGGAGCCGGGGGAGCGGGCGGCCGCGCTGATCGGCCATTTCACCGCGCACCTGGTGACGCTCCGGGAGATGTCGCTGTCGGTCGCCACCATGCTGCAGGCCGGGCAGAATCCCAATCTCGAAGCCGCGGTGGTCAAGGACATCGGCACCACGTTCGAGCAGGAGATCCCGGAAGCGGTGCACGCGCTCACCGGCGCCGAGCCGCGCATCGGCAGCGGCACCGAATTCGAGAAGACGCTGGGCTATCTGGTCCAGCACGCGCCGTCGTTCTCGCTGAGGGGCGGAACGCGAGAGGTCTTGAGAGGGATCATCGCCCGCGGCCTCGGTCTCAGATAGGAGGGCCTGGTGCAGCCGTGGCCGGGTGAGGAGAGCCGAAGGCGAGCCGAACGGATGCGGCCGTCGAGCCGAGCGCAATACGAGCAGAGAAGTCAAGGGGGTTAGCCCGTCATGAACGAGCTGCAGACGATCCTCACCGAGACGTGCACCCGGCTCTTCACGGATCACGCCACCACCGCGGTGCTCGAGGGCGCCGAGAAGGGCGAGTGGCCGGCCGCGCTCTGGCAGGCGCTGGAGGAGAACGGTCTCACGCTGCCGCAGGTGCCGGAAGCGCGCGGCGGCGCGGGCGGGTCCTGGAACGACGCCTTCGTGGTGCTGATGGCGTCCGGCCGCTTCGCGGCGCCGGTGCCGCTGGCCGAGACCATGCTGGCGGGCGCGATCCTGGCCGAGGCCGGCCTCGACGCACCGCTGGGGCCCATGACGGTGGCGCCCGTGCATACAGATGAAGGCCTGAGCCTGGCCCGGCAGGGCGGCGGATGGACGCTGAGCGGCCATGCGACCCGCGTCCCCTGGGGAGCCCGCGCGGAGCACGTGGTGGTGGTGGCCGACGACGGCGGCACGCCCACGGTCGCGCTGGTGGCGGGCGGGAGCGGCAAGGCCGAGGCCGACGCGAGCCTGGCGCGCGAACCGCGCGACACCCTCGTCTGGGCCGGCGCGCCGGTTGCGGCGGCGGCGCCGCTCCGCGGCCGGCTCGGCTCTCGCCCGGTGTGGACGGGCGGCGCGCTCGTGCGCGCGGCGCAGATGGCGGGTGGGCTCGAATTCCTGCTCGCGCAGTCGGTGAAGTACGTGACCGAGCGCAAGCAGTTCGGCCGGCCGCTCGCCGCGTTCCAGGCCATCCAGCAGAACCTCGCGCTGCTGGCCGGGCACACCGCGGCGGCTGCCATGGCCGCGCAGCAGGCGTTCCACGTGGTGGAGCGCACCGGCGAGGGCGGTGACCCGTCGTTCGAGATCGCGGTGGCCAAGGTGCGCACCGGCGAGGCGGCCGGGCTGGGCGCGGGCATCGCGCACCAGGCGCACGGCGCCATCGGCTTCACCTACGAGCACTCGCTGCACTTCGTCACGCGCCGGCTCTGGTCCTGGCGGGCCGAGTTCGGCGCGGAGAGCCACTGGTCGGTGGCGCTGGGGCGTGCGGTCGCGGCGCGCGGCGCCGAGGCGCTGTGGCCTCACATGACGTCACGCTAGGAGAGGGACATGCACACGCTCACGCTCGGCGAGGTGGCCATCTCGCGAATCATCGAGATCGGCCGGTCGGCGTTCCCCACCACCCAGATGCTGCCCGAGTCGGACGCCGGGCGGATCGCCCAGCACCACCGCTGGATCAAGCCGCACTTTTTCGACGACGTGACCGGGGACCTCGGCTCGCGCATCCAGACGTGGATCGTGCGCACTCCGCAGCACACGGTGCTGGTGGATACCGGAGTGGGTAACGACAAGAGCCGGCACGAGACGGACCTCTGGAACAAGCGGAAGGGCGGCTATCTCGACGATCTCCGCGCGGCCGGCGTCACCCCCGAGCAGGTGAACTTGGTGCTGTGCACCCACCTGCACGTCGACCACGTGGGCTGGAACACGCGCCTGGTGGATGGCCGCTGGGTGCCCACGTTCCCGAAGGCGAAGTACGTCTTCCCGGGCGAGGAATGGGAGTTCTGGAAGCACGAGAACGAGGCCGGCCGTGAGAAGTCGGGCTGCATCGCGGACAGCGTGGTGCCGGTGGTGGAGGCGGGGCAGGCGGTGATGGTGAACAGCACCTACCGGGTGGACCCGTGGCTCTCGTACGAGCCGTGGGTGGGCCACACGCCGGGGCACGTGGGGGTGCGCGTGCACACGAGCGCGGGCGACGCGGTCTTCTCCGGCGATCTGATGCACCGGGTGGTGCAGGTGGCCGAGCCGCAGTGGAGCAGCATCTTCTGCTACGACGGCAAGCAGGCCGCGGTCACCCGCAAAACGTTCGTCGAGCGGCACGCCGCCTCCGGCGAACTCGTCCTGCCCGCCCACTTCCCGCATCCCGGGCGCATCGTGCGCGACGGCGACGGCCACCGCTTCGAGCCGGTCTTGCTGGACGCGGTCGCGGCGGTGAAGGCGTGAGCGCGGCGCCGGTGCTCCCGCTCGAGGGCATCCGGGTCGTCGAGGTCGCGCAGAACCTGGCCGGGCCGATGGCGGCCGAGATCCTGGCCCACATGGGCGCCGACGTCATCAAGGTCGAGCGGCCCGAGGGCGACGACGCACGCAAGTGGGGGCCACCCTTCTGGAAGGGTGTGTCGCCCGGCTTCCTCGCGGTCAACGCCAACAAGCGCGGTATCAGCCTCGATCTGAAGGATCCGAAGGCGGTGGCGTGGCTGCTCGACTTCCTCGGGACCGCCGACGTGCTGGTCCAGAACCTGCGGCCGGGCTCGCTGGAGGAGATGGGCCTCGGGCCCGAGACGCTGCTCGCGCGGCATCCCCGGCTTGTCTACTGCTCGGTGTGGGCCTTCGGGCGGTCGGGGCCGCTCAAGATGAAGCCGGGCTTCGAGCCGATGGTGCAGGCCTTCTCGGGCCTCATGATGATGAACGGCGACGAGGGCGGGCCGCCGACGCGCATCGGTACGTCCATCCTCGACTACGGCACCGGCATGTGGACGGCCATGGGCGCCCTCGCCGGCCTCGTGCAGCGCCAGCGGACCGGGCGCGGCTGCGTGGTGGACGCCTCGCTCTACGAGACCGGGCTCGCGTGGCTGAAGGGGCACTTCGCGAGCTATCGCGCCTCCGGCGAGGTGCCGGAGCGGCACCGCACCGGGAGCCAGCGCGTGGTGCCGTTCCAGGGCTTCGAGACCAAGACCGGCACCATCATCGTGGCCGCGGGCAACGACCGCCTCTTCGCCAAGCTGGCGGACGTCGTGGGCCGTCCGGAGTGGGCCAAGGACGCACGCTTCGTCACCAACGCCGCGCGTGTGGCCAACAAGCCCGCGCTGCTCGCCGAGCTGGAGGCGATCTTCCTGACCCGCACCAAGGGCGAGTGGATCGACCTGCTGGAAGCGGGCGGAGTGCCCTGCGGCCCGATCCACAGCCTGCCGGAAGCGGTGAGCCAGCCCCAGGCCGAGGCGATCGGCATCATCCAGCGCCTTCCCGGCGACGACTACGACGTCGTCTCCCTCCCACTGTCCTTCGACGGCCAGCGCCCCCCCATTCGTCGAGCCCCTCCACGCATCGGCGAACACGACGCCGAAGTCCGGGGTCAGGTCTTACATTCCGACATTTTTCCCCCGACGAGCTGAACGCCTGACGCGCGGAAATGTCGGAATGTAAGACCTGACCCCATCAGGCGAAGGCGGTGTAGAGCATGGTGAGGCCGGAGAGGAGCATCAGGGTGTCCATCAGGAGGCGGAAGCGGTCGGGGTGCAGGCGGAGGACGAAGCGCTTTGCGATCCAGGCGCCGATCATCAGCGAGGCGCCCGTGATGAGGCCCTGCGTGATCACGTCGAGCGGCAGGGCGCCGAAGCGGCGAAACACCGCGGCCTTGCTCAGGTAGACGGCGAGCGAGCCCGCGGCCTCGGAGGCGATGAACGCGCCCTTCACGAGGCCGTAGGCGAGGAAGATCGGCGCGGTGATGGGGCCCGTGGTCACCACGATGCCGGTGAGGAAGCCCACCAGCGCCCCGATCACCACGAGATGCGCGAGCCGCAGCGCCAGCCCGCGGGCCGCCAGCCAGCGCCGCGCCGGGATCATCAGCAGGAAGAAGAAGCCGAGCGCCCCCTCGATCAGCCGCGGCGGCAGCACCAGCAGCGTGCGCGCGCCGAGCGCGGCCGCAGGCACGCCGGTGATCGAGTACGCGGCCACCGCGCGCCAGTCGATCTCCCGCCACCAGATGACCACCCGCGAGCAATTCGCCAGGATCGCCGCGATGGCCATGATCGGGACGGCGTGGAGCGGCCCGAACACGATCACCAACACCGGCATGAGCATGATCGAGGAGCCGAAGCCCACGATACCGCTGATGGTGCCCGCGGCGAGGCCGACGGCCAGGACGAACAGCAGCTCCACGCGGCCGCCCGCCGCTAGGGCAGCAGGCGGACGAGCGAGTCCAGGTTGCGGAGCTCAGGACGCAGCGCGCCGACCGGATACGCGTGGAAGGCGTCCACCACCGCGTCGTTGAACGGGGTGGGCACGCCCACCGCGCGCCCCTCCCCGGCGACGAAGCCGTTCAGGTAGTCGATCTCGGTGCGCCGGCCCTTCATCACGTCCTGCAGCATCGAGGGCCGGCCGCCGGTGCGGCTCATGGCGTCGGCCGCGATCTCCTTGCCGAGGATCTCGATGGCGGCGGTGTCGGTGGCGTCGGCGAAGCGCTGAGCGGCAATGCCCAGGATGGGCTCGATGCGATGGCCGAGCGCCGACCCCACCCGCACCACCTCGGCCCCGATGTGGGCGGCCAGGCGCCGCGTGAGCGGCTCGGAGCGCACCTCGGCGGTACCGAGCCCGCTCAGGCCGGCGAGCGGGTTCAGCATGCAGTTGAGCGCGAGCTTCGACCAGCGCTCGCCCCAGAGATTCGTGGTCACCACCGCGGGCGCCACCTCGCTCATGATCTGGGCGATGCGCCGGGCGCGCGGCGAATCGCTGCCGTCGTGCTCGCCGATCTTGAAGGCGGCGCTGCCCCGGTCGGTGCGGATCGCGTGCGCCGCCTCGTACATGCCGGCGCTGATCAGGATGACGCAGCCGAGGGTACGGTCGCGTCCGGCCACCGCGGCCACCCGGTGATCGTTGATGCCATTCTGGAAGTCCACGACCACTCCGTCGGGACGGCGCAGGTGGTCGACCGCGATCTGGGTGGCCCACTCGGTGTCGTACGACTTCACCGCGACGAACGCCACCTCGAAGGGCTCGCGCACCAGCGCCAGCTCGTGCAGGTGGAGCGCGGACACCGGTACGACGTGCTCGCCGCAGCTGCCAGAGAGCCGGAGCCCCGCCGTCTTGATCTGCTCCACGTGCTCGGGCCACGGATCGACCAGGGTCACGTCGTGGCCGGACTTGGCGAGCAGCCCGCCCACCACGCAGCCGATGGCGCCGGCCCCGATGATGCCGATTCGCGTTCTCTCGCGTCCCATGAGCTCTCCTTGGCGTGTCGTGACGGCCGCGCGTAGGCTACAGGACTCACGCGCGGGCGCGCAAGGGCATCACCGCCGCCGCATCAGCCAGCGCTCGCGGGCGATCCAGCCGACGACGGCCAGCACTCCTGCCACGACTGCGACCACCAGCCACACGAGTTCGCGCAAGGATGCCTCCTCGAGAGGGTAGCGGTTACCGGGTCGAAACGACCCGCCGGCCGTCCGGCATCGGCCGGGTGGGCGGCAAAGCCCGGCGAAAGCATTGGCTTGCGCCCGATTCAGAGCGGCACAGGCCTTGCTCTGTCACGCTCCTTCGGGCGTATCATACGGTCCACCCGGCGTGCCTCACTCACGATCGAAGGCTGTCCAGTCTTACGGTGCTGCCGTCCTGGCGGTCGGCCTTGCGCTGGCCTGCACGGTGCTCGCGCTGCCCCTGGCCGAGCGCTCGCAGGGGCGGCCCACGGGGCGCGCTGTGACGGGGCGCGGGGACGCATGATCCTCACTACCTATCGCCGGAAGCGGGACTTCGCGGGCACGCCGGAGCCACGCGGTCGCGCTGGGCGCCGTGCCGGGCGTCTGTCCTTCGTGATCCACCGTCACGCGGCCACCCGCCTGCACTATGATTTCCGCCTCGAGTTGGGCGGCGTGCTCAAGAGCTGGGCCGTCCCGAAGGAGCCCAGGCCGCTATCGGGTGAGAAGCGGCTCGCGGTGCACGTGGAAGACCACCCCCTCGAGTACGGCCGCTTCCAGGGCATGATCCCGGAAGGGCACTACGGCGCTGGGAAGGTCGTCATCTGGGATCGCGGCTGGTGGGAGCCGATCGGGGATCCGCACGCCGGCTACCGGAAAGGCTCGTTGAAGTTCGTCCTGCACGGCCGCCGGCTGCGCGGAGGCTGGGCGCTCGTGCGCATGCGGCCACGCGACGACGAGCGCGGCGGCAAGGAGAACTGGCTCCTGATCAAGGAGCGCGATGCGCCCGCCGCGCCCCGGATTCGCAAGCCAACGTCCCGGAAGCCCGCCGCCCGCTTCCCCCGATGACCCTGCCGGCCTGGGTCGGGCCCCAGCTCGCCACGCTGGTGACGACGCCGCCCGTCGGCGACGACTGGGTGCACGAGATCAAGCTCGACGGCTATCGCATGCTCCTGCGGATCGAGCGCGGCCGCGCCCGTCTCCTCACCCGCAACCGCCTGGACTGGACCGACCGCTTTCCCGCGCTGGCCGAGGCGGCCGCCGCGCTCCCGGTGAAGGAGGCGATGCTCGACGGCGAGGTCGTGGTGTTCGACGCCGCCGGGGTGTCGAGCTTCCAGGCCCTGCAGCAGGCCACGGAGACAGGCCGCGCGCCGACCTACGTGGCCTTCGACCTGCTCTTCCTGGACGGGCGCGACCTGCGCGCGGAAGCGCTGGTCGAGCGCAAGAAGGCCCTGGCCCGCCTGCTGAAGGGTCGGCGCTCGCGTCTGCGCTACTCCGAGCACTTCGACGCCCCGGGGCAGGAAGTCTACGGGCGCGCGTGCAAGATGGCGCTCGAGGGCATCGTCTCGAAGCGCAAGCAGGCGCCCTACACCTCGGGGCGGGGCCAGACGTGGCTCAAGGTCAAGTGCATGACCCGGCAGGAGTTCGTCATCGGCGGCTACACCGATCCCGAGGGCGCGCGCGCGGACTTCGGCTCGCTGCTGCTGGGCGTGCACGAGCCGGACGGCCGCCTCGTCTACGCGGGCAAGGTCGGCACCGGCTTCAGCCACGCCACCCTCGAGACGCTCGGCAAGCGCCTGCGCAAGCTCGAGCAGCGCGCGTCGCCGTTCGCGGCCGACGGGCCGCGCCCGCCCGCGCGCGGCGCGCACTGGGTGAAGCCCATCCTGGTGGGCGAGGTGTCGTTCACGGAGTGGACGCGCGAGGGGCTTCTGCGCCATCCCGCCTTCCAGGGGCTACGCGAGGACAAGCCAGCCGCCCAGGTGGTGCGCGAGCGGAGCCGCGCGCCGGGGCCGGCGGCGGCGCGCCGCATCGCGGGGAGTAGTGACGCACCGGTCGCGGTGGCGGGCGTGCGCCTCACGCGTCCCGACCGCGTGCTCTATCCCGAGCAGACGATCACCAAGCTCGTGCTCGCGCACTACTACGAGGCCGTCGCGGGCTGGATCGTGCCCCACGCGGCGCACCGTCCCCTGAGCCTGGTGCGGTGCCCCGAGGGCCAGCGCGGGCCGTGCTTCTACCAGAAGCACGCGGGCGCGGGCGTGCCGAAGGAGGTCGCGCGCGTGCGCATCCGCGAGAGCGGCGGAGGCACCGCGTCGTACCTGTACGTGGACGCTCTTCCCGGGCTGATCGCGCTGGTCCAGATCGCTGTGCTCGAGATCCATCCGTGGGGCGCCCGGGTGGGCCAGCTGGACCGGCCCGACCGGCTCGTGCTCGATCTCGATCCGGCCCCCGGTGTGGCGTGGACGGGCGTGGTGGAAGCGGCTCACGAGACGCGCGCGCTGCTGACCGATCTCGGGCTGGTCTCGTTTCTCAAGACGACCGGCGGCAAGGGCCTGCACGTGGTGGTGCCGCTCCGCCCCGAGGCGGGCTGGGACGCACTGCGGGCGCTCGGTGAGGGGATCGGCGCCGAGCTCGTGCGGCGGGCGCCGGATCGATACACGATCAACCCGCTCAAGAGCGCCCGGCGTGGCCGCATCTTCATCGATTATCTGCGGAATGTCCGCGGCGCGACCGCGGTGGCCGCGTATTCGCCGCGCGCCCGGCCGGGTGCGCCCGTCTCCACGCCGGTGGGCTGGACGGAGCTCACCGGCAAGGCGCGGCCCGAGGACTTCACGGTGCTGACGGTGCCGAAGCGCCTGCTCGCACTCCGTCGGGATCCGTGGGCCGACTTCTTCTCGGTGGACCAGGTGATCACGGCTCGGACGGCCAGGGCGCTCGCCCCCGCGGCCGCGCCGTCGCCAGCTCCTCGACGAAGCGGCCGTGCACGGACCCGTCCTGCGCGCACCTGATCGGGTGCTCGCCGTCCTGGTTGCCGGGTCATTGCGAACGTCCGGGTGGGTGCTAGGCTACCCGGAGCGATCCGGAGCAGCGTGACCGAGGAGGAGAGCCGTGGCCCTGATCGACAAGAGCGAGTTCGTCGGACTCGATGGCGTGGCGCACCTGTGCACCGGGGGCGAGGCCCCGTGGCTCCGCTCGCACGACGCGGCCTGCCAGCGCTTCGGCGCCCTCAAGAGCGCGGGCATGGCCGGGCGTGAGGAGATGTTCGTCACCGCCGAGCGTGCCCGCGGCCGGGCGGCTCGGCTGCTGGGTGTCGCGCCCGCCGAGGTGGCGTTCCTCGCCCACGCCTCGGAGGGGTTGAACCAGGCGGTGCGCTCGGTGGAGTGGCGCGCCGGCGACAACGTGGTCTTCGCCGATCTCGAGTACCCCTCGCTGATCTACCCCGCCGCCCTGCTGCGCGAGTGCGGTGTGGAGCCTCGGGTGATCCGCACCCGCGAGCACTACCTGGCCATCGACGACCTGGCCGCCCGGGTGGATCGGCGGACGCGCCTCGTGCTGGTGAGCCAGGTGAGCTACCTCACCGGCCAGCGGCTCGACCTGGCGCGCTGCGCCGAGATCGCCCACGGCGTGGGCGCGCGCCTGGCCGTGGACGCCACCCACGCCGCCGGGGTGGTGCCGGTGCCGGGCGCGCTCTGCGACTTCGTCGTGTCGAGCTGCTACAAGTGGCTGCTCGCCACCCACGGCGTCGGCCTGTTCGCCTATAGCGCGCGCCGGGTGGGGGAGCTCGCGCCGCACACGGTGGGCTGGCACAGCGTCGGCCACCGGGGCGGGTCCGCCGATCCGCTCGCCATGCCCTGGCGCGCCGACGCCTCCCGCCTCGAGGCGGGCAACCCGAGCCTGCTGGGCCTCGCGGTGCTCGACAACGCACTGCTGCGGCTCGAGCCGCTCGCGCCCGCTGTCGTCGAGCGGCACGCGCAGGAGCTGGGCGGTGCGCTGATCGAGGGCCTTCGGGCGCGCGGCTTCACCGTCACCACGCCCGAGGCCGCCGCCGAGCGCGCCGGCAATGTCTGCTTCCTCGCCGCCGATGCGGCCGGCCTCGCCGCCCGGCTCGCCGCCCGGGGTGTCCTGGTCTGGGGCGGCGAGGGCCGCATCCGCGTCTCCCCGCACGTGCACTGCGCCGCCGCCGACATCACCCATTTCTTCGACGCCCTCGACCACGTCGCCGCCCCCCAGCCCCACGCCGCCAGCCACTAGGCCGGGGTCAGGTCTTACATTCCGACATTCTGGTCGAAATGTCGGAATGTAAGACCTGACCCCAGCCTGGCCATTCGGCGGATTCACGCGGGGTGTCGCCTCGGGCATGCTGAGGCCAGACAGTTCGACCCGTGAGGAGGACGCGAATGGACGCCTTGCTGTCGCTCTCGAACGATCTGGCCGCCGCGGTGGAGCACGCGGCGCCTTCCATCCTGACCGTGCACGCCCGCCCGCGGCTGCCGTCGACCGGCATCCACTGGCGGCCGGGCGTCGTCGTCACCGCCGAGCACACGGTGCGCAGCGAGGAGGGCATCACCGTCACCACCGCGGACGGCCGCTCGCTCCCGGCCGTCCTCGCCGGCCGCGACCGCGGGACCGACCTCGCAGTGCTCCGGGTGGCGGAACTGGGCGCGGCCTCCGCGACCCTCGGCGACGACTCGGCGCTCCGGGTCGGCCACATGGTGCTGGCCCTCGGCTACGGCCCGCGCGCGAGCTGGGGCGTGATCAGCGCCCTGGGCCCGCGCTGGCGGAGCTGGCGCGGCGGCGAGATCGATCGTCTCGTGCGCCTGGATCTCGTGATGTATCCGGGGTTCTCCGGGGGCCCGCTGGTGGACGCCTCCGGTCGCGTGATCGGCCTGAACACATCCGGCCTCGCCCGGGAGAGCCGGCTGGCCGTTCCGATCACGACCGTGGGCCGGGTGACCGACGAGATCCTGCGCCGCGGCCACGTCGCGCGCGGCTACCTCGGGCTCGGCATGCAGACGGTGGGGCTGCCCGAGCCGATGCGCGCGCAGCTCGGGCTCGCGGGTGACGCCGGGCTCATCGTCGTCACGGTGCAGCCGGACGGCCCGGCCGCGCGGGCGGGGATCCTGCTCGGCGACGTGCTGGTCGCGCTCGACGGCGCGCCGGTGGCCGATCTCGAGGACGTGCAGGCGCGGCTCGGCGGCGATCGCATCGGCACGACCATCACCGCGCTCGTCGTCCGGGCCGGCGCGCGCGTGGAGGCGCGCATCACGGTGGGCGAGCAGCCGCGGCGGCGGGCATGAGCGCGCCCCTGACCGCGGACCCCGGCGCGGCGCGGCTCGACGCGGCCGCGGCGGCGCTGGCCGCGGCCCTGGCTCGCGTCACCGTCGAGGTACGGAGCGGCGGCCGCCGCGCGGGGAGCGCCGGCGCGCCGGTGGGTGCGGGAGTCGTCTGGCATCCCGACGGGCTGATCCTCACCAATGCGCACGTGGCGCGGAGCGACGTCTCGGTGGTGCTGGCGGACGGACGGCCGCGGGCGGCGCGCCTGGTAGCTCACGATCCGGAGCGCGACCTGGCCGCGCTGGTCGTGGACGCCAGCGGGCTCCCGGCCGCGGAGATCGGTGACTCGACCGCGCTGCGCGTCGGCGAGCTGGTGCTCGCGGTCGGCAACCCGCTCGGGCTCGTGCGCGCGCTCTCGGCCGGCCTCGTGCACGCCGTCGACCACCGAACGATCCAAGCGGACCTGCGGCTGGCTCCGGGCAACTCGGGCGGCCCGCTGGCCGACGCGCGCGGGCGGGTGGTCGGGCTCAACGCGATGATCATCGGCGGGCTGGCCATCGCGGTGCCGAGCGAGGTGGCGTGGCGCTTCATCAGGGAACAGCTCCGCGGGCGGGAGCCGCACCGGGGGTGACCGGGTGACCACCGTGCTGGTGGCGACGCGCACCGCGGCGGCGCGCGCCCGGCTCGAGCGCGCGGTGGCCGGATCGCCCGGGCTACGGCTCGTCGCAACCCCACCCGGCGGGCCACTCTCCCGGCAGGTGGCCACGCTGCATCCCGACGTCGTGCTGCTGGACCTCGATGGTCCGCGCGTCGCCTCGGCGCTGGCGTCGCTCGGGGACGAGGCGCGCGCGGCACTGGTCGTGCTGGCCGACGCGCCGGGCCGGGTCCTGCGCGAGACGACAGGATCGCGCGACCTCGTTCGCGCGGTACTTCCGCGGGACGCGACCGCGAGCGAGATCCGGGCCGCCATCGAGGCGGTCGTGGCGGGCCTGGTCGCGCTGCATCCCGACGCGCTCGACGCGCCCGCGCGCGGCGCCCCGCTCCCCGCGGGGTCCCGGTCAGAGCCGGATCAGCCGCTGACCGCCCGCGAGCTCGAGGTGCTCGAGATGATGGCGGACGGGCTCGGCAACAAGATCATCGCGGCGCGGCTCGGGATCTCGACCCACACCGCCAAGTTCCACGTGGCGTCGATCATGGCCAAGCTGGGTGCGAGCAGCCGCACGGAGGCGGTGTCGATCGGCATGCGTCGGGGGCTCGTGGCGATCTAGCGGATCGAGCGCTACCCGCGGCAGCCCGCCGACTTGTGCACGCGCACGGTCGAGGCCGGGAACTTCGCGAGCTTGTCGGCGGGCCGCCGCGGTCGGGGCACGAGCTCGCCGCCGCAGTTCGGGCAGCGCCCGGCCAGCACCGTCTCCGCGCAGGCGCGGCAGAACGTGCACTCGAACGAGCACACGCGCGCCTCGCTCGAGTCCGGCGGCAGATCGCGGTCACAGCACTCGCAGCCCGGTCGCAGCTCCAGCATGAGGTGGCCCCTCCCTGGCGCAACAGAGTATCATCTGGGGCTCGAGGAGGAAGCCATGGCCAAGAGCGTCGTGACGGCGGAGCGGTTCGGCAAGGGGATGACGTTCGAGCAGTACGCGAAGTACGCGGGCAGCCCGGAGAATCTCGCGCGGGAGGCCTTCGGCAGCTACTACCCGGACGGCGGCGCGATCGGCGCCGCCCGCAAGGACAACAGCGCGGTACTGCGCGACCGGTACGCGCGGGCCCGGCTCGCCGACTACCAGGTGGAGGCCGTCAAGTGGCTCGCCGCCCAGCCGGGCGGGCCCGCCAACATCCTGGTCATCTCGGAGGACTGGTCGTCGGACTGCCGCCGCGATGTGCCGATGATGGCCCGCCTGGCGGAGGCGGGCGGGCTGGCGCTGCGCATCTTCAATCGCGACGGGCAGAAGGTCCTCGGCAAGCGGCGCCCGGACCCGGCCGCCTACCCCGACGCCAACCACGACATCATGCTGGAGTTCCTCAACGCCAAGGACGGCGCCGAGTGGGCGTCGGTCCCGGTGGTGGTCGTCTACACCAAGGACTTCCAGGAGCTGCACCGGTACTTCGAGTATCCGGCCATCTACCACAAGGACCGCATCCGCGGGCACCAGCAGGCGGCGCGGTCCGCGGAGAGCCCGGAGCAGGCGCGGGATCGCGGGATGCGCGAGTTC
>Ga0335083_10003656_pt1 | contig 19816 bp, 17 predicted proteins | sample Lox_Sample_42_FD_206716 | JGI IMG/M metagenome (GOLD analysis project Ga0335083, IMG submission 206716) | Soil microbial communities from Loxahatchee National Wildlife Refuge, Florida, United States - Lox_Sample_4.2 | ecosystem: Environmental > Terrestrial > Soil > Wetlands | place: USA...
TTGGTGCCTCGCTGCCACGCTGCATAGGCATCGGCAAAGTAGATCTTGAGTCCTGTGCTGTTTTCGAGCTCTTTGAACTTTGAAAACTCCTTGCCGTTGTCCAGGGTCAGCGTCTGGCGCAGATTTTCCGGCAGCGCCTGGTATGCCGGGATTGCTGCAGAATTGAAGCTCTCCGCCTTTCGATCAGCGAGGCGTGTGGCTACCAGGTAGCGGCTCTTGCGCTCGACATACGTGGCGATGGCGCCACAACCACGGCGGCCGAGCATCAAGTCTGCTTCCCAGTCGCCGAAACGACTACGATCGGCAACGATGGCAGGCCGCTCGGCAATGCTTACTCGGCCTGGGATGAAGCGGCGACCTGCTCCATAGCGTTTCTGCCGGTGTCGATGCTTATGACCTCGGCGCAAATGACGGTAGAGGGTTCCTTCCTGTTGGGCATCGAGAAATACCCAGCGGTAAATTGTCTCGTGACTTATCCGCATTCGCTCATCGTCAGGGAATTCGGCTCGTAGTCGCTGAGCGATCACTTCCGGTGGCCAATCGCAGTGTAGGTGCTGCTCAACGTATCGGACCAGTGGTTCATAATTTTGCCGACGGTGACTTCTGGCTTGATGACGTCGTCTCTCGACCACCGGATCGATAAAGTAGTACCAGTACACCCCTCCCGGATATTTCGGACCATTACGCCGGATTTCCCGGCTGATGGTAGTGTGATGCCGACCGAGTCGGCGGGCGATCTCACGCAGGCTGAACTTTGCCGACTTCAAATGACTGATGACATACCGCTCTTTTGGAGTAAGATGGCAGTAGGACATGGTGGGCTCCTTTCCTGGTCTGTGGTTGGTCGCGCTTCCAACATACCAGAAAACCCATCATGTCCTGCTTTTTCATCAAGCTCCGTTGGTGGTGCACTTACGAATAGAATCTACCTAATCAATGGGGAACATAAGGGGACGTAGTTGATTTGTTGATTTACAATTTATAAGCTACTGATATCTAGTGCTTTGTGGAGCGGCAGGAAAGGTAGATTTAGTTGGTTCAGCGAGCAGAAGTCAACAAATCAACTACGTCCCCCTAGCCTCTCCTATACCCGCTGTGCGGGATGCGACAATTCAGGGAGAAACGTCATGACAAGTACCGAACTCGATGAAGCGAAGAGAAAATACCTTGAAGTTGTTACAACGCTGAAAGGCGCGACCAACGAGGAACTTACATTCGCGTTGCTGCGGGAATTCTCGCAGACAGCTGAGTCGGCAGGCACACGTCAGTCTGACAATAACCTTAACTCTAAGAGGTTATGTTTTTGGGGCCCAATTATTCTGGTATTATTCGTCGCTGCCGGCTCGAGTGCTGTCCTAGGCTTCATGGGCTTTTCTGAAAAGCTGAGCTGCATCTTCCAATTTGAAATAAAAGAAAGGATCGTCTTTCTTGGATTTGTGGTTGCATTGGCTAGCTATGTAGCCAGCGTAGGAAGGGAGCTGGTAAAGCAACTGTCCGCGGAGCACGACGTAAATCTGAAGAAAAAAACCAAGTTAAGCATATTTCTACTTGTCCAGGTTGAGATAGGCTTGGTTTTTATTGGTGTCTCAGCCGTTATCTTTTTATTCTTTGGAAACTTTCTTAAAGAATTAGCAACCTCTGGAGACGGGAAAACGGTTTACTTCAATCCGGATTTCTTTCTGACTGTTTACTTATCGTTGATTTTATTGTGGATGTCCTCCTTACATGCTCGTGTGTGGAAAATTACGAAGCCTTGGGTCCTGTATAAGTAGCCTTCGCTGGGCGCAACGAGGCAAAGCCCGTCAAAGTAAAGGGGTCAAAGCTCCAAATTTCAAAAAGATGCAATAAGGGGGGAGCTAAGGGGACGTAGTTAAATTGTTGACTAACGCGTTCCTAATCATCAAAGAACTTGCGTTGGTCGTTTTATTGATCTATATATAGGTTACTACATAGATTAAGTTAAGGAGTCCACCCATGAAAACCATTTCAATCAGTAATGACATTGTCCCGATTGCGGGGAACATAAGGGGACGTAGTTGATTTGTTGATTTACAATTTATAAGCTACTGATAACTAGTGCTTTGTGGAGCGGCAGGAAAGGTAGATTTAGTTGGTTCAGCGAGCAGAAGTCAACAAATCAACTACGTCCCCCTAGCCTCTCCCAGAACCTTTTGTTAAGCTAGTCCAAGACAAAACTGAATCTTTAGACGATATATTTGCAGTACATCCTGAAGCATTTATTAGGGTTGTTATTTCAGCAACTGATTCATTGACTGGGTCGACAAAGGTCTTTGTATCAAAAGATTTTAAAAGTTCTGACATTACATTGGGGAGGTTCAAGAAGGGCTCAGTAGAAATTGAGCCTTCGTCAACCTCAAGTGAGGATTCAGGAGAACCAGACACTTAACCACGATACACGATACGCGGAAGCAAGAATGTATGAGTCCCAACGTGGTCCGTGGACATCGACCGGGGCTGTGAAGCGCCTCGGCACGGGTCAAGGCCCGTCCCGTTGATAATAAAGGAGAAGATATGAAAAAAATCGATCTTGCAGCTGAAGATTTGTTCGGGAATGACGTAGCCGAGGATGAAGATGATGATGTTTTTAGAGCCTATGCTGTTGATCGTGATGAAGTAAGCAGTTTTTCAGATAAATTCAGAAAATTATGCATAGTCAGAGCATATAAGGGAGATGGCAAGAGTGCTCTCCTGCGGTTGGCAATGAGCCAAGTACGTTCCTCATGTGGGAATGATGTTATTATGGCTCATGGATCTGTGAGTTCATTTGCTCCCACTATACAGACTGAAGATTTCACGACATGGGTGAGAGAATGGAAGAAAGCTCTTTTTTCTCGAATTGCTAATGAGGTCGGCAGCAAAATTGGCTTTGCATGGACTGATGACGAGATTTCTCTGGTTGAACAGGCAGAAAAAGGCGGGTTCAAATCAAGAAGCCTTATATCAACAATCATCGAAAGGATCACATTGAAAGGAAAGTCTCCAGCAATAGAGGTTGAGGCTGCAATCAAGAAACCTGGTGTAACTGAAGCGGAAGGAGTACTAAAGAGGTGGACGGAAGGCAAAGAACCAATATGGGTTTTTGTCGATGATGTTGATCTAAATTTTCAGAACAATAATCACAACAAGCAAAAAGTTGCTTCATTTTTTGTTGCATGTAGAGAAGTCATTAACTCTGTGCCTGAAGTTAGAGTCCGCGCCACAGTAAGGCCGAATGTTTGGACTATAATAAAAATGGAATTTGAAGCACTGTCACATATTGAACAATATATAACTGACCTCAGTTGGTCAGAAAATGCAATGAGACGTTTATTGGCGAAGCGAGTCGAAGGATACTGCATGCGAAAAGAGCTTTGGGCTGAAATGATTGAAGACCTCCCAACTGACATAGTCCACAGGGAACTAGATTTAATTGCAAAAGTATTTGAGAGCAAAATGCAATGGGCTAATGCACAGCGGTCTCCCCATACAATTCTATACACATTGTCAAAGCATAGACCCCGTTGGATCGTGGAGCTTGCTAAAGCAGCCGGTAAAAACGCAGCAAGATACAAACACAGTAAAATCTTCCGACAGGACATTTTTGATGTATTGGATATTTTTGGAAAAAAAAGGGTAGAAGACACTATTGCCGAATTTCGTTCACAGTGTCCCGAAATCGGGGAAATACTCAGCGGATTTTCACGTGAAAAAGAAGAATTAAATACTGATGAATTAATAACAGTTATCAACAAAAAGATACTTAATCACATATCACCTAATATAACCGGATGTTTAGGTAAGGTTAGCGCGTTAGATGTTGCAGCGTTTCTCTTTGAAATTGGATTCCTTTATGCTCGCAAGGATTTCCCTGATGGATCTTACGAACACATTGGATTTTCAGATAAACCTTCGCTTCTCAAATCGAGAACTAATGTCGATAGTGGTTTCAAGTGGGAGATTCATCCAGTCTATAGACAGGCCCTAGAAATAAGAGATTCAAGCGGGTATATGGTTTCAGCTCCAAGGAAAAAATATGTTCGGGGAACATAAGGGGACGTAGTTGATTTGTTGATTTACAATTTATAAGCTACTGATATCTAGTGCTTTGTGGAGCGGCAGGAAAGGTAGATTTGGTTGGTTCAGCGAGCAGAAGTCAACAAATCAACTACGTCCCCCTAGCCTCTCCCCAGGGAATTTGCCGTTCCGACATCGCTGCAGCCTAAGGAAATTGGGAAAAACATGCGGGGGCAGCTCTTGAAAATTGATTTTTGAGATACTGATCCCAACTCACGGCTGGACCGTCCCAAAACCGGCCCGGTCAGCCTAGCGTTGATCATGCGGGACGATATGACAGAAAGCTCTATTACCTTTGGTTCATGTACTTACACCGTGCACGATTTGCATCCCCGTGATGGAATCAGATGGGCGGTTGGATCTATCGACGGAAAGCGAAGCTCCACTTGGAGACTTTGGGGCGATAAGAAGGGTGACGTGTATCTTGCGATGCGTTCGCTTGGGGGGAGGCTTAAGGTTAGCATTCATCGTGACAGGCGATGTAGTATCGGCTTCACAAAGGAGTTCGAAGTTGAGGCAAAACTACGTTTTGGTGCACCCTCACGCCATTGGGAGCGTTGGACATTGCCGGATGCGCCAGTGGTAAAAGCATTACAGGTGCTAATCCCGGATAGTGAACTAGCCACCTTTACCGCCAAAGAGTCTGATCCAATGGCATGGATACCGGCACCAGGGGACCATCAAGCTGTTGTGTTCACGGTCTTCGTCGCTGAACCGGCTAATGAGTTTGCATGGGAAAATCCTGAAAAGAGCGGCAATCTCTTAGGAACTATGATCTGCAATACTAGATCAACATGGGTTGTCCATTACAGTCAGCTACTTGATGAAGCTACGCTCAAAATGATTGAAGACGGGCGTGAAAAGGCTTCGCATATGGCAGCGCCACACATTAAATCCGCGAGCCACGAAGGGTTGCGAATGGTGCTTTGGGGACATGGGGCAGAGAAATCAGACGTGTTCCTTGTTGAAACGGGGGGAGCTAAGGGGACGTAGTTGAATTGTTGACTAACGCGTTCCTAATCATCAAAGAACTTGCGTTGGTCGTTTTATTGATCTATATTTAGGTTACTACATAGATTAAGTTAAGGAGTCCACCCATGAAAACCATTTCAATCAGTAATGACATTGTCCCGATTGCGGAGTTTAAAACCAATATTTCCAAGTGGTTCAAAACACTTCAGACATCTGGGCATCCACTTATTATTACCCAAAACAGCAAACCAGCTGGCGTATTGTTGTCAGCTTCGGATTATGATGAATTGGTGTACCGGAAATCATTTCTTGATTCTGTCGAGAGGGGTATAGCGGACGCAGAAAATGGGCGAACCCAAACAACTGATGAACTGCGAAAATCTCTGCAAGCACGAAGAAACGTGGCTAATTCATGAAAGTAATATGGTCACGAGAAGCCAGTGAAAATCTGGCTGAGATCGAGGATTTCATTGCACGTGACAGCCTGGAGCGCGCTGTTCGGTTTGTTGATGCCCTGATTGACAATGCTGAGACTATATTGGCAGATAACCCGAGAAGCGGAAGGGTACTGCCGGAAATCAGCAATCCCGACATACGAGAGCTGATTTACCGGGGATACCGCATTGTGTACAGATTCAAGGGGAATGTTTTGGAAATACTTACCGTCTTTGAAGGGCATCGACTATTAAGGCTGAGTGAATCAGGCGAATAGAAATGGTCAGGGAAAATAGAGGACTCTATCCAAATATAAAAAAACAGAAAAGTAGATCTCCCAACGAGACCAGTGGACCCGGTCGCGATAAACCTGCGCCGGGTCACCGGCCGAGCCGTTATCAAGTTAATGGAGGGATAGCCATCAAGAGTATGCCCATGCCAAAACAAGACCAAACTCGGCCGTTTTTTGCGACTCCTTCCTTGTACCGCAACTTCCCTCTCGACAAAATGGATTTTTTCCAATATATTTCGTATACTGTATACAAAAAACAGGCTGAAGGCTGAAGGCCGCAGGTCTGGGGGCAACCTGATTTCTCCCTGGCCTTTTGCCCTTGGCCCTGCGCCGATTCGACTGAAAGGAGAATCAACAGATGGCCGTCAAACCTTTTGTCTACCAGGACCCCTACCCCCTCGGGAAGGACGCAACCAAGTACCGCAAGATCGAAGGCTCCGAGAAGTACGTGAGCGTCGAGCAGTTTGCCGGCACCGACGTGCTCCGCGTCTGCCCCGAGGCGTTATCAATCCTTGCCAACGAGGCGATGCGCGACGTCTCCTTCCTCCTGCGCCCCGAGCATAACGAGTCGGTGGCGAAGATCCTCCGCGACCCGGAGTCATCCCAGAACGACAAGGGAGTTGCCCTCGCCTTCCTGAGAAATGCCGAAATCTCCGCCAACTTCGAGCTGCCCATCTGCCAGGATACCGGAACCGCCACCGTCATCGCCAAGAAGGGGCAGCAGGTCTGGACCGGCGGCAAGGATGAAGAGTTTCTCTCCAAGGGGGTCTACAAGACCTATACCGAGGAGAACCTCCGCTACTCCCAGACCGTGGCCCTCGACATGTACGAGGAAATCAATACCGGCACCAACCTGCCGGCCCAGATCGACATCCAGGCCGTGGACGGTGACGCCTACAAGTTCCTCTTCATGGCCAAGGGGGGGGGCTCCGCCAACAAGACGTCCCTCTTCCAGGAGACCAAGGCGCTCCTCACACCCGAGAGCCTGGTGAAGTTCCTCGTCGGCAAGATGAAATACCTGGGGACCGCAGCCTGTCCCCCGTACCACATCGCCGTCGTGGTCGGCGGCACCAGCGCCGACGCCTGCATGAAGGCGGTGAAGCTTGCCTCCGCCAAGTACTATGACGAACTGCCCACCAAGGGAAATGAGTACGGCCAGGCGTTTCGCGACGTGGAGCTGGAGAAGAAGCTCCTGGAAGAGGCGTACAAGCTCGGCATCGGCGCCCAGTTCGGCGGCAAGTACTTCGCCCATGACGTCCGCGTCATCCGCCTCCCGCGTCACGGCGCCTCCTGCCCTGTCGGCATGGCGGTTTCCTGCTCCGCCGACCGCAACATCAAGGCGAAGATCACGAAGGAAGGGCTCTTCGTCGAGGAGCTGGACCGCAATCCGGGGCGCCTCATCCCCGAGCAGTACCGGGGCAAGCACGAGCACGGCGTGAAGATCGACCTGAACCGCCCGATGAAGGAGGTCCTCGCCGAGCTCAGCAAGTATCCGGTGGCCACGCCGCTCCTTCTGAACGGCACCATCGTGGTCGGCCGCGACATCGCCCATGCCAAGTTCAAGGAGATCCTCGACAGCGGCAAGCCTCTCCCCGATTATCTCAAGAACCACCCGATCTACTACGCCGGCCCGGCCAAGACCCCGCCGGGCAAGGCATCCGGCTCTTTTGGCCCCACCACCGCCGGTCGCATGGACTCCTATGTCGACCTGCTCCAGGCCAACGGCGGTTCCATGATCATGATCGCCAAGGGGAACCGGAGCCAGCAGGTGACCGACGCCTGCAAGAAGCACGGCGGCTTCTACCTCGGCTCCATCGGCGGGCCGGCTGCTGTACTCGCCGAGGAGAACATCAAGAAGGTGGAGTGCATCGACTTCCCCGAACTGGGGATGGAGGCGGTCTGGAAGATCGAGGTGGAGAATTTCCCGGCGTTCATCCTGGTGGATGACAAGGGGAATGATTTCTTCAAACAGCTGGGGCTGTAGACTTTTCGCCCTGACGTGACGAAGCCCCCGGCTGCCCATGCGGCCGGGGGCTTCGTCTTTTTTGTGCCGACAAAAGGCGGCAGGGATGCAGCCGGTGCTACAGAGGACGACGCGGACGTTTCGAGTTTCGTGGCTTGCCCTGAGCGGTTGCGGGTCTGGCGACGGAGCCGGGAGAGTGGGCGGGCTGATGGGATGCACGGGGCGCAGGAGTCCCCTGGCGGGCCGGTTGCCGCTCGGCGGCGACCTTGGCTTTGGGCTGGGGACGGGGCGGCCGGGGTGGCCGGGCGAATTCCTCGTCCTTGCGGGGAGCGGGGACGGCATAATCGAAGCCCGCGACGGTACGCCTCTCGATGGGAGCACCCAGAACCCGCTCGATGGACCGCACCATGGAACCGTCATCGTCTGTCACCAGGGTGAAGGCGTCGCCGCTGCGGGCAGCCCGGCCGGTGCGGCCGATCCGGTGGATGTAGGCATCGGTGGTGTCGGGGATATCGTAGTTGATCACATGGGAAACCTGGGAAACGTCGATTCCCCGGGCGGCGATGTCGGTGGCAACGAGGATCTGAAACGTGCCGTCGCGAAAGCCGTCCATGGCTGCCTGGCGGCGGTTCTGCGACAGATTCCCCTGGAGAGACGCGGCCCGGTAGCCAGCCTTTTCCAGTTGCTCTCCCACCCTCTTGGCGCGGTGCTTGGTGCGGGTAAAGATCAGCACCGACTCGGTATCGGTGTGGTGCAGCAGCTCCAGGAGCAGGGGGGTTTTCAGATGCTGTGCTACGGGGTAGAGGAGGTGGGTGACGGTGGCGGCAGGCGCCACGTGATCGACCTGGACCGTGACGGGATCGTGGAGAATCTCCCGGGCCAGCCCCCGGACCTCTGCCGGCATGGTGGCGGAGAAGAGGAGGGTCTGCCGTTGACGGGGGAGGCGGGCGAGGATGCGCCGGATGTCCGGGAGAAATCCCATGTCGAACATCTGGTCGGCCTCGTCCAGCACCAGGAGCTCCAACTGGGAGAGGTCGATGGTCCCCTGGTTGATATGGTCGAGGAGCCGTCCCGGGCAGGCGACGACGATTTCCACACCCTTCCGCAGCTTTTCCACCTGCGGATTGACTCCCACCCCGCCATAGACGGTGATGCTCTTGAGACGCGTCTGCCGCCCCAGAAGCAGGATGGCCTCGTTGATCTGCTCCGCGAGCTCGCGGGTCGGGGCGATCACCAGGGCGCGGACCGCGCCGCGCTTACCCTGCATCAGCCGGTGGAGGATCGGCAGGGCGAATGCGGCGGTTTTCCCCGTGCCGGTCTGGGCGAGTCCCATGACATCGCGGCCGGCAAGGACCGGGGGAATGGCCTGAACCTGGATCGGCGTGGGGGTTACATAACCTGCAGCCGCGACACCGGCGGCAACAGCCGGGTGGAGACTGAACGACGTGAACTTCATGGACTTCCTTCTTTCCGTGTTCCACAAGAAAAAGCCCCGGGGGCTTTCCGGGGCTGACGAATTCTCGGTACTCGCTACGTTCCTGGAACAACTGGTTGGGATGTCTTACCCTAGCAGGGAACCACTGCCGCTGTCAAAGGGAATCGTCGAATGCGGCTTCCCTGCTGGCCGCCGCGACTCTTCCTCCCCGCGGTCATGGCGTGCGCCGGCAACAAGCTTTCGGAAGACAGTCGTCGTCTTCCGTGATTATTCCATAAAAGCGATGAGAGCGCTTTGGAAACCCAGCCAGACAATCGTTGCCAGCAGTGAATAGAGCAGGATGCTTTTCCAGGAGCAGGCTATACGGAGGTCCTCACGGGAGGGGAGGGCACTGGAGAGGCAGTAGTATGCCACGGCATAGAAAACGAGTGTCGACTGGAGGGTCGGAGCAAACCAGGTGAACCAGTTGCGTGCCAGACACAGGAGCACCCCGGCCAATCCGAGGGGCGCCAGGGCGACGGGAAGCGCATTGAAGGCGGTTATCCGTGCAAATCTTACGCCTCCCAGCCGCCAGCGATTGCCGTGCCTGGCGGGAATCAGGGAAAAGCCGGTGGGTCTGGCGCGGAACAGTATACCGGTCAGCAGATGGGAGAGTTCGTGCAGGATGACGCCGGGCATGCTCCAGATGGCAAGGGCCAGGATGCCGGACGACCTTGCGCGGCGTTCTCCCGCAACCAGCAGCCCAGCCAGGATGAGGCCGCAGATGTGCCAGAGGGGATGCTGAACTACGAAAGATGGCATAGCCCCAGAGTAATGCAATTCTCGTCGATGTACAACAGGTTCTGCAACAGGGCGGAATATTTGAGAACTTCTCCCGAGGCGAGGCCTGCCATTTCTACTGAGTGAGATGTGGTGGTGGATAAATTTCGTTTTTATTGATTTGTATACCAAGTATTTTGTTGTGCAGCCGCGCTGGCATGGTGTTTGCTGACGTGCGCGAATCCACAGTTTTTGTGGAAAACCATGTGGAAAAAAGGTGGGAGAATGTCACAACATCGTGTCATTTCATGGATCGTAACATAATGCCGAAGGAATATGCAGAAGAACTGGTAACTTTTTTAATCCTATCATGTACTATGTGTGATGCAAGGATTCGGTGAGAAAAAAATTCGGCGGGAAGAAGTTGCACCGGATGACCACGCCGGGCTGCTGGGGAGCAGTGCCGTGGCGTACGTCACGGCCGTCGCGGCCCGGAGCGACCTTTCGTCCCATGCCTGCCGCGACCGCCGCCACCGGGGCGTCCCTGCGGTTTCTGCGGGCGTGCTTCGCTCACCTCAATGACCCGGTCGATGAGGAGCGCCCCGTCAAGGGTCTCGATCGCCTCTCGGGTGTCGCGCTCGCTGGACATCCGGACGAAGGCGCATCCTTTGAACTGCCCAGAGTCGGGGTCGGTCACGAGATGGACCGAACTCACCGTTCCCGCCACCGAGAACAGCTTGCGCAGATCGGTTTCCGTGACCCTGGCAGAGATGTGCCGGACAAACAGCTCTTTTCCCATTATTCTCTCCGGTGTGCCTGATTGAACTCACTGCCGTCCGGTCAACTCTAAACCAACCGGAACAGAATCACAAGGGGGATTGTGGTGTGTAGCAATCAGCCCAAGGGGCATTTCCCTGTGCCCGGCAAGCGGAGGATGCGGGCCGGATCAGGAGCCTGCGGGGTTTCCGGACGGGCAGCGTTTGACAATTCAACTCCCTCCGCTTATCATGTATGTATTCATGCCGTTTCCCGCAGGATATCCGCGAGTAGGAAGCGGGATAGATGCGCTCCGGGTGTCGTGTTGTTGTCCGGATGCATAGTAAGATTTCTGTCCCGACCAAGGAGGGAGTTCCATGAGCCAAGCCCGAGACCTGCTTGCAGCTTTGCGCGAAATGAACAGCACCAGCGACCGGAGCGTTGCCCAGTTTACCCCGTCTCTCGTCGGCATGTTCGGTTCGAAAACGATGCTCGATCTCTTTCTTGCCGACGTGGAGACCGCCCTTGACAGCGGAAACATCACGCAACCCCTGAAGCAGCGGGCGACAAATCTCGTCCACACGTTTATCCCCCAGGTAGCAGGCTTTAACGGCATTGCCGACCCGGCAGCGTATCCGGCCACGCCCGAGGAGCTGCGGAGGATCCGTCCCGATTCTCCGGAACAGAAAAGCCTCGGAGTGAGGGTGATTCTCGCTGCCTTCATGAAGATCCTCGACGAGGTTGTCAGGCGCGGCTGAAGAAGCCCGCTCGGTACCGGCGGATCTTCCCGCGGCCATGGCGCCGTCCGGGTCCGGGGTGCCGGATTCAACCACTGTCTCAGTCAGTGCGGCAAGTACTGCATTATTTCCTTCTTCATTGAATCATGTTCCGCCATCATCCCTGCCTCTTGGAATTTTCTGCGAACGGGAATACCGGGTAGAACTCTCTGTGCCGCACGGGGGAGCTGCCCGGTGGCATAGCAGTGCGCAATAAAGTAATCCCCACAAGAAGTCATGGGCGGATCGGTTCGGCTGCTCTGGTGTAATATGCTGTTTTGTAACAAATTTTGTGAGTATTGCTCTTGAAATGGGCAGTTATGCGACCTATAGTTATAGTAGAAAGCAAAGAGGGGAGTGGAGGAGGTCACTATGAAATGCCCGGTATGCAAAACCCTCGAACAGTATGTTGACATCGATCTGCATTCCGAGGGCTTCTCCGAAGACATCATGACCTGTCGAATCTGCGGGGCCGTCTGGTCTGTCAACCATGGCATGGTGGAAATGGTCCGTGACCCGCAGGAAAAATCGTTCCTGGAAGCGATCTCCGAATGCGTTGAGGCCGACGATTACTGTTACGCTGCATAATGTTCGAGGGTGTCAGATCATCAGGAAGAGGGGGCGAGGCATGTGTCGCTCCCCTGCCTGAAGGGAGCGAGGTGCAACGCCGTGGAGAACAGCCTTTTCAGGCCGGCACATCTGCCGTGAAAGCAACTTTTCATCAGACTCTCCGTATTTCCCCGCAACGACCAAGTTATCTGAAGGTCCTTTCCTTTTGACTCCCTCCTTCTCCACAGTATACTTATTAAATTCTCGAACATCAGTGCACATCCACACCCGTTTCCTGTCTTGCGTACCGCAATTGTGCGGCTTCGAAGTGCGGGTGGCAGGGCTCCGTCAGCCCGGCGGGGAAGAAAATGGCACGCACGGAAAAGGTGGGCTTCATGGCACGGAAGATTTTCATCGCAGCCACCGGTCAGAACAGCGGAAAAACGACGACGAGCTTTTTTCTCCTCCATCTGGCGCGGAAAAAATACCGGCGGGTTGGATACGTCAAGCCGCTGGGACCCAAGCCGGCGGTTTTGAACGGTGTCGAGGTCGACAAGGATGCCGCGCTGATTGCGCAGGCGTATGGACTGGGAAGGGACCTGCGGCTAATGTCGCCGGTCGTCCTGCACCATGATTCGACCCGAAAAGTAATCGACGGCGAGATTTCAGCAGACTCCCTCTGTCAGCGGATCATCGATGCCTGCGCGGAACTGGAGAGGAAATACGATTTCCTGATCATCGAGGGATCGGGCCATGTGGGGGTCGGTTCCGTCGTCGGCCTCTCCAATGCCCGTATCGCCAGACTGCTGGATGCGCCGGTGCTGCTGGTGACCGGCGGCGGAATCGGCAGTGTCGTCGATGCCGTGCACATGAACCTTGCCCTCTTCGAGAAAGAAGGTGTCGACGTCCGGGCCATCCTGGCAAACAAGCTTCACTCCGACAAGCGTGCAACGGTACTCGATTACCTGTGCCGCGTCTTTGCCGACGAGCACCTGCAGGTCGTGGCCGGCTTCGATTACCAGCCTGTCCTCGCCAATCCCACACTACGGCGGGTGGCGGACCTCCTCGATCTTCCTCTGCATGGCAACAAGCGCGATGTGCGGCGCATCATCAATCATGTCCAGATAGGGGCTGCCTCCACCCAGAGGGTTGCGGAGCTGCTGAAGGACTCCACGCTCCTGATCGTTACCAGCAGTCGCGACGAGTTGCTGGTTACCATGGCGAATCTCTACCAGATCCCGGAATACCGCGGTAAGCTGGCGGGACTGGTCATTCCTGGGATTATTCCCATCAGCAGGATCACCCAGCAGATTCTCGACCGGAGCAATATTCCCTATCTCCGAACCCAGAGCCATACCACCGCCGATCTCCATCGAATCATCAGCGAAGACGTGTCGAAACTGACCGTCCAGGACACCGAAAAGCTTTCCCTTCTCCGTACGCTGGCCGAGGGGTTCGATTTTGCCGGCCTGGATGCGCTCTTTGCCCCGCATCTTTCCAGTGATTTCCCGGCATCGCGGTAAAAGATAGCCGACTGACCAAAGGGTGAGGCTCTGTCGAGAATGCCCGCCCTTCCCGCCGGACTCCGTCCACCCGCAGTGCCTCCAGGTGTCCCGTCGCAGAGATATTTTCTGGCTGCAAACCCGTGAATGGTGGTATAACCGATAGGACTGCCGACGGAATCTTACTCGTGCTGAATGGAGATTCTTCATGCTTCAGCGTTTCCTCACCCTTTCCTTGCGGACGCAACTGTTATTGATGGCCTTCCTGCTTGCCCTCCCGGCGTTCATACTTATCATCGAAGCGGGTCTTGAGCAGAAAGACAAATCAATACGGGAAGGGTTGGAACAGACAAGAAAGCTGGTCTACAATATTGCCACCGAGCAATACAATCTGAGCGGGGACGCAGAGCAATTGCTGACCGTCCTGGCCCAGTTGCCGGAAGTGAAAACGCGTAACAGACCTGCTGCCAATGCAATCCTGGCAGACATCCTGAAGAAAAGTCCCCAGTACGGCAATATCGTGATAACCGACAAGACGGGGAGTGTCTGGGCTTCCGCCCTGCCGATGACCACAGCGTTCTCACTGAAGGAGCGGCGGACATATCAACATGCCGTTAAATACAGGCGCTTTTCCTCGGGAGACTACGGCATCGGCAGAATATCGGCCATACCGACCATAGGTTTCGGGTATCCGATCATTACCGCAACCGGTGACATAGATGGGATTATTTCGGCAAATATCAATTTCATACATTTCAACGAAGTGCTGAAACATGCCGGGTTACCGCAAGGTTCGGCATTCAGCATTATTGATCGTAATGGCGTTATCGTCGACAGAAATCCAGCCCCTGAAAAAGTCATCGGCCGGAAGATCGAGGGAGATATTCTTTCACGGATGCAGAACGGTCCGGACGAGGGAAGCAGTGTCGGACTCGGCGCCTCCGATGGCGATGCCATCACTTCCTACCGCAAGTTGCGTCTGGAGAACGAGGCGTCCCCCTATTTGTACCTCATGGCAAGCATCCCACTCCGGGAAACGCAGGGCAAAGCGATACGGGCACTTATCTACAATGTGGCCATTCTTTCCACGTTCCTCCTGGCCACCGTCTTCCTGGTGGTAAAAATCGGCAACTACAGCTTTCTCAGCCGCATCGAAAAGCTGCAGGCCGCTTCCCGGCGTTTGTCGGAAGGAGACCTTCGGGTAAACGTGTCAGAGGTTGTACAGGGTGGCGAGTTGGGGAGCCTGGCCCGGGCTTTTGACGAGATGGCCCGTCACCTCCTTTCACGGGAGCAGGCACTCCTGGCCAGCGAAGCGGAACTGGACGACCTCTACAACAACGCGCCCTGTGGCTATCATTCACTCGACAGGGACGGCGTGGTCAGGCGCATCAACGACACCGAGCTCACCTGGCTCGGGTACACGCGGGATGAAGTGGTCGGGAAAATGAGATTCACCGACATCATTTCTCCGTCGGGACTGGCCACGTACGAACAGAGCTTTCCGCTTCTCAAGGCGAGAGGATGGGTGCGCGATGTGGAATACGAGCTCCTGCGCAAAGACGGGACGGTACTGCCGGTTCTGCTGAATGCCACGGTCATCAGTGCCGCGGACGGGACGTTCCTCATGACCCGAAGCACCGTCCACGACATGACCGTGCGCAAAGGGGTTGAAAACGAACTCAACGAACTGAACCAGAGCCTGGCGAAACGCGTCGAGGAAGAAACGGAGCGCCGTCTCAAGCATCAACGTCTCCTGGCCCGGCATGCGCGGCTTGCGGCGATCGGCGAGATGATCGGCGCCATCGCCCACCAGTGGCGGCAACCGCTGGCTACGCTCGGAGCAACGATACAAAGCATCAGGATGGCATGGGATCGGAACTGTCTCGAAAAGGCATTTCTGGAGAGGGCCGAGGCGGATGCGCAGAAACAGCTCGTTTACATGTCCGAGACCATCGAGGATTTCAGGAATTTCTTCAGTCCCGACAAGGTGCTGGAGGTATTTGACGTCATGGAGAAGGTGAAGGAGGCGGTGTTTCTCGTCTCTTCCCAGTTCGCCCATTCCAGCGTCGGACTGCAGGTGGTGGACAACACATCGGGGAGCCGGGTGAGGATCAAGGGATTCCAGAATGAGTTCAAACAGGCCCTCCTTAACCTCGTCAGCAACTCGTTCGACGCCATCCACGAGAAGAAGAACGATGGGAAAGTGCTTGCTGAGGATGCGGTTTCCGACGGCCTCGTCGTTGTCTCCGTTGCGGAAGAAGGGGACAACATCGTGGTGGAGGTCCGGGACAACGGCTGCGGCATTCCGCCGGAATACAGGGGCAAGGTGTTCGAGCCCTACTTCACCAGCAAGTCCGAGGGGAAGGGGACAGGTATCGGGCTCTATATGTCGAAGCTCATTGTCGAGGAGAGCATGGGTGGACGGCTCAGCTTCACGAGCGGAGAGAACGGGACGGTTTTCAGGATGGAGCTGGTTGCGTGCGGCTCGGAAGAGGGAGGAGATGCGTGACTGACAAGCTGCCGTTGAAAATCCTCTATGTGGAGGACGAACCGGTCCTGCGCGAACGTGTCCATATTGTTCTCGAGATGCATTTCGACAGGGTTCTCATGTCTGCCAACGGCAAGGAGGGGGTGGATATCTTTTCCCGGGAGCATCCCGACATCGTGGTCAGCGACATCATGATGCCGGTGATGGACGGCCTGGAGATGACCCGGCGGATCCGTGAGATCAGGAAGGATGCACCGGTCATCCTTACGACAGCGTTCACCGAGACTTCCTACCTCCTCAAGGCGATCGAACTGGGAGTTTCCTCCTATGTGCGCAAGCCTCTCGATTGCAGGCAGCTGGTGGAAACCATTGCACAGGCAGCCACTCCCATCCTCCAGAGGATCGAACTTGAGAAAGCGCGACAGCGCGAACAGGCCCCGCTGGAGCTTCTCCTGGGAGACAGCCGGGCGATGCGGGATGTCGTCAGCCAGGCCCAGCGGATCGCCGGAACAGGCTTCTCGATCATCATCCAGGGGGAAACCGGGGTGGGCAAGTCCCATCTCGCCTCCCTCATTCACGGGTTAAGCCCGCGCAGACACAACCAGTTCGTAACGGTGACCGTCAGCTCCCTCTCGGAGTCGCTGATCGAGAGCCAGCTCTTCGGACACGTCAAGGGTGCCTTTACCGGTGCGATTGCAGTCAAAGGCGGGCTCTTCGAGGAAGCCCACGGCGGGACGCTTTTCCTCGACGACGTTGATTGCGCCCCGCCGGCCATACAGGCCAAAATACTGCACGCCGTCGAACAGAAGCAGTTCTTCCCCGTTGGCGGGACGAAACGGGTGGAGGTCGATGCGCGGATCATCGCAGCCAGCAATCGGGATCTCCTGCAGGAGGTGAGGCAGGGGAATTTCCGGGAGGACCTCTACTACCGTCTCGGCGACCTGGTGCTGACGCTGCCTCCTCTGCGGGAAAGAAGCGATGACATAGCAGTCCTGGCACGCACGTTTCTCAACGACATCTCGCTGGAACTGGACAGGATCCCACCCCGCCTGGCACCGGATGCGATCCTCCTTCTGCATCGTCATCCGTGGCCGGGGAATGTGCGCGAACTGAAGAGCGTCATGAAACGTGCCGCGCTCTTTGCCGGGGATGTGCTCACCGGGGAAGAGTTGACCACCCTCTTGACCGGAAGCACCGATGGCAGGAGCGGGGAAACCGCCGGCCGGCTGCAGACCCTCGACGAATTGACGCGACAGGCGGTCATGCAGGCTCTCTCGGCAACGGGAGGGAAAAAAATGGAGGCGGCACGCCTTCTGGATGTCGAGTATGGCCGCTTCAAACGGATGCTGGAAAAGTACAACCTGTGAATCTTTGGCGCTCTGATGCCGCCTGGTCTCGTGTCATGGCCAGGGAAATGCTCCATGAAATAACCGGTTGCCGACCTCTGGCGCCACGAAGAATGATCCGGCCGTAGTGGCTGGTTCGATTCCGTCCGGTGTGGCTCTGCAATTTGCCCACCCGTTGGTACCCGATAATCCGCACTTTGCCCACCCATAGATAGATTTAACCCCGCCAAAACCTAATAATCAATGGATGTTCCGGGAATGGCACTCCTGTTGCTACTGATTGTATCCAGAGCGGGATCGATACTACGTGACCAGGGTTGCAAAAATGATCCGAACTGTCCTGTCGGAAGATGCAAAATCCATCGGGCTCTCTTCGTCCAAGAGCTGCCGGTTTCTGAGCGCACCGTTTGCGGAGTGTTACTGCGTGGATATCACGAGTGCAAAAATCCCCAAACTGATTAAATACTGTGCCGGCGCCTTCGCTTCCTGCCCGATTTACTGCGGCAAGACGGGAAAACGTGCCTGACGACACTTCGACAGCATGTCTGCTGATGGTCCGGCACTGCCGGCATTCGGCGGTGTTTCCGCGAATCGGGACGGGCGCGATACCAAGCGGGTGGTAAAATGCACTTTTACGAGTACAAGGAACATACGATCTATCCCACGCCGCGCATTCTCCTGGACACCGGTCACTGGAAGATACAACTGACCATCAGGTACAAGAACAAACTGAAAATTTTTACCCATGACTTGCAGTTCAATACCCAGGGAGAGGCCGTCTTTCACAGTATCAGCTACGGGAAGAAATTGATCGATGAGGGTATCGAGTTTGACAGGGAGGTACACCAGGCCAATGGAAAGTAATGTCGGGACCTTTGACAGGACCGCCAGGATGGTTCTCAGCGTGGCGCTGGTAGTCGCGGCTCTGTATACGCCACATTCCGAAATGAGCGACGAAATTCTCGTGGCGTTGGCAATATGCCTGTTTTCAACGGGGATTGCCGAGTACTGCCCCCTCTATCATTTCCTCGGCATCAGCACGAATGGGGTCCGCCGACAAGCGCCCTGACTGTGCCGGTGCGCCTCTGCGGTCCTGCCGGTGCCCCTGCTGCCATGGTGAGCAGCAGTGAACCACTCCCCCCCGGACACAATCCGGAACTCCTGCGTCCCTTTCGAGACGCAGGCGCGTCTATCCGAAGAAATCTCTGAACCAAGGTGCGAATCCACGAAGAAGTCCGGTGACTGCCTGACATCGCGGGGCATATCCTTGCCCGGCGATGTCTCCGCAGCAGGCTCCGGACAACGGGCGACCCGTACCCCGCGAACGCGGCATCACGTCCTGTCTGTCGTGACGTCCGGAAGGGTGAAGTAGAAAACAGCTCCTTTTCCCGGTTCACTCTCGGCCCAGACATGGCCACCGTGGCGTTCGATGATTCTCTGCACCGTGGCAAGTCCGATGCCGTGCCCTTCGAATTCTTCCGTCGTGGTGAGGCGCTGGAAGGGGGCGAACAGCTTGTCGGCTTCCGACATGTCGAACCCGATCCCGTTGTCCCGTACGTAGCACACCCGGCCGCCGTGACTCTCCGACACGCCGAACTCGATGGAGGCGGGTTCCCGCTTTTCGGTGTATTTCCAGGCATTGCCGAGGAGGTTGTCCATCACCACCCGGAGGAGCCTCATGTCGCCGCTGACCATTGCCCCTTCCGCGATGGTGAACATTGCCTGGCGGTGCGGAGCGCTCATTCTGAGCTGCGCGGCAACGGCCTTGGCGATGTCGCTCAGGTTGACCGTTTCGCGGCGCAGTTCGCTGCGGGCGATGCGGGAAAAGGATAGGATCGTGGTGATGAGCTCGTCCATGCGGCGGGCCGCACCCGCTATCCCCTGCACATACCCAGCGCAGTCCGCGTCGAGACGGTCGCCGCAGATTTCGGTCAGAATCTGGCAATACCCGGAGATGCCGGTGAGCGGTGAGCGCAGGTCGTGGGAGACCGTGTAGTTGAAGGCTTCAAGCTCGCGATTTGCCGCTGCCAACTTCCGGTTCGCGGCTTCCAGCCGGATGTTGAGCTCGTTCAGCTCGTCCCGCGCCTTGCTCAGTTCCCGGTTTTTCTGCATCGCTGCTTCATACGTGGAGAGGAGGAGGTTGAGGCTCTGGCGCTGGTTGGAGGAGATGGAGAATTTGCGGCACTCGAAAAAGATTTCCGTCTTCGTAGGTGTCTCAGCGGGGACCGGCTGCTCTTCCGCGAGCTGGATGTTGGTGATGCGTGACAGGAGGTATTCCTCGCTGTACGGTTTGGTAATGAAGTGGTCGGCGCCGCACTCCAGACCGCGGATGACGTCCAGCGGGTCGGCGAGCGAGGTAAGGAGAATGACGGGAATATCCCGGTAGCGGGGATCTGCCTTGATCGTCCGGCACAACTCGTATCCATCCATCTCCGGCATGACGATGTCGCTGATGACAACTGCGGGCCT
>Ga0335083_10003657_pt1 | contig 19811 bp, 15 predicted proteins | sample Lox_Sample_42_FD_206716 | JGI IMG/M metagenome (GOLD analysis project Ga0335083, IMG submission 206716) | Soil microbial communities from Loxahatchee National Wildlife Refuge, Florida, United States - Lox_Sample_4.2 | ecosystem: Environmental > Terrestrial > Soil > Wetlands | place: USA...
ATAGACACGGACAGCGGCACCTTCGGTTGCCGCAGGGCCGTCACGGCGCGCCATCCAAAGATCGAGCGCGACGAAGATGGCGAGGATCAGTCCGGCCGAGATCAGTGTTTGCAGCCAAAGGTGCCGCAGCGGCCAGAGGAAATCGACTCCGCGCAGAAAACCGATAAGCAGCGGTGGATCGCCAAGGGGGCTCAAGGCACCGCCGATATTGGCGACCAGCAGAATGAAAAAGACGACCACGTGCACATTGTGGGCACGCATTGCATTGGCGCGGATCAGCGGGCGAATGAGGACTACAGACGTCCCGGTGGTGCCGATGATGCTGGCCAACGCGGCGCCGCAGGCGAGCAGCGCCGCGTTGCTCCACGGTTTGCCGCCGAGATTGCCGGTGATCAGCAGGCCGCCGGCGACGGTGTAGAGCGCAAACAGCAGGATGATGAAGCTCATATATTCGCCGAGCAGGGCGTGGAGCAAAGCGGCGACCGCGGCGGACGCGCCATAGCGCAGGGTCAGGGCAACGAGTGTGATGAGCGCCCACAGCGCGGCGATCTTGCCGTAATGCGCGTGCCAGAAACGTTGGGCAATGAGCGGCCCGAGCGCGATCGAGAGCAGGATGCCGGCGAACGGCAGCGCCCAGGGCCAGCCCATCGACGCGCCGTCGAGCTCGGCGGCGCAGGCGGCGGAGGGCGCCAGCAACAACAGTGCAGCGAGAGCCAAGCCTTTCGCGATTTTGCGCCAGCTGCTCATCGGCGCTGAGTATCAGGCGACGGCGGTTGCGGCAATCATTGCCTTGGCCGGCGGCGCCGTGGTGATATCCGCGACCAAAGCGCTGGGAGGAACGCATGAGCGGGCCGTTGCGGTTTCGAAATCCGAAGGGCTTGGCGCCGCCGCCGGGCTATTCCTATGTCGTCGAAGCGGTCGGGCCAGCGCGCATCGTCTATTTTGCCGGGCAACTCGGGCTCGATATTGAGAACAAGTTCGTCGGTACGCCCGGGGATTTCCGCGCGCAATGCGTGCGGGCCTTCGAAAACATGACCCTCGCCCTGCAGGCCGCCGGCGCGCGCTGGAGCGACGTGGTCAAGATCAACAATTTCCTCGTCGGCATCGAAAGCAACATGGCGGCGTTCCGCGAGGTGCGCGACCGTTACCTCAACACCGAGGCGCCGCCGGCCTCGACCACCATCGGCGTCCCCGCGCTGGCCCGTCCCGGCGGGCTGTTCGAGATCGAGGCGATTGCGCTGCTGCCGGCGAAAGCGGCGGCAAAGCCCGCGCGCACGAAGCGGGGCGGGAGCGCCGCCAGAAGAGCCTCGCGGCGAAAGCGCTAGCTCCTCGGTCGCGCCCAAACATCGCGGTTGCCTTGATGCCGGGCGCGAGCGGGCACTCGCTGCCGAACCAGGCTCGGCGCGGCGCGATCAGCCCGTGCCGAACAAGCGCGAGAAGAAGCCTCCAATTCCCAAGTTGTTGTTATTGCCTTTGCTGCCGGCACTCGCGACCAGCGGCGGCGGAGGCGGTGCGCCGAGCAGTCCCCGCTGTGACCAATCCCTGATAGTTCCGTCGGCGACTTCGAAGTGCATCGCGTCGGCGAAGCTAATGCCGGAGTACCAGCCTTCCGCGTTGAAGAACGGCACGAGGAGCGCGACCCATTGCGGAACAGTGGTGCCGGTCGCCCCCGGGGCCTCGCCGCCTCGCAGCTTGAAATCGACGGCGGTACCCCAGGAATGATTGCTCGGATCGTCGGAGAAGGCCCCGTTGGTTGGCTTCTTATGCCGGACGCAGATCATTCCTTCGGTGTCGAGGGCGGAGACAAGAGCGGAATTGGCTTGCCGCACTTTGGCGATGATTTTTTGAACGCTGTCGAGCGCCGGTCTTATGCCTGTGAGTCTGAAGTTCTGGTTGATCTGCCGCGTCTCGAGAAGGCGGGTGACCGCCGGGCTTGCTTGTCCGTTTTTGCAGGTATGTTGGTCGAGGGGTTCTTGTGGCGCGCCGAGAACGGCGATCATCGTTGACGAATGAGCGGAGCGAAGGCCCGCGTTTAGGTTTGCGATCGAGGAAATTGGCACCGGGTCAGTCAGGCTGGTCATGGTCCACCCCCATTTGGCTATTCAACCGAGGGTAGCATTATGTGGGCATGCTTACCAGCGGGCTAGTGTGCCTCGTCCCAGTTGTCGGCGGCGCGGGCGTCGACCTGCAGCGGCACGTGCAGCGCGACGGCAGGGTGCGGTGCGTCCTGCATCACGCTCTTGACGACAGGGATGGTGTCGGCGACCTCGGCCTCCGGCACCTCGAAGATCAACTCGTCGTGCACCTGCAACAGCATCTGCGCGTTGAGCTTGGCCTTAGCGAGCTGACCTTCCATGTGCATCATGGCGCGGCGGATGATGTCGGCAGCCGAGCCCTGCAGCCGCGCGTTGATCGCGGCGCGCTCGTTGAAGGAGCGGATCGAGGGGTTGGAATTCTTGATCTCCGGATAATGGCACTTGCGGCCGAACAGCGTCAGCACGTAGCCGTGGTCGCGGCAGAACTCGCGCGTCTCGTCCATGTAGTCGCGGATGCCGGGAAAGCGCTCGAAATATTTCTTGATGTAGGCGCCCGCCTCTTTCGAATCGATGCCGAGCTGTGCCCCCAGTCCGAACGCCGAAATGCCGTAGATGATGCCGAAATTGATCGCCTTGGCGCGCCGGCGCACCTCCGCCGGCATGTCCTTGACCGGCACGCCGAACATTTCGCTGGCGGTCATGGCGTGGATGTCGACGCCGTCCTGGAAGGCCTTGCGCAGCGCCGGCACGTCGGCGACTTCCGCGAGCAGTCGCAGCTCGATCTGCGAATAGTCGGCGGAGACGAGCTTCATGCCCGGCGCGGCGACAAAGGCGCGGCGGATCTTGCGGCCGTCCTCGGTGCGGATCGGGATGTTCTGCAAGTTCGGCTCCGACGACGACAGCCGTCCGGTGCTGGTGGAGGCGAGCGCGTAGCTTGTGTGCACGCGGTGCGTCACCGGGTTGACGTATTCGGGCAGCGCCTCGGTATAGGTCGAGCGCAGCTTGGAGACGCCGCGCCAGTCGAGGATTTTGCGCGGCAGCGCCTGGCCCTGCTCGGCGAGATCTTCCAGTTCGCGCGCGCCGGTCGACCACTGCCCGGTGCGGGTCTTGGTGCCGCCGGGCAGGTTCATCTTGCCGAACAGGATGTCGCCGATCTGCTTCGGACTGCCGGGATTGAGCGGCTCGCCGGCGAGTTCCTTGATCTCGTCCTCGAGCCGCGCCTGTTCCTGCGCGAATTCGGAGGTGAGGCGCGACAGCACGTGGCGGTCGATGGAAATGCCCCGCCGCTCCATGCGCGCGAGCACCGCCGGCATGGCGCGCTCCAGCGTCTCGTAAACGGTGGTGACGTGTTCGGCGGCAAGCCGCGGCTTCAGCGCCTGCCACAGCCGAAGCGTCACGTCGGCGTCCTCGGCGGCGTATTCGGTCGCCTTCTCGATGGTGACGCAATCGAAGGTCACCTGCGCCTTGCCCGAGCCGGCGACGTGATGGAAATGAATGGTGTCGTGGTTGAGCCAGCGCTTGGCGAGATCGTCCATGCCGTGCGAGCCCTTGCCGGCGTCGAGCACATAGGAAATCAGCATGGTGTCGTCGTAGCCGTCGATGGAAATGCCGCGCTGCGCGAACACCAGCCAGTCGTATTTGATGTTCTGTCCCACCTTCAGCACGGCGCGGTCTTCGAGCAGCGGCTTGAGCAGCGCGAGCGCCTGGGTCTCTTCGATTTGGCCGGCACAGAGCTTTGATTCCGGCGCGAACAGGTCGCTGCCCTCGCCGCCGCCCTCGCGGTGGCCGATGGGCACATAGCAGGCCTCGTTCGGCGCTACCGCCAGCGAGAAGCCGCACAGCGTGGCGCGCATCGCATCGAGACTGGTGGTCTCGGTGTCGACGGCAACGATGCCGGTCTCATGCGCGCGAGCGATCCAGGCCTTGAGCCGCTCCACCGTGCGCACGCATTCGTATTGGGAGCGGTCGATCCTGGCGTTGTGCGCCTTTTCCGCGCGCGCGGCGGCGAGGGAGATGGGTGTGAGGGCGCCGTTCTTTTCTTTCCCTCCCCCTGAAAGGGGGAGGGTGGCCGCCGCAGGCGGCCGGGTGGGGTTCGCCTGCGATATGACCCCACCCGGCGCCGCTGACGCGGCGCCACCCTCCCCTTGCAGGGGAGGGATGGAGGCCAGCTTCGCATCCGCTTCGATCGTCGAGGCGTCGATACCGCTCTTCTCGGCGATGCGCCGGGTGATGCTGCTGAACTCCATCGCCTTGAGGAAAGCGATGAGTTTCTTGTAGTCCGGCGCGTGTACGGCAAGGGCGTCGACCGGCACCTCCAGCGGCACGTTCTGGTCGAGCGTCACCAGGCGCTTGGATATGCGCGCGAGCTCGGCATTGTCGATCAGGTTCTGCCGGCGCTTGTCCTGCTTGATCTCATGCGCGTGCTTGAGCAGCGTTTCCAGGTCGCCGTATTTTCCGATCAGTTCCGCCGCCGTCTTGGGGCCGATGCCGGGTACGCCGGGCACGTTGTCGCTAGTATCGCCGATCAGCGCCTGCGCCTCGATGACCTTCTCCGGCGGCACGCCGAATTTCTCCATCACCTCGGCGGCGCCGATGCGGCGGTCCTTCATGGTGTCGTACATGGCAACGCCGTTGCCGATGAGCTGCATCAGGTCCTTGTCGGAGGACACGATGGTGGTCGTCGCTTTCGCCGCGGTGGCGAGGCGGGCATAGGTCGCGATGAGATCGTCGGCCTCGTAGCCGGCCTGCTCCAGGCAGGGGATTTCGAAGGCGCGCACGGCGTCGCGAATCAGCGGAAACTGCGGGATGAGATCGGCCGGCGCGTCGGGCCGGTGCGCCTTGTAGTCGGGATAGAACTCGGTGCGGAATGTCTTCTCAGACTTATCGAAGACCACGGCCAGATGCGTCGGCTTCTCCTCCGGCTTCATCTCGGCCAGCAGCTTCCACAGCATATTGCAGAAGCCGAGCACGGCGTTGACCTGCAGCCCGTCCGACTTGCGGGTGAGCGGCGGCAGCGCGTGATAGGCGCGGAAGATGTAGCCGGAGCCGTCGACCAGGAAGAGGTGATCGCCCTTCTTCAGCGGCCGCGGGGCGGGCGCGGTGGCGGGTTTGCCGGCGGCCTTCGGGTTGGCCGCGGTCTTGCTCTTGGCTGTGGCTGGCATGGGCCGAATGTGGGCTCGGAAGCCGCAATTATCAATCAGGCCGTCATCGCCGGCGAAAGCGGGCGATCCAGTATCCACAGGCGTTTGGACAAAAAATATAAGTGTCGGGGTTACTGGATGCCCCGCTTTCGCGGGGCATGACGGCAAAGCACTATTCCGCCGGCTGCAGGGCGAGCTTCGGCGCCGGTTTCGGCGTCAGCCAGAACATGGCCGGGCGCTCGAACAGGAACTTCGCCCAGGTGCCGCGCACGGCCCAGTAGAGCGCCAGCGAACCGAGCACGCCGGCGGCGGTGATGACGACCGACATGGTGCCGATATCGGTGAGCAGATGCGCCTTGAGCAGCACCGTGCGCGTCGCCGCCATCGGCAGGAAGAAGGCAAGATAGACGACGATGGAATTGCGGCCGCAATAGCGCAGCGGCTTGAAGGCGTCGTGCAGCGTCATCAGCGCCGAAACGGTAACGACCGCGCAGGCGCCGACGAGGCCAAGCGCGAGCGAGATGAACGGCAACTGCTCGTAGTGGAAATAGACCAGCGTGCCATTGACCAGGCCCCAGCAGAGCAATCCGGCGACGCCGAGCGCCGGCCTGTCTTGCGCGCGCGACGCCATGGCAAAGACGTAACGCGCGGCCATATAGCCGGTGTAGCAGTAGACAAAGCGCGCGGCGAACTCGTCCGGCACCATCCAGCCGGTGTTGACGTGCGCGATCTCCAGCGCCGCGCCGAAGCCCCAGATGATCGGCCAGGGCACGCGCTTCGTGAGCTTGATGAAGACGAAGAACACCGGCAGCAGGTAGATGAACCACAGCGTGCCGAATGGGTCGATGAACGACAGCAGATAGAGCCGCGCGACCTCGCCGTAGCCGCCGTCCGCGGCCATCTGCGGCGCTTTCAGCGCGAACTGGATGGTCATCCAGAGGAAATAGAAATAGGCGAAGTGTACGACCTTGCGGTCGAGATAGGTGCGCCAGTCGCGATCGATGACGTTGGCGAGGAACAGCCCCGAGATCATGAAGAAGTCGGGCATGCGAAAAGGCAGCGCGAAGGCGACGACCGGATGCATCCAGCCGTCGGCGCCGACCGCGGCCTCGACGCCGAGCGTCGAATGCATCATCACCACGAAGATGATGCAGAAGCCCTTGGCGTAGTCGACCCAGTCGACCCGCCCGTCGTGCATTTTCACGCTGCTCATGAAGCCGCTATGACAGAACTCGGTTTCGTTAGCCTTTACACGAACACGGAAATTGGCGGCTCTCGCCACTCGAAACTGCCTCTGCTAAGAGACCCGGCACGTCGGCGGGATTTTGTTAACCATCTTCGTCAAGGAAACTTATGCGCGTCGCTATGATCGGCACCGGTTATGTCGGCCTCGTTTCGGGGGCCTGCTTTGCCGATTTCGGACACGAAGTCGTTTGTGTCGATCGCGACAAGGACAAAATCGACGCGCTCAATCGCGGCCAAATCCCGATCTACGAACCGGGGCTTGCGGAACTTGTCGCCAGCAACGCGCGCGCCGGGCGGCTGAAATTCACCACGTCGCTTCCCAACGCGGTCAAATCCGCCGACGCGGTATTCATCGCCGTCGGCACGCCGTCGCGGCGCGGCGACGGCCACGCCGATCTCACCTTCGTCTATGACGCCGCGCGCGAGATCGCCGCGGCGCTCGACGGCTTCACCGTGGTCGTTACCAAGTCGACGGTGCCGGTCGGCACCGGTGACGAGGTCGAGCGCATCATTCGCGAGACGCGGCCCGACGCCGATTGCGCCGTGGTTTCGAACCCGGAATTCCTGCGCGAGGGCGCCGCCATCCAGGACTTCAAGCATCCCGACCGCATCGTCGTCGGTACCGAGGACGAACGCGCGCGCGAGGTGATGGCCGAGCTCTACCGGCCGCTTTACTTGAACCGGGCTCCGGTCATGTTCACCGGGCGGCGCACCGCCGAGCTGGTCAAATACGCGGCCAACGCGTTCCTCGCCACCAAGATCACCTTCATCAACGAAATCGCCGACCTTGCCGAAAAGGTCGGCGCCGACGTGCAGGAAATCGCCCGCGGCATCGGTCTCGACAACCGCATCGGCGCGAAATTCCTGCATGCCGGGCCGGGTTATGGCGGCTCCTGCTTCCCGAAGGACACCGTGGCGCTGATCAAGACCGGCCTCGATCACGGCGCGCCGCTGCGCATCGTCGAGGCGGTGGCGGCGGTCAACGACGCGCGCAAGCGGGCGATGGCGCGCAAGGTACAGGCTGCGCTCAACGGCGACATCCGCGGCAAGACCGTCGCGGTGCTGGGGCTGACCTTCAAGCCGAAGACCGACGACATGCGCGAGGCGCCGTCGATCCCGCTGATCACGGCGCTGCAGGACATGGGCGCCAAGGTGCGCGCCTATGATCCGGTTGGCATGGCGCAGGCCAGGCCTCTCGTCGGCAACGTGACCTTCTGCGACAACGCCTATAGCTGCGCCGAGGGCGCCTCGGCGCTGGTGATCGTCACCGAATGGGAAGAATTCCGCGCGCTCGATTTCGAGCGGCTGAAAGCGGTGATGGCGAGGCCGGTGCTCATTGACTTGCGCAATGTCTATCGGGCCGAGGAAGTCGCCCGCCACGGCTTCGCCTACGAGAGCGTCGGGCGGGCGTCGCGAGCCTGACCGAGGCATCCTATGTTATCATCTGGGCGGAGCGCACGCGCCCGGTTTGATCATGCATCCACGATTAGGGATCATCGTCCCCTACAGGGACCGCAAGGAAAATCTCGCTGCATTTATCCCGCACATGCAGCGGTTCTTCGCCGAAGATGAGCTGAACAAATCAATCCCGGTGCGAATGCTGGTCGTCGAGCAGACGCCGGGATTGATCTTCAACAGGGGCGCGATCAGGAATATCGGCTTCAAGTACCTCTCGGCCGACGTCGACTACGTGTGCTTTCATGACGTCGATCTCGTTCCGGTCACCGCCGATTATCGGTGGCCGCACGTCCCGGCCATGATCGTGTTCCATGGTCTCCAATTCTCGCCGGAATTTATCAGGCAGCTCTTCGGCGGCGTGGTCGTGATGCAAAAGCAGCATTTTGAAGCTGCAAACGGATATTCGCTGGCCTATTGGGGCTGGGGCTACGAAGATGTCGATCTAAAGGAGCGATTGTTCAGGTGCAATCTGCGGCCGGAACATCGCGAGGGCCGTTTCGACACATTGCCTCATGTCGATGAAGGCACGGTCGACGGCGCGCCCACCGAAGCTCACCTCAGAAACAAGGAGCTCTATACCGGTCTCTGGTTTGAGCGGATCGGATCGAGTTGGCGCCGCCGCAGCAATCCTGCGGACGCATGGAAGAGCGAAGGGCTTAATTCATAGGACTTTGAGGAAGTCGAGCCGCGCTCGTTATTGCGGCCGTCCCCCGCGCCGGACCGGGTCATGGTTGAGCGTGTCGTCGTCTCGTTGCGACATCGCCCCCCGGAGAGCCTGAGTTAGTGCGATAAGCCTCTGCCCGGCAAGACGGGCATGGGGGAAACGCCGAGTCTCGCAAAGGATTAACGGTCCATATTTTTACTCACGGGCGATGATGGCCAAATTTGATGCGGCGTTTCGATACACCATTACCCATCGATAATGCGCTGGCGCCGCTCATCGCCGCGCTTAGCGCGAACAACTGTGCGGTGCTGGTGGCGCCGCCGGGCGCCGGCAAGACCACGCGCGTGCCACTGGTGCTGCTCGACGAGCCCTGGGCGCAAGAAAACAACAAAGCCAGGAAGATTCTGGTGCTGGAACCGCGGCGGCTGGCCGCCCGCGCCGCCGCTGCGCGCATGGCCTCGACGCTGGGCGAGCAGGTCGGCGATACGGTCGGCCTGCGCGTGCGCTTCGGCTCGAAGGTGTCCAGGCGCACGCGCATCGAGGTGGTCACCGAGGGCATCTTCACACGGCTCATTCTCGACGATCCATCGCTCGACGGCATCGCCGCCGTGCTGTTCGATGAATTTCACGAGCGGTCGCTGGACGCCGATCTCGGCCTCGCCTTGGCGCGCGACGCGCAGCAGGGCTTGCGCGAGGATCTGAAAATCCTGGTGATGTCGGCGACGCTCGATGCCGCGCGCGTGGCCGCGCTGCTCGGCGATGCGCCGGTGATCGAAAGCGAGGGTCGCGCCTTTCCCGTGGACACGCGTTATCTCGGCCGCGATGCGCGCGCGCCCATCGAGCGCCAAGTGGCCGCCGCCGTCGAACGCGCGCTGCGCGCCGATAGCGGTTCGTTGCTGGTGTTCCTGCCGGGCGCTGGCGAAATCCGCCGCACCGAGGCGCTGCTGAAAGAGCGCATCGACGATGCTGCCACCGACATCGTGTCCCTGTTCGGTGCGCTCGATGCGCGCGAGCAGGATCGCGCGATTGCGCCGCCGCCGCCGGGGCGGCGCAAGGTGGTGCTGGCAACCTCGATTGCGGAGACCTCGCTCACAATCGAAGGCGTACGCGTGGTGATCGACAGTGGCTTGTCGCGGGTGCCGCGCTACGAGCCGGACGTCGGCCTGACGCGGCTGGAAACGGTCCGCGTCTCCCGCGCCGCCGCCGACCAGCGTCGCGGCCGCGCCGGCCGCACCGAGCCCGGCGTTTGCTACCGGCTGTGGGACGAGGCGCAGACCGGATCGCTCGAGCCCTACACGCGCCCGGAAATCCTGTCCGCCGATCTGTCGGCTTTCGTCCTCGATCTGGCGCAATGGGGCGTCGCCGATCCGGCCAAGCTCGCCCTCCTCGATTCGCCGCCGCCGGCTGCGTTGAGCGAAGCGCGCGCATTGCTCCGGGAGCTTGGCGCGATCGATGCGGCGGGCCGCATTGCCGAGGAAGGCCGGCGGCTGCGCGCGCTGCCTTTGCCGCCGCGGCTGGCGCGCATGGTAGTCGATGCCGCCGCAGAAGGCGCGGGCGACGCGGCGGCGGCCATCGCCGCGATTCTCGCCGAGCGGGGGCTTGGCGGTGAGGACGTCGATCTGACGCATCGGCTCGAGCAGTTCCGCCGCGATCGTTCGCGCCGCGCCGAGGAGGCGCGGGCCATGATCAAGCGCTGGGCGTCTCTTTCTTTTCCCTCCCCTGAAGCCGGCCGGGGTGGGGTCGGCACCGCCGCGACCCCCACCCGGCACGCTTCGCGTGCCACCCTCCCCCTTGCAGGGGGAGGGACAACAAGCCCCGGCTCCCTTCTGTGTCTCGCTTACCCCGACCGCATCGCCAAGAACCGCGGTGGCGGCAGCGGTGCGTTCCTGCTCGCCAACGGCCGCGGCGGCGTGGTCGATGCCGCCTCGCCGCTGGCGCGCGAGCCGTTCCTTGCCGTCGCCGAATTGGTCGGCGCCGCCGGAGCAAGCCGTATCGTCTTGGCCGCGCCGATCTCGCTTGGCGAAATCGAGGCGCGCTTTGCCGGCCAGATCGAAGAGCGCGATGCCGTGACATTCGATGCCGCCTCCGCCTCGCTGCGGGCGCGGCGCTCGCGCCGGCTCGGCGCGATTGCGCTGGCCGAGCAGACCCGGCCGGTGACGCCGCATGCACAAGCCGCACACGTCCTTGCGCAAGGCATCGTCAGCCTTGGTCTTGATAAATTGCCGTGGAGCAAGGCGGTGCTGCAGTTCCGCAATCGCGTGGCCTTTTTGCGTCGGGCTGAAGGCGAGGAATGGCCGGACCTTTCCGACGAGGCGCTCGCGCGCACCGTGGCCGCGTGGCTGGAGCCTCTGCTCGCCGACAAGACCGCGCGCAGCGACATCTCCAGCGAGGCCTTGTCCGACGCGGTCATCAATCTCTTGCCGTGGAATCTGCGCCGCCGCCTCGACGCCGAGGCGCCCACCCATTTTGCCGCGCCGTCCGGCTCCAGCGTGCCGATCGATTACGAGGCGGAGCAGGGGCCGAAGCTGTCAATCCGCGTGCAGGAATTGTTCGGCCTGGCGCAGCATCCGGCCATTGCCGGCGGCCGCGTGCCGCTGCTCATCGAACTGCTGTCGCCCGCGCACCGGCCGGTGCAGGTCACGCGCGATCTGCCGGGCTTCTGGCGCGGCAGCTATGCGCAAGTCAAAAGCGAAATGCGCGGGCGGTATCCGAAGCATCCCTGGCCGGATGATCCGCTGACCGCTCCGCCCACCCGCCGCGCCAAGCGCCGCGGCGAATAGATAAAATTGGCGCGATCGATTTAACCGGCCGCTCACCATCGGAAAATCGCCCGCGAGGCGTTAAGGCGGTGTTCGGCGCCGGCGTGTCATGCTGCGCGAGAAAATTCCGGGCCACGGTCGATGCGCCAGATTGCCGTTTTTGCCGCCGTCGTTCTTGTCGTCGCCGCCTATGCGGCGCGCTTTGCCGACAAGACGATTGTCGAGCAACCGCACGCGGCTGCCGCGCAGCCGGTCGAGCAACCGCCCCGCGAGATATCCGCCGGTCAGCACACCATGGTGCTGTCGAGCGATCGCGCCGGGCACTTCCAGGTCGGCGCCCGCGTCGACGGACGTCCGATCGATTTCATGGTCGATAGCGGCGCCTCGCTGGTGATCATGCGCGAGTCGTCCGCGGCGCAGGTGCAGATTTTTCCCAAGCCCGCCGACTACACCGCCAGGGTCGCCACCGCCAACGGCACGATCAGGGCGGCGCCGACGAAGCTCGACCGCATTGAAGTCGGCGACATCACCATCTTCGATGTACCGGCCTTGATCCTGCCCGACGAGGCGCTGGGGCAAAATCTGCTCGGCGTCTCATTCCTGTCACGGCTCAAGCGCTACGAATACGCCAACGGCCGCATGGTGCTCGAACAGTAACGCGCTGCCGGACGTCCCCGACCACACTTGAATGGATCGCTTTGCCGCATCGCGGCGTTGAGGTATGCACATGAATATTGCTCCGTCCCGATTTGAGGTTTTGATGTTTCCCAAGCCGAAGTCCGCTTTGACCCCCAACACCTATGCCTACGAGTCCTCGCCGCTGGTGAAGCCGACCGGCTTCCGCGAATACGACGCGCGCTGGCTGCTGGAAAAAGAAATCAACCTCATGGGCGTGCAGGCGCTGGGCATGGGGCTAGGCACGCTGATCCGCGAAATGGGGGTGAAGCCGGAGATCGTCACCGGCCACGATTTCCGTGAGTATTCGGCTTCGGTGAAGATGGCGCTGACCTCCGGGCTGATGGCTGCCGGCTGCAAGGTCTACGACATCGGCCTCGCCATCACGCCGATGGCCTATTTCGCGCAGTTCGAACTCAACGTTCCCTGCGTCGCCATGGTCACCGCCTCGCACAACGACAATGGCTGGACCGGGGTGAAGATGGGCGCTCATCGCCCGCTCACTTTCGGGCCGGTGGAGATGAAGCGGCTGAAGGAGATCGTGCTGGGTGCGCAATTCGACCTGAAGGGCGGCGGCAGTTTCGCCTTCGTCGAAGATTTCCCCGAGCGCTATATCGCCGATCTGACCAAGCGGCCGAAGCTCAAGCGCAAGCTCAAGGTCGTCGCCGCCTGCGGCAACGGCACCGCCGGCGCTTTTGCGCCGCGGATCCTGTCGGCGATCGGCTGCGAGGTGGTGCCGCTCGACTGCGAGCTCGACCACACCTTTCCGCGCTACAATCCCAATACCGAAGACATGAAGATGCTGCACGCCATGCGCGATGCGGTGCTGGTCAGCCGCGCCGATGTGGCCTTGGGCTTCGACGGCGATGGCGACCGCTGCGGCGTGGTCGATAACGAGGGCGAGGAGATTTTCGCCGACAAGGTCGGCGTCATGCTGGCGCGCGACATCTCGTCGCTGCACAAGAACACCATTTTCGTTGTCGACGTGAAATCCACCGGGCTTTTCCTCACCGATCCGGTGCTGAAGGCGAACGGCGTCAAGGCCGATTACTGGAAGACCGGCCATTCCTACATCAAGCGGCGGGTGAACGAGCTCGGCGCCATTGCCGGCTTCGAGAAGTCCGGCCACTTCTTCTTCAACGCGCCCTACGGCCGCGGTTACGACGACGGCATGATCTTCGCCCTTGCGGTGTGCGACATGCTCGACCGCAATCCGGGGAAGACCATGGCCGATCTGCGCAAGGACCTGCCGAAAACCTGGGGTTCGCCGACCATGGCGCCGCACTGCGACGACGAGAAGAAATATGGCGTGGTCGACGCGGTGGTGAAGCATTTCGAGTCGATGAAGGCGGATGGCCGCCCGTTCCTCGGCCAGCCGATCCGCGATCTGGTCACCGTCAACGGCGTGCGCGTCACCGTCGAGGACGGCACCTGGGGCCTGGTGCGCGCCTCCTCGAACAAGCCCGAATTGGTCGTCGTCGTCGAGAGCCCGGTATCGGAAGCGCGTATGCGCGAGATGTTCAAGGCGGTCGATAGCGTGCTGCGCACGTTCCCCATGGTGGGCGAGTACAACCAGACGATCTGACGTCGGCTAGAAGCCCCAGTAGCGGCCGGTACCGCCGATCGCCACCACGATCAGGCCGAGCGGCAGATTGATCCTGACAATGTCGCGGATGCGGTCGAGCTGCGGTGCCGCCGCGGCCCAGTCCCTGGCGTCGACGGCGCGCTTGAACGCCAGCCAGGGCCCGTGGAACAGAAAGGCGAACAGGGCAATCATGACCCAGCCAATCGTCTGCATCAGGTCGACGTAGAGCGGCGCGCCGGCAAAGCCGCCGAAGCCGGTGAGCAGCATCCAGTAGCCGCTGGCGACCAGCGCCAGCACCGACGCCCAGACCCAGGGGAAGAACCTGGCGAAGAAGTTGCGCCACAGCACCAGCCGCTGCGGCGCTTCCAGCGCTGAGGCCGCTGGCCGCAGGCAGAGATAGGCCGCGAACATGCCGCCGACCCAGACCACGGCGGCGAGAACGTGAAAGGTCAGGGCAAAGGCGGTTTTGATCATCGCGCGCTCCCGGTCGCGACCTATGCTAGCACAGGCCCTGGCTTTCGCGGCGGCGGGCGGTCTGCAAGACTAAAGCTCATGCGTATCGTCATCCTCGGCGCTGGGCCGGCCGGACTCTACCTCGCTTACCTGATCAAGCGGCGCGCCGGGCTCAATACCGTCTCCATCATCGAGCAGAACGCGGCGAGCGCCACGTTCGGCTTCGGCGTGGTGTTTTCCGACCGGGCGCTGGAATTCCTGCGCGAGGACGATCCGGAAACCTTCGCCGCGCTCGCGCCGCAGATGGAAACCTGGAACGACATGACGCTCGTGCACCGCAACGAGCGCGTCGTCATCGACGGCGTCGGCTTTGCCGCAATCGGGCGGCTGAAGCTGCTGCAGCTTCTGCTGGCGCGGGCGCGGGCCGTCGGCGTCGAGCCGAAATTCGACAGCCCGGTGTCCTCGCTTGACGAGCTCGAAGACGCCGACGTGGTGGTCGGCGCCGACGGCGTCAATTCGCTGGTGCGGCGCAGCCTTGCCGACTGGTTCGGCGCCAGCGTCTCGCATTTGAGCAATCGCTTCGCCTGGTTCGGCACCAGCAAGGTGTTCGATACGCTGACGCAGACTTTCCGCCACACCCCGCTCGGCGATTTCAACGCGCATCATTACCGCTACGCGGCGGGGCGCAGCACCTTCATCGTCGAGACCGACGCGTCGACATTCGCCCGTGCCGGCTTCGAACGCATGCTCGATTCGGAATCGCGTTCACTCTGCGAGAAGATCTTCGCCGCCGCTCTGGGCGGCCATCCGCTGATTTCCAACAACTCGATCTGGCGGCAGTTTCCGCTGGTGCGCAACACGCGCTGGTCGCACGGAAAATACGTGCTGATCGGCGATGCCCTGCATACCGCGCATTTTTCCATCGGCTCGGGCACGCGCCTGGCGATGGAAGACGCGATGGCGCTCGACAAGGCGCTCGCCGCAAACCCCCGCGACGTGCGCGCGGCGCTCGCGGCCTACGAGGCGGCGCGGCGGCCGGTCGTGGAAAAGCTCGTCGCCGGCGCCGATGGCAGCGCGCAATGGTACGAGCGCTTCGCCGAGCACATGCCGCTCGCACCTGTGGATTTCGCCATGAGCTATATCACCCGCTCCGGCCGCATCGATTTGGAGCGGCTGCGCAAGCTGTCGCCGAAGTTTGTCGAGCGCTACGAGCGCGAGCGGAGCAAGGCGTGAATGGCGGCGCCCTAGTCCTTCTCTTCCTTGAACGTATTGCGGAAGGGATGCGCCGGATAGACGCCGAGGATGGTCAACTCCTTTGAGAAGAACCGCAGCTCCTCCAGCGCGAACACGAGCGCGCGATCGTCGGGGTGACCTTCGACATCGGCATAGAACTGCGTGGCGAAGAAATTGCCGCCGACCATGTAGCTTTCCAGCTTGGTCATGTTGATGCCGTTGGTGGCGAAGCCGCCCATGGCCTTGTAGAGTGCCGCCGGCACGTTGCGCACGCGGAACACGAAGGTGGTGATGGTCTTGCCGTTGTCGTGCGGCGCCCATTTCTTCTCGCGTGAGAGCACGATGAAGCGCGTGGTCGAATTGGTCTCGTCCTCGACGTTTTCCTTGAGAATGTTGAGGCCGTAGATCTCGGCGGCAAGCCGCGAGGCGATGGCCGCGCGCGTCAGGTCATTGCTCTCGGCGACTTCGCGCGCCGAACCCGCGGTGTCGGCGGCGACGACCGGCTTGAGCTTGAGTTCGCGGATGATCTTGCGGCACTGGCCGAGCGCCATGACGTGGCTCTCGACCGACTTGATCGTCTTCAGGCTGGCGCCCTTCGGCGCCATCAACTGGTTGCGGATCGGCAGGAACCATTCGGCGATGATGTGCAGCTTCGACGTCGGCATCAGATGATGGATGTCGGCGACGCGGCCGGCGACCGAGTTCTCGATCGGAATCATGCCCAGATCCGCCTCGCCGCCGCTGAGCGCGGAGAAGCAGTCCTCGAAGGTCGGGCAGGGCACTGGCTCGTGATCGGGATAGGCCTCGCGGCAGGCGAGATGCGAATTCGCGCCCGGTTCGCCCTGAAAAACGATCTTTTTCTTGGTTGCCATCTACTCTGCCCAAGTTATGCGCGGTTCGTTACAACGTTTACTCGTGTTTGTCATGGCCGGGACTAGCCCGGTGACGACGAGAAAAATGGACTATGCCCCGAGCAGCTTGCGCGCTTTTTCCAGTTCTTCCGGCGTATCGACGCCGAGCGGCACGCTTTTGACGACGGCGACGTCGATGCGCATGCCGGCATCGAGCGCGCGCAGCTGTTCGAGCTTCTCGCGCTGCTCGTTGGCTGACGGCGGCAGCTTGACGAAGCGTTCGAGCGCGGCGCGGCGGTAGGCGTAAAGCCCGATGTGATGATAATGCGGCCCCGGCCCGCTCGCGTCGGCGCGGGTGAAGGTCCTGGCCTGAAAGCGGTGATGCTGCGCCGGCGCCGCGCCGAGAGCTTTCACCACGTTGGGATTGGTGAGTTCGTCATCGTCGGTGATCGGCGCGGCGAGCGTCGCGATCTCGACCGCCGGGTCGTCGAGCACCTTCACCGCCGCGCGGATGTCCGCCGGCTCGATGGTCGGCAGATCGCCCTGCACGTTGACCACGACGCCGAACCGATGCTCCGGGTCGATGTCCTGCAACGCTTCGAATATGCGGTCGGAGCCGGAGACATGGCCGGCGCGGGTCATGATCGCCCGGCCGCCGGCCTTTTCCACGGCGGCGGCGACCGCCTCGGAATCGGTCGCCACCACCGCCTCGCCGATGCCGGCCGCCTGCGCCCGCTTGAGCACGCGCACGATCATTGGCTCGCCGCCGATGTCGGCCAACGGCTTGCCGGGCAGGCGGGTCGAGGCCATGCGCGCCGGGATGAGGATGATCGTGTTTGCCATGATTCCGGGGGATTAGACGGGTTGCCATGCGCGAGGCAAGCCGGTATCTCTGCGCTCGCCGCCCTCCCGGCGGCGTCCGGCCGGCACCCGTCCCCCGCCCTGGGAGCCCGTTTTCGATGAACTCGTTTGAACTCAATAAAGTCCTCGGCGCCATCCTCGGCACCTGCCTGATCACGCTGGCGCTCAATATCGCCGCCGGCGCGATCTTTTCGGCCGAGAAGCCGGCCAAGCCCGGTTACGCCATCGCCGTCAAGACTGAAGGTGGCGAGAAGAAGGAAGCCGCTCCCCAGGAGGTGCCCATCGCCACCCGGCTGGCGAAAGCATCGCTGGAGAAGGGCCAGCAGGTCGCTAAGCAGTGCGGGGCCTGCCACACCTTCGAGAAGGGCGGCCCCAACCGCGTCGGCCCCAATCTCTGGAACATCGTCGGCGAGCCGCGCGGCGAAGGCCGTGGCTTCAACTTCTCCGCCGCCATGAAGGCGAAGGGCGGCAAGTGGACCTACGACGAACTCGACAAATTCCTGGCCAACCCGCGCGGTTATATCTCCGGCACCGCGATGACCTTTGCTGGCATCACAAACGACCAGCAGCGCGCCGATGTGATCGATTACCTGCATACGCTGTCGGATAATCCGGAGCCGCTGCCGAAGGCGGAAGCGGAAAATGCCCCGGCCGGCGGCGCTCCGGCTGCGCCCGCTGCCGCGCCGGCGGCGCCGAAAAAATAGTCCGGGAGCGGGCTGACGATATTGTGAACGGCCGGGCAACGCCCGGCCGTTTTTGCGTGCAAAGGGCTGCGTCATGCACCGAAAAACCGACATAATCGGCGCGGAATGCAGCGCCCGTGATCGACCGGAAGCGGTATCCGGAAGAGATTGCCCATCTGTAACGAAGCAAGCCCACGCTGGCGTGGTAGGAGCCTTGCCATGAAACTGTCTCGCCGTTCCGTATTGCGCAGCACTGCCGCCGCGCTCGCCGCCCCGGCATTGGGGTCTCTCGGCGCGGTGCCGGTTCTCGCGCAGGCGAGCCCGGGCGCGCGGCAGTGGAAGCACGGCCTGTCGCTGTTCGGCGAGCCGCATTACCCGGAAGGCTTCAAGCACTTCGACTACGTCAACCCGGCGGCGCCGCAGGGCGGCGTGGTGCGTGAGGTCGCCTTCGGCACCTTCGACAATTTCAACGGAGTGATTTCCGGCGTGAAGGGCAACCTGGCCATGGGCACCGAGCTCGTCACCGAGCAGCTGATGGCGTCGGCCCTCGACGAGGTGTCCACCGAATATGGCCTGCTCGCCGAGGCGGTCAGCCATCCGGACGATCATTCCTCGGTCACCTACCGGCTGCGCGCCACCGCGCGCTGGCAGGACGGCCAGCCGGTGACCGCCGAGGACGTCGTCTATTCCTTCGACCAGCAGAAGAAGAGCAGCCCGCAGGTCGCCGCCTATTACCGCCACGTCACCAAGGCGGAAAAAACCGGCGAGCGCGAAGTCACCTTCACGTTCGACGGCCCGGGCAATCGCGAACTGCCGCAGATCGTCGGCCAATTGTCGATTCTGCCCAAGCACTGGTGGGAGGGCACCGACAAATCCGGCAGGAAGCGCGACGTCACGCAGACGACGCTGGAGCCGCCGCTCGGCTCCGGGCCCTACCGGGTCAAGGAATTCTCGCCCGGCCGCAACATCGTTTACGAGAAGGTGCCGGACTATTGGGGCAAGGATCTCAACGTCAATGTCGGCGCCAATAATTTCCAGGAGGTCCACTTCGATTATTTTCGCGATTCGACGGTGGCCCTGGAGGGCTTCAAGGCCGATCAACTGGACTGGCGCAGCGAAACCAGCGCCAAGAATTGGGCGACCGCCTACGACTTTCCCGCCGTGCGCGACAAGCGTGTCGTCCTCGAGGAATTCCCGATCCGCAATATGGGGATGATGCAGGCCTTCGCCTTCAACATCCGCCGCGACAAGTTCAAGGATCCGCGCGTGCGCCGCGCCTTCAATTTCGCCTTCGACTTCGAGGAGATGAACAAGCAGATCTTCTACGGCCAGTACAAGCGGATCGCCAGCTACTTCGAAGGCACCGAACTCGCCGCGTCCGGCCTCCCGGAGGGCAAGGAGCTGGAAATCCTGCAGACGGTGAAGGACAAGGTGCCGCCGGAACTGTTCGCCATGCCCTACACCAATCCGGTCGGCGGTAATCCGCAGGCGGTGCGCGACAATCTGCGCGAGGGGCTCAAGCTGTTGCGCGACGCCGGCTACGAGGTGCGCGATACCAAGCTGGTCAACACCAGGACCAATGAGCGCCTCGCCGTCGAGCTGCTGGTGGAGGAGCCGGCCTTCGAGCGCGTGATGTTGTTCTACAAGCCGTCGCTCGAACGCCTCGGCATTGCGGTTTCGGTGCGCGTCATCGACGCCTCGCAATACGAGAACCGGCTGCGGCAATGGGACTTCGATATCATCATCGCGTCCTGGGCCGAATCGTTGTCGCCTGGCAACGAGCAGCGCGGCTTTTGGGGCTCGCAGGCCGCCGACGTCCCCGGCTCGCGCAACCTCATCGGCATCAAGAATCCGGCGGTCGACACGCTGATCGAGCGCGTGATTTTCACCAAGGACCGCGACGAGCTCGTCGCCGCCACCAAGGCGCTCGACCGCGTCCTGTTGTGGAATTTCTACGTGGTGCCGCAATGGACCTACGGCAAGGTGCGCACCGCGCGCTGGGACCGCTTCAGCCGCCCGGCGACCATGCCGAAATACGGAAATTCGGCGTTTCCCACGATCTGGTGGTGGGACGCGGAAAAGGCGGCCAAGCTGCCGCGGAAATCTTGATTTTTTTCTTCACCCTCTCCCCTTGGGGGAGAGGTCGCCGCGCGAAGCGCGGCGGGTGA